>Ga0233432_10000888_pt1 | contig 28816 bp, 23 predicted proteins | sample SI_122_August201_6_FD_179870 | JGI IMG/M metagenome (GOLD analysis project Ga0233432, IMG submission 179870) | Seawater microbial communities from Saanich Inlet, British Columbia, Canada - SI_122_August2016_10_MG | ecosystem: Environmental > Aquatic > Marine > Inlet | place: Canada: British... | reverse complement strand
CCCCCGAGGCTCCCCCTAGGACCGCATCATTTCCAACGCTAACGAAACCGGCCAGCAAACTATTGTTACCAATCACCACTCTATCGCCAACGGCGCAATCATGCCCAAGATGCGTCACCGCCATCAAAAAACACTCCTTGCCCACAGATGTAGCGAAACCTTCCCGCGTCGCTCTATTAAGTGTGGAGCCTTCTCGAACAACGCTTCGGTCGCCAATTTTCACATACGTTTTCAAATTTGCTTCAAAGCTCAAATCCTGAGGCAAGCCAGCGATAACGCAAAAGCTTTCAACCGTCACCGATCGACCAATACGCGTACCAGACTTCAAAACTGCGTGTGCCGAGATTTTCGAACCCTCCCCTATCGCGACGTCAGCCTCGACGATCGCAAAAGGCCCTATTTCGACATCGTTGCCGATATTCGCTTCGGATGATACAATTGCCGTTTGATGAATCATCGCCTTATCCAAGAAAATTCATTTGAGAATCCTTAATTAAATCAAAAGTCTTAAGCGTCCGGACCAATTGCAGCAGCTCCGATTTTGGGTAAACATAGCGCGTATCCACTCGGTCCACGATATCGAGCAACATAGATTTAAACGAAAGAATACCATCAACCCCCTTGTCCTTCAGTGCAGCGACAATCCGAGCTCGATAAACTTCCTGCATTGGAAAAACCGGAGCCACCAATATTTTCTTCGGAAATTCGCTCTCCCCAAGTTCCCTCCAATGCTCGAATTCAAACCACTTCTCCACCTTCTTCAGCACGTTCGTCTCCAAATACTTCAAGATGTCCGCCCCATTGGTCATGCTAGCCAAAGCCGCCTTTTCAGCATGCCAGCCGCGTACGCAAACTACAGCACTCCGCAAATGCTTCAACTCGCTCGAAAATAATAGAAAACCCGGGTCACGATCACCTTCCACGAATTTCATATTTCGCACATACAGATCTACCCCTACTTCCTTCGAAGAACGCCTCGATTGCGAACTCCCCTTGCGTAATGGCATCGTAACGAAGCCATTCAACTCAAGGTACTCTCTCGCAATCCATTCGTCCATAAGATCAGAAATCAGATCAATCGACTGCTCCCAGGCCTCTCCAAATCCGATCGACGACATCCGATGCCACATCATCCTTGGTCGCTGCGACTCCTATCGCATCCATAACCACGAAACGAAGTGAACCCGCACGAACCTTCTTGTCTTTACCCATAGCTGAAAATAGCGACTCGATCATCAACGGCGATCTCAAACTCGACGGCAAACCATGCGACTCGATCAGGCTAATAACACGATCCGTATCAATCGCTGAAATGTATCCATAATGCTCGCTCAATTTTGCAGCCGCCACGAAGCCAATTGCAATCGCCTCTCCATGAAGGTATTGCCCATAACCAGCCACATTCTCAATCGCATGACCAAATGTATGCCCCAAATTGAGCAAAGCCCTACCTCCCGAATTCGAAAGCTCCTTTTCGTCAGCATTCACGACATCAGCCTTTGTCTGGCAATTTCGCTGAACCACCGAAGCCAAACGCTCGTCCTTCCAACTCAGTAAAGGTGTAGCCTCCAACATTTCGAACAGCTCAGCATCAGCCAACATGCCATACTTCATAACCTCAGCCATTCCAGCCGCGAACTCCCTCGAAGGCAACGTTTTCAGGATGTTCAGGTCCTCGTAAACCGCAATTGGTTGATGGAAAGCACCAACGAGATTCTTGCCCGCCGCAATATTAATCCCTGTCTTTCCGCCAACCGAACTATCCACCATCGACAAAAGAGTAGTGGGAACTTGAATAAAATGGACGCCCCTCAACCAAGACGCCGCCGCATAACCCGTTAAATCTCCGATCACTCCTCCGCCGACCGCAACGACAACGCCCCCTCTGTCTAACCCTTCCGCAGCCAGAAAGTCCAACACGCGTTCGAACTGCACCATCCGCTTGCTTGTTTCCCCAGACGGAACCTCGAGAACCGGCAGACCGCCAAGGCCTGATTCGAAAAAAGAAGGCAAGGCCTTTCTCACCGTAACATCGGTCACTACCGCAATCTTCGAGCCGGCTTGAATCAATTCCTTGATTTGCGACGCCAAAAGTGCTTCGAGCCCTCGACCTATATAGATCGGATACGACTCTCTGGCCGTCGTAACCGTTATCTTTGTGATATTCGAACGATTAGTAATCAAAATAGGAATTGAGTTGTGCGCTAGTTAACCGAGATCAAATTGGCGAAGCTCGTATCCTTTTCGCCAAGACCGAGCTTCTCGGAATAAGCCAATATCTTCAATTCCTGCGACAAGGGCGCAAACCCATTTTTCGTTCGATGCGTATTGATGCGCTCTCGCATCATCGAATCCAGCAACACCGGATTGTCTGAAAGCATCACAAGAGGCTCAGACACCGTGTACATCGAATTGAATACTGGCCCGCCAACATACTGAAAACGCTGTAAGCTCACTATATTCAACGCCCAGGTTTCTCTAAGCTCTGGTACAGCGCCCATTTCCGCTACCGCCACCGGAGCAGAAGCAGGACTTCTCAAAAATCGCATCGTATTACTCGCATTCCAAAGCGTTGCATTCATCAATGCCCCGTTGATGCCCAAAGTCGGATGATCCGAGTAGCACGGTAAATTTACCCAAAAATCGACTTCATGCATCAGAGGCATCGGCAAATAGCTCTTACGCTCCTTGCTCTGCCCATCCTTTCTCCCAATCGCGTTTTCCTGGTCGATATTGATCCAATACTGAGACGACTGTGCCGGTAGCGCATTATCGTAAAACCACTTCTCGTCATAATACTCCCCACTATCCAATGACCGCACGAAAACCTGATTGAATTTCATCGAGCGCTTGCTCAAAGGAGGTAAAAAACCGGACTCACGCAACATACGCCGATTCAATCCAATAATGAAAATATCCGAACGCTTATAGCCCCGCTTAATCAAAGATCGCACTACCGCTTCTACTAACGGCTCAGGCGTGCTCAAGCCTGGTCCCGAATTGCTGTACACCTTCAACCCCACTTTGCCTTTGCTGCCGGGCTTGAAAAAACGATCATTCGAACGCTCGTAGATACCAAGCAAATTTTCTACCGCCGCCTGGTAATTCTTGATATCGAAGGCCTCGAGCTCGTACTCGAACACGCGATTCGAGCGTTCCGGAGCATCATCGAATTCTCCAATCAAATTCTGCCCCAAAGCATCATCTAAATGAAGCATGCCTGCGCACATTAAAACGAGTAATAACTCTGCTTTAAAATAACCTTTAAGTCGATGAAGAGGCATTTGCGATTATATGAATTTCGATTACCAAGAATAGAACGAATATACATTGCGAGAGATTTCGCTAATCAGCAAGTCTCTGAAAGGATTTATCGAGCTTTCCCCTTTATTTTCACTGCCCTGGCAAATTGGGCCATCCAAGACCCACAATTAGGTTGTAAACGAGTAAGCTTCCTCCCTAGAAATAAACGCATCCGATCAATTGCCCACTCTCTCAGCCGATCAGATAAACGAACCTATTTAGTTCTCCTCTCCGAATGCCTTCATTCACTCGCCTTGCCAATCGAATTTTTACAATCGCTATCTGCGCCGCAGCGTTGTTTGCCCTTTCCGGATGCGCCAATCGCGAAGAGCGCATCAGCCGCGCGTTGCATAAAGCCGATCAAGCCCGGCAAAAGAACGAAACGTCGGAAGCGCTCAACATCCTCGCCAAAGCCGCGATGAAAAATCCAGACAGCGCCGCCCTCCAGGAAGCCATTGCCAGTACTCAATTGGAAGCAAACGACCCGCAAGCAGCAGCGGAAGCTTTTATCCATGCAATTGAGCTCGATCCAAGCCGTAGTCGCCTGTGGGTTCACGTCGCTGAACTGCGCACCCGCTTGAGCGAAGCAGATTCAGCTGCCGCTGCTTTCGAAAATTATCTAGAAAAATTCCCCGATGACTTCCTCGCTTGGAAGAACTATGCTCAGCTTCAAGAAGCACGTGGCGATTCCAACTCAGCCATCAAAGCAACGTTGGAGTGGAATAGAATCCGCCCGTCGACTGGTCCTGCTCTCGAACTAGGACAATTATTCAAAGATAGCGGCAATACTCCCCAGGCCCGATCGTGGATCTCTCAAGCCGCCGCCTACGCCCAAGACCCCAGAGCCAAAAACGCCCTCGCAACGCTTATCGAATTAGAGATCAGTCTGCAGCAATACCTTCCCGCTTCAACTTGGCTTGACCAATACGATTCGCGCTATGGAGCCGACAATTCCGATCCACGTATTCAAACCGCTCGCTACACGATCGGCAATTGGCGTCAAGCTCAGGTGGATCTAGCTGAAACCGCCACCCGCCTTGAAGAAAAAAGACGCGAGCTCGAACAACTGGCTTTGGACGCTCAAATAAAAGAAGAGAAGGCCCGCCTCGAACACGAAGCTCTCCTAGCCGATCAAGCCCGTGCAATGGCACGTCCTAACTCTATCGAAAAAACGCCAGACACCACCGAAGCTACGTCGGGTTTCGACGCTGAAGATACTGAAGTTGCCAACGCGAACGGCGAAAAAGAACCCGTCGACTTAGTCGATACCTTAGAACCAGACTTTGCAGCCCCCCCCGCAACCGACTTCCTTTCCTCCGCACGAGAAGCAGCAGCGATCGCCGACTATACAACCGCAATCGATCTGTACTGGAGAGCCTTAGGACCCGCTTCCGACGACCCGAAAATCTGGCACGAACTCGCTCGAATTTATATGGACAACCGAAATTGGCTCGATGCCGAAGCGTGCATTCTCGAAGCCAAACGTCGCTCCCCTCGATCGGCAAACATCGCCGCCAGCTACCTCAATGTCATTTCTCAAACCCAGGTACCTGTCCGCGCAGTCCAAGAAGCGGAAGCGCTGATAAATCTCTTTCCACAAAACGCCCCCATCTCACTAGCCCTCGCCCAAACGCTTCGGAAAGCCAATGCCCCTCGTTCGCGAGTCGCTCAAGCCTATGAAGACTTCCTCGGCAAAGCCGGACCCGGCACCGAAGGATACGACGAAGCAACCCGTTATCTCAACGGTTCTCGCTAAGCGGCTTCATTAACCACTGAATCAAGCAGGGTATGCCAGGAATCAAGGCGAGCAGCATTCGCGACCTCAAAGATCGCATCGGCATCTACGACGTCGTTTCACGGGAAGTTTCCCTCAAGAAATCCGGATCCAACTACAAAGGGCTCAGCCCCTTCAACAACGAAAAAACTCCGTCATTTTACGTTTCTCCCGACAAGGGCATCTATAAATGTTTCTCCAGCGGCAAGGCGGGCGATATCATCAGCTTCGCCATGGAGACTGAGCGACTCTCCTTTGTAGAAGCTGTCGAAGCCTTGGCTCAACGCTTCGGCTTCGAACTCGAGTACGAAGCAGGCGGGCGCCCTCGAGAAGACCGCTCGCTCCGACAGGACTTGTTCGAGCTCCACGAGTTCGTAGCCGATTACTACAACGAAGCGTTTAACGCTCAAGACGAAGGCGGTGACTGGATTCGCGACTACTGGACCCAATCCCGCCAATTCAATCTATCAGTCGCCGAAGAATTTAAGATCGGCTTCGCTCCAGTTTCCGGTGCCGAGCTCGGCCGCCGTGTCGTCAAACACGGATTTTCCAAGGAAACTCTCGAAGCCTGCGGCCTCTTCTATACACGGCGCGGACTCAGACCGGAATCAATGGGCTATCGTTTTCGAGGGCGACTTATGATCCCGATTCGCGACCACCAAGGTCGAATAACCGCCTTTACAGCTCGACAACTCGAACTCACCCCCGACAACGACCCGAGCAAGGAAGCCAAATACGTCAATTCACCCGAAACGCCGATTTTCAACAAAGGATCCCTGCTCTTTAATATGGATCGTGCCCGCATGGAGGTCGGTCCCGACATTCCATTCGTAATGGTCGAAGGGCAGCTTGACGCTATCCGCTGCTGGAGCGTCGGCCTCAAAGGAGCCGTTGCCCCCCAAGGCACCGGCATAACCGAAAGCCAACTCCGGCTTATCAAACGCTACGAGCCGAAAATTCGCTGCCTCCTCGACGGCGACCGAGCTGGTCAACAAGCTGCCCTTCGCATGCTGCCCATTGCTCTCGCTCAAAGCGTAGAAGTCACATTCATCCCACTCAATGAAGGCGAAGACCCAGACGATCTATTCCGCGACAACGGATCTGCCGCTATCGCTAATCTTCTCGAGCGCGAAACCGAAGCCATCGCTTTCGCCACCGCCTCCATCGCACCCGACAAGAAGAAGCTCACCCCTCAGGCAAAAGCGAAAGCCGCCCGAGAACTCTTTCAAATAATCGCCAAAGCCGACACTGACACCGCTCAACTCGAATTCGTAAAACTCGTTGCCGACGAACTCAATATCGACCAAAACGCCGCCATTCTTGATTTCCAAAGATTTTCCAGAGGACAAACCACTCCGCTAAAATCTGCTTCAAAGCCGGAAACCGTTGTCCAAAGCGAACCTTCCGCACGTAAATCTGTCCACACTCTAGAGAGGGATTTGTTAGGGCTCTGCATAAACGAAGAAGTGATAGGCGCCAAGATTGCACACATTATAGACGAACGATGGATAGATAAGCAATCTCCAGAAGGTCAACTGCTCAACCAAGTACTGAACGACTTCCTCCACGACATGTGGAACGGTGCGGATTCGCTTAATGATCAGCTCGAAGAGTCGGAACTCAAAAGCCTATTTGCCGATCTCATTTTTCAAAAACCCGAATACGATAACCCGACTCGACTCGCTAATGAATCGATTCGACGGCTCGTAACCAAATTCGCAGACCAAAAGATAAAAAAGATAAAACTTGAAATTGCTCGAAAACAATCTGAACAAGACCCTGCTTTAATCTCTCTCTTTGACGAATTAATAAATTTACAGAAAATTAAAGGTGCCCCGCCGCAACTAGGAACGCCTAAGTTTTAACACTTTACGGAAACCTACGCCGAAAAATTACACTCTATGCCACGCAAAAAGAAAAGCGACGCCGAAAGCGCCCCTGGACTAACCAAACATCAAATCAATGAGCGCATTCGCTACTTGATTAGACAATCGAAGGAGCAAGGCTATCTCACGTTTACGGACATCAACGAAGCTCTACCAGAAGGCGTTGATAGACAAGACGATATCGATAATATCATTTCGATACTCGGGAATCTCGAAATCGACATTCTCGATCCGGACGAAGTAGATTCCTTCAAGGCAAAGCAAGAAGAGCAGGAAGAAGCTCAAACCAAGGTCAATCAACACGACATCCTGGACGATCCCGTCCGCATGTATCTCAAACAGATGGGCCAAGTGCCTCTGTTAACGAGAGAACAGGAAGTAGAAATCTCAAAACGCATCGAAGCCGCCGAGCTCAAAGCTCAAGAAGCGTTGTTCTCAGTTGGAATCGTGAGCGAGTTTACTCTTACGCTAGCCGAAAAGCTGATGAATCGCGATGAACGATTCGATCGCATCGTCATCGATAAGAAAATCGAAAACCGTGAAACCTATTTCCTCGCCCTCCCCGGTCTGATAGAGCGCTCGCGCAAGACTCAGAACCGAATGTACAAGAGCTGGGAAGAGTTGCGTGCCGAAGAAGATCCCGAAGCTCGAAAAAAGATTCGCTCGAAATTCCGCAAGCAAGAAAATACGCTCCGTGCCAATTTCTCCAAATTCTTCTTCAAGCTGAAAGTCTTCGAAGAGGAAATCGACAACGTAATCAGCAAGGATCTCGCTCTCATCAGTAGAATCCATCGCGATATCGATAAGGCCAAAAAGCCCAAGACGCAACGCGACGCTTTAATTGATGCTGAAGCTCTCAAAGAAGAACTCGAAACGCTTCACGACAAACATCGTATCGATCCCGACAAACTCGTAAGAGTCATCGGCGATGTACGCATACACCTTAAAGCAGCACATCAAGCGAAGACCGAGATGGTCGAAGCGAACTTGCGTCTCGTTATCTCCATCGCGAAGAAATACACCAATCGCGGCCTTTCCTTCCTAGACCTTATCCAAGAAGGCAACATGGGCTTGATGAAGGCGGTCGAAAAGTTCGAATACCGTCGCGGCTACAAATTCTCGACCTACGCAACTTGGTGGATTCGCCAAGCCATTACCCGCTCGATCGCAGACCAGGCCCGAACGATTCGTATCCCGGTCCACATGATCGAGACGTTAAACAAAGTGATGCAGGTTCAAAAGCAACTCCTGCAAGAGTACGGCCACGAGCCAACCCCAGAGGAAGTAGCCGAGGAAATGGCTCTGCCAGTCGAACGCGTGCAAACCATCATGAAGATGGCACAGCAACCGATTTCGCTCCAGAGCCCCGTGGGCGATGGCGACGACACGAATTTCGGCGACTTCATTGAAGACAAATCCGCCGAAAATCCTTACGACCAGACCGCATTCAGCCTTCTGCGCGAAAAGATCATCGACGTCCTCGACAGCTTGACGGAACGCGAACGCCGCGTGCTTTCCCTACGTTTCGGACTTGTTGACGGCTACAGCCGCACACTCGAAGAGGTCGGTAAACAATTTCAAGTCACCCGCGAACGAATTCGCCAAATAGAAGCCAAAGCTCTTCGCAAGATGCGTCACCCGACGCGTATTCGCCAATTGCACGGCTTTTTCGAAAGCGAGCAATTCGATGGCCCTAATACATTTCTTAGCGGCCAACCAGGCAAAGAGAAGGAAACTGGAAAAAAATAGCCGATTCGGCAGAGTTTTGGAAATCTCCCAAGACCCTTTGTTTCGACAGAAATGGAAACCAGCATTGCATCAATCGAAAGACCGTGCCAACTTACGAATTAGGCTCATCAATCTTACACGTTTAGCTCCAACGAATTTACACAATGGAAACACTCTATTCACTCGCATTCCTTACGAATCTCGGCTGGCCCGAGATTGTCGTTATTCTTGTCGTATTCATCCTGCTTTTCGGAGCGAAGAAACTCCCGGAGCTTGCGCGCGGCGTAGGCAAATCCATCAAGGAGTTTAAAAAAGCGACGAGCACGATCGAAGAAGACCTTCGCACCGCAATGGATGAAGAGCCGGAAGTCAAAAAACCTATCGAGACGCCGCAATCGACGGAGTCAAAGGAGCAGACCACTTCCCAATAACTAGAAGCTGTCTTCAAAAAACCGGTATACAAATTCAAAGGCCGACGGATTTCAGAATCCGCCGGCTTTCTTATGCCCTCTAACGAGACGGAACCGAAGACAGCTCCTCTAAAGGGAATCCATCACCGAGATACTCGACTCGAAGACGATTTAGAGAAGTCAACTTATTGGACTAGGTTGATCTCGAAATTCATCTGCTAATCGATTTCAATCGTTGAAAATTACCTATAAATCCGACAACACTCAGATTTTACTGTATTCGATTTTGCTTTTATCGAAAGGTCCGTTTAAACGCTTGCTTCAAAACGTCCTTTCGTTGAACATTTTCGGAATTCATGTGGCGCAATTTCCTCGGACTCTTCTCTAACGACATCGGCATCGACCTCGGAACAGCCAATACCCTAGTCTACTCCAAAGACAAAGGCATTGTTCTTCGCGAGCCTAGCGTGGTCGCTATTCATAGCGGAACCCGCAGAGTACTCGCCGTGGGAGACGAAGCGAAGAAGATGCTCGGTCGTACTCCCGGTAACATAACGGCCATACGGCCCATGAAAGATGGCGTCATCGCCGACTTCGATATTACCGAGGCTATGCTGCGCTACTTCATCAAGAAAGTGCAGACCGCAAAGATCATCCCACCACGGGTTGTGATCGCGATTCCATCCGGAATCACGGAAGTCGAAAAACGTGCCGTCAAAGAATCCGCTACGCACGCGGGAGCGCGCGATGTGATGCTTTTGGAAGAACCTATGGCCGCCGCTATCGGAGTTGGCCTCCCAGTCGAAGAACCCGCTGCGAATATGATTGTCGACATCGGCGGCGGTACCACGGAAGTGGCTATCATCTCGCTAGCCGGTATCGTTTACGCGAAGAGCATTCGCGTAGGAGGTGACGAACTTGACGCCGCGATCATCAATTACATGAAGCGAGCTTACAACCTTCTGATCGGCGAACGCACGGGTGAAGAGATCAAACTCCGCATCGGTTCAGCCGCCTCGCTCGACGAGGAATTGACGATCGAAGTCAAAGGCCGCGACTCAGTCGCTGGCCTACCGAAGACGATCCAAGTATCCTCCCAAGAAATTCGAGAAGCGCTCAGCGACACCGTCAGCTCTATCGTCGAAGCTGTCTGCAGCGCCTTGGAACGCTGCCCACCCGAACTTTCAGCCGACTTAGTTGACCGAGGCTTCGTGCTCGCAGGAGGAGGAGCATTGCTCCGTGGAATCGATCGCCTTCTTTGCGATCGGACTGGTCTACCTGTCACCATCGCGGATGACCCTCTCAGCGCAGTCGCCAATGGAACGGGTGCCGTGCTTGCAGAACTTAATGCGCTACTCCCCTACGTGGCTAGCGACTCCAAGGATTAGGCCTTGCCTCTGGAACCCCACGAATCGCTTCTACCTTGCCTAAAAAGCGACTCTTAAGTCTTAAGCCCTTCCTCATACTGCTGTCAGTAGCGGTTTTTTGGATATTAGTCCCTATCGTCTTCAAGAGCAGCATACGCTCTGTCTTCTACGAGTTCCAAGCACCTCTTTCCACAGGAGCATCCTACGTACGTGAGCTGCAAAACTATTGGGCCGCTCGAACAAAATCGAAGAACGAACTATACGATGCCGGCAAGGACCTTGCTCGTCTCAATGCAACCTACGAGCTCATGATCCTCGAGAATCAAACGCTCAAGCAAGAGGTCGAGCGTCTCGAAGAATTGCTCCAACTTCCAACGCGTCCGGATTACCGATACGAAATCGCTCGAGTGGTCTCTAGGGATTTCAATTCTTGGTGGCAGCATTTGGAAATCAGAAAAGGCGGCAAGCATGGCATACCAACCGGAGCTCCAGTCGTCTTCTCTGGAGGCGTCGTGGGTCGAGTTATAGAAGTTCACGAATACACGTCAACAGTCGAACTCCTCAGCAATAGCCACTTGAGAATGGCCGTCATCATAGCAGGAGACAATCGACCAATGAGCTACCGCGGCAGCGGATTCCAAACGCTTCAAAACCCCGTGGGTATAGCAGAGTATATCCCCAACGACATCAATATTGACGATCCCTCCAATCCGCCGCGTATCATCACGTCCGGTATGGGAGGCGTTTTCCCAGCAGGATTGCCAATAGGATATCTGAGACGTCTTCGCCCCGGAGCTAGCGGAATGTTTCAAGACGGCGATGTCTACCTAGATAAACGTCTTGCTCGTTTAACTGAAGTCGCAGTGCTCATCGCGGTAGAGGGGAATTACCAGTGAACCTGGTTTCGCGCAATCGATGGTTAATCGTGACCGCTATCCACTATCTGACGCTCTTCGTATTTTCCCAAGTAAACACCTACCTAAGCCCATTGGGTATATACATTCTCATTACAGGCATGCTGCTTTCATTCAGCTCCCTAGCGCTAAGCCATACTCAAGGCGCCTTATCCCTGATCCCGATAGCCTTTTACCTCGACAGTCGCTCTCCACTCCCCTTCGGCACGTCACTCATCATTTTGATCGGGCTCCATTACCTAACGGTAGGATTTCGCCACCAATTTCGCCGTGAATCAGGCGGTATCAGCCTAGCCGTTTCACTCATCGCCAATCTTGCAATCCATATTCTCTACACATTATTCGCTATCGTTTACCTTGGAAGCGAGGGCCTCAATTCTCTTAAAATTGGATTGAACCTTCTCTGCACCAGCCTGGTCATAACGTTCTTAAATCCCTACTACATCTCCCTTATAATTGGGATTTTAGGTCTGTTTGGGATTAAAATCGCTCAGGAACAACGACAAGCGCGATGAACCCCGAAGAAAAAAACAAGTACCAAGGACGGCTTTGGATATTCTACGGAATGTTAGCCATACTCCTTTCCATCCTCTACAGCGGACTTTTCTATCGTCAGCTCATCGAACGCGAGTCTCACGTCGACCAGGAAAAAATCCAAAATCACCGGCGGATTCTCACGCCTGGCCCGAGAGGTAATATCCTCGATCGCGAAGGTCGGGTACTCGTAGCGAATCGATCAAAATTTTCCGCAGTTGTTTTCCTATCCGAAGATCAGGTTCAAAAAGCATTTACCAATCATTACCGCAGTTTGGTTAGAGACTACCGTGAAGAAGGTAAACCCATCGAAAACTACACCAAATTGCTTATTCTTTCTCGAGCCATGGTTCTCGAGAGCTATCTCAAGACAGTAAACGATCTGCTCGGACGCGAAGAAGAGGTGGATGCAAACGCAATATCGAGACACCTAAACCTCAACCCGCTTCTTCCCTACCCGTTAGTCGACAACCTAACTCAGAGCGAATTCGCAATCCTACTGGAATCGCTTCCCGTCGAATCTCCCGTTCAACTTTATGTATCCACAATGCGACACTATCCCTACGAGAATGCCGTATCGCATGCTCTAGGTTACGTAGGCCACAGTGCCCTGGAAATCGAAAGCAACATGCCTGGATCTAACTTGAAGACCTTTGCAACCAAAGGTTCCTACGGTCGAAACGGAATAGAAAAACGATTCGATTCGAATCTCCAGGGAAAGACAGGAACGGAAATCTGGGTAGTCGACCCAAGCGGTTATCAAGTAGAACCGATCCAGCGGATCTATCCCAAAAAAGGCCAGGACATTGAATTGTCAATTGACATCGATCTTCAACTCGCCGGCGAGCAGGGCTACGATTTATACGGCGACAAAGGTGCTCTTATCGCCATCGATATCAATCGACTGGAAATCCTAGCGATGCTCAGCAGGCCTGACTACAACCTCAACGACACCGCCCCGTTTATTTCCAACGACGTCTTCAAAGAAATCAATGAGAGGCAGGCATGGGAAAACAAAGCCATTCGCGGCCTCTACCCTCCAGGTTCTCCCTTCAAACTGATAACTGCCATAGCAGCTCTTAAATCGGGTGTCATTGACGATGGAACCATTTTCGAATGCGATGGCGGCCATCAAGTGGGTCGACGCAGATTCCCTTGCATGGGTCATCACGGCGAAATGGATCTACGAAGCGCTATCCAGAAAAGCTGCAATGAATATTTCTACCGTGCAGGACTAGTAACAGGTCCAGATAATATGAGCCGGGAAGCCGTCTACATGCGACTCAACAAGCCAACGAATATCAATCTTCCGAATGAAACCGCTCGTATGATAACGCCTTCGCGCCAATGGAAACGCGAGCGATACGATCAACCTTGGTACGATGGTGACACGGCCAACATGTCGATTGGCCAAGGCTTTCTAACGGTAACTCCCCTTCAATTGGGAATGATGGTCGCTTCAATCGCCAAAAACGAAGTCTACTCTCATCCAAGTATCATCAAACAATCGCCAGAGCAACTTGCAGTACGCCCAGCCCCAAAACCGCTTGGTCTGCCAACCGAAGTGCACAAAGCGATTCTCGATGGAATGGATCGAGTAGTCAGTCCAACAGGTACGGCCCGCGCCGCCATCATCGAAGGTGTGACTGTTGGTGGCAAGACTGGCACGGCCCAAATCAACAAAAAGGAAGGTAATCTCGAACTAGCCTGGTTTGTCGGATTCGCCCCAGTCGAGAATCCTCAGATCGCAATCGTCGCTCTTGTCGAAGGACAGAACCTAAATGAAAGCTTTGGCGGTGGTGCCCACGCCGCTCCGATGGCTCGTTACGTATTTCAAGCTTACTTCGACAAGCATCCGGAGTTCAAAGCTAAACCAGAAGCCTTCCAATCCCAGCTATAAAATTCGTCTTGCTTCTTTGAATACAAGACGGGGATTAGGCCAAGTTTCTTTCCTACCGAACCGCAAGCGATTCAATTCCAAAACCAATGAAGCTCTGCCTTCATCCATCGGTTCGTCGCTAACACCAGTCTGCTGAAATCGTTTCAACAGCTTGCTCGCCTTACGGCGAATCGGATCGTCTCTTCTAAACGAAGCCAAAAACAACTCTCTATAATTCAGCGCCAAATTTCGCTGAAACAACAGCATTCCAATCGCTATGATAAGCAAAAAAGTCGTGTAGAAGAATTTCTGAACACTCCAAGGAGCGACAATCCAAGAATAGACCTGCATCACTGCGAGAGTCGTCCATTCTCCCGCCACTTGAACGTAAGCGAAAAAGAACTCTTTCAGCTGAGTCACCGCCTGTTTTTGAGCCTGTTTATCAAAGCTCACGATACGCCGATACCAGAGCATCCGTAAACTATCGACGTATGCGAGCGAACCAGCTTCAACTTCGCTGCCTCCAAGAGCGATCGTACGCTCCGCAATCGCCGGCAAACGTGAACCAGGAGTTGGATCGACTCGAATCCAATTCCCCATCCCGTCGTAAATCTCGCACCAAGCATGTGCATCTGAATTTCGAACCATATAGTAGTTCTCGAAAGCATTCCACGCTCCTCCTTTATACCCAATAATTGCCCTCGCCTGATGGCCAGCAGCCCGGGAAAGCAAAATCAAAGACGATGCGAAAAACTCGCAGTGCCCGTTCAAGTCAGTCTGCATCCACCGGACAACGGGATCCTCGATTTCAGTATCGCTTGGAAGTTTTACATTCATCGAATAACTATGCATTTCCCCCAGGTATTCAGTAGCTCGAGACGCAAACGCCAAAGGGCTCATCGGTTTTCCCTTAGTGATCGCCTTCACCACTGAATCCAAATATGAAAGCGCCCTTGGATCGTCTGGAAGCTCCAGCAAAGTATTCGGATAAATTTTTTCAATATCTCGCGAGTCTTTCCGAGACCGCTTTAACGAAAGGCCGAAAAAATTCTCTTTTGATACACTTGGGATCCTCGTCGAAAAACTGACATCTTCTAATTGGTAGGAAACCATCTTGCTTGGCGTTTCGTTTAGGGAAAATATATGCATCCGAGGGCCAACGCTTAATTCGTTCAACTTCGAATAGGTCATCTGCTTGAAGCTCCCCATGATAGGTAGAAACTTGCTAACACCAGGCTCCATGAAAAAAGTCCAGCGATCTCTTTTGATAGAACTAGGCATCTCCGAAAATTGTCGATCTCGCCAATACCTTTTTGCATGGTAGGGAAACGACAATCCTGCCTTTAGCATATCCTTCAATTCCGGCGACAAGCTAAAAGAACCTTTGCTATAGCTGTCCAACGCCAGCATTCGCCAGTAAGGAGTCTCCGGAACGAAAGATTCACCGGAAACATCCACTCGCAACGCCACTCGCTTGTCGTTCTTAATATTCGTTACGTCGCCAAGACTGATGCTCTCTGAAAATCCAGTGAGCGTCGTACTTGATTTCATATTGAAAAGGTTCACCTTATTTTCAACATTCACCCGTGGTATAAACATGAAAGCAATGCCCGCGATCCCAATCAAGGAGCCAAATAACGCAGATCCGATTGCAAAATTACGAAAACGCGTAACTCGGGCCAAGTGAACCCACCCGTGATGGTCATCCCAAACGGCTTCGTCCAGCACGGCCTCGCCACGACCTTCCGCTTTTGTTTCGAATATGCTTCCAATAGAAAGAAAAGCTACCGCCAATCCTGAAAAGACGAGCAACTGAAGGCCGAATACGACCGAAGAAGTCAACATCCCTACCATCACCAAAAGAAAAAGGCAAAGCAATGCCAACTGCATTTCCTCACGACGTTTCGTGTGATTAAGCGCTCGATACAATATCAGCCAAGTATTCAGGTTCAACAGAGCCGGAACCGTTTCTTTCGCCAGAACATCAATCGAAACTAAGGGGATAATACTCAAAGCGAAGATTTTCCACAATCCTGGCGGAGCCTTAGAATAGATTGTCGGAAACAACACGCAGCCGCCCATCGCTACCAGACTCACTATCGCTGGAACCCAATTATGGCTATCGAGATTAAGTAGCGAACTTACCGACACCAAAGCCATCAGCGTGCCGACAAGCCACTTCAGTCGGAACAATTCGTAAACGCTAAGCTTTCGCGATTGTGATTCCATTGATTATCGCTCCGACGGAATTACCGTCAATTTGAGTGAAGGATATCCCCTTCGAATACGAAGAATCTCGTTCCTTCTCTGCGTCTGAAACTAATTCAAGCACCGCAACCGAATCGAAAAACGATTCCAAATCGGCTACGCGACTAATCTTGATCGTAGTTTGCCCTACGATTTGGCAATAATCGAGATCGCCTGCCAAAAAGAGATCCTCCGCCAAACTCGTAACAAAGGAACACATCTTTTCAAATACAATCTCGCTTGACCACAAGTAACGCGACGGGTCGACGACCAATGAATAACGAGCCTGACTCTCCGCCGCATTCTGTTTCACCATTAGCGTACCTTGTCTAGCCGATACTTTCCAATGGATCGATCGCGGGGCATCGCCTTTACTATAGGGACGAAGGCCGATCAATTCGCCAGTCGTACCTTTACGTTTCGTACTGGCTCCCTGCCAACCAAAGCCGCTTTCCGTCGCTCTTAATCGATGATAATCGATTCGAGCAGGCCAAATGCGAACTTCCTTCTCGCACTGTCCAGCAACATGCTTACGCAGAAAGCCAAATGGAAATGAAGAGACGACATCAACAATTCTAAGTTTGGTCACACTGCGAACCTTCGGCCGGTAGCGCCAAAGAACACGACAGGATTTGCCAGGCTCCAAACTATCCTTTAGATAAAGTTGATTCGAATCGCCCGTCTTTTCGGTCTCGACTTGAAACTGCAAACAGAACACCGGGAACCATTGTCGAGCATTCTCAATTACAATTGCTATCTCACCCAACTCCCCAACACGGAATGTCGAGCTCGTCTCTAATCGCCAACGTGCGCACAATAAGTTAGCCCAACAAAACACGCCACTCATAACGATCAAAGCCAAGAGTAATGCCAACGAAGCAAAAAGAATATTGTTTTCCGTATTGTACGCCGCTAAACCTAGGCAGAGGCCTATCAATATAAGCATCATTCCCGAACCGGTCGGCAGTACCTTCTCGCCTTTCGGCGGAACGAAAAGCTCTCGAAATCTAACTACTAGCGATTTTGGTTTCCTTTTGGACGCAGGACCTCCCCAGTCGAATTGATCGTTTGCAGTAGAAGCAGACATAGCTTCGTAAAGCGCCTAATTTGGCTGCGGCACAACCGCGAGAATTCTTGTAACGATCCCCTCGACCAAACGCCGCTCTTCGAGAGCATCGGACGAAGGACGACGTAGATTTAAACGGTGACTGAGCACCGCCGAGCAAATCGAACTGACGTCGCTCGGAATTACGAAGTCCCGACCGAAGTACAAAGCGCGAGCCTGCGATGCCTTTTTCAAAGCCAAACTTCCTCGGACGCTTATTCCTGCTTTGAATTCGCTCTCTGTACGTGTTGCCGTGATGATATCCAAAATGTATTCGAGAATCGTTTGCTCCACAAAAACCTGAGAAACCGTTTCCTGAATCTTAACGATTTCCTCTTGAGGCACAGGGTTTTCAAATTCGAGATTGTTATAGCTCGAACTTTCAGCCGATAGAATTTCAAGCTCATTGGCTACGCTCGGGTAACCCATTTGCAAGCGCATTAAAAAGCGGTCCATCTGACTCTCCGGCAATGGGAAGGTTCCTTCGTAATCGACCGGATTTTGAGTCGCTAAAACAATGAACGGAGCACCAACGCTATGCGTTTCTCCATCGATCGAAACACGACCATGGTCCATTACTTCCAACAAACTCGACTGCGTCTTGGGAGTCGCTCGATTGATTTCATCCGCTAACACTATATTGGAGAAAATGGGGCCTTTTTTAAATATGAAATGCTTTTCTCGCTCGTCGTAAATCGATACACCCGTCACATCGGTCGGCAATAAATCACTAGTGAATTGGACACGCTTGAAATCTGAATGCATCGATTTCGCCAAACAGTAAGCCAAAGTCGTTTTACCCACACCCGGTAAATCCTCGATCAGTACATGGCCGTCAGCAGCAAGACAAATTAGAATATTGTCGATCGCCTGGCCCTTGCCCTTGATACGGCTACCTATCAGGGACTTCATACGCCTAAAAACCTCTCGCGAGGCGTTCATTGTTTTGGTGGGGAGAAATTCGCTCATAACACTATCCAGTTCTACGTTGCCGTCACTCGATAAACGACCTGATTAGACTATCGGCTTAATTAGGTAGAAATTTACCGTAAGCATGCCAAATAATCCCATGCTTTCCGGAAAATACGACCTACTTCCCAAATCGTGCTACAAAAGTACCCAAAAGACCATCTACCTTCTCCTGGTTTTCGCCTACTGACACATGAAAACCGTCCATCGTAAGTTTCTCTTCTCCAATTCCATGCGCGAAATTATCAACCATGCATAACGATGTCACAGAAATACCACTCTCCAACAACAAATCTGCCTCGTTCCCCAAAGTCATTCCGACAACATCGCAGCCCAAGGTCTGCAAAATTCGTACTTCTGCCCGAGTTTCAAAGCGTGGTCCTCTCGTTTGAGCATAGATTCTGTCCACCACGATCTTCTCTGGACTCAGCTCCACCAAGTCCCCTAGCAGGGAATTATCCAATCGAGGCGCGAATCCACTTGGCCTATCGTCGATCATCGTAGCCGGCGCAAAGCTCACATAGTCGCCACAAGATACCAGGGAACCAGGCAGCAGCTCTTCCCGTAAAGATCCAACTGAACTCACTATTAACGCAGCCCCTACTCCTAAGGTTTTTAACGCCGACACGTACCCCCGATAATTACTGGCGTGCGGAGGCATCGGATTCGAGAAACCGTGACGATTAACCACGACCAATTGCCCTTTCCGCTTAATCTCGATTACCCCAAATGGAGTATGGATCGACTCAAACTCCCAATCCGCAAACACGTCCGAAAGATTAATGCTAGTCCCACTGATAATCGCCAATTTCATCGTCCAACTATCAATACCCTTCATTCCGTTTCGATCAATCCTTCCGCAACACAATTTCCAAGTAAGCTCAACTCAATGAGATGCGTGCCGATATAGCATCCGCAAGCAATTTATCATGAACCGTTCAATCCCCGAAAATATATCCACAAATCAACAGAACGAAGAGCAGTGCAGGAAATTCCTGGCCGGCAATCGTTCATGCTTTTATCGCGGCTTCTGGAAAAATGCTCCCTATAAGGAAGCTGACCAACCAGAAGAACATACCGTCAAAAACAAAACCAAACAAGGCAAGAACTAGTTCAGCTCCTCTTAGCTGCTCTGTTACAAGCCACCGCGCCTTTTACACACGACAGGTGAGGTACCTGGCTCATCATGCCCGTTTGGTGCCCTTACTAAGGTCCTCACTCCGAAATTCTTAACAGTTCCCATTCGATCCGCTCCCGCTATTCTAGCCCGTTTACCGCCGACTGGTAAACCTCCAGTACCGAAACTCCTGCTTCGCGAGCGACTTTCAGACAAGAAACATACTCTGGTGTCGTTCTCGATTTACCACTCGGCAAGACGACTTCTTTCGAATCCACCGAACCCCATTCCGTATCCAAGACCGTAGTGCGCCTCTCCAATTCTCGGCGAGTAACCGGCAAATAGCGCAACCCAATCGTACTGGTGTTTTCCAAAATAGCCGCCGACACCTGATCCTTTTCACTTCGAGTACACAAAGCCTCCAACTTAAAAGCTGGTCGCCCGCGCTTCATGACAATCGGACTTACCCACGCATCTTTAGCTCCTGCCTCAAGAAGCAAATCCAATAAGTCACTACCCAATAACTCTCCCGGCATATCGTCGATATTCGTTTGTATCAACAACAGTTCGCCAGTCGTAGCAATCGATTCGCATAGCGACAATCTCAATACATTCGGATGAAGAAAATCCTTAGTAGCGCCAGCAACGGCAGTGGAAAGAACACGCAATTGAGGCACTGAAAACGACGGCTTCAAATGCCGCAGAATTGCCGCGCCAGTCGGTGTTGTCAGTTCGCCAAACTCCAACCCTGGCTCAAGAACCATTCCTTGAAGCAACTTTTGCGTCGCCGGAGCGGGAATCGGATATCGTCCATGGGCCATTTCCACAAAGCCCTTGCCAGTAACGACTGGGTCGCAAATTGCCGAAGTCACACCCAAACGATCCAATAGCAAAGCAGACGCTACTATATCCAAAATTGAATCAACGGCCCCTACTTCATGGAAGTGCACCGTTTCCAACGGTATCCCATGCACATTCGCCTCCGCTTCACCTAAAGCTTGAAATATATCCAATGCCCGAAATTTAGCGCCTTTGGAAATATCAGCCTGACTAATCAAATGTTTTATATCCGAAAGATGTCGATGAGCCCCATGACCTGGCTTCGATGGCTCCTCCAACTTTTCGACGAAGGAAACCTTGCGACATGAAACTCCGCATTTGTTCACTGTTCTCCAAACCGTCGCGACCCCTGACAAACCCAAACTGGCGGGCAATTCGCTGATAAGCGGCTCCGCATCGGCGAGTTGGGCAAGAGCCCCTGCAAAAAGATCGCCACTGACTCCGGAAAACGGCTCAATTCTTAAAACACTCATAATGTAGGTAATGGAAGGATACGAGCCGCAGCCATCACAGCCCCGCAGCCATTATCTATATTGGTAACCAAAAGCCCATTAGCGCAACTTGAAAGCATCGCATTCAAAGCAACTTGCCCGCCAGCCGCAACGCCATAACCGATACTTGTCGGAACTCCGATCACCGGAGCTGCCACCTGCCCTGCTACTACCGAAGCCAAAGCTCCCTCGAATCCCGCAAACACGATAATCGCTCGAGCTTTTCGGATCGCATCCAAGCGATCCATCAATCGTTGAATACCAGCAACCCCGACATCGGCATACACGCGGCTATCGAAGCCCAGAAACCGCGCCGTACATTCCGCCTCTCGTAGAATAGGGATATCCGAAGTTCCACCACACACCAAAGCCAATTCGCCACGACCGGTCGCAAATTCGCTCACGCTCAAAGTCAAGCAACGCCCTACTTCATCGTAGTAAACAGTAGGGTACTTTAGACGAATAGCCTCCGCCTGCGCATGAGACACTCTCGTAAACAATCCATTACGTCCCGCTCGCTGCAATTGTTCGACAATTTCAGTTAGTTGTTCGTTCGATTTCGATTCTCCGTAAATAATTTCCGGCTGACCGATTCTGCACTCTCGATCTAAGTCCAAATTGATCTCCTCACTCATGAATCGCCCGGTTCAATTTTCCAGTTACAAACCCTTCAGAATCCACGATAGCATCCGAAAAACCCAAACGCGTCATTTCCGTTTGAATAATCGCCAATGAAGGCAACTCCCTCATCCTTTCCAATGGTACTTCAATACACGCCAAATCCTCGACATGGCGAACCCGGCAAACCGGAAACCCTAATTTATCTAACCATGCTTCCGCTTCTTCAATCCTCCGAAGTTTCGCCTCCGTGACCTGTTGTCCATACGGAATTCGAGAACTCAAACACGGGCTCGCCGGCTTGTCCCAACATTCTAAATCAAACGATCGCGCCATTTCTCGAACCAACGATTTTCCGAGACCGCATTCCGACAATGGACTACGAACCCGGTGTTCATTCGCAGCTTCCAAACCAGGACGATAATCGCCCAAATCATCCAAATTCGTCCCATTGAGAATCCAACTCCCAGGGAATTCGCTCAGCAATGGATCCAACTTCTCGTACAAAGTGGACTTGCAGAAATAACAACGATTACTCGGATTGCTGAAGTAGTCAGGATTCAACAATTCACCAGTACGAACTACTCGCAGCGGAAGATCATTTTCTACGCAAAAGGCTTTACCTGCATCCAAGTCCGATAACTTTAAACTGGCCGACGCTGATATTACGCCCAGCACTTCCTCTTTACCCAAAAAACGTCGAGCTAGAAAAGCAACGAGCGAACTATCGACTCCGCCGCTGAACGCCACGATCGCACCCGAACATTCGGCAAACCAAATTTCGAGTCGAGCGTACGCAGCTTCCAAATCGCTCGATACCAATACACAACTATCGTTTATTTCCATTGGCAAAGAAGAATCATAAACAAAAAATATGTCGCCCGATCAATCCGGTGCAACTGGGAAAATTGCACTCCACAGCAAAGCATGGCAATTCGCTTTCACGGTTACTCGTTCAACTCGATCAAGAAGGCAATCACATCGCGCAACTCCCGTTTCGTCAGAATAAAACCCATCGGAGGCATCGACGAGATTGGAGCCGTTCTTGAGACGATCATCGTCTTGTCGATTAGCCTGGACGACCCATCCAACGAAAGAATTTCCAAGTCTTCTTCTGTTTCATCGCCCAGTAAACCACTCACATTCGAGCCATCGCTTAAAGTTACGCTAATCATGCCAAACCCTTTCGCAATATCCCCGCCTGGATCAACAAGCGAGCGAAGCAAATATTGTCGATCTTTGCGCCCATGTTCTTCAAGTTCGGCCCGATCTTACTTCCACTAGCGGAGGATACTCGATGACACCGAATACACTGAGCGCCCTGATGCGTATTCACTATTTCCTCGCCAATGCGAACGTCACCAACTTCCAGGCATTCTACAAACGCTCCAATCGGAATGCTAGAATCACGACTAGACTCGAAGGACGAAACCACATCTTCGAACCCCCGTTTCGAAGCCGCCTCAAGAATATCCAACTTCAATTTGGCGGGAACTTCATTCGCCTTCAACCCTCTGGCGAAATCCCCGATAATCCTATCCGCTTGGGGCGACTCGACCAGCACCAAACTCGCCAGAGCGCTCTGGGCCTGCTGAATGGAACTATAAAATGTAAGCTGATCTCCCAAGATAAGCGTAGCCTGATCAGGGTCGCTCCCGATTAGCATACCAACTGCCTTCACTCTAAGGTCCACTAAATCGGTCTCTAAGGCGTAGGCTATGGCGTCTTTCGTATTCAAATTCTCTAGAGCCAACACTCGAAGAGGGCTAGACGCTTGCTGGTTCTTCAAAAGCGCGACGAAGGTCTCGGATTGCAATTCGACATTTAGCCGAGCCGCTGCACTGACCACCACTTCCAACAGATTGTCGTCTTTCGACGCTAAAAGTTCATTCAATACCGGGCCCACGGCTTTGGCAATCGACTGTTCATCTCTAACGCCATGTTCGCGTCGGCGACAATCCACTCGATCCCAAAGAGGCGGCTCGACCCAATTCGAAAGCGAGCTCACAATTTCAATCCGCAACTCCGATCCCAAAAGTTCATTCGTTGCGATGCTGGCAACCCGTCTCGCCTCACCTATCCCGCCTATACGCAAGTTTGCATTAATGATTCGATACGACAAAGCCGCATCGGAAGCGTTCAATTGATCAACTGCGGCCGCCAACGCTGGAAGCGCTTTCGGAAAACTGTGACTCGGTGTCGAGTCCAATTAATAGTAAAGCTCCTTACAATCCTCGCCATAGTTTCCTTGCTTCTCATTCAACCCGAATAAACGTTCCTTAAGTCGCTCGTCTTTGCTGTTCTAGAAAGCAAACGAAAAACAAAGTCGACACCCCCGGTCGCAAAATCCAAGCAACCCATCTTCGCCCCACCGATAAGCCCGAAGTCCCGATTCCTCGAATGGAAAGTGATCCTAGGCTTCTCCATCTGTCGAATAATTTTCTCGCACCGCCCCCCACTGCCGTTCCGACAAATAAGGCCCCCAACGCTTCCAATTGGCCGTTCGAAAAGCCGACTCATCCAGCCGTTTTCACTCAGCATTAACAGGTAAAAGTTTTTTATCTCGAGTCGGTATAAGCTTCAATCAACCCACAGCATCGAACATCAACCACCAACCTCAAGCACCTTCTCGCTGCTCTCCAACCGCTAAGCCAACGTCTCCGCAATCTCCGCGAACCACTGCTTGCGTGTCTTCGAATCGGCTTTGCGATCGGTAATGATTTCAATCAACCTCACGCCTTTCCGAGGAGCTCGTTCGATCAAAGCAACCAGTTCATCCCAATTTTCAGGGCGAACGTAATCGATTCCATAAATCTTCGCCCAATTCGAGAAATCGATTTGCTGATCGGTTACGAAAAACTGCTCAAACTCCTGCCCTAGCGCCGACACGGGTAGCATCTCGAATATACCGCCACCACTATTGTTGATCAAAACAATCGTTAGCGAACCTTCGAGAACTCGCGTTAACAATCCTCCATTAGAGTCATGTAATAGCGCCAAATCTCCCGTTAGTAAAAAGCTCGGCTTCCCGCCATAGGCAGTGCCCATTGCAGTCGAAAGAATTCCATCAATCCCATTAGCTCCTCGCGAACTGTAAACCTCAATTCCTCGATTATTCGGAATCCAAAAAGTCTCCATATCTCGTGGAGGCATGCTATTTGAAACGAATAGCGAACTTTGAGATGGCAAATACCGAGAAAGCGTCGAGGCTACTTTTCCTTCGAAAAGCTCTTCTGATTTTTCCAAACGAAATTCCACATTCTCTTGAACACGACGATCGCGCTCCAACCATTTCTCGGCAAACGCTGAACTTGTCCGCTCAACAACTTTCGGAGATTTGAAATTAAAATTAAAATTCAGATTCCCACTACGACCGTGCGTAGAATCGAAATTTCCGCCTAAAGCGTTTAGAAAGACCATCTCGACATCATTCCGCTTCAACCAGGAGCGAAGTGTTTTACTGATCGGCAAATCACCAACAACGACAACCTTCTCCGGAACCAATTCGCCATTGGCAATCGGAGAACGGCAAATCGTATCATATCCGGAAACACAATACGGAAAACGATCTAAGTGGTTCCGAACCGGATTCAGGGCATCAGCCAAAACTGGCCATTTCAGCGCTGCACATAGTCTTGCGACGTTATCAACCCAATTTCTTCCGTAAGGAGCCAGCGTCGCGCCAATAATAATCGCTCCACGATCCGTATCCGTGTATATGCTCAAATCCAAATCGACCACCAAACGACTTTTCCCAGCTGAATCTAATCCATCGAAAAAGAACCGCCACTCTTCGTCTGAAATCGGATTCTCAAAAAATTCGTCAGGCAACGGAGACAACGGATCGCGAAAAGGGACATTCAAATGAATCGGACCACTTCGCGGAGAAATTGAACGATCGCAAAACGAACCAACGGTCTTACGCAATTCGCGTAGCCGATCCAAACTGGATTCCGGCAATGCAAGCTCAGCCTGATCAACAGGGTACGAACCGTAAAGCCCCACTTGATCAATGGTTTGACCCGCACGGCAATTCCGTAATTCTGGCGGACGATCCGCAGTCAACGCAATCAACGGAACGCCGCTCTCCGATGCCTCGACGATAGCTGGAAAGAAATTCGCTGCAGCTGTACCTGAAGTACAAACGAGTGCAGCGGCCGCTCCTTCGCGTTTCGCTAGTCCTAGAGCAAAAAAACCCGCAGACCGCTCATCCAGAATAGAGATAGGTTCGATTCCTTCCGTTCGAGCAAAAGCGAATGCCAGCGGCGAACTACGGGACCCTGGACAGACGACCGCATATTTCACTCCCTTCGCTCGCAACGTCTCCACGATCGTCCTCGACCAGAGTTCATTCAAATTTGCGAATTGGCAGGGCATCTATAGGAGATTCTCCAGCAATGCCTTGAACTTCAAGTCCGTTTCCTGAATCTCTTTTTCCGGAACAGAACCTTCCACGATTCCTACGCCGGCGTACAAGCGAGCCGAGTCCCCATCAACCAAAGCCGATCGAATCGACACGAAAAACTCGCCTTCCCCTCGACTATTCACCCAGCCAATAGGTCCCGCATATAATCCACGATCGAAACGCTCCAAGTCGGGAATCCGCTTACATGCAGCTTCTCTAGGCGAACCACCAACGGCCGGTGAAGGATGCAAGTTTTCCACGAAATCCAACAAACCAATCCCATCCGGAATACTTCCCATTATTTCGTTATACAAATGCTGAACATTACTCAGACGCTTTAATTTTGGATAATCGCTTGTGCTCGCCTCAACTCCAAGATTCGCCAGACGGCGTATCATGGAATCCAGGACAACTTTCTGCTCACGCCGGTCTTTCTCGCTGCGAAGCAGCGCAGTCCCGAACCGAGCATCTTCAGCGGCAGACGCTCCCCGTGGAGCTGATCCCGCTAAAGCATCCGTAGCGATCGTCCCGCCTTCCAGTTGAACCAATCGCTCAGGGCTCGCTCCGATAAAACTCTGTCCCTTTCCATTGGCGAATGAAAAAGAATAGCAATCCGAAAAACGATCGCGCAGCGCATTGAGAATTTCAAGGGGGTGAAACGACTGGTTCGCCCGCAAATCCTGAGCTCTCGCTAAAACGATCTTATCGAAAGTGCCGTCCTCGATTTCCTCAAGAGCCGCCGCAACAGCCTGACCAAATCCTTCAGTTCCACCTTCTTCGTCAGTCGTCTCGACGCGCCAATTTGACCGATCGCGCTCGTCGGGCTTCGACTCGCCCGCATGATAATCGAAAGACTTGAATTTCGTATTGGCATTCCATATACGGGCTGCGATCAACTTAGTATCGCTATCTACTCCCACCAAAGCATTAGCCGTCGCTACGCAACGACTATCCTTCACACTGACTTGCCAACTCGGTACGAAAACCGATGCAGCAGGAAACGGTTCAGCAGGAGCGACTTCATGGAAGAACGTAAACCCACAGAAAAAGTGAGGTCCGAAAAACGGCAAATCCACATCGCCGATCGCAATCGCATTCTCAAGCGTCCCTTCAATAAAATCGTTCGCTCCCTTAAAACGTGCTGTACCACCTGGCGTATAGCGCACGGCCACTTCTGCCCCTGCCAACGCGACTCCCTCCAAGGGACGCTCTACATAAAAATGCGGCTGCGTAGGCTCGTAGATCGATTCAAGTACCGCCAGGGGATCAAGCAAATCCGACTCGACCGATATACTGATCAACTGGGCATGCTCCTTTTCAATCGCTCGCAATTTACACCCCTCGAGAAATCCCTCCAGGGCTTCTCGATTCGGCGATTGCGACAGGTCTAAAGGTAGCGTATCCAAATCCAGTTCGCTTAAGCTTCGACCGGCGGTTTCGGAAATAGAATCGTTTTCGGGCCAACCGTGGAACCTGCCAAATCTTCGTTTCGAATCAACCGTTTTCTCCAATCGGAATCCGGTTCATGCCCAAGAAGCGAATACACCTTTTCCGTAGTTTCCGGCATCACCGGTTCTAGTAAACCTACGGCAAGTCGTATTGCCTCAGACATAGCAAACAATGCCGTATCCAATCGTTGTTTATCAATCGGGTCTTCGGACTTCGCTAGTTTCCAAGGAGCACGCTGCTCAGCGTAACGATTGATCGAGCTCACAAAAGCGAATATTCGCTCCAACCCGGTGTGAAACTGGAATTCCTCGAAAAGCTCCAATACTTTAGCCTGAGTCTCGTCCCAGCCCTTCCACAACTCTTGCTCAAGCGTTTCTTCCAACTGCGTAGCGGGAATGATTCCGTCGAACCCACGTCCCAGCATCGTCAAAACACGACTGAGAAGATTGCCCAAGTCATTCGCCAAATCCGAATTGTAACGCGCCATATAACGTTCCAAAGAAAACTCGCTATCCTGACCCACGTTCATTTCGCGGGTTACGAAATACCGAAACGCGTCCGAGCCGAACTGCTCAATCAAATCGAGCGGATCGACAACCGTACCGGTACTTTTCGACATTTTTTCGCCTGATTTCAGCCACCACCCATGGACCAATAAACTCTTAGGCAACTCGATTCCCGCGGCCTTTAGCATAATCGGCCAATACACCGCATGCGGTGGCACCAAAATATCCTTACCGATAACATGAAAGTCCGCTGGCCAGCGTTTTTCGAATTCATCCGTCCCATATCCAGCCGCAGTCACGTAATTGACCAATGCATCAAACCAGACATAGGTCACATAATCCGCATCAAACGGAAGTGGAATTCCCCATTCCAATCGTTCCTTAGGACGAGAAATACACAAATCGTTGATCGGCTCCTTCAGGAACTCGAGGACTTGCTTAGCCCGAAAACGCGGAAAGATGAACGACTCGTTCGTTTTGATATGATCGATCAGCCAGTCTTGGTGACGGCTTAGCTTGAAGAAATAGTTACTCTCGGCGATTTCCTCGACATCACCGAAAATCTCCGGCCATTCCCCATCTTCATTCTTATCTTTCTCCTGGAGAAACTGCTCCGCACGGCGGCTGTAGTAACCCGCATATTCCGCCTTGTAGATGTCACCCTGATCGAAAAGCTTTTGTAGAATCGTAGAAACCACCGACTTATGCCGATCTTCAGTCGTACGAATGAAATCATCATTAGTGATGTTGAGACCTTTGCAAAGCCCTTGAAACGACTCCGCTGCCTCGTTACACAATTCAATCGGTCGGATGCCCCGAGCTTTAGCGGATTGCTGAACCTTCTGCCCATGCTCGTCCAAGCCCGTGACGAAATAGACGTCATCTCCGCTCAAACGACGAAAACGGGCGACGACATCGGTCAAAACCTTCTCGTAAGCATGGCCGAGATGAGGCTTTCCATTAGCGTAATCAATGGCGGTTGTAATGTAGAATGACTTCATGAGAAATAATGCGGCCCGTAGCCATAGGCACCCACTTTACAATCGCAACTCAAAACCCGGTGAATTGCCGCAGCAATCGCAAACACGCCAAACGGCCGCGGTCCTACCGTTAACGGCTATGGCTTCCATCACAAAAGGGAGCATTGCCCGTGCTTTTGCATGCACAAAGAAAATGAACCCCATCCTCCTCTGCTTTGAAAATATGAGAGCGAAAATCGCTACCTCGATGAGCTCCATCGCAAAACGGTTGGTTTGCCGATTGACCGCAAGTGC
>Ga0233432_10000885_pt1 | contig 28836 bp, 15 predicted proteins | sample SI_122_August201_6_FD_179870 | JGI IMG/M metagenome (GOLD analysis project Ga0233432, IMG submission 179870) | Seawater microbial communities from Saanich Inlet, British Columbia, Canada - SI_122_August2016_10_MG | ecosystem: Environmental > Aquatic > Marine > Inlet | place: Canada: British... | reverse complement strand
CAAAACCATTAGGTACTTTGCGTGAATTGGCTGGATCTATCAATTCAATACCGTCAACCACAAATTTATAGGCATATACACCAGATTCTACCTTCATTTCAACCCACCAGGCACCATCGCGATAGTGCATTGGGTTGGCCGCCGCATTCCAGCCGTTCATCTCGCCCTTTAGTTGAACCAATTCAAAGCTCCTTTGCGGATCTGGGTAACTAAAACTCACCGTTACATAACCACTATTTTTTAGAAGGATATGTCCTTGCTCATCATCTACCAATAGTTCAATGAAATCAGCCGGCTGCTGTAGTCGCCCGATAAAGCGAGAACGCCCTTCATTGAGCCTGATATGCTGTATTCCAGAAGGTATCTTGGCCACTTTTAGGTTTGCGGGTTCCCATACATAATCGGTCCAAATTACCTCGGTGGTATCGGATAAAATTATTGGGGTATTGAGTCCTATGAATGGAGATTCGGCCTCGTAGTTAGACGGACTACCACACGCGGTTAAGAATAAGATCAGTACCCACAGTGAATGGAAATACATGTTCAACTTTAAATATCTGTTCATCCTTAGTTCTTTTGGCTTCGAATAACTTAGTTGAAATGGGTTGTTATTGATATCCCTTCTATTCATTTACTTGATCAGGGTAATGGTTTGTGTTTGTGTGTTTGAACCTTGCACTAAGCGCACAAAATAAACTCCACTTGACAGCCCTGAACCCGAAAACTGAATTGTATGACTTCCCTGGCTCATTGGCTTATCTACCAAGGTGGCCACTTCACGCCCAAGAAGGTCATATACTCGTAAAGAAGTAGCACCATATTTAGCTAAGCTAAAGGAAATTTGTGTACTTGGGTTAAATGGATTTGGGTAATTAGGCAGAAGAGCAAAGCTAGCTTTTTCTGCTAAAGTCTCTTTTCTTTCATTCGAAGTCACAAGCTTAGAGAAGTCCCTATTGGTAAATATATAAAAGGCACCTGGCGATAAGCTCAACTCTAAAGCTCCACCACTCACTTGTAGTTCGGTTTTGTTAAGATAGTCGAACCATTGGCCATCCTCAGGAAAATTAATGGTTCCCGTAGTAGTACCCACTCCGAAATTCCCTACAATAACCACTTTTTCTTCACCATGACTGAGTCGAATGAATTTAATAGATGTTTGGAGTTGATGGGTAAAACTTTCTGGGGAAGTGAAGGCAAGAGAAGCTCGGCGTAGGGCTATGATGTTACTCCATGTTTCGTAAAGTGCATAGCGTTCAGGGTCTTCCCGATAATCCCATCTAATCGGCTTAACGGCGGTTCGACCGGGTGCAATGGATGGGCAATAACTAGCCTCATTTAAACACTGTTCGCCTGCATTACCATAGCCATAACCTAATTCTCCAAACTGCCACAACATTTTAGGCCCTGGTAAAGTAAAAAAGAAGGCTCCAGCCAACTTCATTCGATTTAATGCGGTAGATAATTCACGGATGTTATACTCACCTGAGGAATTCCCAAAGGCTATATTTTTAAACATTAACCATTGTTCGTCGTGACTTTCCATGTAGCCAATTAGATTTCTTTTAGAGAAACCTCTGTGACTGGCTAGAACACCTCTTAAATCGGAGTTATAACCCATTGTAGCCTCATTGTACTCATGGTTCATATTCCCCCAAATAAGCATCCCTTCGTTAACCAATGCCTTTTCTTCTGAGTTGTCGGCAAAGTGCTCTAATATGACATACGCCGTACTATCAATAGAACGGATAAAATTATTGTAGTCTTTCCAAATAGCAATTCTTGAGGCATCATAACTCCCCCATGCTCCTACATCATTTAAATTATCCACTTGGGTAAACCCCTTACTCAAATCGAACCGGAAACCATCTATCTTGTATTCTTCTAACCAATACTGCATAACGCGTTTAGAAAAATAACGGGTTGCCGCACTTTCATGATTTAAATCATAGCCGACGTTATAAGGATGTTTTGCAACAGTATTAGCATAAGGGTTTTCGCTGGTAGGAGGCCCATAATCCCCTTCGTTCCAAAGGCGAATGATGGGGCTTCGCCCGTATGCATGATTCAATACCACATCCAGTATGACCGCTATTCCTCGGGCATGTGCCGCATCTACAAACGCCTTAAACGCGTTTTGTGTGCCATAATATTTATCCAGTGCAAGATGGAATGCCGGATTGTATCCCCAGCTCAAATTACCCTCAAATTCATTAACTGGCATAAGCTCAATGGCCGTCACCCCAAGCCTGTCAAGGTAATCCAAAGTATCGATAAGAGTTTGATAACTGGATTCTTCTAAAAAATCACGTAGTAAAAGTTCATAAATAACTAAATCTTTGGTTTCCGGTCGTTCATAATTAGTGGAAGTCCAAGCATACTCGACGGCTCCAGCTTGTAGTACTCCCACTGAAAAATTAGTTTTCCCATAAGGATAGGCTGGGATATTTGGATATACGTTGGATGGTATGTACGGATCATCTTCGGGATGAAGGGTGAGCTCACTGTAGGGATCTGCAATTCGAAGCTCCCCATCGACAAGATACTGAAATGCATATTCTTGACCCGGGGTTAAGCCATCAATTTCTAACCAAAACCAGGTACTATCAACCCCTTGAGTCTCTTTATGCATGAGATAATCAGCGGAAGGTGTCCAATCATTAAAGTCCCCTAGCACGTAAACAAAATCCTTGTAGGGGGCAAATAGGGACAACAGAACTGAGCTGTCGGAGAGATACTGAATGCCATCCTGGGTTTGTGCAGGCCTTGGATTAGAACTAAGCTCATCCGGACGCACAACAACCAGAGTGGTTGTGGTATCGCTCAAGCCTTGCCCATTTTCAGCGATTAACGAAAAAACGACTTGCTCCTGATTGTTACTAGGCCTAAATACGTAGGCTATGGTATCCTTCGAAGTCTGCTCGATCAATTGCGCATCTTCATACAAACTTAACTGTAAGCTACCTGTAGTGGCACTACCAAGCCCAACGATTTGCAATGAATCTGATTGTTTTAACAGGCTTAGGTCATTAGCTGGTGTTAGAAAGCGTGCTTCTACCCCACCTGTGCTTAGCTCTATAAATATATCACTGTCTCCTTCATCCCTACCCACTGCAACAGGCGCTCCAGAGAGGGTCCGAGTACCTTTAAACAACATGGCAATCTCAAGGACTTCCTCACTGGTTCCTGTAATCCCAAAAAAGGACCGAATATCAGGAGAAAATGTAAATTTCCACCGATTTTCTCCCACCTGCTCCGCCTCAAGATCACTGGGATAAGACTCCCACCCTGCAGGCACATATTTCCAATCACTACCACTACTACTCTGCGAGGTAATAACTCCAGTGTGAAGAAAAACCCGGCCTGTAAAACCCTCTAAGGCCCCGTTTCCTTGGGTGGCATCGAAATAGACGGTTACAGAGTCATACTGGGTGGCAAAGCTGGGCTCAAAGCTTACCACTTGGGCTTTTATGCCCCCAAGAGATGCGGCAATAATTAAAATGGCTAGACTAGAAAAATAGGAACGAAAAGATTGCATTAGTTTTGATGAGTAGTGTTAAAAAGCAGCACATGGCTGCTCTTTGGTTAACTTCTAGGATTGTTTTAAAATACCATTAGTCGATTTTCTAAGGATCAACTGGGGGGAGTAAATGGTTTGCGAAATTGCTTTTCCCTCGTTCTTCATCCGGTCCAATAAGGTTTGAGTAGCAATTGATCCCATATCTCGCATAGGTTGACGCACTGTAGATAATCCAATGTATTCGGAAATTTCTATATCATCATAGCCAATTAATGGTATAGAAAGCTCCAAATCTTCCATCGCCTTTAACGCTCCAACAGCCTGAATGTCCGATGAACAAAAACAGGCATCTACCTCGGAATGTAGTTCAATCATTCGCTGCATGGCGGTATACCCACCACGCTCGGTAAAACCGTCCCGGTAATCAGTATCCCCACATACAATCAATTTTGGATCTAATGGTATTTCAGATTCCTCAAATGCCAGTTTGTACCCCTTTATTCGATCTTTTATAGGCTTTGAACTCTCCAAAGCTGAAACCATCCCTACCTTATTGTATCCTGCGTCTAAAAGTGTTTTAGTTGCCGTATAAGCTCCTTGCACATTATCTACAGACACCGAATCAAAGCCATCATAAAATTCATCTACCAAGGTAATGGGCACCGGATATTTCTGAAGCTTATCCCACTGATCAGGATTTAGATGAATAGAAATAAACAAATAACCCTCCGCAGCTCTGCGTCGAATTACATGTTCTACCTGCTCGAAAAAACCATCTCCTGTACCTGTAACGTTAAAAATACTGAGTTCGTAGCCTAATTGAGTTAGCTTGTCCTGAATTCCTCCCAATATTTCCATAAAGAAATAATTCGACATAACGGGTACCACAGCCATAATGGTATTCAGTTTCTTACTCGCTAGTCCTTGAGCGTAGGCCTGAGGATGATAACCTACTGATTCGGCCACTTTTAGCACTTTCTTCCTAGTTTTTTGGGAAACACTTGTACTCTGGTTAAAGACACGAGATACCGTGGCAATACTAACGCCTGCTTTTGCTGCTATGTCGTATATGGTCGAAGCCAATGGTGAGTTCGTTTAATTTGGTTAAATACACAGAGGCCTTTCACCGCCTCTGTGAGATAAGACGTTCAAATAACATAGAGCGATATCAAATCATCTGCTCCATTGTTACTAGAATTATTTAATTAATGTCATGCGTTTGTTGCTTACAAAACTTCCCGCTTCTAGGCGGTAGATATACACACCTGATGATAAAGAGGATGCATTGAAGGCAACCGTATGAGTACCTGCATTCATAACTTTTCCACTTATCAAGGTGGCTACTTCCTGACCCAATAGGTTATAAACCGTCAATTTAACAGGAGCTGCATCTGCTAGACTGAAGCTGATGTTAGTTGTCGGGTTAAATGGATTAGGGTAGTTTTGATTCAAGGCAAATTCTCTCACTATTTCAACCTCAGACTCTGAGGAAGTAGTAGGAGTATTGTAATCTGGTGGGGTTTCCCAATCTAGATTATCAACCTTCCAGGTTAAAGTTGGCATAGTATAACTACTTGGCCAGCTTACACTACCATTTTCAGCAACAATAGGTTGAACATACTGGTAATGTCTACGACCTGCTGCAAAACCTGAACCATGGGTAAACAATGATCCATCTTGAGAGGTAGGCTCACCGTAAGAAACACGGAACCCAATATGGTTTAGTGTTGGTAACTGAAGCTCTAAAGCTAGTTCGTAGATCATGTCAGCATCATCGTCAGTAAATCTGAGTTTTTCACGCTCTTCATCACTAATCAATAACCATTGGTCACCACCATCACCAGGTACTGTGATACCATTGGTTAAGGCAAAGAATGGAGTATCTACAAACAGGTATACCGAATCATTAGCTGCATCAAATGGTTGAGATGTGTTTTGTACAGCAGGTGACATATCAATAGAGAAATTGACGGTCATAGCTCCACCATCTACATTCGCAGAAGTCATCAAGGCTTTTGGTTCCACACCGTTGAAGAATTCAGATTTTTTTGGCTGATTTTCGGCATCGACAATCTGGAAAAGCCGATCACCACCACCAGTCACTCCTGGCTCTTCCCATCCAGAACCATCATGAGTAATTCCAGCAAGATAGTTCACGCTGGTTTCATCATCTCTGGATTGATCCCACTTAACATAGTACTTATAAGCAACATCTGCCCCTACAGTAGTGATAAATGGAATATTTGAAGCTTCGTAAGTACCAGAGAAGGAATTAAACGCCATTTGGTTTTGACCCCACCCATTGAAGGTACCTCTAGCGAATACGGTATCGATAGAAGAGTTAAAGTATCCTAGCCCTTCCAAAATACCCACATTCACTTCAAAGTTAAGGGTAGTACTTAATACAGGTGAGTCAGATGGTCGTTTCCCTGAGAAATAATCCCAATGGAAAGTCGTATCAGACAAACTGCCTAAAGTAACAAAACGGTCAGAACCTGATTCATACCCCCCGTCTCCAGTGCCATTATTCATGAAGAATTTATACTTCACAGTTTGAGCAGGGCGATTATCCGGTGCTGAAGCAGCTAGTTCATCACTATCGAAATAAATTACCCCTGAGTAGAAATGATTAATTCCATTTGCTCCTTCATAATTCAATGTTGGTGCAGAATCGTCCCAAGCCAGCGGCAGAGGAGTTCCACGAACAGCCATTGTATGTGTTTCAGGATCAAAGTTATCTAATTGAACCTCGGCTCCAACATTAACCCTGAACCAAATTCCCACCGAATCTGTCTTCGACTCAAATGGTTTCATGCGGGTTTCATACCATTGTACCGGAAGTACGGTATCCCCACTTGCAGTAGGAGGAAGTACAAATACATTGTTATCTCCACTTTCCCATCCTTGCTCAGTTCCATTGATCAATGGTGTTTCAGGATCTACTCCAGCCCAGAACTTATAGTTAAGTTGGTCGCCTGGTGACATATCGAAACTTGCTTGCCATAGGTCTCCGCCAATATTGGTCATTTGAAGTGAGCCAGAATCCCAGGTAATTATGCTACCTAATCCTGTACCAGCTCCATCTGCTCCCACTGGCGCTCCTTTGATCTGAACATTATGATGCTCTCTCAAAGTATCCATTAAGGTGGCCATATTAACCGTGAAAGTTACCTTCACAGGATCAGTATTCGCATTCGATGAAGGAAAACCTATTCGATCGAAATAATCCCAATGTAAGGTGGTATCTGATGCGGGCATGGTAAAGGTACGGTTTGGATCTGATTCCCAACCAATCTGTCCACCCGATAAGGTGATAAACTTGTAGCTAACATCGGTGATTGGTTCCGCGTCGCCAAGACTTAGTTGCTTAGTTCCTTCAAAGAAGTAATTATCACCCTGATTTGCACCTGGCTTTAAGGTGATTCCACTAGTCCAACCGTCAAAACTTCCCCGAACGCCAACGCTGTCAGTGGCTGGGTTAAAATTACCCGCTTTTATAGCAGGTCCCATATTTACTCGGAAGAACAGAGAGATACTGTCTTCATGAGATGGATAAGGTGCCGTTCGTGTTTCGTAGAACTGTAGGTCTGAAGTTGTATCTGCTCCAGCAAAGTCAGCAGGTAAAATAAAGACATTGTTATCTCCACTTTCCCATCCTTGCTCAGTGCCGTTCATTAAAGCAGTCTCAGGACTAGTACCAGCCCAGAACTTATAGTTTAAGGTATCCCCAGGTGACATTGGAAAGTCTGCCCACCAATAATCGCCACCTTCATTGTACATATGGCGAGACATGGAATCCCAAGTAATCATACCAGTAGAGGCAGCGTCTGCAACATCTGGCCCACTGAAACCACCACGAATCTGCATGAAGTGATTTTCACGAAGAGTGTCTGGCATGGTTGATGTGTTTACTCGGAAGGTTACGATAACTGGATCTATTGTAGTTGGCATTCCTAGGTTTGAGAAATCGTTTTGATCTTTAACGATCCATTCAGAAGTTTCTTTAGAGGTTCCAAATGAAGCTAATGGTGTTGTGTTGCCAGTAGTTACTGAAGGCTTTCTCAATAGTGTATGATTTGCAGTTGCTGCTGATTCACCAGCTACATCCCAACCACTTCCTGGGTCGTTATCTGGTTCACCAAACACATCAAGAATAGTAGTATCTGTACGACCTATAAAGATTAGAGCTCTAGCATCATCACCATTAAAGTGAATTGGGCTAGGGAATCCTAATACTTCGTCAGCTGCTTCCGCTGGAAATAAATCAGCCGATACCTGGTCCGTGATTAACACATACTGATCTCCAGCATCCACTACCGCTCCCTCAGCGAATTCATGATAATATTGCCATCCATTCCCATTGCTTGATTGCATGATTTGGTAGTAGCTCAAGTCTACTTCCGTATCACCTAAGTTGGTAATCTCTAATGCTTTGTTGTTGGAAGAACCTTCAATGTACTCAGAGAAAATCAAATTGGCTGGAGTAGGATAATCGATGAAATCATACACATCGTAGGCAGACAACACATTATTAGTGTTCATGATATAAATCATGCCATTTTCATCATCAATTACAACGCCACCGGTATTATTACCATTAGTATTAGCATCAAATGGACCCATTTCACCCACTTTCACCATTACATCTGGCGCTAGTGCACTAGGTACAAATGCATAGAATTTTTTGTCAGATGAAGCAGGACCAGTTACAATTAAAGTCTGCATTCCAAATTCAGCGAAATCAGCGTACATTACTGAGTTAAAGGTTCCTGATGGTACTTCATCACTGCTAAGTGCTGGTATATAATCTGACCCATCTGTAAGGCTAATGATACTTGGACTGATTCCAGAACCAGTAATCATTACACCCAAATCTCCATCATCGGAAATTTGAACAGTATGGTGCGAAAACCCACCACGACCATCATTTTGATCTACGGTCCATTCATCGGCTAAGGTTAAAGCAGTTCCATCCCATGCGAATTTTAAAATCACACCTGGATTTGTTCCACTAAGTAATAGGGTAACATCATTACCAGTGCCGTAAGCACCAAATGAATCACCAAATCGGGTGTCTGCTGCATAGGTTGCATCATAAATAAGAGTTGGAGCACTTGATTCGTCAGCCCAACGGTAGATTTTGATGTTTGAACTTGCAGAAGCCGTGGTTAGGTTTGCCGTAAATATCTGACCATCCTGAGTTGCACGTATTTGATTAAATGCAAAAGTACCACCTGCAATACCGGTGTTATCTAAATCGTTTAGATAGGCGCCCGTGGCAGCATTGATTACGGCGGGCTTTACCCCCCCTTGACGACTAGCTACAATGATGTGGCCAGTTGCAGGATTAAAGGTCATACCTCGCTCGGTGTTCCCTGTTCCAAACCAATCGCTCTCTGGAGCATTTACGGTCCAAACGGGGTCTTGCGCTTGTGTGGTTGTGGTTGTGAGCGAAAATAAGCTCAACAACACAACAGCACTAAGCATGCCTCGAATACTCCATCGGAGTATGTTATTGTAAATATGGGTCATTTTGACTCCTTATTTTGTTGTTGTTTAGGTTAAAAGAAAATCTGTACACTCAATTTATTTACGTCTCCCAAATAGTCATATCCGTGATAACTGTAATTGAATCCAAGTCCTAAACCGTTAGGTGTACGGTATCGAACTCCTATTCCAGAGGTAAATGTTTCAATTTTGTCTTCTTGCCCTAGGTAAGGCAAGCCTGCTCGCAGCATAACTTGGTCATTGGCTAAAGTTAACTCACCACCAATACTCACACTTTGGGTATTGTTAGTCGGGTTGTTTCCATCAACTGAAAGAGTTAAACGAGCATTTTCACGCTCAAAAGCATCCCAAGTGAGCCCCACTTTCAGCATCAATGGTAAATCAAAAGATTGGGTGGCAAGTATGGCATCCGGCTCATAATTGCCCGATTGAGACTCATCAGGATCGGAACTAATGATTAAATCATTTCCATTCATCTGCAATTTAGAGCCAAAATTAGTTACACTCACACCAAATCGGATGTCATCAAATGGGGTTTGATAGACAGTTCCTATATCGAAGGCAAGGGCCGATGCCGAACTTTTGGCAATTTGTTCATGCACCACTTTTGCCGTGCCGCCAATACTAAATTGTGGGAGTAACTGCCGGGCATAACTCAGTCCAAAGGATACCGAGTACGCACTAAATGTACGTCCTGTTAATCCCTGTGCCTCCGCGGTGGTTTCTTCAAATTCTCCATAATTCAAAGAAAGAACATGGACTCCAAAAACGCCCTTTTCTGACGGCATGGCTGCACCAAAGAAACTATGGGTCATATCCAAATACCACGGAGTTATTTCAACAAGAACTTCACTATTGGTTAAGGAGGCTAAACCAGCGGGGTTAAGCACCATAGATGATCCATCGTTCATGTTAGCTGTGTATGCACCCATAGCAGAGGCTCTTGCTCCTACGGGTATTCGCAAAAATTCAGCAGCGGATGTCCCTACTTTGGATAGCTGCGGATACGCGACCATCGGTAAGGCTAATAACATAAGTGTCCAAACTAAGCGAGATGTCATTCGTTCTGTTTTCATAAATATCTTATTTAATAACCGCAAATTTACCCACCTTCTCCCCAACACCTGGTGCTTCCACGTGATATAGATAGATTCCATAGGAAATTTCCAAGTTGTCCTTGGTTAGCATATTCCAAACATAGGATCCCCCATACGCACTGGTTAAATCCGATTCTGTAATGTTAATTTCACGAAGTAGAACCCCAGAAACAGTAAATATTCTAAGGGTTGCTGGCGCCGGCATTCCTGTGAAATGCAATTCTCTGTTATGTTGAAAATTAGTGTTGGTTACACTTGGTTCGTAAATATTGGCCACCTTATATGGATTTGGTATAACCAATACATCATCCAATGCAGATGCTGCTGAGTCCGTGTCAATTCGGGGTATGTTATCGCTGTCGAATCGAAAGCGGAAAATATCATTCGAAGAAAATGGCTTAGTGGTAAAGATTTTAAGTGTATCACCTGCCACTGGGTTTCTGGTTTCTAGATTGCCATTTATTAGTAGTGGTGCCATTTCAATTTTGTACGTCAACGTATCCTCCACCCCTCTAAAATCTTCCACCAAAAACAACACATCCGAGCAGCGTCCACTAAAACCGGCCACAGCAGAAATTTGACCTGGTTCCGGTGGGGTATAATTGCCGGGCACTATAATAGTTGGATTACATCTTTGCTGGAAAGAGGTACTCACATTTAAATCAGCAAAAGCATACTTAGCCTCTTCACCGGTGTAGGTATTCAACACCTTGAAATTAGTAGGGATGGACGGTAAGGTTTGGAAAAAACCAGTGGCTACTTCAATTTCTTTTTCAACTGATTGCCCAAATCCAACGTTATCCCCAACAATCAGCTCATAGTCTGACACTTTTGGTGCGGCTTGAGTAATAAACGAAAATCCATGGATATCCATAGCCTCAGCGTCTCCAGTAAACCAACCAGAACGCGCTTCGTTTAACCCAAAGGATTCAATATTGGTAACTCGTACAGTAAAGCCTTCTGTTACTGGATTACCTCCCCCATTTAAACTGGTAAATCGGGAAAGTAAGGTGTCTGGATTCCCGGTAGTAATATTTCGCAAGGTAAAGTTCTTTGTTTTAAGGGTATCAGGATTCGAACCACCACTAAGCAAAGTATCCTCGAAAACGACTTCGTATAGGTTATCCGCCTTTAACTGTGTAGGATCGATCACTTCCACCTCAACATTACCACCAGGAGCCCCCTGATAAATAGCAGCGAGAGGACTGCTAGGGCTTATATACCCGGCCTGCTCTCTAGAAGCTCTGACCTCAAGTACATTTTGGCCAAAATCTACACTTCCGTCCGGATTAAGAGAGATTTGAACAGGTGATTCAGAGGGGCTAATCCCCGCTTGCTCTAAACCACGATCAAAGGCTGTAACTGCATAATAATATTTACGCCCATTTACTACCGTCGTATCCTCGTAAATACGACGTATACCAGAATCACTCCCCATATTGAACTGTAGCCCATTCTCAGAAACTGGATGAAAACCAAACACTCCGTTCTGTAGATCGTAAATAGCTACGGGCTGCAAGAAGGTTTTCCCACCGCGCCCGTCAGTAATACTTCTAATCTCTTCAAAAGATACGTCGGTGGTACGATACACTTTGTACCCCTCAAAATCATAGCCGTTCCCCGTTTGAAGGTTCATGTAACGGTCAAATGAATTTTCAGAATTCGTGTCCCAATATAGGGTTACTTTTCCATTTCCTGGTACCGAGGTAATAATTGGGGGATCGGGTGCAACCGCAAATTGATAATCAGCTTCATAGGCCTTGGTGGCATCCTCTAAGCGCTGATTGACCCGTTGACGATCAAATAAGGCACTTTGTTGATTTTCTTGAGCTGCCGTAATAGCCACAGCAAAACGTTCAGAGGTACCTTTTGCTAGAGGGAATAAACCAGATGAAACATAAATATCGGAATCGGTACCTTGAGTTTCCACGAATTCGCCAGGAATTAAATAGCGCAGCCAAATATCGGTGTCTTGGGTTACTTGAAGTGCACCTGCATCAAAAATACGGACACGTGATACCCCGATTAGATCAGTTTCACTCACATCCGTTTTATCAATACCGGATTCTCCTGGAAATACGGTGCCCGCACCTGAGGTTGGAAATCCGTCTCCTTGCCCTAAACTAGCCGAATTTGGATCTCCTTGAATACCTACATCATCGATCAGAATGTTCCAATCATCATCGTTGTCAAAATAATCTTCACGACCTTCATCCAGCATTGGTGCACTCGTATGAAAGTTTTGAAGGCGTCCGGAATACTCATCGTTAACGAGCGAAGCAAAGGCAGCATTAGAGGCCATTCGTGCTCTTATGGTCTGGTTAGGTACAATTAAGCCTCGTTGTAGGGTATCACCAGCAGTGAATTCCAGATAGTTGATAAATCGTACGGGACGGGTTTGGAATTGGTCTATTGATGGAACGTAGGTGCTTTTGGTCAGGTGGTTCGGTTGGTTCTCATCAATTAACCCGTCAAAATCGTTATCTAATCCATCGATATGAATGCCAAAATCTTCGTCCGTTTCTGGCAGTAGGTCCTCTTGAACCGTAAATGGCGATCCGCCAAAATCATACATTCGACCTTGGGATGTAAAAGGATTACCGTCATAGGTATGTATAACCCTGCTGTAATCTTCAAGAATAAGGACAATGGGGTCTCCGATATTGACCACTCGCTCCTCAAAATCACCTGCATTAAACACTCTAATTAGGGTATCTTGAACCGTAGAAATATTGTCATAAAACCCACCCCCTGCTGTCGTTAATCGACTAAATAGGTCTACATTATCCGGGTCAAAAATATCACTGCTGGTATTATAGGTATCGCTATCACCATCATTATCAATCCCATCAATAGGATTTCCTGGTGTTTCAATAAATTTCAACCCCATTTCGCCTATAAGTCCACCATCAAACACATTTCCACCGCTTAGGCGATCGGTATCGGTCAAATAGGCAATAGCTCTAATATTATCGAAAAGAGGGGTATCGGTAGGACCACCTCCAGCAACGAAGTCAGCAATCCATAAACCAAACGCCATTCTTGGGTAATCGTAACTCGCATCATTTTTAAGCTCAAATAAGTTGAAGTGAGTAGCATTTACCAAGGTCTGAGACCATGCTAAGATTCGAGTTTCCAATATTAAACCTAAGCCTCCTCTAGTAGGATCGGTCTCATCGGGTTTATATCGAGAGCCTACATAACGGGTATAGGTATCATCCCCGGCTTTGTAATAAAACTCTACATCGGCATTGAATTGATCGCGACCAAAATAACCATTCCACGAACCGGCCCAACCATCGCCACCATCTTCAAATTTATCGGGCCAAGCATTTGGCCAAGTATTCCCTAATGGTGACTCAGGGCCACGATCACTACGCGCCATCTCATCCGAATTATCTCGAGTATACCCATCAATAGGATTCAATGACCAGTTACTCCGCCCATCTCTGGATGTTTTGTAAGAGGCGGTATTCACCAGAGGAAAAACATCTTCTTCTGGAGTACTTTGATCAGGCACTTCCGTACCGAACATCACACTCATAAAATACATGTACTCCCTGTTCGTGTTTCGAGGAAATTCGAATAATAGTTCGTTCAACGCACCTGAATTTCGGCGTCCCGCATGTCCATTATTATGATAAGTAGCTCGCAACCTGTTCCCATCCATAATGGAAATTTTGCGGTTGTTAAAATCCGAGCGCTCCTCACTAGGCTCATAATCAGAGACTTGTGCGAAGCCTTCCGGGTTTGAAATCCCCAACAAGACAATGAATACGGTGATATAAAGGTATTTGTAGGACATAGGATACATTCGCATACTTAAAATGAAAGTTGAACTCCGAGTTGGACTCGTCGAGGCTCAGCATAAAAGGTTGGGTTGTTGTAATAATCGGGATGCGCACCAGGAATCACTCGCGCGGGCAGTGGTCGAGTAGGCAATCCGGAATCGGAATACACCCCATTAACAATCTTAGTGTCGAGTAGGTTATATACATTAAAAAAGACTTGTAGTTGTGCATCACCCTGTAGGTCAATATTTTTGTACGCGTTTATATCCAGGGTAAAACGATTGGGTAATCGTGCGGTGTTACGCAAGTCTCTGGTTGATGCAACCTCGCCCACTAGCACACCTGGGATATTTCGATCAGGGGTATAAGGGGTACCAGAAGCAAAACGGGCAAGTATATTGGTTCCCCACGTATCGCCAGTGAAGAACATGGACCCATTGATAATGTGGGTTCGATCCCAATTTAGAGGTTGGACAATTTTTGTCAGGGTATTGGATTGATTGGTTGAATCTATTTGACTACCCTGTGCTAATATCGCAAAATACTCCGAGGCTGGATCACTATTACTTCCTTCAACTACACTGAAGGTATAATCCAACCCAAAATTAAAACGCTGATTCACAAACTGGTTAAAGGCAAAGGTAGTCCCTAACGATTTTGAAAAATCTCTGTTATAGTAAATTCCATAGGTAATGGAGGGAGCACCCGTAATTTGTGGCCGAGAAGAAACATAGTCACGGGTATCTTTATAGTACCCAGTTAGCTCAATAGCGGTGCCATCAAAGATTTCCTGCTTTAAACCTAATTCATACTGAATGGACTTTTCTGCTTCTAGGTTTGGATTTCCGAACAAACCTTGATCGCCACCTGTTTGAGAAAGTAAAATTTGGCTATTGGTATATAACCGGTCGTAGGAAGGCATTTGAAAGAAATAGCCGTAGGAAAAATAAATGACCCCGCCATCATTAATGGGATAGGCCACTCCAATTCTAGGACTAATTTGATATTTTGCGGATGCCGCTTTCCACCAATACGCTTGCCGATCGGCGACGGTTAAGCTGGGCTCCCCTTCGTCTTGTTGACCATTGCCATTCGTGTCGGTGTACAGATTTTCAGATTTTGTAGGAAGATTAATATCTGGGTCTTCTGGATCGGCAGGGACATCGGTATTAGGATCAAAATAATCAAATCGTACCCCCACATTTATAATGAGATTATCGTATTCGATCTTGTCCTGAATGTATGCACTGTAATTTCTTGGTCTTTCGGTGTATCGCTGAAAACCAGGGGAATTTATTTCGGGATAACCCAATTCGATAAGGCCTTTGTCAATGAGATCCTGAGGGGTTCCTTCTGGTATAGACACTCCCTGCTGGCTCAATGGTGCTAAACTAATGCTCTCAAAAAAGATCTCGTCAAATTGAGCATTGATACCTGCTTTTATAAAATGATGTTCATTGATCTGTGAAGAAATTTCGGCCTTAGCGATGTAAGAATCGGTAAAGCGGTTAAAACGAGAATTATTGGTTCCATAGGTATTAAATTGGCCGGCACTAGTAATTTGATTCCCGTATAACACATTTGAAGTTCCAAATAATGGATGCGATAGGTTTTCATAATTAAAGTACCGTGGATCCCATGGATCTTCGTACAAGTAACTATTGTACTCATTAAACCGGTTAGCAAGATTCACCGTTATAAAGGTATTTGCAGCGGGGGTAATGGTAGTTTTGAAATTCAACGAATAATTATTCCGGTAGGTATTGTTCATCCCGTTAGGAACAAAGCGGTTCCCAAAGTCAAATCCACCCCCTTCTTCCTCAGCATAGGTCCCAATTAGGTTGAATTTTAACCAAGTTAATGGCTTGAATTCCAAATTCCCTTGAAAACTTTGGGTCTGAAAACGATTCATACTCACCAAGCTACTATCTCGAGTACCATCGTCCCGGATCTCTAAGTACTCTTGTCCTTGCACCAGTACCGTGTCAGCGGTATAGTATGGCAAGGATAAATCGACCCGTTCACCGTATAATGTTTGAAAGGTAGATAAATCGGTTCCTAATGGTACCCGCTCCACATATTTTCCGTGTGGGGAGTAGGCATTTCGCCCGTTTAGCCACCCTTCGTTTTGAAATTTTCGAGCGGTTGCAAAGAAGGTTAGTTTATCGCGGATGATAGGACCCGAAACCGAAGCGGTATAATTATACATTCTACTAGGGTTAAAACTAGCTAAGTCGGTTCCAATACCGTCATAAAGTTGAGATTCGTTAGTGGCTAAGTAGCCTCCACCCCAACCCCTGAATGAGGCTTCAAAATTATTGTTTCCAGCCTTAGTTACCACGTTCACTACCCCGGATAAAGCCTGACCATGCTCGGCGTTAAAAGAGCCTGAGATGACCTGGAGTTCCTGTATAGACTCATTTTCTAAGCGCAGACCATTACTTCCGTCATAATCATCGGTAACACGAATCCCGTCCACCACATAAGAAACCTCCGTAGTACGTCCACCCCGAATGTGAATGCCCCCGTCATTTCCCACATTAACACCCGCTTGCAGTTGGATAACATCGGTGATCTCTTGAACGGGTAATTTGGCAATTTCATCGCTACTAACGCGAGCTTCGGAGCTGGTTATATCCTTAATAACCGCCTGTCGCTCGGCCACAACCACCACTTCCTCCCCTTCGAAAGATTCAAGGCTTAGCTCAAAGTCTTGATTAGTGGTTAGATCCGTACGAACAACAACATCTTGAACCACCACGGTTGCATAGCCAATATACCGAGCTTCAAGCACATAGGTTCCAGGAGCAACGTTGAGCATGAGATAATTTCCATCTACATCGGTTATGGCTCCTTTGGTGGTTCCTTTAATTCCAACGGTAGCCCCAATAAGGGGTTCTTTTGTGTCCGCATCTAGGAGTGTTCCCGTAACTTTACCAGATTGAGCTAGGGCGTCACCCATGAAAAGTGCCCCTATAAAAAGGCTCAGAATCCATACTTGGACGGTTTTCCACCTAGCTATATAGTTAGCTATTTCTAGTCGCATATCCTTAGATTTCAATGTTAATTTCCTTTAGACGTTCCAAATCGATGAAAGCATTATGCTTTATCTTTACCTGATCAATTAGCCGAGACCTAGCTTCTCTAAATTTTTGTTCTAATAAAATATCTTGAACTGATTCCTTGGCCTCGTCGAATAGCAATGAACGAGCTTCGATTATATCCAAACACTTATATATATGGTACTCATTGGCCTGATAGGCTATAGGAAGGGTGACATAATCTGGCTCTAATTTTTGCAACTCTTGCCCTAAGTGCCCTAATCGAGCCCATTGTTCATAATTCATAATGCCATCAACCATCAAGTCTGCATTAGATTCGGTGTGAAGGTGAACCATACTCGTAAAATCTTGACCATGTTCAAGTGCATCATACACCTGGGCGGCTTTTTCCTCTGAGGAAACTACAATACGCTGCAGAAGCACCTGTTTTGGTTGAATAAAGCGGTCAGGATTCGCTTCAAAGGTGGTATATAATTCAGCCGGGCTAAACTCGATTGACATTTTAATTTCACTCTCCACTTCCCGAGCTAAAGCATTCAAATAGGTTTGTTGAATAGACGCCTTAACTGCTGGTTGTTCTGGAATTCCAGCTTCATGAGCCTGCTGACTCATGTAAGAGCGATACGCCATACCACTTAGGACCGATTTAAGGTGATACTCTGATGAAATGCCTTCAAGATATTCAACAGGGGTAATTTGCCATTGAGCCACCCAATCCCCCAAGGTCAAACTACCATATTTATGTCGCAAAATAATACCGTCTACGTTCCAGCTTGGTGGAATTACACGTTGAATCCCTAATTCTCTACCCTGTTGTCCTCTAATTTCTTCTAAAAGGGCTTCCATGAAATCCTGATCTATCGAAACGGTCTCCATAAAGGCTTCCAAGTGGTTTCGTTCCTGCAATTCTTCCAGTTTTTTTCGAGCGTATTGTTTTAATTCTGGCAGTTGTCTCTGAAAATCAGCCTCGGTTAATATGGGATTCTGAACCCGGTCCGTTACCTTAATAATACTATATCCTTGAGCTGTTTGAACGGGCCCAACAATGCTACCCGGCGGATTCGTAAATGCGGATTCCTCAAAAGAAACGTCCATGTCATCGGTACTAAAAAACCCCACATCACCTCCATTTTCCTGCATATAAGGCGTACCAAATACTTCTTTAGCTAGCTCCTCAAAAGATTCACCCGCCTCTAGTCGCGCCAAAAGTTGCTCACTTTCCTCACGGGTTTCAGCATACAGATGGGAGGCTCTCACTTTGGTATTAAAGCGGACAAAATACTCACGTAGGTCAGATTCATTCACCTGTAAATCACTCAACAACAACTGACGCTTGAATTCCTCGGTCCAAACTCGCGTCTGAATCCTAGCCTTTAAAAACTCTACATCTTCTCGTTTATCTAAACCTTGATCCATGGCATGCACGGCCAGCACGTAGGTATTGAATTCGGAATCTAAGACCGCCTTTCTGGTTGATGGATCTGGGGCTATGGCTTGACCAGTGCGATAATATAATTCCTTAAAACTGGTAAGAAAATGGTCTTCAGACACCGTATATCCATCAATTTCTGCTAAAACAGCATTATCACCTTCATTCATCGAAGAGGCGCACTGGCTTAACAGAATACAACAAAAAATCCCCGGTAAGAGAAAATATCTAGATTTCACGCTGTAATATTATTTGGTTAACTATATAATACTGAAAGCGCTTACATCTTTCAAGCCAAAATTTTTTGTTTGAAAAAAAGAAAACCGCTTTTTTTGGCACTTAGGAGCCCGGTCTACTTACCATAATGTAAGGGCTTACATTATGGTAGAGGTTGTATTGAGCGAAATGTGCTTGGATTGAAATGTATACGCTAAGTACTCAGTTGCCTAAGTCTTGCTGTAATTCCGGATGATATAATCGTTAAGTATAGCTCTAAACTCTTCCCCAATATGATCCCCCTTCAGGGTAGTGTAATGTTCTCCATCCATATAAACAGGTGCTTTTGGCTCTTCAAAGGTTCCAGGAAGTGATATACCAATATTTGCTGCTTTGGATTCGCCAGGACCATTAACCACACAACCCATCACGGCAACTTCCATTTCTTCTACGCCAGGATAAACTTCCTTCCATATGGGCATAGATTCCTTGATATACTCCTGTATTTCTTCTGCTAGCTCTTGGAAGTAGGTGCTCTTTGTTCTTCCACAACCTGGGCATGCCGTTACTTGTGGCGTAAAACTACGGATGTGCAGGGATTGTAGTATTTGTTGAGCAACATTAACCTCTAAACTTCGATCTGCTCCTGGGGCTGGGGTAAGAGATACCCGAATAGTATCGCCAATTCCCTGTTGTAAAATAACTGAAAGAGCTGCTGAACTAGCTACCATCCCTTTCATTCCCATTCCTGCCTCTGTTAATCCCACATGCAGAGGATAGGGAATTTCTTTGGCTAATCTGGAGTATACTTCAATCACATCTTGAACCCCTGACATTTTACAGGAAATAATAATTTTATCAGAAGCTAATCCCACGTCCTCGGCCAAACGGGAGGAACGAACCGCACTTTCAACCATTGTTTGGAACATTACTTCTTTTGCCGATTTAGGAACTGAAAGTTGATTGTTTTGATCCATTTTTTCGGCCAGTAACTGCTGGTCTAATGAGCCCCAATTTACCCCAATGCGTACTGGTTTATCGTTCTTGATCGCTTGCTCAACAATGGTAGCAAAATTTTTATCACGTGTTTTGGTACCTGTGTTTCCAGGATTAATGCGATATTTCGATAAAGCCTGAGCCATATCAGGATATTTACTGAGCAGCACATGACCATTGTAATGAAAATCTCCAATCAGCGGAACCATGACTCCTTTGTTAATCAAGCCTTCTTTTATATATGGTACCGCTTTTGCTGCCTGTTCGTTATTCACGGTTAGGCGAACTAATTCAGAACCTGCTAAGTGTAACTGGTCTACCTGCTCAATGGTAGCTTCAATATCGGCGGTATCAGTATTAGTCATCGATTGGACGACGATTGGAGCTCCACCACCAACGGGTACATCACCAACCATTACTTGTATAGAATCTCTTCGTTTATTTGGCTGCATATTAGGGTTCTTTTCGCTTACTCAATTCAAATAACGTCTTTTTTTCCTGCTTACTAAGTGCATTGTAGCCGCTTTTGGATATTTTATCCAATATGGCATCTAATTCACTCTGTTCCACTTCTTCTAAAATTTCTGCATCACTAACACCTGCCGAACTAGATGCCGCACCACGACCTGTTCTCGCCCGGCTTCTGTTTGATTGCGCTTGATTGGCCGTCCAAGAGTACATTTTAGAATTAGCACCATTACCAGATTTTCTTGTTTTAGCACCGCCATTGAACGATGCAAACAAAGGTGATAGCATTGGGGAAAGATATTTAGAATAAAGATATTCGATGTACCGGGGAACTAAACTCAAATCGCCCCCATTTTGGCGGAATTTCATTAATCCATAGCCCCCTAAAGCCCCACCTAAGTGGACAAATCGTGCCACATTACCACCTGAATTCAATAACAATACATCGAGTGCAATAATGCCGGTCACTACATATCTAGCTTCCAATGGTGGAAGCAACAACAGCATTATTGGTGTTCGAGGGTATAACATGGCAAATGCTACCATTACCCCATATACAGCTCCAGAGGCACCAATAACTGGATTAGCTACCCCAACAAGGCTGACAACCACATCAACCAGGGCGCCTACCAATCCTGCCCCAAAATAGATGCTTAAAAAACTGTGTGCCCCGACCGTCTCCTCAACAGGCCGTCCCATCCACCATAGCCAAAGCATGTTAAAGATGAAATGAAATGGATTTAATAGTGAGTGGGTAAACATGTAGGTTACTAGCCTCCACGGCTGAGTAACCGCTGTAATAGGGTCAGGTACAAAGGCTAACCATTGAATGAGGGAAATACCTAGAATAGAGCTTAGAATTTGGGTAAAAAATACAGCAGTATTAATTCCAATAATGGCTCTTATGGCTACAGGCATAGCCAAAAATCCTCTCTTTACTGATGAACCAAATGAATCGTACGCCATAGTTTAGTAGCAATGCTGAATAGCTGGGTTATGGTTGAGTTCCCTAAAGTGCGGGTCGCTTAATTTTCCAATATTTAATGAGTATGAATCCAACAACTAAGCCCCCTAGGTGAGCAAAGTGCGCTACTCCACTATCGGGTCTTGTTAAGCCAGATAACAACTCTATCCCCCCATAAATTCCAACAAAATACTTCGCCTTAATGGGTATAGGGGGAAACAAAAGAATAATGTACTGGTTGGGAAACATCATCCCGAAGGCTAATAAAATTCCAAACACGGCGCCCGAGGCTCCGATAGTGTACGTGAAATAGCCACTCACCAACATGTGAATAATGGCCGCTCCCACACCAGTTAACATATAATAAGTAATAAATCGACGTGTGCCCCAAAGGTGCTCGATAGATTGGCCAAAAATCCACAAAGCCAACAAGTTGAAAAATAAATGCCCCATATCAGCATGTAAAAACATGTAGCTAAATAGCTGCCAAGGCATAAAGCCATTTCCTATGGACCAAAGTGCGAAGTTTTCGGCTATTACGGCTCCCAATGGAGTCCACACTCCCGTAAATATACTTTTGGTCGCTAAAAACACAATCGCGTTAGCAATGAGTAAGTATTTGATTGCGGGTGGAAATATTGAAAAACGGGTGTTGGGCTGAAATTGGTCCAAAATTGAATTCCTTTATTTAAAGTCCTTTGCTATACGGTAATATACGTTAATACCACTTAAAGTTACGCCAGGAATTCCCTGTCCTGGATAGGTGGTGTCCCCTACTAAATACAATCCCTTGAAAGGGGTAACAGGAGAAGTCCAGTCCCAAACAGCACGCTTCATGGATTGAGGAATCCCTCCGACTCGGCCATCTTTTCGATACACCCATTTTTCCCACGTCCTCGGGGTAGCTGCATCCAGTTGAAAACATTCTGCACGGTCGGCCCCAGGAAGGCGTTGTTGCACCTGCTCAAACAAGTACTCCTGTACCTCCAACTTCTTTTTTTCATAGCTATCCTGATCTAATCCTAACCACTTTTCCGGCGAACAATGGGTGCTGACATTGAGCACCCGTTGGCCTTCAGGCGCGCGTTGGATATCACCACGCATAGAAATGGAAACAAAGAAAGAACGAGCAATCCAATCTGAGTATGGATGCCTTTCGGGTAAGTGAAATTGATGGTGTAGGGATATCTCCTCGGCTAGGGTGTCACTTAACGCAATACCCATCGTAAAAGCTCCCCAAGCATCGGAATACTTAGCGGATTCTTTTTTAAAATAGTCACGCATTTCGCTATCGGTTATATCCGGCATATTCCAAAGTGGTATGTTAGATATGACAATGGGCGCTTGCACTTCGAATCCCTTATCGGTAGTAATGCGATACCCTTGCCTATCCTGGTTGATTTGTACAACTTTTTGCTTATTAAGCCACTGCCCATGATTAGATTCAAGATGATCCAAACAGGTAAATACCATCTCGATTAAACCACCAGGCACATAAAAATTACTAGAATTAGGATAGCAAATGGCTGCTGCGCCAAATATGAACGGTGTTTGAGAAGCCCCCGCTTGAGCCGTAATGATGAGCTGTTCATCTAAAAATCGGTAAAATCCGTCTTCGGTTATTCCACAAGACCGAGCTACCCGAGCAACAGAACGTGTCATGTACGGAAGTATGGCAAGGTCCTTAGGAGAATTATTGAAAGCTAACCGGAAAAAATCTAGTGGTTTAGCCGGTGGAAAAAAGGTGTTTTTTAGCGAAATATTCCACACTCTTTCGGCCACATAAAATGACTTATCCCAAAATTTTCGCTGCGCTTTTTCTTCGCCAAAATGACTAATACAATGATCTACCCACTCGGCCTTGTCTTTCATTCGAATGACCGGCTTTTGATCATCTAACCAAACCGACATGGATGGGTTTAATTCATGCCTTGGGATATGCATACCCGTATGTTCTTCTAAAAATTTCATAGGTTGACCAGGATCAAATCCAACTAAAGTGGTCGCACCGGACTCATATACATAGCCTTTCCTAGTGTAGGAAGAGCTACACCCACCAGGATGTAAGCCAGCTTCAAGAACCAGAACTTTTTTCCCATCCGTACTTAGCAGACTCGCTGCGGACAATCCCCCCATTCCCGAACCTATTACCACTACATCCCATTCACTAGAAAGGCCTTCGCTACTACGGGTTCGAGTGGTTCTCATGATAATGTTGTATGTGGTTGTGAATAGCCATTGCTAGGTGCTCTACCGCTACTGGGGCAGTACGAAACCATAATTCGGGCTCTATTAATTCTACCTCCGAAACCATCCATTGATCGGCATCGTTTCGCAAGATATCGACCCTCCCATAAAGTGGTTTTGGGTCTATGAGTCCCATGACCATTTCAGCAAATTCTATAAGTTCTGGTGTGAGAGTAAAATGATGCACCGTTCCTCCAAAATCGTCCTGAACTCTGAAATCCCCTACTTTCACCCTTTTTTGAACCGCATGAGTGCATTTTCCACCCATAACCATGAGTGATAATTCTCCAAAACGTGTAACACTCGACACAAATGGTTGAAGGATAAAGTCTTCTTTGGCGTTTAACTTAGTAAAATCTTTGTCAAACGCCCTTATCTCTTCGTCCTTTAGCTGGAACGTCAAACGAGCAGCGCCTGCTATGGTGGGTTTTATTATGATATGTGAATACCCTAATTCCGCAGCCCTCTCACTCAAAGGAGCAGGGTGTTGCCTCGGTATAATGGTTGAGGGAACAATAGGAATTCCTTTTTGAGCTAAATCTAGTAGGTAATGTTTGTCGGTATTCCAACTCAGTAAAGCCTTGGGGTTCATACAAGCCTTCGTAGGGAGTTGACCTAACCAGAGACTAAACTCCTCGAAGTGGTCAAAATAATCCCAAGTCGTCCGGATCAATACCCAACTTGCCCTTCTCCAATCAATAGAACTATCCCTCCAACTAACTCGCTTGTGCTCATAACCTAAACTGGCAAGAGCGCTACCTAACAGTTCGTCTTCTCGAAAGATATTTTCCACGTAAGTGTTTCCAGGAATGGGGCTGATGTAACGATCCTCTGTTACAAAATAAATAAGTGTGCTCATCCTTTCGCGGGCTAGCTACTCTTCATGAAAGAATTCGATCATATTCCCATCTGGATCAGTGACAAACAAAAAACGTCCTTTTTTACGATTAGCTGGACCACTTACGATGGCCACTTCATATTTCCTAAAGTACTCTGCTAATTCATCGACCTGCTTGGGTTCATCCACATAAAAACCAAAATGATCCACACGGAAATCTCGAGAACTTGGGTCATAGCTGGTTTCTGCCTCAACAATGACGAGTGTATCACCGTTACCAATATCATATACTGCCATGCTCTGTCCCATTGTTTTGACAAGTTCAAGACCAAGTACCTCCCCATAAAAATATTTGGAATCTTCTATACGATTTACTCGAATAGTTATGTGATTGAGACCTTTTGGCTTAAACATGGCGAAAGTGTAATTTAGTTAAGCTGTAAAATACGTAATTTTAATGCAATTACAGTGTCTCATTTTACAATTAACCACTCGAATTATCCCAAAACCTGTGCTATAGGGCACCATTCGAGTACTACCCTGACATATTTTGTCTACCTTATTCATTGTTGCAACACCCATTGGAAATCTAAAGGATATTTCGGAAAGAGCCTTAGAAGTACTCAAGATGGTTTCTTTAATCGCTTGTGAGGATACTCGAACCTCGTCTAAATTTCTCCAGCATTATGGAATATCAACCCCCACTCGCTCGCTTCATCAACACAACGAGCATCACAAAGTAGAGCAATTCATCCGTCACCTAGATGCTGGACAAGACCTTGCTTTAATTACCGATGCAGGTATGCCTGGGATTTCAGATCCTGGATTTTTAGCTGTTCGCGCTGCTCACATTTCGGGCCATACCGTTAGCGTCATTCCAGGCGCTGACGCAGTTACCACAGCCTTAATTTCAAGCGGTTTACCGAGCGATTCGTTTTATTTCCACGGCTTTCTGCCTCATAAAAAAGGACGTCAAAAACAATGGGATTTCCTTGCTAACATGCCATGTACTTTGGTAGTATATGAGAGTCCTCATAGAATCTTAAAATTCCTCTCCGAAGCCACAACCTACCTTGGAGAAGATCGATATGTGGCCGTTTGCCGAGAACTCACAAAAGCATTCGAAGAAATTGTCCGTGGGAAGTTGTCTGAAGTCGTTCCTATATTTGAGAATCGTACCAAAATTAAGGGGGAAATATGTGTAGTTATTGCCCCACCAAATTATCAGGAAGAGCAAACGGAAGCTTTATGAGAAGCTATTCATCGATTAATCCATCAAGTCTATTCTCCCCTAGGTTAACTTGGGCCCATAACCCCTGGATTCTATCGGTTGGAGTAGGGCTATTATTAAGCCTGAGTTTTCCACCCGTAAATGCTTCTTTTTTGAGTTTTTTTGGGTTTGTTGGACTTTACCAACTGGTCCTTTTAAGCCATAGTTACCGGCACCTTGCGCTCATTAGCTACCCAGCTTTCTTTGTATGGAATCTAGGGACTACCTACTGGCTTATTATGGCGAGTATTCCAGCAGGCGTTGCCGCTATCGTGGCAAATAGCGCGGTCATGCTATTGCCTATGATGGTTATTCGATTTATTCATCATCGCTATCACCTTTTTGGTTGGACCGCACTTTTTCAGGCTGCCGCATGGATTTTGTATGAATATCTACATCATCATTGGGATTTAGCTTGGCCTTGGCTCGGAGTAGGGAATGCTTGGGCTAATCACATATCAGTAATCCAATACATCTCGATCACAGGTCACTTGGGTATTAGTTTTTGGGTAGTGTTTGGAAGTTTTTTATGTGCCCACTGGCTGCAAATACCTAATAAGAAAGCTATCAATACCGCCTTATTGGTTTTTTGTTTTATTCTACCCCCACTTGCATCGTTGATTTCCTTTGGGCTGTCATCCCAAGAACTCCAAGAGTTGAAGGGAGATTCCATTGGTGTTGTGGTCGTTCAACCAAATCATGATTCTTATCAAGATTACGGGGGTATGAGCGGAGCTGAAGAGGTTTTAGATAGCTTGTTCAACTTATCCAGTATCCAAAGAAATAGGGAAACAGAACTCATCGTTTGGCCTGAAAACGCCATTGATAAACCAATACAAATGGATTCGTGGCATGCCAAACGTATTGCAGATTCAGCACGAACCTGGCAGACTAATTTTATCATTGGGACGGGGCTCTACACTCTATACCCTGAGCAAACACCGGAGCTGTATCGTTCCAGCGTGAATGGCATTAAGTACAATGCCTACAACTCTACCCTTTTTGCCGACTCAACTGGACAGTTATCCCGTTATGACAAGGCTCAATTAGTGCCTTTTGTAGAACGATTACCTTTTGTAGATTTCTTAAACAAGGTAGACCTATTTAAATGGGTTGATTGGGGTGAACATGCCGGCTTTGGACAAGGAAATGAGCCCACGATGTTAGAGAGTTCATCTGGTTTTATAAGTCCCGGTTTGGTATGCTATGATTCGGTATTTCCGTCATGGAATCGTGCATTTGTACGTAATGGAGCTCAGATATTGACCATCATTACCAATGATGGATGGTGGGGTAATTCAAGCGGACACCTACAACATTTCGCCTATGCTCGACTTCGAGCCATTGAATTTCGCCGCTGGGTAGTTCGAAGTGCTAATAACGGAACATCAGGAATAATAAGTCCTGATGGGAGTGTCCAACAAAAAACAGATTATTGGACTCGTACCTCCTTCAGCGCTGCTGTGCCCTTGCGAAATGATCTTAGCTTTTATGCTCGATATGGGGACTGGTTATCCATGTTGTGCTTTTTCCTTGTGCTCCTAAGTATGGGCTATGGTTGGGTGACTAGAAAACGGTGATAGGAGACTTGATGTTGGCGAGTTTGAGGCTCTTTTGTGACTAGTAACTGAGACTGATTACACGCTTGGGACTCGTTTGTAACCTCTAGACAATGTAACGCTAGCGTGATCGAATGGCTATCCTAAAGTTAAACCGAATATCATGATTGGTACGTGTGGGGATATTATTGGATTCGATTCTTGAATAAGTGTATTCAAAGTTAGATGAGATAGTAGAGGATATCTTATAACCAAGCGTAAAACTACCGTTGATTCGTCGCTGCCCTGTTTCTCGTGCACTAAGCGTTTCGGCGCTTCCAATTTGATCCATCGTTATCCCATCTCGTAACGCATTATCCAAATCGGTATCGAGTTTATAGGATATCTCAGTATCGTTTTTATAGCTTCCACGAAGGCTCATGTCAATATTATTCCGAAGCTTAGGCAAGAAAGAAATCCGCACGTTCCGGAATATATAATTTACAGAGGCGTCCACTCCTTGTGTCAGGGTTTCTGTAACCCGCTTTGAACTCACTGCAAATGTAGAAATGGTACTTCGGTCGTAGCCAACGTCGGTTTTTAAACCCGATTCCCAGGTCATGTTCAGTTTCACAAATGGGGAAAACCTACGCTCAGCTCTAATCGAGGTCGGCTCATAACTTCCGCGCACATCTATAATAGAATAATCTCCAATATTCTGTCCTGACTGCTCGCCCACCAAAGCATTCAAACTCCAATCTACTTTATAGGTGCCTCGATAAGCGTGATTCAACGAAGCATTGGTCATATACTGCCCTATGAAAGGTATATATTTTTCCAAACGGTTCCATGTCACTCTCCAACCCGGTTTAGGAAATGCCATAAACCCTTTGTCACCTAATCCATTAGATCCAGCTCCTAAATAGGCTTTCATGTAGTCTTCTTGCAAGGTTGTACGGTTCAACACCCCTCGGCCATCGCTGTTCCCCAACGAATCCACAATAGAACGTTCACCAGGTCTAATATCCAGGACCGCAGTCTCAAGCTGACGTTGAAATAGATCCTTATATCCACCACCAAAAGCCCACACCGAAGAACTAAAAGAACCCGATTCTGTTCCGATAGATGTAATTTCGTTAGTAGGTGTCAGAGTAATTGTTTCTGTACTTTTCTGTGAAATACTGGCATCCCAATCCAAGTTTACCGTCACATTTTCAAATGGACTAATACGAGTACTCGCAGAAAAATTATCTCCTTGGGTATTATTAGCAGGCAGTTGAATATTATTTTCTCCGTTTAGGTTTCCAATCAACTGTTGCTTAGGTATTCGATCTTTTAGTCCAAGCCGATATGCCAATGGAGGGGAGTAATCGCCTGAGGATGCATCATTGAATGATTTAAAGAACTCCGAAGAGCCCGAATAACCAGGTTGTGAGCCACTTTTTTGGCGTTTATAACCGATAGATACATCTTCAAGACTTAGTAAGGTAAGAAGTGCTTTTCGTGATAGATACTGCACATCTTTGACCAAATCTGGAGGTGGTTTCGGCGTTCTCAGGCTATCTGCTACGCCGCTTTCAGCTTCTTCTTTGCGCTTTTCTTTAGCATCATTTCGGCGTTTTGTTTCATTCTTATTAGTTTCTTCCACCTTCTCATACCACCCAAACTTTTCCAAGAGTCTATTCGTACTCACCTTAAATGTGTTATCCAGTTGAAACGAATTAGAAACATTAGCCCCTAAATCTGACCCACTAGGACTGTTGGTCCATTGATAGCCCCCCCCATAAGAAGTAGAATAGGTTAACCAGTTCAATGCATCAATGGCGTTAAGTTTAGGCCTCCAACTTGCCGAATAACTCTCTTGGTAAGAAGATCTCCGAGGCGCTAAGGTATCT
>Ga0233432_10000881_pt1 | contig 28893 bp, 22 predicted proteins | sample SI_122_August201_6_FD_179870 | JGI IMG/M metagenome (GOLD analysis project Ga0233432, IMG submission 179870) | Seawater microbial communities from Saanich Inlet, British Columbia, Canada - SI_122_August2016_10_MG | ecosystem: Environmental > Aquatic > Marine > Inlet | place: Canada: British... | reverse complement strand
TGGAAGAGCCAAAAGTGCACGCGCATGACCCATTTCCAGGTCTCCATGCTCAACAAGCCTGCGAACATCGGGATTTAGACTCATTAATCGTAACAGGTTAGTAACCGTGGTGCGGGATTTACCCACCGCGTCTGCGGCTTCCTGCTGGGTTAGTTCGAATTCTTCTATCAGGCGTTGTAATGCCATAGCCTCTTCAATGGGGTTCAGGTTTTCCCTCTGGATATTTTCAATAAGCGCCATGGCAATGGCCGCTTCGTCGGCAACCTGCTTGATAATTACCGGAATCTTGTCCAGACCTGCCAGCTGACAGGCTCGCCAGCGTCTTTCACCGGCAACTATTTCGTATTTATTGCTACTGATAGAACGCACAACAATGGGCTGCATTACCCCCTGAGCCCTGATTGAACTTGCCAGCTCTTCAAGGGATTCAGGACGCATGTCCAGGCGTGGCTGGTATTTTCCTGGCTGAATGAACTCTACTGGCAGGTATTTAAGCGTATTGTTTTCATCACCTGAATGAACTTGTGTATCAGGCTGGATTGACACCTCTGCAGGAGCTTCAGGCGAGGCAGAACCGTCGACTTGTGTTTTTTGTCGTTCAGAACCGGAGTTTCCTGTTCCCAACAGAGCATCCAGTCCCCTGCCCAATCCTCTTTTTTTAATTGCCATTATTAGCTGCCACTTTAATCACTTAATTTTTACCGTTTTAGTAAATATCACCGGAAGAGCTCAATTTACCCGCTTAATCCATCTTTGGGCGCAGAGGAGCTTTCATGTTCACTGTTATTGGTGCTGTGGCGCCTGAGAATTTCACCGGCCAGGGCAATATATGCCAACGCTCCACGCGAGGATTTATCATACACTATTACCGGTACGCCAAAACTGGGGGCTTCAGCCAGCCTTACATTGCGGGGAATAATTGTTCTGTAAACTGTATCGCCGAAATATTCAATGAGCTGGTCCGAGACTTCCTGTGACAACTTGTTGCGGGGGTCATACATGGTTCGCACGATCCCTTCGATACTTAATCCCGGATTTAGAGCCGCTGCTACTGCCTGAACGGTCTCGGAAAGTGCCGACAAACCTTCCAGTGCATAGTATTCACATTGCATGGGAATCAACACCCCGTCTGCTGCAACCAAGGCGTTAATAGTTAACATATTCAGGGAAGGTGGGCAGTCAATCAGGATATAGTCATAAGTCACATTTGACTGAGTTAGAATATCGCGCAGGCGGTGATCCCTGCCTTCCTTATCCAGAAGCTCTACTTCTGCAGCTGTCAGATCCGAGTTGGCAGGGAGCAGGTCAAAACCTGCTACAGGTGTTTTAAGAACGATATTTTCCAGCAGCGCCTGCTGCACCAACAAATCATAAACGCTTACATCAAGATCATTTTTCTCAATACCACTACCCATGGTGGCGTTACCCTGAGGATCCAGGTCCACCAGCAAGACATTTTTATTCATGCGAGCCAGTGAGGCTGCCAAATTGACAGTTGTTGTGGTTTTACCCACACCGCCTTTCTGGTTGGCTATGGCAAAAATATGGCTCACTTTTTATACAATCCTGTTCATTGTCCGCTTACCGGGACGATCTCAATCAAATGCCGATACCCTTCAACACCGGGCACGCTTAATTCAATAGTCTTATTGAATTTATATGATTTTGGTAATTCTGCTATTTCTTTTTCAGGGTATTGGCCCTTCATTGCCAGTATTTTGCTATCGTCTTTCAATAAATGCCCGCATTGCATCGCTATCTTGTCCAGGGTGGCATAAGCACGGCACAGGACAATATCAATTTGTTCAGGGCTTTGAAAGGTCTCCACTCGATTGTGAAACACTTCTATATTTTCCAGAGCCAATTCTGTTTTTACCTGAAATAGAAAACGCGTCTTCTTGCCATTACTGTCCAGCAGGAAAAACTTTTTTTCCGGGTAAAAAATTGCCAGAGGTATCCCTGGAAGGCCAGCCCCTGTACCAACATCCAGAATTATATTGCCTTCAATATGGGGAATTATGGCGAGACTGTCCAGCAAATGGTAGCTGAGCATCTGCTCTATTTCCTTTATCCCGGAAAGGTTATAGGCCTTATTCCACTTATTTAACAGTATCAGGTAATGAATAAGTTTATTCTGCTGGGCATTGCTCAAATCGAGACCCAGGCTGGACAATCCTGTTTGTAACTTTTGCTTCAGTTTTTCGCTGAGTTGCTGTTGCTCAGAATCCATCAGGCAATCTTATCGTGCTTATTATTGGACTCTTCGCGAGCTTCTTGAGGTGATAAGGATATATCCCGAGGTTTTTTATGCTGGTGTTTTTTCAGGTAAACCAGCAACAGGGAAATGGCCGCGGGAGTTATACCCGGTATACGGGAAGCTTTACCAATACTGTCAGGTCTGGTCTGCCCAAGTTTTTGCGTCAGTTCACTGGAAAGACCAGAAATTGACTGATAATCAAAATCAGCAGGAATAACAGTATTTCCCTGATGCTTGAGTTTTTCTATTTCATCATGCTGACGATTGATATAACCCTGATACTTAATCCTGATTTCTACCTGCTCAGCAACCAGTGGATGTGGGTGCTCAGCAAGAATTCCCTCATCTATGCAAGCCTGATTCAGCGCTGTCACGGTCACTTTGGGACGCGACAGGATTTCAGACAAGGTGTATTCATGGCTTATAGGTTTTTCCAGAAGAGGGTTAATTTTTTCACTTAGAGAGCCTTTGGTTTGTACCCAGGTGCTTTCCAGTCGTGTGCTTTCTTTCGTCACCTGATCCTGCTTTTCAGAAAATGATTGCCATCGAGCATCATCAACCAGCCCAAGCTTGCGACCAGTCTCGGTCAAACGGAAATCTGCATTATCCTGCCTTAGCATAAGCCGGTATTCCGCTCTGGAAGTAAACATTCGGTAAGGCTCCTGAGTTCCCTGAGTGATCAGGTCATCAACCAGAACGCCTATGTAGGCCTCATCACGCCCCGGGCACCAGGAGGGTTTATCCTGAATTGCCAAGGCAGCATTGATACCTGCCAACAGTCCCTGGGCTCCAGCTTCTTCGTAACCCGTTGTGCCATTAATCTGTCCTGCAAAATACAAACCTTTTATAAATTTCGTTTCCAGAGAATAGGTCAAATCCCTGGGATCAAAATAATCATATTCTATGGCGTAGCCAGGACGCACAATGCGCGCATTTTCAAAGCCCTTTATTTCTGCAATTAATTGCACCTGAATGTCATAGGGAAGACTGGTGGATATCCCGTTGGGGTATAACTCTCGACTGTTGAGTCCTTCAGGTTCAACAAAAATCTGATGGCTGTCTTTATCAGCAAACCTGACCACCTTATCTTCAATTGACGGACAATAACGTGGCCCTACCCCTTCAATTTCACCAGCATACATTGGAGAAAATTCCAGCCCCTGACGAATGATTTCATGGCACTTCTCATTCGTTGAAGTGATATAACAGCTCACTTGTCGGGGATGTTGATCTGTTTCTCCCAGATATGACATTACCGGCAATGGCGTATCACCTGCTTGTTCAGTCATTACCGAAAAATCTACGGTATCCGCATCAAGTCGTGGTGGTGTCCCGGTTTTCAGTCGCCCAACATTGAAAGGCAGCTCACGAAGTCGTTGAGCAAGCGCTATGGATGGTGCGTCCCCGGCTCGACCTCCGGCATGATTGTTAAGACCGATATGGATTTTTCCGCCCAGAAAAGTGCCCGTAGTTAAAATCACCTGCGAGGCAAAAAATGTCAGGCCCATCTGAGTGACCACACCCCGGACTGTTTCACCTTCAATGATTAGGTCATCTATCCCTTGTTGGAAAATACTGAGATTTTCCTGATTCTCCAGCATATGCCTGATTGCTGCTTTGTATAAGGCTCGATCAGCCTGCGCTCTGGTTGCACGCACAGCCGGCCCTTTGCTGGCATTCAAGGTTCTAAAGTGAATTCCGGCCAGATCAGCAGCTTTAGCCATCGCACCACCGAGAGCGTCAATTTCCTTTACCAGGTGCGTCTTTCCTATCCCGCCGATGGCAGGGTTGCATGACATTTGCCCGAGGGTGTCAATATTATGAGTAACCAGTAATGTTTTAACCCCCATACGCGCAGCAGCAAGCGCAGCTTCTGTGCCTGCATGTCCGCCACCAACAACGATGACATCAAATGTCTGAGTAGTAGTGCCTGTGTCTGTCATTTTATGGTGTATATACGCTTTTTGCAGTGTTGGTCAAAAATGGGGGGCTAAGTATAAGCATTTCGATGTAAAAATGAAGGAAAAAGACTTTTCTTATACTTTTATAGTTATTTATATAAATAAGTATATATATAGAAAGAAGAATATATATTTAATGTTATTACTACTATTAGTAAAGCCCTTTTCTGTGCGTAAGTAGTTTATTTCCTCTAGCTTCAAGGGCTTGCCTGCGTACAAACCCTGTGGGAAGCCTGCTTCTAACTTGAGTGTAAGCAAGGTATAGCCTGGAGACAAACAGGGGCTTTATACATGCCACCATAAGCTGCAAATAGACTGCACAGCTTGTTCATTGTTTGAAGCTGTGTTTCCCACAGGTAATTCTCAGTGTGATGATTCTGGGGATATAACTGTGGAAGAGTCGTGTTTTAAGTAAAGATAAGTGTATATAACTTTATTTCCTGAAAGGTCTAAAGTTACAAACCTTTATTTTCCTGCCAGCTTCTTATCATTTTCCAATGCAAAAACTGGAAAAAATTTCACCTAATAAGTCATCCGGGGTATATCTACCGGTGATAAGCTCAAGGGACTGATGAGCTTCACGTAAATCTTCGGCAACAAGCTCTCCGGCCTTGCTGGAAACTAATTGCTCCAATGCAGATACCAGGAAAGAACGTGACTTTTCAAGCGCATCAAGATGACGCCGTCTGGCGATAAAGCCACCTTCAACTGTGGTATTCAGACCGGCATGGGTTTTTAATGCTGTAGTTAACAGATCAATACCTTCCACTTTTTTAGCTGAAAGGTATATTGATGTTGGTGAAGATTCATTACCCATTTCCAGTCTTGCAGAAGCTTCGGCAAGATCAATTTTATTAAATACCAGAAACAAATTTTGTGGCTCAGGAATTAATTTTTGTATTTCTGTAAAAAGTTCAAAGTTCTCCAAATCAAACTCCTTACTTGCATCAATCACCAGCAGCACAAGATCCGCTTCACCTATTTCCTGCCAGGCACGTCTGATGCCTTCCTGCTCAATGATATCTTCGCTGACATGAAGCCCTGCGGTATCAATAATATGAAGTGGCATACCATCGATACTGATATGTTCTTTCAGCGTATCTCTTGTTGTGCCGGCTATTTCAGTAACGATAGCTCTGGACTGTCCAGCCAGCACATTTAACAAACTGGATTTTCCCGCGTTGGGTTCACCGGCAATAACTACCTTTAAGCCATCTTTCATAATGGTGCCTTGCCTGGCTTGGGCAAGGACGTCATCCATTTGGGTGAGAAGTTGCTGTAATCTGTTTTCTACATCGCCCTCTCCCAGAAAATCGACTTCCTCTTCCGGGAAATCCATTGCAGCTTCAACATACATACGCAACTCGACTATGGCATTAATTAAGGCATTAACTAATGTAGAAAAGTCACCTTGCAGAGAACGAATAGCAAAGCGTGCTGCTTCAGCTGAGTTACTTTCTATTAAATCTGCAATAGCTTCTGCTTGCGCAAGATCAATTTTGTCATTCAAAAAAGCCCGTTCGGAAAATTCACCAGGCCTTGCCAAGCGTATTCCCATGGAAAGAATTTCCTGAAGCAGAATATCCACTACGAAGGGGCCGCCATGGGCCTGTAGTTCAATGACATCTTCACCGGTAAAAGAATCCGGGCCTGGAAAGAAAAGTGTTATACCGGAATCAATGATTTCGCCAGAGCTGGCAAGAAAATTTCCATAATGAGCATATCTTGTAGGGGGCAGGTGTCCCGCTATTTGTTTGGCGATTCTGGAAGAGTCAGAACCAGAAACGCGGATAATACTGATACCTCCGCGTCCTGAAGGTGTGGCGACTGCACAGATTGTTTGCTTACTGACAGTCATCTACATTTCCCACTATTTCCACTATAAGGTCAGGTCCCTTTGGGCTTATAGGTTCGATCAATCTGCTTTGTGATGATCCACTGTTGCAGAATAGAAAGTACGCTGTTTGCTGTGTAATACAAAACAAGTCCTGCTGGAAACCAGAGAAAGAATACAGCAAAAATTAACGGCATAAATTTCATCATTTTTGCCTGGGCCGGATCCATGGTCTGCATTGGTGTAATAACCTGTTGTAAGAACATAGCAGCGGCAAACAATATAGGCAGAATGAAATAAGGATCCATTTGCGAGAGATCTTCATACCAGAAGATAAAAGATGCCTGACGTAATTCAACGCTTTCGTTCAATACCCAGTAGATCCCTAAAAAGACAGGCATCTGCAATAGCATGGGTAGACAGCCGCCAAAAGGATTAACCTGCTCTTTTTTCCACAGTGCCATTTGCTCCTGCATAAACTTTTGTTTGTCATCACCACAACGATCTTTAATTTCAGCAATTTTTGGACTCAAGCGCCGCATCTTGGCCATAGACTTCAAACTTTTTGCTGATAGCGGATAAAGAATGAGCTTGATAACAAGAGTAAGAAGTAAAATTGAAAAGCCGTAATTACCAACCAGGTCATTAATTTCTGTCAGCAACCAGAATATTGGAGATGCAATAAAGTAGAACAAGCCGTAATCAATGGTCAGATCGAGATTTGGTGAAATTTCATCTAGTCGGTATTGATCCTTTGGTCCTGCCCAGAATCCGGCTTCAATTGTTTCACTCCCACCTGGCTGAACAGTAACAGGGGGATTGACAAAAGTGAGGAGATTTTCACCTTGTGCATTACGTCGCATGGTAAATGAATTATCTTTGCTTGCATCTGGAATCCAGCTGCCTAGAAAATAATGTTGGGAGAAAGCAATCCAGCCACCGGTGGTTGTTATTGAATCGACGCCTTCAGCGATATCATCAAAATCGAATTTAACATAGGGGTCATCCAGTGTTGTAATGGCAGCACCTAAAAAGGTGTTTACCCTAAAACCCCCACCATCTTGACTAGGGTCATCTGAATTATCGCGCTTGATTTGCCCGAACATATTACCCTGCCAGGAATCACTGCTTCCATTGTTAACAAGGTACTGGACTCTCACCAGGTAGTCTTCACTGGACACGATGAATCTTTTCGTTATTTCAATATCATCTGTAGTAAAAAAAAGGTCGACAGCTTCTGTCTCACTACTAATGGTATAGCTGCTTTGTACGCTTGTGTAACGAGGTCGTCCTGCAGGGTTTGCATCCGGGCCATCTCGACCAATCAAACCGCTTTGTGCAATATAAACGAGAGCAGAATCCTGCCTGAGTAAACTAAAAGGCTGATCTGGCGTTTCCAGTGACACCGGGAAATCAGGCAGCGAAAGTCCGACGATATCGCCACCTAGCAAATCAATTGTAATTATTTGTTTAGGGGAGGTGATGGTAATAAGCTGCGCTGTAGACTGTGTTTCAACAACCTGGACTGCAGAGGCTTCTGCGCTTAAAGGAATGCTCGGTAAGTCATCAATTGAGCCACCCGTTTCTGACGCGGCTGCTACTGGCAGGTCTACTATTGGTACTTGACTGTTATTATTAGCTGCAGTTTCCACTGGTTCAGTCACAGTTTGCGAACCGGCCGGATAATCTTCATTCCAGGCCAGCAGCATCAAATAACTGACAACCGCCAGTCCTACCAGAATTAGATTGCGTTTAATGTCCATGGCGGAGTCGTGTTTCCTTATTAACAGTAAAGCTATTGGGTAATTCCGTGGTGGGAAGGTCAGTCTTGTGCGAACAATCGGGTGCGGGAACAGGATCTATTCCGCCTTCATTAAGCGGATGACAGCGGCAAATTCTTTTAATACCAAGTGAAAAGCCTTTCGCTGCCCCATGAGTCTCCAATGCCTGGAGAAAATAGCTGGAACAGGATGGGTAGAATCTGCAATGGGGCCCTAACAAGGGACTTATCAGGCGCTTATATAGATGAATTAGTGCGGAGAGAATTTTAACCATGGGATGTTTTCAGGTTGAAGGCTTCTTCTTTACAATTTCGTCCATTAAATCATGGATATACGGCTGGCATTCACTGTTTTCAAGGAGTTGCAGGCCTTTTCTTGCCATTACAACGAGGTCTACAGGCGCGAATGATGATTTTTTCACCCTGAACGCCTCCCTGATCAAACGTTTAATGCGGTTTCGCTGATTCGCCTTGGCAATATTTTTCTTGGCAACGATAACGCCAAGCCGTGCCTGTTCCAGCTCAGTCCAATTCCCGAGAATTAAAAAGTATTTATTGGAAACCCTGATAGCTGGTTTATTAAATACTTGTTCGTAGGATATTGAGTCCAACAGGCGGCAAGCTTTGGGGAATCGTTGATCCACCACTGAAATTTCTCCTGTTGGCTGGGGCTGACCCCGGGGCTTACTTTCTAAAAGCAAGAATTAACCCGGGTATTAAGCGGACAGGATGGCGCGGCCTTTGGATCTTCTGCGGCTCAATAACTGTCTGCCAGCTTTAGTTGCCATACGTGATCTGAAGCCATGAGTTCTTTTGCGTTTAATGACGCTTGGTTGAAATGTTCTTTTCATAATAATTCCTGGAAAAGTCGAACAATATTCTTATTTACTAGCTTGTCCAATGGCCCTTAAAGTGACATTGGTAATAGCCCTAAAAAAGGGATGCGAATTCTAATGCCTTTCCCTGCATAATGCAATTTCATTGCGTTATTAGTCAGGTGCGGAGCAAAGCTTGCTGCTCATGATTCAAAAATAACAAGCAAAATTGCCAATTTGAAAACTTGGCCCAATCGATAGCCAGTTTATCAATGGTAAATTTATAATTGGATCACATCCTGAAATTTCTATTTTTTGATATTTAGACAGCGCCTTGCTCAGCCCACAAGTTATCCACAGGTTGCGCACAAGTAGCCCCTTTTTTACGCGCTCTTTGGTGTAACGTTTTAAGCCTGAAACTGCTAGCATAATGCATCTAACATATTGAAATATAGGCAAAATAAATGGCGAGAAATAAACGAAAAAAAACCCTTTTTGTGTGGATAACACTGTCCCCAGTGGGTAGAATTAATGAAAATTTCCCGACCGATAATAAAAATAAACTGGAGTCGTAAAAATCGTGATTGTTGCCACCTGGCAGAAGTGTATTTATTGTCTTAAAAACGAACTTCCTTCTCAACAATTTAATACCTGGATAAGACCACTACGTTTTATTAATGGGAATAATACCCTTTACTTACTCGCCCCGAATAAATTCATTCTGGAGTGGGTAAAGGATCACTTTCTGGAAAGAATTAAAGAAATTATTCACGAAAATAACGAAAACACCCAGCCAACGGTAATACTGGAAATTGCCAACCCTGAAAAACTTCCTGCTGATATTTCACTTGATCAGGCTTTTAGCACTTCAGATTTGACTAACTCCCTGGAACCGGAATACGGGAACAGAGCGTCATATCAGTCTGAAGACTCATTATCAGACAGTTCAGGCAGGAAAAATGAAACCGGGGTTAATTATTCTCAAGCGGCCTCATCTTTGCTCTCTTCACATGGCTCTTCACAGGATTCTTCGTCCGGCTCTACCAATAGACAGAGCGTATTGGAAGATGTATTTGGTTCACGTCATCCTGCACAGAAGCAGTCAATTCCTGCATTAGGCAGCAAAAGCCGCCACCAGCGTTATAAAGGTGAGCTTAACCGCAACTACACTTTTAATAACTTTATTGAAGGTAAATCCAATCAGATTGCTCGAGCGGCAGCTGCCCAGGTTGCTGATAATCCAGGCGGTGCTTATAACCCGCTATTTATTTATGGTGGTGTAGGTCTCGGCAAAACACATCTTATGCATGCCATTGGCAACCATTTAATTGAACAGAACCCAAATGCCAATGTGGTTTATCTTCATTCACAAACATTTGTCGGCAGCATGGTGTCTGCACTCCAGCTCAACGCCATCAATGAATTCAAGCGTTATTACCACTCTGTGGATGCTTTGTTGATTGATGACATTCAATTCTTTGCCAATAAAGAGCGTTCCCAGGAAGAGTTTTTCCATACCTTCAATGCGATCTTTGAGGGTGGCCGACAAATTATCATGACATGCGACAAATATCATAGCGAAATCAACGGCTTAGAAGAAAGGCTGAAGTCGCGCTTTGGTTGGGGTTTGTCCGTTGCTGTAGAGCCCCCGGAACTGGAAACAAGAGCTGCAATTTTAATTAATAAAGCCAATCAGGAGCAGGTTTACCTTCCCAACGAGGAAGCTATGTTCATGGCACAAAAACTACGCTCAAATGTTCGTGAGCTGGAAGGTGCATTGAAAAAAGTAATTGCTCACACACGCTTTATGGGTTCAGAAATCACTATTCCCCTGATTAAGGATGCTTTAAAGGATCTGCTTGCAATACAAAATAAATTAATTAGTGTCGATAATATTCAGCGCATAGTGGCTGAATATTATAAAATCAAAATGGCTGATATGACGTCAAAGCGCCGAACGAGGTCTGTTGCCCGTCCGCGCCAGGTGGCGATGTGTCTTTCAAAAGAATTAACCAATCACAGCTTGCCTGAAATAGGTAATCTGTATGGAGGGCGAGATCACACAACAGTCTTGCATGCCTGTCGCACAATTAGCGATCTGCGAAAATCGTCTTCCGATATTAATGAAGATTACCAAAACCTTTTACGTTCTCTTTCAAGCTAAAAATATATATAAATCAAAGGATTAGTTAACGCCATGCAATTTGAAATTTCCCGTGAAGCATTGATAAAACCCCTGCAATTGGTCACTGGTGTGGTGGAAAGACGTCAGACATTGCCGGTTCTTTCGAATGTCCTTCTTGTCCTGGATAAAAATCAACTTTCACTTACCGGAACTGATCTGGAAGTTGAGCTGATGGGCAGTGTAGAGGTCGATTCTGCGAAAAGTGATGGTGAAATAACGGTTCCCGCAAGAAAACTAATGGATATCTGTAAATCCCTGCCTGATAGCGCTTCCCTGAAATTCGAACTGGATGATGAAAAATTGAAAATCCAGTCTGGCCGCAGCCGCTTTTCCTTATCGACGCTGCCTGCAACTGATTTTCCAGGTGTCGAAGAGTCCTCTGGCACCCTGCAATTTTCTGCCTCCAAGGGACTGCTCAAAACCATGCTGCATAACACAAGTTTTGCCATGGCCCAGCAGGATGTACGCTATTATTTAAACGGCATGTTAATTGAAGTAAGTCCTGACTATCTCCGTGTTGTAGCAACTGACGGGCATCGCCTGGCAATGCAAACCGAGGATATGAAAGCTGATGTTAACGAGACTACAGGAGTTATTGTGCCTCGCAAAGGCATTCTGGAGCTCTCTCGTCTACTTTCTGATGGCGAAGACGAAGATATTAACGTGGTAATAGGTACCAATCATATTCGGGTTAACATGAATAACTTTACCTTCACCTCCAAGCTGGTTGATGGAAAGTTTCCCGACTATAACCGCGTACTTCCTAAAGGCGGTGATAAAAATGTTATTGCGGGCAGACAGCAACTGCGAGACTCGCTTAACAGAACGGCAATCCTTTCCAATGAAAAATTCCGCGGTATTCGCCTTATTCTTTCTGATGACGAGCTCAAGATTATTGCTAATAACCCTGAGCAGGAAGAAGCCGAAGAAACGGTAGCCGTGGAATATAAGGGCGACTCAGTTGAGATAGGCTTTAATGTGGTTTATCTGGTGGATGTTTTGAATGTACTGGATACGGACAACGTGCAGATTATTGTGTCTGACCCTAATAGCAGCGCCTTGCTTCACTCTTCAGATGACAGTAGTGCTACCTATGTTGTCATGCCGATGAGGTTGTAGTGAACCTTTTCTCTTTGCAGGATTTAGTGCAGGGTGCAGAATGCCCAGCATTCATAAGCTACAGCTAACTACTTTCCGTAATATTGCCCAGGAAGCACTGGAGCTGGCCCCTGGTGTAAATTTAATCGCCGGTGAGAATGGCAGCGGCAAATCCAGTATTCTTGAGGCTATCTATTTCCTGGGCCTTGGCCGTTCTTTCAGAAATACCCAGCAAACCCCTTTAATACAGCATGGAATGCGTGCTTGCTCTGTCTTCGGCGAATTATCAGACGGCATAACACTTGGGGCCAGCAGAAGCCTGGATGACGCCCCTAAGATAAGGGTCCAGGGAGAAAAAGCACAATCTTCCGCCGAACTGGCCAAGCACCTCCCCCTGCAATTACTCAATGCTGAGGCATTCCGGCTTCTGGAGGGCGGCCCAAAAACCAGAAGACAATATATTGATTGGGGCGTGTTCCACGTGAAACATCAGTTTCATAATCACTGGCGCGAATTTCAGCGCAGCCTGCAAAACCGGAATATATTACTCAAACGTAGAGCTCCTGAAGCTGAGCTTGCCCCATGGACTCAGGAGTTTGTGCGCCATGCAAAAGAAATTGATGGCTCAAGAAGCGCCTATCTTTCAGCCTTTCTGCCTTTTCTTGAGCAAATGCTAGCCAGACTAATTCAGGTGGATGAGCTGAGCTTGCGTTACATCCGCGGCTGGAATGAAGAGGAAGATATCTCACTGGTGCTTGAAAAGGGGCTGCAGAGGGATCTAAGTTTTGGCCATACTGTTGCTGGACCACAGCGAGCAGACCTTAAGATAAGAGTAGGGGCTGAAAACGCCTGTGACATACTTTCACGCGGTCAGCAAAAGTTATTGGTCAGCGCTATGAAATTGGCGCAAGGCGCCTTCCTGGCCCAGCAGTCTGGCCAGCAATGTTTATATCTGATTGACGACTTGCCAGCTGAGCTTGATAAGGAAAACAGGGTAAAAGTCTGTAGTTTGCTAAGAGAGTTAGGGGGGCAGCTTTTTTTAACGGGAACGGACCAGGATGAGCTGCTCGAAATTATAAGGCGAAGTAATTATGAGCTCCAAGAATGCAAGCTGTTTCACGTGAAACATGGTAGAATCAAAAGTCAGGATATGCCTGCGCTCCAGGAGCCTGAAAAAAATAAAGCGCTATATAAATCAAGCACTTAGGACAGACGAGGAAAGCATTACAATGGCTGAAAATGATACCTATGATTCATCAAGTATTAAGGTCCTTAAGGGCCTTGATGCGGTCAGAAAGCGACCGGGTATGTACATCGGTGATACTGACGATGGAACTGGTCTGCACCACATGGTTTTCGAGCTTGTAGACAACTCTATTGATGAAGCTCTTGCAGGTCATTGTGACCTGATCAAAGTGATAATCCACAGCGATGAAACAGTTAGCGTCTCGGATAACGGCAGGGGTATTCCTACGGAAATCCATGAAGAAGGTGTTTCTGCAGCTGAGGTGATCATGACCGTCTTGCATGCTGGTGGAAAATTTGATGACAACAGCTATAAGGTAAGTGGTGGGCTGCATGGCGTTGGCGTTTCCGTAGTAAATGCATTGTCTTCCTATTTAAAATTAACCATTCATCGTAATGGTGAAACCTTTGAACAAATCTATCATCACGGTGTACCCGAAGCCCCCTTGAAGGTAACTGCCAAAACTGATAAATCCGGTACCTTGTGCCATTTCAAGCCTTCTGTAGACACTTTTACCAATATTGAATTCGAGTATGCTGTTCTAGCAAAAAAACTTCGCGAATTGGCATATTTGAACGCCGGCATTGCTATTGAGCTAACTGATGAGCGTACTGAGCATTCTGAAATTTTCAAATATGAAGGCGGCCTAGAAGCATTTGTTGATTATTTGAACCAGAACAAAACGCCTGTAAACAAGATATTTCATTTTTCAGCGGAAGCTGATGAAATCGGCATTGAAGTCGCTTTGCAGTGGAATGATGGTTATGCGGAAAGTATTTATGCCTATACCAATAATATTCCTCAGCGAGATGGCGGCACTCACCTTGCAGGGTTTCGAGGCGCACTTACTCGCGTATTGAAGAGCTATATTGATAAAGAATTGGGGAATAAAAATGGTAAGGAAGTGCCCACTTCCGGGGATGACGCCAGAGAAGGGCTTACTGCGATAATCTCTGTTAAAGTTCCTGATCCAAAGTTTTCTTCACAAACCAAGGATAAACTTGTCTCTTCTGAAGTAAAAACCGCGGTTGAACAAGAAATGGGTCGTCAATTTTCAGACTATTTGATGGAAAACCCCCAGGAAGCCAAAAGTATTGTTAATAAGATGTTAGATGCCGCTCGAGCCAGGGAAGCAGCAAGAAAGGCGCGAGAAATGACGCGTCGCAAGGGTGCTCTGGATATCGCCGGATTACCGGGCAAACTGGCAGATTGTCAGGAAAAAGATCCTGCACTTTCAGAAATATATCTTGTGGAGGGTGATTCTGCCGGAGGTTCTGCAAAACAGGGACGAAATCGGAAAAATCAGGCTATCTTACCGCTAAAGGGAAAAATTCTGAATGTGGAGAAAGCCCGCTTTGACAAAATGCTGAGCTCTGCTGAAATCGGAACGATGATTAAAGCCTTGGGCTGTGGTATTGGGAGTGAAGAGTTCAACCCGGAAAGTCTTAGATATCACAGCATTATTATTATGACAGATGCGGATGTTGACGGATCTCATATTAGAACTTTGCTGCTGACATTTTTCTTTCGGCAAATGCGAGAATTAGTTGAAAGAGGGCATATATTTATTGCCCAGCCTCCGCTGTTTAAAATCCGTAAAGGTAAACAAGAGCAATATCTAAAAGATGAAGAAGAGTTGGCCTTATTTCAAACCACTAATGCTTTGGAAGGAGCCAGTCTCCATGTTAATGCAGACGCGCCAGGTATTAGCAGCAGCGCTCTTGAGTCTATAGTCAACGAGTACCGAAACGTCCGTTCAATTATAAAAAGATTGTCACATCAGTATCCTGGCGAAGTTGTTGAAGAATTAATAAGCCACCCTGTTTTGGTCTTCGAAGATTTAGCAAATAGTGAAAAAGTCGAAGACTGGACAAAAACCCTGGAAAAGAAAGTAGCTGATACAAGCACTTCCGGTGCGACCTATGAGTTCAGCGTGATTCATGATGAAGAAGAAAAGCTCTATGAACCTATGGTGAAATCTACAATTCATGGTGTTTCAAGGAAAACTACCTTGCGTCCCGAACTATTCAAGTCGAAGGAATACAAGGACATCATCTCTCTTGGCGAGAAACTGTCAGGATTGTTTGAAGAAGGCGCCTATGTAAAAAGAGGCGAGAAGACGCTTCCAGTCACTGACTTTAAAGAAGCGCTCGATTGGTTGATGAAAGAAGCTATGAGAGGCATCTATTTGCAAAGGTATAAAGGATTGGGAGAAATGAACCCATCACAATTGTGGGAAACCACTATGGATCCTGAATATAGAAGAATGTTGCAGGTAACTATTGATGATGCCATGGGTGCAGATCAGTTGTTTTCTACATTGATGGGTGATCATGTCGAGCCGCGCCGACAATTTATTGAGACTAATGCATTGAATGTTTCTAACCTGGATATTTAAGTGTTTTTCCAGCAGGTCTCATACTCAAGCATTTAGGTTGCCTGACGTATCCAGGTTTCAATTTCCCGAATAACTTCTTTCGGGTTTCTGCCGGCGGGATCTATGGGCGTTCCAATAACGACTTTTATGGTCCCGGAATGCTTTATAATTTTGTGTGCTGGACAGCAAATACCAGCGTTGTGTGCCACAGGGAGAATCTTTCTGCCAGAGGAAATTGCTAGTTGTACACCGCCCGCTGAAAACTTTTTTTCTACTCCTGGAGCGACACGGGTTCCTTCGGGAAAAATTAATACTGAAATATTACTCTCGAGTTTTTCCTTTCCCTGCTCCAGTACCTGCTGAAGCGCCCTGCCCTTTTTATTTCGATCAATTGCTATTGGATCGAGAAGTTTTAGTGCCCAGCCAAAAAAAGGTATTCCAAGTAGTTCCTTTTTTAATGTTGCGCAAATAGGACGAAAGACCCAGTAGAAGTAAATTGTTTCCCAGGGGCTTTGGTGATTCGATAACAAAATAAATGATTCGTCAGGAATATTCTCGCGGCCAGTTACCTGTAATTTTATGCCACAAGTAATACTTAACCACCAAATATTGAATGCATTCCATAAGAGAAAATATTTGTAACGAGTTTTGAGTGGTAGAAAAATACCTGAGATAACACAAAGTATTGAGTGCGGTATAAGTAAACCATAAGAGCCAAAATAATAAATGAGTGAACGAATAAATTGCATAATTTAATGTCAGCTTGTGCTGTTTAGTTCAGATAACACGAACATGGTGGCCGAAAACAGATCATCAAAAACGGGTATATTGATCAGCTTTTCTGGTTTGATTGTTGCCTGAGTGAGACTCCCTTTACCAGTTAAAACAAGAATTGGTTTACAGTGCTTGGCAAGTGCGGCATCAATATCTTTTTCTGTATCTCCAATAAACCAGCTGTTTTCAACTGATTGCGAAAATTGTTGCTCAATCTGATTTAATAATTCAATCCCGGGTTTGCGACATGCACATTTATCCTCCGGAGTATGTGGACAGAAAAAAATGCCATCAATTTTACCGCCCTGTTCTTCTACAACCAGACGCATTAATTCATGCATGTTGGACAGGTCGTATTCAGTAAAAAGTCCTCTGCCCAGACCAGATTGATTAGTCGCTACGCAAATCTTGAAGCCTGCCCGGGAAAGTTCACTTATAGCCTCAATACTGCCTGGTAGCGGTATCCACTCTTCAGCATTTTTTATATAGTCATCAGAGTCATAATTAATTACACCGTCACGATCGAGAATGATTAAATTGGATGTCATGGGGGAAGCGTTATCTAGCTGGACTGCAAGAGTGAAATATCGGCAATCTGTAAAAACAGATGTCTTAATTGCTGAAGTAAAGACTGCCTATTATTTCTGATGAGTTCGTCATCTGTATTGACCATGACTTCATCAAAAAAGCTGTCCACATCTTTTTGCAAGGTTGCCATGGCGGTAAGCGCTCTACTGTAATGATTTTTTTCTAATAAAGGCTTAACCTCTACCAGTAATGCGCTAAGCTTTTTTGCCAGCTGTATTTCAGCTGCTTCTGTGAGTAAAGAGGAGTCAATATCAGCAGAAGGCTGTTGATCCAGCTTGGCAAGAATATTGGAAACTCTTTTGTTAGCAATTGAAAGTGCTTCTGCTTCAGGCATGGTAGAAAATTGATTGACTGCTTTAATACGAAGATCAAAATCCAGAGGGTTGGATGTCCTGACTGCGTCAACGGCTAGAAAAATATTTGCTGAGATGCCTTCATCGGCATACCAGGCCCTGAATCTATCGAAAATAAAATCAAGTACTGAATGGTCAAGATTGTCTGTTTCCGGTAAATCGGAGAAGTGACTTATAGCATTATTAATACAGGAGGCAAGATCCAGAGGGAGTTCTTTCTCTACAATAATTCTGAGTATACCCAGCGCTGCTCGTCTTAATGCATAAGGATCTTTTGAGCCGGTGGGAGGTTGGCCTATGCCGAACAGTCCGACAATGGTATCAATTCTTTCTGCCAGTGCCAGAACTATACCTGTATTAGATTCGGGAAGTTGATCACCGGCGAAACGCGGTAAATATTGTTCACTCATTGCCTGGGCAACTTCTTCTGGTTCGCCATCATGCTGTGCATAATATTGACCCATGGTTCCTTGCAGGTCTGCAAACTCCCCTACCATACCGGTAAGTAAATCACATTTAGCCAGCTGCGCAGCTCGGATAGCAAGCGGTATATCTGCGCCTGTTTGTTCAGCTATATATGAAGAAAGCTTGGCAACACGTTCTGTTTTATCAAAAACCGTTCCTAACGATTGCTCAAAAATAACCGTTTGCAGCTTCTCACGTCGTGATTCAAGACTATACTTTTTATCCTGGTTAAAAAAGAAGTCGGCGTCTGCAAGTCTGGGCCCAATAACTTTTTCATTTCCCGTTATTACTTTATCAGGATCAAGACTCTCGATGTTACTTACAGTGATGAAGTTGGCTTTGATATTTCCCTTGTTATCTTCGAGGTAAAAGCATTTTTGATGCTTTTTTAAGGAGGATATTAGAGCTTCTCTTGGCACCGCAAGATAGCGGTCGTCAAAACTTCCTGTTAAAGCAACAGGCCATTCAACCAAAGCGGTCACCTCATTAAGCAATTCCTCATCAAGGTCTATTGTTGCATTAATTTGTTGTGCTTGCGCTTCGACCAAATGACGAATTTTTTCTTTTCTTATATTGAAGTCGGGAATGACATAGCCTGTATCAGATAACAGATTTTCATATTCCGCCGGTTTATTCAAAGTTATAGACTGAGGGTAATGAAAACGATGACCTATGGTTTCATTTCCGGATTGAATGCCAAGAATCTGCGTTTTTACAGTTTGCTCGCCGAACAATACAACTGCCCAATGTACTGGGCGAACGAACTCTTCACGTGAAGAACCCCAGCGCATACGTTTAGGGATGGGTAAGTCTGCCAGAGCCTGAATTATGATTTCTGGCAATAAAGCAGTGGTTTGCTCCCCTTCCCTTTCTGCAGAGTAATAAAGTTTTTCCAGCTTGCCGTCATTCTTTTGCTTTAAATCTGCAACTGTTACACCACAGGATCGCGCGAAACCTTCTGCAGCTTTACTTGGCTTGCCCTGATCATCAAAAGCAGCTTTGAGGGCTGGGCCAAATTTTTCTACTGTTACCGCGTCCTGCATTGTCTGCAGTGCCGTTACGAGAACCGCCAGTCTTCTTGGTGTGGCAAATAATCGGCTATCTTCAAAAGCAAGATTGTTGAGCTTTAGTCCTTTTTCAATTTCCCGCTGAAAAGCTTTCGACAAGCCTGGCAGTGCTTTTGGAGGGAGTTCTTCAGTCCCGATTTCAATGAGTAAATCCTGGTTATTCATTATTGAACTTCTCCAGGGTAGATATTCTTAGTTCTTCAGGTGCCAGGGGAAAACCAAGCCTTGCTCTTGAATCAAAATAGGCCTGGGCTACCAGGCGTGCCAATGTGCGCACCCTCAAAATATAGCGTTGCCTTTCGGTAACTGAAATTGCTGACCTTGCATCCAGCAGATTGAAATAATGAGAGGCCTTCAGGACCATCTCATAGGCTGGCAGAACTAGTTTGTTTTCGATTAAAAACTGGCATTGTGTTTCGCTATCATCAAAACTTTTGAAAAGATTATCGATATTGGCGTGTTCGAAATTATAGGCTGACATCTCTACTTCATTCTGGTGGAAAACATCCCCATATGTGACAGTCCCATTGGGGGTTTCAGCCCAGACAATATCGTAGATACTGTCTACGCCTTGCAGGTACATGGCGATTCTTTCGATACCATAGGTAATTTCGCCACTTACAGGAAAGCACTCAAGCCCACCAACCTGCTGGAAATAAGTAAACTGGGTGACTTCCATACCATTAAGCCAAACCTCCCAGCCAAGCCCCCATGCGCCCAGTGTGGGAGATTCCCAGTTATCCTCAACAAAGCGAATATCGTGCACGTTCGTGTCAATACCAAGGAATTTTAAGGATTTTAGATACAAATCCTGAATGTTTGCCGGAGAAGGTTTTAGGATTACCTGAAACTGGTAGTAATGCTGCAGGCGCATTGGATTTTCCCCATAGCGACTATCAGTAGGTCGTCTACAGGGCTGGATATAAGCACTATTCCAGCTTTCCGGACCAATGGCACGCAAAAAAGTAGCGGGGTGGAAGGTGCCAGCCCCTACTTCAATATCCAGTGGTTGTATAATGACGCAGCCGTGATCGGCCCAGAATTGTTGAAGGGCCAAGATAAGTCCCTGAAACGTTGACACGTCAATGGGTGCCGAATTGTTCAAACATGGCTCCTGGAGGCTTAATTCAGATAAAATTAGGCTAGATTTAAAAAGCGCTAATTATGCTAAAAACCTGTCTTGATAGCGAGAATTAACTGTATTCTACCCACCTGAAATAATAAAACGAGCGCACTACCGGCACCTGATAATTTGAAAGCTCTGATACTTATAAATTTTCTGCGTATTCTCGCAATTTTTCCATTGTCTATAGTTAGAAGCATAGGCTCTGTAATGGGGCGTTTGAGCTGGTTGCTGTCTTCAAGAATGGCAGAAACATCAAAGATCAACCTTCAACTGTGTTACCCGGAAGCTGACAAAATTAAGCGCGAGATACTCGCTAAAAACAGCATTATCAATACTTTTCAAACATTAACTGAATCCGGGCCGGCCTGGTTATGGCCTACCGGGAAGGTAATGGACAGGATTGTGGAAGTAGAAGGATTAGACCTGCTTAAGCAAGCACATGCTAGCGGGAAAGGCACGGTAGTGCTGGCGCCGCACCTGGGAAATTGGGAAGTATTTGGTTTATATTTAAATAATTGTGGCTGTGGTCAAAGCAGCCAACTGTATCAGGCGCCAAAAAACAAACATCTTGATAAACTGATATACAATGCTCGCAGCCGGGCGGGTGCAAACATGGTCGCCACTAATAACAAAGGTGTTGCTTTGTTGCTAAAATCTTTAAAAAGAGGCGAAATGGTCGGCATCTTACCCGATCAAGTGCCCCCGGAGTCCGGAGGTGAGTTTGCTCCCCTGTTTGGTAAGGAGGTTCTTACCATGACTCTGGTTTCTCGCTTGATACACAAGACAGGGGCAAGCGCAGTTTTAGGTTTTGCCGCGAGAGTGACAACTGGTAAAAAAACTGGCTGGAAGATTATTTTTAGAAAAGTTGACGACAAAGTATATGCTAAGCATATACTAGAATCCGTATCAGCGATAAACAGAAGTATTGAAAATGCTGTTAATGAATACCCTGAGCAATATCAATGGGAATACAAACGTTTCAAGCGGCTTCCTCCAGGTGAGCATAGGCCTTATTAATCAGATAATATTTTGTTGCCAGTATTTGCGTGTACAGCATTAGTTTATTATTTGAAGGGTTTTAGAAAAGTATTAGCAAAGAATTAGTAAGAATTAGAGAGTATAGATGAGCCGACTTCTAAACCTTGATGCAGTATCTGCTGCAAAAACCAGCAAGAGCCCCTACCCTTATTTTGTTGTAGATCGTTCTGTTACTGAACATTTTGTTGATGAAATATTAAAAGACTTTCCTGATATTACTGCAGGTGGAAGTTTTGCCTTGAGTGAAGTTAATCCTGGGCCACGTTTCACCGAATTACTGGAAGAGTTAAACGGGGCTGATTTCAGGAATATTATTTCCAACAAGCTTGAACTTGATCTTCGTGATCGGCCAATGGTAATAACCTTAAGAGGTATATCCCGCGCAAAGGATGGCCGCATCCACACTGACTCAAAATCAAAAATGGCGACCATCTTGATATATTTCAATGAACCCTGGCTTAGTCAAACAGGGAAATTGAGAGTGTTGAGCAGTGAAGATATGGACGATTTTGTCGCAGAAATAACACCCAATGCCGGAGCAATGATTGCTTTTAAAGTTACAGATGATTGCTGGCATGGCTATCCAGCATTTGAGGGCATCAGGCAATCGATACAAATTAATTTTGTCGAAGATGATAAGGCGGCTAACAAGCATGGCAGACGTCACGGCTGGACGGCAAAATTAAAAAAAATATTTTCCTGAGCTGGCTCCATAAAAAAAATATAAATTAAAAAGAAAAGAGACTAAATTATTAATAAGCGTGTATTAGTTATTAAGCTGACATCTATGGGTGACTTGATGCATGCTTTACCTGCTTTGACTGATGCAAGTGTAATGTATCCTGGAATTGAATTTGACTGGGTCGTTGATGAATCTTTTGCAGAAGTTCCTTCCTGGCACCCTGCCGTTAAAAATATATATAAAAGCGCCCATCGACGTTGGCGTAATAATTTTCGAGAATCTTTAGGCAAAAAAGAATTTTCAAGTTTCTACCATGCATTTAATGCTAATAAGTATGATGCGATTATTGATGCTCAAAATAACGTTAAGAGTTCGATTATCAGTCTATTAAGAAAAGGGCATGTAGATGGCATGGATAGAAACAGTGTAGCTGAGCAGCCAGCTTTTATAGCCTATAAAAACAGGCATTTTATAGATAAAAACCAACATGCTATAGAACGACAACGACAATTATTCGCCAATGCTCTACATTATGAAAAACCAGATAGCCTTGCGAATTATGGCCTTAAGCAAAATGCATTTATAAAGCCCGATATAGCTATTCAAAAACCGTATTTGTTCCTTGTACATAATGCCAGCTGGACAACAAAATTATGGCCAGAAAATTACTGGCATGATTTTATCAGCCTGGTAAAAAAAGATGGCTTGAGTGTATTGTTGCCAGGAGGTAATCAGGAAGAGCTTGAAAGGGCGCAAAAAATTGCATCAAAGCATAGCAACGCTCAGGCTTTACCAAAATTATCCTTGTCCGAGCTGGGCGGGATTATTAAAAATGCGGAAGGGGCTATGTGTTGTGATACTGGCTTGGCCCATTTAACAGCCATTGTTGGCACTCCTTCAGTGACCTTGTATGGACCGACCAGTGTAGGCTTAATCGGGACTAGCGGTAATAATCAGTTTCACCTGGATGCAGAAAATCCAGAGTTTAAGTGCAGCCCTTGTTATAAACGCGTATGTAATTTTAGTAGTGATTATAGTGTCATGTCTGCCTGTATGAATTCCTTTACACCGGATATGGCATGGAACGTACTACGCGGAAAAATACAAAACTAGTTTCGCCAGAAGTGCGGGGATAATAGAACCAGCAAAGTAAAAACTTCGAGGCGACCTAACAGCATGCCAAGGCAGAGGATCCATTTTGCGGCATCAGGAATATCTCCATAATTTTGAGCGACATCACCAAGGCCCGGGCCAAGATTATTTATGCTGGCACCCACAGCCGTAAAAGCCGTAGTTATATCCAGATCAACAGCAAGCAGTGCCAGTAACATGGCCATGTAAGCCATTACATAAACCGAGAAAAATCCCCAGACAGATTCAAGTACTCGATCAGGTACACGTTGACTGCCTAATTTGATCGGGATGACTGCATTGGGGTGTATCAGCTTTTCAATTTCACGAATCCCCTGTTTGATAATTAATACAACACGAATGACTTTCATGCCACCACCTGTAGAGCCGGCGCAACAACCAATAATTGCCATGTAAAAAAGCAAAAACGGAAGGAAAGTAGGCCATGCACTAAAATCTGCGGTACTGAAACCGGTGGTGGTGGTAATGGAAACTACCCCGAAAATACCTTTAAAAATTGCATCTTTGTACTCATAGGTACCAGAGAAAAACAGGAATAAAACAGTGATCACGGCAATTGTAGCAAGCATGCCTAAATAAAATTTGAACTCCGAATCATTAAAGTAATGCTTGAGACTTTTATGCTCCCAGGCAAAAAAGTGCAGGGCAAAATTTACCCCCGAAATCAGCATAAAGACCGTTGCGATCATCTCTATGCCGACATTGTCAAAATAGCCAATACTGGCATCATGAGTTGAAAATCCACCAATGGCAATTGTTGCGAAACTGTGGCCAATTGCGTCGAAAATGCTCATTCCTGCAAGGAAATAGGCCAAAGCACATAGCATTGTCAAGCTAATATAGATGAGCAGCAGAGCCTTGGCGGTTTCCGTAACACGGGGTAGTAATTTGTTATCTTTGATAGGGCCGGGACTTTCTGCACGATAAAGCTGCATACCGCCTATGCCAAGCATAGGCAAGATGGCAACGGCAATGGCAATGATGCCCATTCCGCCCAGCCACTGCAGTTGTTGGCGGTAATACAAAATAGAACGAGGTAATTCATCGAGCCCGGAAAGAACCGTAGCTCCGGTGGTTGTCAGCCCTGAAATGGATTCGAAAAAAGAATCTGTCACTGACATATTCAAAGATTCAGTGAACATAAACGGGAAGCTACCGAATGAACCAAGTACCGTCCAGAACAGCGTTACAACCAGGAAACCATCTCTGGTTTTAAGGTCCTTCTTGTTCCGCATTACGGGGGCCCAGAGAATAAAACCGGATAAAAAAGTAAGGATAAACGTCGTCAGAAATGAATAGATGACACCATCATTGTAATAATAGGAAACCAGGAGTGGCGGTATTTGGGTACAACTGAAAAGCATCAGCAGTACGCCTAAAATACGAAAAATAACCGGTAGATTCATTGAGTTCCCAGTGTACAGATGGTGTTTAACCTGAATATCAGGTGTTTCAGCGTAAGTAAGCTCATGCTAAAAGAATGCAAGTCCGACCTGGAATAAACGCTCCAGTTCAGGGATGCGTTTTTTATCAACCAGGAACAGAATTACATGATCATCGGTTTCGATGACGATGTCATCGTGGGCAATAAATACTTTATTGTCACGCACGATTGCGCCGATAGTAGCGCCTTCCGGCAAGTCGATTTCCTGGATTTGTTTACCCACTACCTTGGAGGTATTTTTATCACCGTGGGCAATGGCTTCCATTGCTTCAGCAGCGCCTTTGCGTAGTGAATACACGGTAACCACATCCCCTTTACGAACATGTGTTAACAGACTGCCGATGGTGGCCTGTTGCGGTGAAATAGCAATATCAATTTCTCCGCTTTGAATAAGGTCTACATAGGCGGGGTTTGCAATCAGGGTCATTACATTGGCTGCACCCATTCGTTTTGCCAGTAAAGATGACATGATATTGGCGTCGTCATTATTGGTTAGCGCCAGAAAAATATCGGTGTCTTCTATATTTTCACCAATCAGCATTTCCTGGTCGGATGCATCACCATGTAAAACAGTGGTGGATTTGAGCTTTTCGGTTAGATCCTGGCACCGTTCAAAATTTGTTTCGATGATTTTTACGTGATAGGTAGTTTCAAGCGAAGCAGCCAGGCGTTCACCAATATTACCTCCCCCGGCAATCATAATTTTTTTGTAGGGTTTATCGACTTTGCGCAACTCACTCATCACGTCGCGAATATTTTCTTTGGCGGCGATAAAGAAGACTTCGTCACCCTCTTCAATGACTGTATTGCCTTCCGGGATTATCGGGCGATTACGGCGGAAAATTGCTGCCACACGTGTATCTACATTCGGCATATGTTCGCGCAGAGCGCGTAATTCCTGGTTTATCAAGGGGCCGCCGCATGTAGCTTTGACGGCAACCAATTGCACAAGGCCGTTTGCAAAATCAAGTACTTGAAGAGCTCCAGGTAAATCAATCAGGCTTTTAATGTAATGGGAAACTTCCTGTTCAGGACTAATCACCACGTCAATAGGGATGGCTTCAGGGCTGAACAGCTTTTGGGAGGCAACGTAGGAGTTGGAGCGCAGGCGACAAATCTTTTTGGGGGTTCGAAACAGGGAATAGGCAACCTGACAGGCAACAAGATTCACTTCGTCGCTGTCAGTAATAGCAATAAGCATATCAGCATCGCGGGCACCGGCATGTTCAAGCACATCAGGATAGGAGACAAAACCTTCAACTGTAGCGATATCCAGTCGATCTTTTAGCTCCCGGAGCATGATGGCGCTAGGATCAACCACAGTAATATCGTTGGCTTCTTTAGCCAGGTTTTCGGCCAGTGCGGCACCGACTTTATTGGCGCCAAGTATTATTATTTTCATGATTGGCGAAAGCTCCCGCTGACTTCAATAGTGCTCGTTGAAATAATTATAGTATTTCCGGATGAGAGACTGAAACATACTCTAATGATGGAGTAAATTGAGGGCTCGGCAATTGTTCAATATTTTTCAAGCAAAGCATAGTAAAAACCATCGAGATTATCGTTTCCTGGCAAAAATTGCATACCAATAGAGCAGTTAGACGCCAGCGGATGACTTGTCGGAATTGCTTTGGCATCTTTTGTTACCTCAATAAAAGTACTTACCTGTTGTTCATTTTCAGCTCTTAAAACAGAGCAGGTTGAATATAGCAATTTGCCGCCTTTTTTCAGGCAAGGCCATAATGCAACCAGCAGCTCTTGCTGTAATAGATTTAAACGGGAAATATCTTTGGCGTGGCGTAACAGTTTAATGTCCGGGTGACGACGAATAACACCTGTAGCAGAACAGGGCGCATCGAGCAGGATGGCATCAAATGGCTGGCCGTCCCACCAGCTTTCAGTATCAACAGCATTTGCACATGTGATTTTGGCTTTTAGCTTCAAGCGATCAAGGTTTTCACTGACTCTTTGCAGACGCTCTTCATTATTATCCAGTGCCAGCATATCCAGCTGTCCGGACACACGCTCGAGCATGGCACAGGTTTTCCCGCCCGGTGCAGCACAGGCATCAAGTACTTTGGATCCAGGGGCCGGGGCCAACAGGGTGGCAACAAATTGAGAGGCTTCATCCTGAACGCTAATATGGCCGTCCTGAAACCCGGGAAGCAGCATAACTTCTACAGGGCTATCCAGGATGATTGCGGTTTCACTGATATTTCCGGGCCTGGCATCAATGCCGGCATCTTGTAAACGGCCAATATAGTCACTCCGGCTGCCAGAGGTCGTATTCAGACGCAAAGTCATCGGAGCCTGAATATTATTTTGTGCAAGAATTTCCTGGAAAGATTCAGGCCAGTCTTTTTGTAAAGCAGCAATTATCCACTCCGGATGAGAATATTGTGCGCACTGATCTGCCTGCAGATCGAGCTCAAGGGTTTCTCGCTCACGTTGGGCTTTACGTAACACCGCATTGACCAGACTTCGTGCCCAGTCTTTCTTTAACATGCGGGTCAGGCCAACAGTTTCATTTATGGCCGCATGATCGGGTGTGCGCATATGAAATAACTGATAGAGCCCCAGGAGAATGAGGCAATGCACATCACTGTCTTTCTTTCGGAGCGGCTTTTGCAATAAACGATTGGCGATGAAGTCCAGACGTTGATACCAGCGGCAAACACCATAAGTGTATTCCCGTATCAGGGCAAGGTTTGCATCAGGGTATTTTTGGCCAAGGCCACTTAAGCGGGAAGACAGTGAACCATTTTCAGCGGCAATGAAAGTAAGGGTTTGTACAGCAAGTAAGCGGTTACTTATTTTTTTCATAAGGCCTGATCTGTTGCCTTTGAGTCAGGCATATTATCAGAATCATCAGACAAGGAATCGCCCGGATTAAACAGATCAGGATGCCCGTTAAAAACGTCTTTTAGTCCCGTCGGGTTCTTTCCCGGGAACTGAATTTTAGTGATTTCAAGCGCGCCTTCACCGCAGGCTACGAGAATTCTGTCCTCTTCTTTTGCCAGAATCGTTCCGGGTTTGTCTTGTTGGGTACTGGTAACACTGATTGCCTGAATAATACGCAGACGATTATTATGTAACAGGCAGTAGGCTGGTGAGCGAGGGTAAAAAGCCTGAATTTGATGTTGAATTTCTATGGCAGAGTTCTGCCACTGGATTAAAGCTTCATCCTTGCGCAGCTTGCTCGCATAGAGGGCGAGGGAATCATCCTGTTGCTCGGCATTAGCCTGATAGCCAGTTATATCGTTAAGAACTTCAGCCAGCCCCTGATTTCCGAGAGTCAATAGTCGTGATGTAAGGGTTTGGGCATTATCCTGGTTAGTGATGGGAGTGTTCAGACGTAACAGGACTGCTCCTGTGTCCAGGCCTTTTTCCATTTGCATGATGGATACACCGGTGACTTTGTCGCCAGCCAGAATGGATCTTTCGATAGGCGCCGCTCCTCGCCAGCGGGGAAGCAGGGAAGCATGAACATTGATGCAGCCATAGGGTGGAATTTGTAGAATTTCTTCATCCAATATTAAGCCATAGGCCACCACAACGATGATATCTGGAGACAGGGCGGCTAATTGTAAGGCCTCATCACCTTGCAGTTTTTCGGGCTGAAATACAGGAATTCCATGTGTCAGGGCAACTTCTTTTACCGGGGTAGGGCGGATTTTTTTGCCACGCCCCACAGGCCTGTCAGGTTGCGTATAGGCAGCAACTATATTGAAACCCCGGTTTAGCAGGTCACTCAAATGGGCGGCTGCAAAATCGGGAGTTCCAGCGAAAATAATACGCAGGGAGGATGCTGTCATGGGATAAGTATCAGGGTTTTAGGCCAGTGTAGGCGTTTTTTGCTGGCGATGTTCTTTTTCCAGCTTGGACTTGATGCGTTGGCGTTTGAGCGCAGAAAGGTAATCCACGAACAGTTTGCCATTTAAATGATCGACTTCATGCTGAATGCATACAGCAAGTATGCCTTCCGCTTCCTGCTCAAAAACGCCGCCATCTCTATTGAGCGCCTTGATCATCACTTTGCGGGGCCGGGTAACCATTTCATAATAGCCTGGCACAGAAAGGCAGCCCTCTTCATAACCCAGCGGTTCCGCGTCCAGCACAGTAATTTCGGGATTAATAAAGATCATGGGGGTGGCACGATCTTCGGAGATATCTATAACCAGCATACGCAGATGGATATCCACCTGGGTTGCCGCCAGGCCGATGCCTTCGGCGTCGTACATGGTTTCAATCATGCTATCCAGAATTTCCCGAATCTCATCATCAACGGTTTCCACCCGGGCGGCGACTTTGCGCAGCCTGGGATCAGGAAACTCAAGTATAGTCATTAGGCTCATGTGTGATAAATCGGGGCAGTAATGGGTTATTTAAAGGGCTAATGATACGCGATTAACGGGAATATTTTTATGTTTCTATTTCGTTTCTATCAGGTTTCTTTAATCGAGCTACAAATATCGAAATACCAACATACGTCACAATTTACCTAAAATATCCTTGCTAACTGTATAAAATCTCAGTACTTATTGTTACTATTGCCGAAAATTAATGCCTGCCGGCCTGTTTAGTCTGCCTGACGAGGTTAACTATGACTAACATTCTCAAAAAGCTTCTTCCGGTTTTTCTGCTGATACCA
>Ga0233432_10000879_pt1 | contig 28908 bp, 25 predicted proteins | sample SI_122_August201_6_FD_179870 | JGI IMG/M metagenome (GOLD analysis project Ga0233432, IMG submission 179870) | Seawater microbial communities from Saanich Inlet, British Columbia, Canada - SI_122_August2016_10_MG | ecosystem: Environmental > Aquatic > Marine > Inlet | place: Canada: British... | reverse complement strand
GTCAAATATTCTGCTCATACGGAATCCCGTCTATGTCGACGATTTTTCGGGTAAGCTTACTCGGCCAAGCCGGTGGAGCTCTCGGTATAGGATTCATCGAACTAATGAAGCTCGGCGTAAAACAAGCCGCATTTTTATATGAAGCCGGCTTAGGCACAGCGCCTATGGCCCACGGTAATTCCAAAACAAGCGAACCCGTGAGGGAAGGGCTCGTGGCCATGCTCGGACCGTTATTCGACACGATCATAATCTGTACGCTCACCGCTTTGGTAATTCTCACGAGTTTTCAATCCGGTCACAACGGCGAGACATCGGGACTGACGCTTACGATGACAGCATTCGAGTCCAACCTTCCTGGTTTTGGCGTTCATTTTCTAAGCATAGCCACACTCTTGTTCTCATTCACCACTATGGTTGGAACCGCCAACTACGGAGAGAAGTGTTAGAATTTCCTCTTTCGCGGCCACCGCTTTTTCGATCAGAAAACGTTCATTGCAGCCTACGCGTGCATGGTGTTTATTGGTTCCATTGCCAGTGCCGATGTTGTTATCAATTTTATCGATACAAGCTACGCGTTCATGGCCTGGCCCAATATGATCATGGTCTTGGTCCTCGCAGGAAAAGCGAAGTCCGCCCTGAATACCTATTTCGAGAAATACGATCTGTTTTAGTTCGAGACTGATCTCCACGTTACCATCATTTCGCAGTAGCTTTCAACAGATTGCCAAACCACCGAAAACGTAGCCATTCACTTCACTCCAAGTTGCTCTTCAATTTTCTCTAAAGAAACGCCCTTGGTTTCCGGAACCATCAGTTTTACCCAAACGAGTTGCAAGACCATCATCAGACAGAAGAACAGGAAAACGTAACCCGCGGGGAATGTGCTGACCAGCTTTGGAAAGATCAGGGTTAAAAGTGCCGCGAACACCCAATGCGCCGAACTGCCAAACGCCTGGCCATTCGCGCGGTTCGCATTCGGAAAGATTTCCGAAATAAATACCCAGATCACTGCCCCTTGCCCGACTGCGTGTGCCCCGATGAACGCGAAAATGCACGCAGGTACAATCGCGAAGTTCTCAGTAAAGAAGGCCCAGGAGCATAGTCCCAACGATGCTATGTAACCGAAAGAACCGATATACAATAATGTGCGACGCCCCAAACGATCAATCAACCACAGTCCCACAAATGTGAATACTAGATTCGTCACACCAATGCCGACTGATTGCAACAAAGCCGCCTTCTCTCCCAAACCTGTCATTTCAAAAATGCGCGGTGCAAAATAAAGGACAGCGTTAATTCCCGAAAGCTGATTGAAAAACGCTATAAAGAACGCCAGCGCGATTGGTATCTTCAGACGCTTGGTCCAAAATTTGGATTTACCCGGAGTCGTTTCCGATGCCGCAGCGATTTCATCCGCTTTCGCCTCCAAGGCTTCTTCAGAATCATCAGGTCTCACCAACGCCAGCACCCTCAGACCTTCGGCTCGTTCGCCTCGTTTTCCAATCAACCAACGAGGACTCTCAGGAATACCGAAACACATCACCGTATAGATCAACGCCGGCAAGGCTTCGACTCCCATCATCCAACGCCATGCATTCTCCCCGATCCCGCCCAAGAGAAAATTCGACAGAAATGCCACCAAAATACCGAATACAATATTGAACTGAAACATCCCAGCCAATCGCCCTCGCTTATCCGCGGGAGCGATTTCCGAAATGTAGAGCGGCGCTGCGACAGTCGAAACGCCAATCCCCACGCCGCCGATAAATCGGGCGATCATGAATGTGTAGGCATCCGTAGCGAATGCCGACCCCAGTGCAGAAACAAAGTATAGCACCCCAATCCACATCAAGGTTTTCTTGCGTCCGAAGCGATCCGTCGGCCAAGCTCCCAGGAGAGCGCCTGACACCGTCCCCCATAAAGCCATGCTCATCGCCAGCCCATGCATGCCTGCTCCTAGGCCCCACAGTTCTTGTATCCGCTGCTCCGCTCCGGAAATGACAACGGTATCGAAGCCGAAAATGAATCCCGCCAATGCGGAAGTAAGCGCCCAGACAAACAGTCGGTTGTTGGATTGATGCGAAAAGGAATCAGCCATAGGGATTGAAAAAGAAGGGGTTAGGAGATAAAAACAAAAACCGGAACTTGTGCGCATTTGCGTTTGAAAACAACTCCATAGTTTCAAAACTACCTCAAAATCAAACGTGTTTGATGCAAACGCCCACGAATTGTCTTTCCTCTTTTGTCACCTTCTCCCGATAATCCGCCAACTTTATGAAAACAATTCAATTGGAAACTCCAGGAACGTTCCGGGAAATCGACGAACCCGAGCCTAAACGCCTATCAAGCGAAGCCCTTGTACGAGTCCACCGAATAGGCGTATGCGGCACAGACATACATGCCTTCCATGGCCGTCAGCCCTTTTTCGAATATCCCCGTATCCTCGGTCATGAATTGGGAGTTGAAATCCTCGAAGTCGACCAGAACGAACAAAATCTGCAAGCAGGCGATCGCTGCTCCGTCGAACCTTACATGAATGACGTCGACAGTCCTGCGTCTCGAAGCGGAAAAACCAACTGCTGCGAAAGCCTCAATGTAATTGGCGTGCACAGCGACGGCGGAATGCGCCCGCTCATTACTGTCCCCGTCCACAAGCTGCACAAATCCAATAGTCTCAGCTTCGAACAACTCGCGCTCATCGAAACCATTTGCATCGGAGCCCACGGCATCGAACGCTCAATGCTCAAAGAGGGCGAAAACATCCTCATCGTCGGCACAGGCCCGATAGGCCTAGGCGCGATCCAATTCGCAATGAGTCTTGGCAGTCGAGTCATCGTTGCTGACATCAGCGAGGAACGATTGACATTTTGTCGCGACGTCATCAAAGTCAAGCACACGCTCAAAGCGGACGATTCTGAATTCGAAAACCAACTACGCTCAGCTTGCGGCGGAAACCTCCCTCAAGTTGTCCTCGACGCAACGGGCAATCGTTTCTCAATGCAACGAGCATTCACACTCGCTGCTCACGGAGGACGCATTGTATTCGTTGGACTTTTGATGGGCGATATCGCTTTCGACGACCCCAACTTTCACAAACGCGAACTCACGCTCATGGCGAGTCGCAATGCCACCCCGGATACATTCAAGAAGGTTATCTCCGCTGTCGAAAGCGGTGCCATCGACACTGAACCTTGGATCACTCATCGTTTGAAGCTCCTAGAGATTCCCGAGAAGTTCGAAGCCACCATCGCCGAGTCCAATCTCATTAAAGCGATCATCGATACGGATTAGGCGGGCTAATCTCATCCTGCTCAAAACCTCGACAACACTTGAGCGACTTGCTAATGACAATCTCTCACGATTCTTTCGAACCCTAGGAAATTCATGCGCCAACGTTCCGTTATTATTCGTATCCTCACAGTAATTGGGCTTTCAGCCGGTGCTTTAGGCTCACCTAATTTCATCCTCATATTAACCGACGATCAAAGTTACGTCGGCTCATCGGCTCTCATGGATCCCCAGAATCCGGAGACGAAAAGCGATTACTATCAAACGCCTCAAATCGAACGGCTCATGTCAATGGGCATGCGTTTCACACAAGGGTACGCCCCAGCCCCTTTTTGCTGTCCCACTCGGCGCAGTATTCAAGTAGGTCAAACACCCGCTCGACACCTCTACCAAAAAGACAGAGACACCTGGACTCAGCAGTATAGCGAGCAGCTCAACATCCCTCGCATGCTAAAGCAGGCCAATCCCGAATACCAAACCGCCCACTTCGGTAAATGGGATCACCGCTTCGATGATATCACCCCCCAAAGCCAAGGTTACGATTTTTCCGACGGGTATACAAGTAACCGAACGGGCGGCGGCAAAGGCAGCGGAGGTCCCGCCGACAGCGACGATCCCAAGCTCATGCATCATATTACGCAAGAGTCCATCGCCTTCATGAGCAAACAAGCTACCAATCAGACCCCTTTCTTTCTACAGATCTCCCACTACGCCGTTCACCTCGATATTTTCTATCACCAAAAAACCCTCGAAAAAACCAAGACCTGGAAAACTGGTCGACGACATCGCGCGCCTGAGTTTGCCGCCATGACCTATGACGTCGACAAAACCATCGGCGAAATACTCGACGCAGTCAGCGACCTCAAACTCGCTGACAGCACCTACATATTTTTTCTTTCGGACAACGGAGGCCGCAACGACCTACCCAAAACTCTCAGAGGCACTCTCCCGCGCAATCACCCGCTCCGCGACGGCAAAGGTTCTATGTACGAGGGAGGCATCCGCGTCCCATTCGCCATCGTTGGCCCCGATATCCCCAAAGAGTCACTGTCTCGAGTACCCGTCACCGGTCTTGATATATTCCCGACAATGGCGCAACTAGCCAACTATTCGAAACCCCTCCCCAAAAACATCGATGGCGGCAATCTCCTACCAGTCCTACGCAACGGTGCCGGAAATGTTGAACGCGACAACCCGTTTCTCATCTTCCATCACGCAGTCGATCGCAAAGCCCAATCGGCTATCCGCCTCGGCGACTTCAAGCTTGTTAAGACCTGGAATGGAAAGAAACTGGAGCTCTTCGACCTATCCAAGGATCTTTCCGAAAAGCGCAACCTATCAGCCGCCAATCCAGATAAGACCCGTAAGCTCCACAGCCTCATGACCAATTTCCTCTCCGATGTCGGAGCCGAAACCCGTCAGACTGAAGACTGATACACTCTCAGCGATTCGGAGGACCGGACCGGTCCTCTTCTGAATCAAAACGAAAGATCGATAACTGATCTTTTAATTCACAATCACCGAATACCCAAGCGTATCGAAATCAGTCATTCGCTCGAGAACCCCACTTGTCTCTTCCAATGGGACTTCTACTTTAACGAGCGATCCGGGTTTAATTCCCCCCGAAGCAGCCATTCGCAACATTTCAGAATAGCAGCACGCCTGCATTCCCATTGAACCGACGATTTCAATTTCCATCCCGACGATCATATCTGCGGGGATCGGAAGGATGCCTTCCTCTTCCCTACCCGTCATTCCCATTCGAACCAACCGACCTCGGCGTCGAAAAGACATTATCGACGGCATCCAGGTGGCAGCCGTGCCTAAACACACCAATGAAAGCTGTGCCCACCTCCAGTAATTTTCTGAATCTCACCGGCTGCGTCGTCGCCAGCCGTCACAGTATGAGTCGCACCCACATCAAGCGCTGCCTGAAGCTTGTTGGTGCTTCGCGATACCGCTATCACATCCGCTCCCATAGCGCTGGCTGTATCGACCGCGGCCAAACCAACTCCTCCACATCCAAATACAGTCACCCATTGTCCAGGTTTCACATTGCCTTGATAGGTTACACCGTGAAAAGCCGTCATAAACCGACATCCTAAACTCGCGCCCTCTACAAACGACACATCGTCCGGAAGCGCCACGAGGTTTACATCCGCAGACGCAACAGGACTGTATTCCACAAATCCTCCAGCTCCCCATAAACATGGACATCGCAAGATTCTCACAGACATTTTGGTGACCGTCCGAGCATGTCGAACAACAGCCACATGCCTGACCAAACGGAAATACAACGCGATCTCCCTTTTTGAATCGCTTCACGTTCGCACCAACCTCTTCGATAATCCCAGCAGATTCGTGCCCCAAAACCGCCGGCAATGGCGGTGAAAACCCCATCCATTCCCAGTGCCCCTGCCAAAGGTGCCATTCCGACCGACATATTCCGTTAGCCATAATTTTGATGATCGCTTGATCTAGACCGATTTCGGGATCTTTCCAATCCGTCCAAATTTTGAGGGGTTTCTTAAATTCTTCTACAACTGCAGCACGCATGTTTTTTGGTTTTTTTTGGGGATTGATGCACAATCGGTTCGGAAGACTAAGACCGATACCTGCGAACCGAAATACTCCCAACATACAGTCACCTGCCAAGACGTCTGGTCCTCCACGAATTTCAATAGCCGTCCACATAAAAACAGGATTGCTTCCGCCGAGCAGCTCCTCCCATATTTCTCCATACTACGATATCCATGAAAAAACGTTTTCTTCCATTCTCGCTTATCCTTTTCCTATTCGCAGTTCTCATTGGGTGCACGTCTTCAGACGACTCCGCCAATGAGAGTTCCAACAGCGACAAAATTGTAATCGCCGCCATCCCGAAGGCCACAGGGGGAGATTTTTGGGAAACCGTCGAACAAGGGGCCCGCCGCGCCGCGACCGAACTGGATATCGAACTAAAATGGGAAGGCACAGTCACCGAAACTGAAATCGCCGAGCAAACGAAGATCATCGAAAATATGATTAATCTCGGCGTCGATGCAATCGCGCTCGCCCCCCTCAACAATCAAGCCCAGCGTAAACCCGTCCAATCCGCCGTCGACAACGGGATCCCGGTCGTGGTGTTCGATTCATCGATCGACGGCAATGCCCACTCGAGCTTCGTTGCCACCGACAACCAATTGGGCGGTTCTCTCGGAGCTCAGTTCCTTTCTAAGAAAATTGGTTCCGAAGGCCGTGTGGTGGTTTTTCGATACGTTCAAGGCACCGCCAGCACAGCTAAACGAGCTGACGGTTTCATTGCTACAGCCAAAGCCGCTGGCCTCGAAATAGCCGCGGATCCTTTCTCCGAATCCGGTACGCTCGAAGGTTCCAAAAGCGTCGTAGCCAACACCCTCGAACGCTTCATTGAAAATGGTAAGCTCTCTTTAGACGGCATCTTCGCTGCCAATCTCACGACTACGCTCGGCGTCTCATCAGCCTTAGACGATCTCCGCTCAAGCGGTATCGAAGTGGATCTCGCTTTCGTCGGTTTCGACAGTTCCGTCAAACTCGTCAAAGAAGTCCAAACCGGCAAGATTGACGCCCTCATTGTTCAGAGCCCAGAGAAGATGGGCTACCTAGCTGTCAAAACCGCGTTCGCCGTAGTCCAAGGCAAACCAGTCGAAGCTCACGTCGACACCGGCGTCCAAGTCGTCACCGCGAACCGCCTCGAAACCGAACCCGAAATTCGTGCCCTCGTCGGCCTGAAATAACAGCGGCGCCAGCGGCTAGTATTGAAAAATAAACATCGGGCCGCACGCTTCACTTCACTCCATCTCCTTGCCTGCCCCACTCTCAATCGCAACATCTCGCCTCGAAATGCGAGGCATCCACAAACGCTTCGGAGCCACCCACGCGCTGCGCGGTGTAAACATCTCCGTCGAACCAGGCGAAGTCATGGCACTCGTCGGCGAAAACGGCGCTGGCAAAAGCACCCTTATGAAAGTGCTGTCTGGAGCCCATGCTCCCGACGAAGGCAGCCTCTTTCTTGACGGCAGCCCCTACACGCCTGGAAATCCTCTGCACGCCCGCGAACAAGGCATCGCGATGATCTATCAAGAACTCTCCTTAGCCCCGCATCTGTCGGTCATGGAGAACATCCTGCTAGGAATCGAGCCGACCCGCCGAGGACTTATTCTTTGGGATGAAATGAAATCGCGAGCTACTGCCGCTCTTTCCACGGTAGGCCTGCATAAGCTATCCCCCGAAACCCCAGTCAATCAACTTTCGATAGCCCACCAGCAACTCATCGAAATCGCACGTGCAGTTGCCCTCGATTGTCGCGTTCTCGTCCTTGACGAACCCACCAGCTCCCTTGCGTCGAAGGACATCGAAAAGCTCTTCGCTCTCGTGCGCAGTCTTTCCGAAAAAGGTATTTCAGTAATATACATTTCCCATTTTCTTGAAGAGGTCCAAGCCCTGAGCCATCGGTACACCGTCCTACGCGATGGCGAAACCGTTGGCTCCGGACAAACTGCAGAGGCCGGGGACGAAACCATCATTTCCCTCATGGTCGGCCGCGATGTAAATGACTTGTATCCACGCAGCCAGCGCAATCCTGGATCCATTGCTCTCCGAACCAATCAACTCGCTGGAATCCATAAACCGAGATCAGCCAGCATTCAACTTCGCAAAGGCGAGGTCCTAGGAATAGCCGGACTCGTCGGAGCTGGTCGTACCGAATTTCTGGATATTCTTTTCGGACTCGAACCCATCGCCAGCGGTGGAGTAACCATCGGGACCTTTTCTGGAGCCGCCCTCCCTGCCCAACGCTGGCAACAAGGAGTCGGCATGGTCAGCGAAGACCGAAAAACGCAAGGCCTCGCTCTCGGCCTAAGCATAGCCGACAATCTCACACTACCCAAACTTGACGAACTTGGTCCCGGACGCCTCGTCATTCCGAGCCGGCAAGTCAAGGTCTGCGCTCCCTGGATCGAACGCATTCCCATAAAATGCCAATCCGCCCGTCAGTCAGTCAGCGATCTTAGCGGCGGCAATCAGCAAAAAGTTGCCATCGCTCGGCTCCTCCACGCCGACGTCGATATTCTCCTGCTCGACGAGCCCACCCGCGGGATTGACGTAGGGTCCAAGGCCCAAATCTACCAACTCATCGATTCCCTCGCCCAAGGAGACCCATCGGAAGGCCATGAAGCTAAAGCCGTCCTCATCGTCAGCAGCTACCTACCCGAGCTTCTCGGGATCTGCGATCGCATAGCCGTCATGTGCCGCGGTCAACTCAGCGAAGCCAAACCTGTCGAAGACTGGGACGAGCGCCAACTTATGGCTACCGCCATAGGACAAGAATAGCCATTTCGTATAAACATGCCCAACGCCCTTAAAACCAATCCATTCAAAACACTTCAATCTAAAGCCTGGTTCAATCTCGGAGCCCGCTTTCTCGCTTTGATAATCGTATTCCTCTTCTTCGCAATCTTCGTCGAAGACGGAAAGTTCTACACTCTGCGCAATCTTGAAAACATCGTCCGCCAAAGCTCCGTCTACGCGACTGCAGCTCTCGGAATGACATTCGTTATCATAACCGCCGGAATTGATCTCTCAGTCGGTTCCATCATCGCGCTCGCGGTCGTAGTTGTCGCCTGGACCCTCAATATTCAAATCGACGGCCCCAATGGCGAACTCGTGTATCTCGTTCACCAATACCCCTTCGCTACGCCTTTACTAGCATGCGTGCTCGCAATCGCCGCATCATCGCTCGTAGGCCTCTTCAACGGAGCACTTATCGTGCGTCTCAAAATGGTTCCGTTCATCGTGACTCTCGGCAGCATGGGAATCATTCGCGGACTCGCCAAAGGAATTGCAAACGAACGAGACATCTACCCGCCTGAAGAAACCTGGATCGGTAGCTTGATGGATCCAACTCTCACCAACAAAGCCAAAAGCTGGATGCTGCTTCCAGCGGGAGTTTGGATTCTTATCGTTTGCATCGGCATTGCGTCCTTCATACTTAAATATACCCGATTCGGGCGACACGTTTACGCAGTCGGATCCAACGAGGAAACCGCTCGCCTTTGCGGGGTACCAGTCGGACGCACTAAGCTAATCGTTTACGCGCTTACCGGATTTTTCTGCGCTCTAGCCGGCTTTATGCAATTTTCCTATATCGGCGGCGTTGGTCAACCCACTACGGGCATTATGTACGAACTCTTCGTCATCGCCGCCGTCATCATCGGTGGAGCGAGTTTTTCAGGCGGCGAAGGCTCCATTCTCGGCACAATCATCGGAGCCTTAATCATAACGATTCTCTATATGGGCGGACAACAAATGGGCTGGCCGAAATGGGTGCAAGAAATGGTCATCGGCGGTATTATAATCCTCGCTGTAGCCGTCGACCGACTACGCCACAGAAAATTGGCGTAACCAAATCAGATCGTAGGGCCTATCTAATTTGTCAACAATCCGCAGAGGCGGCGTCCCTACATTTTCACACCCCTCAAGCCAGCAAATTCGAAGTAGCCACACTCACCAATCTCCTTCAACCTTCATACTTCAACCTTATAAAAATGCTCATCGGAATCTCTCCTCTACTCAGCCCAGAACTACTCAACGCTCTTTATTGCATGGGTCACGGCGACGAGATCGTGCTTGCCGATGCGCATTTTCCTGGCGATTCCACCAATCCTAATTGCATTCGCGCAGATGGCCTGAAAATTGCCGATTTACTTTCAGGCATCGCTCCCCTTTTCATTCTAGATCAATACGTCGAAAATCCACTCACCATGATGGCTCCAGTCGACCGCGATCAACTCGACCCAAGCGTCGAGTCAAGTTTCCTCAAAGCCATCCGCACGACCTGGCCGGAAACCAAACCTCCAGAAAGAGTCGAGCGCTTCGATTTCTACGATCGCTCTCAGACCGCGTTCGCCGTCGTGATGACCGGAGACACCGCTCAATACGGAAACATCATCCTCAAAAAAGGCGTAACACCTTGCTGATTTTTCACTTCCCGAGACAATAACCTAAAATCAAAATACCGTTATGATAATCGTTCTAGTCGCCGTCGCCGTATTTGCCCTATTCTATATCGTAATCTACAACGGCCTAGTTGGGAAAAAAAACCAGGTGGAAAACGCATTCGCCAGCATCGACACGATGCTCAAGAAACGTTACGACCTGATTCCCAATCTTGTCGCAACTGTTAAACAATACGCTACCCACGAAAAAGAGACGCTAACCGAAATCACGGAATTGCGAGCCAAGGCTATCTCAGGCAGCCTTTCCTCCGATGAACAAGTACAAGTCGATAACCAAATTTCTAAAGCAATGGGAGGCATCATGGTTGCCGTGGAAAGCTACCCCGAATTGAAAGCGAACGAAAACTTCGTTCAACTCCAACGCACGTTAAACGAAACCGAAGAGCAAATCTCGGCAGCTCGACGGGCATTCAACGCTGCGGTAACTGACTTTAACAACGCCATCGAAATGTTCCCCTCGAGCATCGTTGCCGGCATGATGAATTATGCTCGCCGACAACTCTTCGAAATTCCCAAAACCGAACGCGAGAATATCGATGTCGGCAAGCTGTTCGATAACTAGTCCCGCCTCCCTTCGCAAAGCCTTCTAACACCGCGACCGGTATGACGGAACAAAACGCATCGACTGCTACCTTTGAACAAAAGATATCCCCCCTCCTGGAGCAATTCGAAGTTCAGCGGAAAAAGTGCCTCAAAAAATGGTTTACCTGCATGTTCATCATTGGAGGACTTGGCGCACTCTTTTGCATTAACATTTCCCAACGCAGTGCCCAACCTGTTCAGCCGATTTTTATCGTGGTAGTCGTATCCGGATTATTGGGAGTGGGCATTTTATACCTCATCACGAATTCTTATAAAAAAGGATATAAGAACGAAGTTGTCCGAGCCGTCATCCAAGCTTATAAACCAGGCCTAAACTACCATCCCGAATCCTATGTAAGCGAAGGAAAATTCCAAAGCAGCAAGCTCTTCCTCAAAGGTATCGATCGATATAAAGGCGAAGATCATATCTCCGGAATCTGCGGCAAGACCGATTTCGAATTCTCCGAACTCCACGCCCAATACAAAACGACTAGTAGCGACAGCAAAGGAAGAACCAGCACCCGTTGGCATACCATTTTCAAAGGGATCTTCTTTATCGCAGATTTCCACAAAGACTTTCGCACGCATACTGTCGTGCTGCCCGACACCGCCGAGAAACTCTTCGGTTTCCTGGGAAAGAAGCTTCAGGGGATGAATCTCACTCGCGGAGAACTCATCAAGCTCGAGGATCCCGAATTCGAACGCGAATTCTGCGTTTACGGAGACGACCAAATCGAAGCCCGCTACATCCTTTCACCCGGACTCATGCGACGCATCCTCAGCTATCGATCCAAATTCGGAGCCAAGATGCACCTAGCCTTTCTAAAATCACGAGTCTACATCGCCTTGAGCACCGACAAGAATCACTTCGAACCCAAGGTCTTCACCCCCGTCAACGACCTCTCTCAAGTTCAAGTATTCAGAAACGACCTCGATATGATCATCGACATTATCGAAGACCTAAATCTAAACACGCGCCTCTGGTCGAAAGAATAGCCTCCCAGCCCCCTTTTTAACCGTTGCTTTGCAGCAAAATTGATTCATAAAACGCCGCCAAGATGGCTTGCAAAGTATTTACCATAGCGAATCAAAAAGGAGGTGTAGGCAAAACCACAACTGCCGTTAACCTGGCAGCAGGCCTGGCCGAAAGCGGCATAGAAACGCTTCTTATCGACTTAGACCCTCAGGCAAACGCAACGAGCGGTCTCGGCTTCGAAAAAGAAGAAGGCCGCAGCATCTATCCCGCGCTGATGGAGGATGGAGATGCCGCAGATATGATCTTTGAGACTGGACGCAAACGCCTCAGTCTCCTGCCATCGGAAGTCGATCTCGCTGCAGCGGAAATCGAACTCGCCCAAAAAGACAACCACTTGGGCCAGGTCACCGAAGCCATTCGCCCTCTCATCGAATCCAATATTTACCAGGTCATCATCATCGATTGCCCGCCTGCGTTAGGTATGCTTTCGATGAATAGCCTCGCGTCAGCCGACTACCTTCTGGTCGCCCTGCAATGCGAATACCTCGCCCTCGAAGGACTCGGCCAGATTCTCAGCGTCGTCGAACGCCTCCACGAAGCAGGCGTCAATGATCGCCTCGAAATCGGCGGCATCATAATGACCATGTTCGACATTCGCACCAAACTTTCCCGCGAAGTCGTCCAGGAAGTGCAAACTAATTTGCCGGATCTTATTTTCAAAACCGTAATACCGCGCACCGTCCGAATCAGCGAGGCTCCCTCATTCGGTCAAACGATATTCGAGTACGACAAGTCGAACCCTGGCGCCACCGCTTACCGCAACCTGGCCGAAGAGCTCATCAAACGCTTCGAGCTCAAGAATGCTTAAGGCGCTCGAAAGTATTCATAATTCCCCACATTTCTCGCATGGTTCGATCTAAGTTGAAACGTATTTTCAAGAGCCTTTCCGAATCGCCCCGGACCGAACCCTACGATAAAAAGATCGCCGGGGAGATGTCCAAGATGCAAATAAAAGACGTAGAAAGAGCCCTCGACTACACCTTTAACAACAAAAGCCTTCTCGTAAAAGGGCTCACTCATCCATCCTACCTCCTTCACTCGCGCGAGCAGATCAACAACAATCAACGCCTTGAATTCCTAGGCGACGCGGTGATTCAACTAGTCCTTACCGAAACGCTCTACTTCAAATTTCCCAACGAACGCGAAGGCCAACTAACCAAAACCCGCTCAGGCTACGCCCGCGGGGACTACATGGCTCAGATCGCTCGACGCCTCGGCCTCAACGAATTTATATTGCTCAAAAAGCGAGATCGCGAAACCGGTGTCGCCGAAAAGGATTCCGCATTGGGCGACGTCTTCGAATCCATCGTCGGCGCCGTCTACCTAGACAGCGATTGGCCTACGGCACGCGACCTGGTTCTAAAGCTCTACGACAACCTGGATGAAAGCCCGGTCGAAGAAGGAGTGATCTCCAACCCCAAAGGGCACCTGCAAGAACTCATTCAACCCGAGTTTGGCAACAATGCTCTCCGCTACGAGACGACTGCTGAAGAAGGCAATCCTCACAATCGACTCTTCGAAATTACTATTTTCTGCAACGAAGACAAACTGGGCGTCGGTAAAGGACCCACGAAAAAAGAGGCCGCCGAAAGCGCGGCGCTCGAAGCAATTGCCGTCCTCGAAAATCGAAAATGAGCTCACTCGGCTCGGCTTTGCTTCCTTCGAAGGCTCGAAGCTTTGAGCGGCTCATCGGAGTCGGCTCAGAAGCGCTCTGCCCCATTCTCGAGCAATGGGTATCTAGCGATAAAGCATCGCTGCTAATCATCGTTGCTCGCAATTCGAATCTCGCAGAACAATGGACTGCAGATTTAATTTTCTTCGCTCAGCAATCGCGTCGTACTGAGACGCACATCGACTTCATCCATTTCCCGGAGACCGATGTTTCCAGTGATGATTTCGCGGCTCGATTCGAATCCGGAAGCGATCGGATAGCTGCTCTCGACGCGATCAGCTGCAGCGATGACACGAGAAAACGCGTCATCGTTACAACCCCAGCCGCTCTTTCGCAACCCACTCCAGACCGTGCGGCGATGGCCCAGAGGCAAATCGTCCTGCAAGCCAACGACAACTACGGATTCGCAAGATTCACTGCCGATCTGGAAGCGCTTGACTACGACAACGAAGGCCTATGCGAAGCTCCCGGACAATTCGCAAAACGCGGTGGTCTAATTGACGTGTATCCAGTCACCGCCGACAAACCCTATCGGATTGATTTCTTTGGCGACGAAATAGACTCGATCAAAGAACTCGATCCCGTAACCCAAAGATCCGGAAAATCGGTCTTCAGCGTAACCATCGACGCGTCTCCTCGCCTAGAGCTGGCCGCATCGCTCAACGGAATGATCGATTACCTCCCGGCTTCGATGTCTTGGGGAATCGTCGAGCCTGACGAACTACTCGAATCCTTCGATACCGTTCCCGACTCCGCAGAGGCACACCCGATGGGGACTTTCTGGAAACGCCTCCTCGACGCCCGCTCGGAATGCGCCGATTCGTGGACCACTTTTTCAGACCTCGACCTCGACGCGGAAGACGACGAGGCCGCTACAACCACCTACGAAGCGGAATCGCTAGCATTCTATCGAACCTATCCGGATGAAACTAAATTCGCCGACGAACGCCTCGCGGACGAACAAGCGGCCCGTATTCGATTTTTGGAACAGGTTAGGGAATGGGAATCCAATGGCGAACAAATCGTCTTCATCCTTCCTAACAAGAGTGACGAAAAACGCCTCCTCGAAACGATCAAACAGTCCAATTCCCTCAAAGAGCTAAAACCCCTCTTATGGATAGGCGACCTAAACCAAGGTTGCCGCATTCATTTTCGCCCAAACCTCGGGCGCTTGTCTTGGCCGTTTATCACCAGGGCAAAAGGCATCGTATTCGTCACCGAGACGGAACTCTTCGGGCGACGTCGCCACCGAAAAGTAGCGGTCCGAAAAAAGGCTCTTGTAGCCCAATCTCAAATCGACCAGCTCCTCGATTTCGCGGAATTGGTGGATGGAGAATTCGTAGTACACCTTCAGCACGGAATTGCAGTTTATCGCGGCATAACCAAAGTCGATATAGGCGGACACCTCCGAGAAGTCCTCTCATTGGAGTTCGATCAAGAAATCGTCCTTCATGTCCCGCTCCAAGAGTCGCACCTCGTCAGCCGCTATGTCGGCATTACGAAATCCCGCCCTAAACTGGGCAAACTTGGCTCGAACCGCTGGGCGAAAACACGCGAAGCCGCTGAACGTGCCACTCTCGATTTGGCAGCCCAATTGCTGCAGATCCAAGCGAAGCGCGATACGACAGAAGGATTTGCATTCTCGGCCGACACCGATTGGCAACGCGAATTCGAAAGCGGTTTTCCCTACAAGGAAACGCCCGATCAGATGAAAGCCATCGAGGCGGCCAAGTCAGACATGGAAAAGGACCAGCCCATGGATCGTCTCGTGTGCGGAGATGTCGGATACGGAAAAACCGAGGTCGCAATCCGAGCGGCATTCAAAGCGGTAATGAACGGCAAACAAGTTGCGATACTCGTGCCGACAACTATCCTGGCCCAGCAGCATTTCCTCAATTTCCACGACAGGATGGCAAGCTACCCCATCGTTGTCGAATTAGTGAGCCGCTTCCGCAAACCTAAGGAAATCAAAAAGATTCTGCAATCAACTGCTGCTGGCCGAGTGGACATTCTTATCGGCACCCATCGATTAATACAAACAGACGTTTCCTTCAAGGACCTCGGTCTCGTTGTAGTCGACGAAGAACAACGCTTTGGCGTCAAACACAAGGAACGCTTCAAGCAATGGCGCGAGACGATCGACATCCTCACCTTGTCGGCCACACCGATTCCACGCACACTCTACATGGCGTTAACCGGAGCACGCGAATTGAGCGTCATTGAAACAGCCCCGCAGGAACGTAAACCCGTCCAGACGATCGTCAAAAGCTACGACGAAAAACTAGTCACGGAAGTCATCCGCAAGGAAATCGCCCGCGACGGACAAGTATTCTATCTGCACAATCGCGTCCAAACCATCGATGGGGCGATGCGGCGACTACAAGAGCTAATGCCCGAGATTTCGTTCGTCATCGGTCATGGGCAGATGGACGAAAAACAACTCGAACGGGTCATGGTCGATTTCATCGACGGCCGTTACCAAGTCCTCGTTTGCACTACCATTATCGAATCCGGACTCGATATTCCCAACTGCAATACAATCATCATCGAAGGAGCCGACCGATTCGGATTAGGGCAGCTCTATCAAATTCGAGGTCGTGTCGGCCGCTTCAAGCGGCAGGCCTACGCCTACCTCTTAATCCGCAAGCATAAGCGCCTCATGGATATCGCGCGCCAGCGCTTGAAAGCGATTCGCCAACACAATCAGCTTGGAGCCGGTTTCCGAATCGCCATGCGCGACCTCGAGCTTCGAGGCGCCGGAAACCTGCTCGGCTCCGAACAAAGTGGCCATATCGTCGGGATCGGTTTCGAGCTCTATTGTCAGCTACTGAAACAAAGCATCGCCCGCCTCAAGGGCGAAGCTTCAGCGTTGACGATCCGAGCCAGCGTGAAACTTGATTTCATCTATCAAGGCGAAGGCCAAATTGAGGCCAACAATCGCTACGAAGACGGCTACACAATCCTGAAACGCGTCGATTTGAAAGAAGGCCACTGCGAACCTATGCAGGCCCGAATTCCAGCAACCTACCTTGAAGAAACCCGACTGCGAATTGATCTCTACCGGCAGCTCGCGATGACCGATAGTCCACAAGGCATTCGCGAGTTGCAGGCCGACATGGTCGATCGATTCGGAAAATACCCACCCGAAGTCGAGGCACTGCTTCGCCTAGCCGAAATCCGCGTTTTAGCGGAACAAAAGGGCATTCTCTCAGTCGAATCCCAAGGTAATCGTCTGAAATGCCGTCTCAACCGAGGCCGATCGGACAATTTCATCAAATTAGGCAGTCGTTTTCCGCGCTTAAACGCCAATAAGGCCTTAAAGCGCCTAAATGAGGTCATTGTCTTCTTGAGAAATATTCGAAGCGATGCATAGATTTTCCCTTTAGTATTACCAACACGTTATGATTCGACACGCAATTTTCGCCCTCTGCCCACTACTGGCATCCACCCTTTACGCTCAAATAGGAGACGAACAAGTCACAGAAATGCTAAACGCTCGCTACGCGAACGGCATCACTGCGATCGTCGAGGACAAAATCATCACCGCCGAAGACGTTCGTCGCCAGATCACTCCCTACCTTTCGCAAATCCAGTCGGAGTCTCAAGGCGACCCAATCAAGTTCGGCCAAATGCTCGATGAGGCAGAAGATCAAGTCATACAAACTCTCACGGACAACGTCCTAATCGTTAAACAGTTCTTCGAAGACAAGGGAGCGATTCCCGGCAGTTACGTTCGCAACGAGGTTAACGAACGAATCATCTCTCAATTCGACAATAGCCGCTCGAAATTCCTCGCCTATCTAAAATCGATCGGAAAAACGCCCGACGAATACGACGTCGAAATCCGCGACGAAATGATCGTCAACTTCATGCGGATTAAAATGACCAAGTCCGAAGTCTTCGTCAGCCCAGTGAAGGTCGAAGAGTTCTACAACGAAAACAAGCAACATTTCTTCGAAGAAGAGGCGGTCCACCTGCGCTTGATCATCCTCGCCCAATTAGCCGATGAAGAACCAGAACTCCTAGAACAAACGGCTGAGGAAATCATGCGAAAACTCGACGAGGGCATCGACTTCGCCGAACTCGCTAAAAAGCACAGCCAAGATTCGAAAAAGGACAAAGGAGGCGACTGGGGCTGGGTCGAGCGTAAATCGCTCATTCCGGAACTCGCCGATGTTGCATTCGAAATTGAGGCCGGCACATTCGCGGATCCCATTAAACTGAAGAACAAAATTTTCATCATGTATGCCGAAGACAGACGTGACGAGGGTTACGTGGCTCTCGAAGAAGTTCGGGACAACATCGCCAGCATGCTTGTTTCGGATATGGCCCAAGAGGCCGAAGACCGTAAGCTCACCCGCCTACGTCGCGACGGCTACGTCCGTCGCTTCAATTAAGTGCTCCGCAACCGGCATCGTCTTCCCTAAGTACCGTTAGCTTGGCGAGGCTCTGCTAAACCAGTTTGAGCGCTACATCAACGCTTGAGCTATCGTGTACGATCGCATTCAGAGCTGCCGCAATTGCGGGTGGATTGGAGTGCTGCCAGACGTTCCGGCCAATCGCTATGCCGCTGGCTCCAGCATCCATAGCGTTTTTAACCATCGCGAGCAAAGCCTTGTCATCGCCCATCGCAGCACCGCCTAAAACGATAACTGGGACCAGAGCCGCTTCTACGATCACTTTGAAATCATCAACCGTTCCATTCGTAGGGAAAGTGGTCTTCACTACATCAGCGCCCAACTCAGCCGCCAAGCGAACCGCAAAACCAACGTTTTCAAGCGTATAATCATTCGGACGCCCAATTCCAAAAGGTAGTGCTTCCAAAATCACTGGAATATCGCTTTCCATCCCTTCGCTAATCACTGCAGCGCATTCGCGAAAATTGTCGGACTCGCGCGGATGATGCAGATAACACATGTTCATCATAGCGTGAGCCCCAACTCGATCGGCATCCTCCGCCGTAAAGAGTCGATACGATCCATCGTCCGGATTTCCAGGATACGTAGGCTTGTAGGCATCGGTCCGCAAACAAATCCCTTTCCCCTCGAGAGCATCCTTGCAAGCTAACGCTACGCCCAGATTCACTACGAATCCGTCTACTGAATCGCGCAAACTCCCAATCAGGTCGCTCGGCCTCTCTAGGCCCTGCACGGGAATAACCGTCCCATGGTCAATAGGCAAAATTACCGTGCGAGCATCCTCTCCAAAAAACTTACTCAAATTATCCGATTTAGACATGGAGAGAACGCTAGGATCGCCAATCGAAACCTCAAATATAAATTATAGCTAAAAGCCCTCCTCTAATGGTGGGCCAGACCGAATCCTTTGATCTATATCATGCAACTCGCCTTGGTAAAAATTGCCGATTGACTCGTTCATGCAGCAATCGGTTACTGATTATATCGGTGCTTAAGCGGTTCACTCTAATCATGCTCTCAATCGCTATCGTTTCCTATGGTCGAGATTCAAACAAACGGTCGATGATGAGTCCGGGCATTGGGCTCGAATTGATCCGCGTTAATCCAAGCTCCTTTACCATGGGAAGCCCTCGAAGCAAAACGCTTCGCGACAAAGCGGAAGGCCCCCAAACGAGGGTAGGAATCACTCGCCGCTTTTGGCTCGGCAAAACCGAATTCACCCAAGGCCAATACTAAGCGATCGTGGGCTCCAATCCTAGTCGATTCAAAGCAGTCGGTCCCAATGTGCCCGTCGAGGAAACGTCTTGGGATGATGCCATACAATTTTGCAAGCTCTTCACCAAACGGGAACGCACAGCAAAGCGGCTTCCCAAAGGATACGAATACACGTTACCAACCGAAGCCCAATGGCATTACGCCTGCAGAGTTGGAACCAAAACGCCATACTCTGGCCTTCCATCTGCAATGGGATGGTCCAACGACAACAGCGCGAAAACCACGCACTCAGTCGCTCTCCTACAGCCCAACAACCGGGGGTTCTAAGATATGTCTGGCAACGTACTAGAATGGTGCTTCGACTGGTATGACGAGCACCCTGGCGGGACCGTAAAAAATCCTTGCGGTCCCGCTCATGGACATTTTCGCATCGGCCGTGGCGGTAGTTGGAGAATGGATTCGAGATTGGGTCGATCAGTAGTGCACGCTGGAGGCTCGCAAAACCGTCGCGACTACACGATCGGATTACGAGTCGCCCTCAGTGTCATTAAACCTTCGACCTGCTCAGCATAATCGGCTTACACCTCAGCTAAGCGAGGTAACCCTAAAGAGAAGACGGACCGGTCCTCAGAGACGTGTTCAGGAATTATTTAACTGCAAAATCGTAAAGGGAGATTTCTAGTAAATTTAGAAAACCCAAACTCCGATGTAGCTGGATCGATGACGATATTCTTAACCATCGTATTACTGAAATAGTCATCGCGTCGAAAAGATCGTTTCTACTCGTCTCCAAAACTTTCTTAAGCTGATCCAAATGAGTTTGCCCCCGAAGAGAACAAATTCTAATCCCATCCGTTTTTCGCTAAAATGTCTTTCACTGAAACCGGCACCCCACCGCGGCGCTTACTTTCGTCGGCGGCTTCCATAAAGGCATAAATCTCTATCGTCTCTTCCAGTGGAACAGGTGCTTCACCTGTACGGAAAAACCGAACGATTTCGCGCAACATAGGAGTATAGTCCCCACCCCGTTTTTGCTCCACGATTTTTTCGGTTCCGAATGCCGTTACTTTATAAGCTGTCTTGGAATTTCGAATACCGTAAACGTTTCCTAACTTTCCGTCCTTCCAGATCCCCGTAATCACGTCATTGTCTGGAGTAAAGCTACGACTCACTGTTTCTACACCGGGACCCAATACGGTAAAAAGCGCTTCTGTTGGATGGATGCCGTACCAAAAGAAATCCGGATGACGGGAGTCCAAGGCTGCGGGCCCATAGGAAATCGCTCCTTTGAGCTCTCCCTTTTTAGCAGTCGCAACATCCACTACACCTGGATAAAACCTCAAGGAAGAAGAGCTCCAGCAGGGAACGCCCGATTGCTTTGCCATGTTGTATATTGTTATAGCATCCTTAAGCGTACCAGCGAATGGTTTGTCGATAAATACTGGCAAGCCAGCCTTGAACACAGGAATGGCTTGTTCTAGATGCGGGCGCCCATCGACGCTCTCAAGTAAGACAGCATCGACATTTCGGCACATTTCCTCGATTGAATCGTAGAGTTTTACGCCATATTTCTCCTGTAGCGTTCGGGTAAACCCATCGATCCGATCAGCGCTCGAGGGAATGTCAGGACTACCGCCTTTAAACGCCGCAACAACGCGAGCTCCAGGCACATGATTCTCGTTTTCCGGATCATTAAAGCGGCCCGTAAACGCGGTTACATGTGATGTATCTAGGCCTATTATACCAACGCGAAAGATCAAGTCGCTCTTCGCCAGCTCAATCGCATTCACAACTTGAGTCGCAATCGTCTCATACGCCGCTGGAGTGTAATGCACGTCGCCAGTCGTGCGAAACTGATCCGATCCAAAACCCGCGGTCAACGAACGAATATCATTCGTCGCAATGACATGGCGTTTCATCACTCTGCTAGCCACTCGATTGTACTTCAATTCATCCCCAACAATCCTGCCCAATTCTCCTTCCGGCACGAAAGAAGTGTTACCCCAAACCAATCGAGCTCCGGTCTTTTTCAAACGTTTTACCAATTGATCCAAATTCGCTTCATAGTCAGCCAATTCAGTTGTCAACGTTCCTTGCTCTTTGTCTCGATTCCCCTGATTTTTGCTATCCGGATGCCGATAACACAGATCCCAAAGGCCCCAATTAAAATGAATCACATCCCAATTTTCGTCGAGCAACCAAGAATCGATTTTCTCTAGACCAGTTCCCGTATGCTGGGCATTCCCGCGATTATGAACCACTTCCGCTCGCCCTTGGAACATCTCTCGAACAAACGGAGTGTAACCTATTGAAATGGAATCCCCTATAATGAGGATCCGAGGCAAGGGTTTCGATTCATTGGCAGTTATGGACGAGCCTGTAAATGCCAGAACCGCCAGGAGAGGGTATGCGAAAAAACGTTTCATGATATACAAAAGACGTAAGGTCTGCTAAATGTGAACGCAAGAGCCCATCGAATATTCTGCGTTCGTAAATAGCAAAAAAGCTATCCACAACATAGATTTACGATAATTCACCTTTTCCCTTGTTACCAATTTAATGGCGTAACAAAATTGCCCTATCCTCCCCCTGTCTCCTTAACCAAATATTCATGAACGACCCTACCCTTTCTAGACGAAACTTCGTGAAATCCGCTGGTGCCATTAGCGTCGCCTCGTTCGCGATTCTTCCTAATATCCACGGCCAAAACGCCCCGTCTCGCAAATTGCGGGTCGGCGTAATGGGCTTGAAGCGAGGTTCCGCCCACATAAAGAGCTTTCAAAACGCGACTAATGTCGAGATCGCCTACGTCTGCGATGTCGACAAAACCCGTGCCACTAAAGGCGCAGCATTGGCGAGCAAAGGCCAAAAGAATCCACTTCAAGTCGTCACCGATTTTCGGCGAATACTAGAAGATCCCACGGTGGATATTCTATCAATCGCGGCTCCCAACTTCTGGCACGCCCCAGCCACTATTCTCGCCTGCGAAGCTGGCAAGCATGTATATGTGGAGAAACCCGGAAGCTACGACCCTCAAGAAGGCGAGTGGATGGTTGCCGCCGCTCGTAAGTACGATCGCCGCGTGCAACAAGGAACTCAGCGGCGCAGTTACGCATCGATGATCGACGGCATGGCCAAACTTCACAACGGCGTTATCGGAACCGTCAAATACGCTCGCACTTGGTATCATAATACTCGCGACACAATTGGAACAGGGAACCGCACTGGAGTGCCGGATTTTCTAGATTACGATCTCTGGCAAGGACCCGTCCCCGAAAGTCCCTATAAGGACAACTTGGTCCACTACAATTGGCACTGGCATTGGAAGTACGGCGGAGGCGAGTTGATCAACAACGGCGTTCACGCTCTCGACGTAGCTCGCTGGGGACTCGGAGTCGACTACCCCACTCGTGTAAGCTACCAAGGCTCTCGCTATCATTTCGATGACGACCAGGAAACGCCCGATACGGGAACCGCTCAATTTGATTTCGGCGACGTTGGTGCGTCATGGGACGGCAGCAGTTGCCATAAGCGAAGCGAAGAAAATTTGGCCTTTTGCACGTTCTATGGCCCTGGCGGCTCCGTCGCGTTCGATACTTCTGGATACGCCATCTACGATTCGAAAGGCAAACTCACAGATAAAGGAAAAGGCACGTCCGGCGATGTCCCGCATTTTCAGAATTTGTGCGACGCCATCCGCGATGACGTTCCACTCAATCAGGAAATTGCCGAAGGGCAAAAGAGTACCCTATGGTGCCACTTGGGAAACATAGCCTACCGCACTCAGTCCGTCTTGGATATCGACCCGCAAACCGGCCGCATTTTAAACAATACCAAAGCTCGAAAACTCTGGAAGCGAAGCTACCGTAAAGGCTGGCAGCCTAGAGTCTGAATGAAGCAAGCTTTCAAAACGGCTAATTCTCTTCAAAAGATAAAATCAAGGCATCGTATATTCATCGAAATCAACATCCGGACTATTCTAGAACTGAAAAGAGAAAACAGGAAATCACCCACGTCGTTGACTCTATTGCCTCCTGTTCACGAACCTATTTAGAAGAAAAGTGCCGAAGACAGAACCGTTCGAGCGCTGCTAAATCTATTTCAATCCCCAGTCCAACCCCTCTCGGAACATCGACAAATCCTCCCGACTGTCCGAATGCTATCGATGCTAGTTCGTTCCGTATCGGATTTGGCGTCTGATCGAACTCCATGACTGGTTCCTGTTCGTATGGATTCGGAGAACGGCTATAGGGACACAAAGCGAAAGTCGCCGTAAGACTAATACTCGCTGAGACCATGATGGCCGACCCCCAAACATGCGGGTTAACCTGGATACCGTTAGCGTTGGCCATAGCCGCAACATTCCTGAATTCAGTGATACCACCAATATAACGGATATCCGGCTGAATAATATCCAATGCACAACGCGAAATAAAGTCTCGCGCATCGAACCGATTATACAAGACCTCTCCCCCTGCAACCGGTATTGGCTGATTCGACTTAACCTCTAAATAGCCGTCAACATCGTTCGCCAAAACCGGTTCCTCGAACCAGTGAATGTTCAGATCCTCTAATCGCCGACCGACATCGATGGCCGTACGGGCGCTGTAAGCTTTGTTCGCATCGATCATCAAGTAGACATCGTCGCCGATTGCATCGCGAATCGCTTGAACGCGTTTTACATCATCAGCAACGCTGAGCCCGCCGACTTTCGTCTTCATACCTGCGTAACCAGCCTCAACATACGCCTCGGCTTCCGCGATCAACTTTGTTGGGAACTCATCATCCTGATAGTAAAGGCCGGTTGCGTACACTGCGACCTTGTCTCGAACCGCTCCACCGAGCATTTCCGATATGCTCTTTCCAGAAACCTTCCCAGCAATATCCCAAAGCGCGATATCAACCCCGCTTAGCGCTCCTCCTCCAAATCCTCCAGTCAAGTTGTCGTTGTGAAGATTTTGAAATAGTCGATGCCATAGCCTGTTGATATTGAGGGGATCCTCTCCAACGAGAAGTGGTGCAAAGCAATCGTGGATAACTGTCTGAGACGGCGAGCCACCCCCTTCTCCCCATCCCACAACACCATCGTCCGTCGTTATCTTAGTAATTAAACTGCCGCGTTTATCCGTCCAGCCCATAGACCAGCCGAATGGCTCGTCAATTGGGCATTCGATTAAAAAAGTCTCTATACGTTCGATTTTCATTGTAAAGATACAGGGCACTCGAAATCCCGGGAGGCTTTTGAATAAGTCCCGCCTGAGTCGTTGAAGTGGATTTTCCAGTTCAAATTGCGGCTTTCGATTGGAGCAATACCCGGAGGGTATTGCGAAATAAGGTACCGAGTACAGCGACACTTGAATCGCGGAGCGATGAAACAATGAAATTTGAGCGGAAAGGACACGAAAACACGAGTTACCTGACTTATTTTGCAGCTTCCAAACGATTCAATCTATGGAGATTGTCTTCGGAAACCCAGGATGCTGCTCCTGGGAACCATTATTTTTAGGTTCTCCATAAACTGGCCAACTTTCAAAGGACACTTCCCGTTTCCTCGTATTGAATTCCACCATACCATAACCCAGCCCTGCATTGCGCATGAAGTCCAAGGTAAGCCGACCTTCCCCCACGAAATCCTCCTCGATGAGAAAGCTGTACGGATTGGCCGCTGCCCAAATCGTTACCTTATTTCCCCAGCCATCCAAAAACCGACCCGTATACTCTGGCATTCCTGGAAGTAAATTTTGAGCCTCGACGTCCGGACGCCAAGCTCGGTGCGTCGCAGTCGAAACTGCAGGCAACGTAAAGGACCATCCGGCATCCTCCCAATCATCCACACCTTGCTGAACGAGTGTTGCGAAATGAAGGTCGCCATGCACCATTACCGCACCCGTTTCGCGGATCGTTTCTAACGCTCGATTCCGCCCAGACTGAGGCCATCCGTTCGAGTCGAAATCCGCGACCATCAGGTGATGCGGCTGGCAATAAGGCGACTGAGACAAGACCGCTCTTAGCGAAGCATCGTTCCGTCCCCACTCTTCAATAAAATCCAACTGACGCTTACCGAGCAAGGTAAGGCTCGGTCGATCGAGCTTTCTCGTATCGAAATTCTTTTCATTAATCGTATCGATTTTGGGCAGGTTTCGCCCACCACGCATCGCGAATAAAGGTTCCATCGCATCGACGACATCTCCCGGGGCCGATTTGAATTTACGATCGTTAATCAGAGCAAAACTAACCTCGCCAATATTGATACTCGTATAATACGTTCCAATCCCTCGGGCAACTGGAGTATCATCATAGGGATCGGGGTGATGCCCCATCTGCGTGTACTCGACCATCTTCACCCAAGTTGGATGCATGCGATAACCACCAAAACAGCGCATTTCGTTGCCCTCCTGATCTCCCTGCATCGCAATTCCTCCCTTGCCCCATAGATCATTTGAATAAACGTCGTGATCATCGGGAATCATAACCGTCGGCCGATCCTTCATGAGCTCTCGAAAGCTCAAGCCCGTATACCAGAACTTCCCCAAATAATTCAATGCGGAACGTGGGACATCCGCTTCCGCATTCGCAAACGAAATACCATATCCACCACAGGGCTCGTAAATCTGATCGCCTGAAAAATAAACTAAGTCGGGATCCTGAGCTATTAGATTCTCCTCAAGAAACCGATTCGGAAACAACTCCGAATTCGAACACGATAGTCCCGCCAGTGAGACCTGCTCCTGCTTCGCCGGGTTAGGGCGAATCCGCCCAACCCACGTAGCAAGTCGCTCGCCGTCAGCAGCATTCCATTGGTACGCTACACGGTACTCGCGCTCTGAATTCTGATCCCATTTTTCCACTCGAAACAGAGCGGTTCGAGAAAGCGGATCGATCGAATTTTCAGCGATCGTTTTCCACCCGGAATTCGTTTTCAGCTGCAAGGTTGCCATATCATTCGCCTCATCCTCCATAGGCACGAAAAATGCGAGCATTTTAAGAACATTTCGATGAACGGTGTACTGCGTCCACAATATCGGCTCATAAGTCTGATTCAGGTTCGAAACCACTTTGTCGCCGCTAACTTCCCAATCGGAAAACCAAAATGTCTGATGATCGATATCCGAATTGTCCTTACGACTCATTCGAGGGACTTCAACGGGGTGGCAGGCAAGAGCTACATTGCCACCAAGGCGAGCACGCTTAATCGTCGAAGAAAACGTTTCTATTTTTCCACCTGCCGGTTTTGCGATAATACTTATCTCAACCGCATTTCCAGAATGACTAACCGAAAGCTCTAGCTCCGCGTCCTTCAAAGCATTTACGGATAGCCGGTTTTGCGAAAACCGAGAACCAATACGCAACCGTCCTTTCGTTGTAATCCCCACTACAACAGGCGGCTCCTTCATTAAGGCTTCTGCATTCCACCCAGTAATGTCATAGAGAATATTGGATCGAAAATCATTTCGATGCCCCATCGCTCCAAACTTGAATCCCGCGAATATTTCTTGGTCCTCGGATGCCTCTTCTCGGTCCAACAAGCCTAAATTGACAGTCATGCGAAAAGCGCCATCAGTCTCTTCAAGTTGATGCGTGAGCGAGTGCACCTCATTCACCCATCCGCCATGCGTGCATTCCAGACGCCCATCCGACAGTTGCCAATTCATCAGAGGATTCGTCCAGTACTCAGGACCAATCCACGGCCGCGTGACGTCTTCTTGGATACGCGGGAGGTTCTGAGCCAAGGCGCTAAAAATGGACAGTCCCAAAATAGGCAGCCCAATTGCGAGTATTCTTATCAACCTATTCATCAAATTATCTCAATAGAATCCGCTTCACCGATAGTCAGGCTGCACAAGCCGTTCCCAAATGCCAACATCTTTGTACTGCTTTTGCAAACGTCTCAACTCCAAGGTCAATTCCGCTATTTTATCAGCATACGCTAGATCCATATAAAGATTATTAACTTCATTCGGATCGGCCTTCAGATCGAAAAATTCCCAATAGTCGCTCTTGCTGTAATACTCGATCAATTTGAATCGATCCGTCCGAACGCCTCGGTGAGGTCCGATTCTATGGGCGGTGAAGTAATTGAACGAAGGATCGCTCATATCCTCACGAGAAGCATCCCGAAGCGCCCAGGAGTTTTCATAATACGAGTAGTAAACGGAATCGCGCCAATCGACATCCGCTTTACTGTCCAACATCGGTGCCAGACTTTCTCCCTGCATTACCTCAGGAATCGCAATGCATGCATAATCGAGAATTGTCGGAGCGATATCTACATTGACCACCATTCTACTCTCGACGGGGCTTGCATCGATCCGTTCCGGGTAGCGCATGAGCAAGGGGATCCGAAAGGCTGGTTCATACATGAATCGCTTGTCGTACCACCCATGTTCGCCCAGGAAAAATCCGTTGTCCGTCGTGTAGATCACCAAGGTATTTCGAGCGAGATCATTATCGTCAAGATAGTCCAATACACGACTAATCCCTTCGTCGATACTGGCAACCGACCGATAGTGATCTTTAACGAAACGCTGAAAAATCCATTTCTTTTTATCCAAATCCGATAACTCAAAAGGAAGATCCTCATAGTCACCCGCTACGCTGATATCGAATTGCATATCCTTCGCCTTACCGGCGATCTTTCGAGTAGCGTAGTCATCGTTGAAGGTTGCCGGATAAGGAAATTCAACATCCTGATACAAGTTCTCGTGGCGGGTTGCCGGCGTAAACGGCCGGTGCGGACCCTTATGCTGGTACACGAGGCAAAACGGTTTGCTGCGATCGGTTCTCTCAAGATATTCAAGCGCCTGATCGGTAATGATATCGGTTACGTAACCTTTGAACTGCTTCCGCGTTCCATTTTCGATAAACTCAGGATCGTAATAAACGCCTTGCCCAGGAAGAATCGATGAATAATCGAAACCTCTTGGAGAGTGAGGAAGATGCCATTTTCCCACAATCCCCGTTTGATATCCAGCTCCTTGAAGCAATAAAGGAAAAGTCGGCAATGAGGTATCCAATTTCTCCACACGATTCTTACCCTCTGAATTTCCCATGATTCCGTTTACTGCAGAATAACATCCCGTCAAAATCGTCGCACGCGAAGGAGCACAGAGAGAGTTCGTCGTAAACGCATTCTCGAAGCGAATGCCTTCGCGAGCCAATCGATCCATTCCAGGCGTACTGGTCAACTCATCGCCAGCGCAACTCATCTGATCATGAGTGTGATCGTCCGTCATAATGAAAATGACATTCGGTCTTCGGGCTAGATCTACGCTATCCGGCTTTTCGAAAGAACATCCCGAAAACGGAAAGAGAAAGCATAACGACAATTGAAACTGACTAGCAATTTTTTGAGGGAGAAAAAATACGTTCATAATAGATCGAAAAGGAACTTGTCTAGAGATTGTCCATCGAATATACTAATGACAAGTCTCGGAAATCGGCCGCGACCAACATTATTCATTTAAAATCAAAAACTAATTTCGCAGCCTTCCTAAGGACGCACAACCGTGCCATAAGGGCGCCGTACAATCGGACGATACCAGGGCTCTGAGTCCAGAGGGTATTTCGCGGCAAGCTCTTCATTGATATTAATACCGAAACCCGGAGCTTCGTTTACATGCATGTATCCGTTTTCAATCGTCGGAGTTCCGGGGAACACTTCCA
>Ga0233432_10000878_pt1 | contig 28919 bp, 24 predicted proteins | sample SI_122_August201_6_FD_179870 | JGI IMG/M metagenome (GOLD analysis project Ga0233432, IMG submission 179870) | Seawater microbial communities from Saanich Inlet, British Columbia, Canada - SI_122_August2016_10_MG | ecosystem: Environmental > Aquatic > Marine > Inlet | place: Canada: British... | reverse complement strand
CTATCATTTATATCACAATCTAAAAAAGGATTATAAGGCTCTTGTAATTCGTTTTTTGATAAATTAATATCATTAGTTTTTTTCCTTTTATTTTTTTTTATTTTTTGCTTTAAACCTGTTATAACGACCCCGTTCAGTGATAAATCAGTTTCTTTTTCATTTTTTTTTACATCTTCATTTTGCCCTAAAGACACAAGTGGAATTAACAGAAATAGTAGAATTAGTTTTTTCATAATCTATTTTTCGTTTTTTTTATCATATTGTCTTGCAAAATAAATAATGACAGCAAAAACTGTTATAGCAATTAACTTAATAATATCAGTATCCATAATATAAATATATACCTTCTTTATAGAACGTTTTAGTAAATTTAAAATTTTCTTTGGAAGGTTTTAAAATATGGTTAGACTAGGTAGGAGCCAAACCTCAACTACGCTGAAAAGAAAAAACCTCCGATTTCTCGAAGGTTTAGAATGTGTAGTGTAACGGTATTACTTGCTCCCCCTATTATTCAAAGTTGCAGCATAATTTCTTCTTTTAACGATCCACTTAACTTGGACGATATACAATTCTCCTTCCTTTAAAATACTTAAGTAACGAGTGTAAGTTAGACTGCTTTTTCGAAAGCATTTTCTATATCGCTTAATGTTACAGCAACTTGTTTTTCGGCAAGAAACTTATAAATCAATAATCGCATTGCTGTAACTCTAATATTTTTTGAGTCTAAAAATTGTTCTATTTTTTGCATAATTTTTAATGTTCTTCGTTACCAAATGGTTTAATAATAATTCCTACGCTAAAAATAAAGCCGTCTGTTGGTGCATAAATTTCTGGAAATTCTGGATTTTCGTGTGGTGGTAAAACCAAAGGCGAAAACCTACTTTGTCGTCTGTCTGTGAAATTTTCAAAATTCACAAAAGCACTACCAAATTTAAAGTTTCGCATTAACAATAATCCCATTGTGACAAAATCTGTCGTTTCAGTTCCGTTTGATAAAAACTGCTTTCCTGTATAAAATGTCTCGTAACCAATTCGCCATTTATCAGATTCGTACATTAATACACTTCCTGCGTTATGTTTTGCTGTCAATGGTTTTTGTGGATTTCCTGCCAAATAGTTCAGTTTCGTGTCTATAAGTGCATAATTTAAAAACCATCTAAAATCTTTATAAGTAAACTTAATATTTGTTTCTGCTCCTTTGCTTAAAATTTCGTCAGTTGCATTTTCAAATGCAAACAAACCGTTATTTGTACTATTTAATAACAATCCGTTATTAATCGCTGTAACATAAAAAAGTTGATTAATGGAAAAACCAATGGTTTCAAATAAACGTGTTTGATAATTGAAATCAAGATTTACACCATAAGAACGTTCTGCTTTTAATGAAGATTTATCAATGCCAATTATATTTTCAAAATTGATAAATTCAGCCTCTTCTGTAAAAATATCTGGAATTTTGTAGCCTAAACCACCACCAATTCTGCTTGAAAATCCATTATCATTTTTATAAAGCAAAGAAATTCTTGGAAGCGGAAAAAAGCCAAAATCAGTATTGTAATCTGCTCTTAATCCAGTTTCTAAAATCCAACTATCGGAAAGGTCATAAATATTGTTAGCAAACAAACCGTAAGTGATGTCGGTTTGGTCACGTTGCAAAGTTGCATTATCATTTTCATCAAAGTTGGAAGTGTATAAATTTGCTCCAAAAATCCAATCCGCTTTTGAAGTCTCTCTTTGATAAGTGATTTCCGTAAATGTGTTGGTTTGTTTACCATCAAAATTGAAATCGGGAATCGTTAAATTTCTATCGAAAAAGGATACACTATTTTTAATGCTCAAAGAACTAATAGAATCTATTTGAGTTTTGTAAACTGCTTGACTACTCAATCTTTTTGAAATGTTTTCCTCTGTATATTGATGAATTCCATTTTCGCCACTTTCTATTTTAGTAATGTCTCCACCAATTCTATCGTCATAAGTTCCGTTTAGACCTAACCAAAACGTAGTTTTGTCAGAAGGATAATAAAAGAATTTTGGATTAAATGAAATAGATTTAGTTTTTGGTAAATTACTAAAACCATCATCTTCTGGGTCATAAGCTTTTTGATAGTGACCAGAACCGTAAAGCGAAATACCAAACTTTTCATTCCGTTTACTGTAAAATACATTTGCAGTACTTCCCAACGCTTGTGTTTGCGTAAGCATAATATCTAAAGCAGGTTCTTCGTCTGGTGTTTTTGATACCATATTTATTAAACCTGCAATTGCTCCACCACCATAAAGTGTAGATGAACTTCCTTTAATAATTTCAAATTGTTGCAAATCTAAAGGTGGAATTTGTAAAATACTCAAACCACTTGAAAAGCCTCCATAAAGTGGAAATCCATCTCTCAAAAGTTGTGTGTAACGACCATCGAGTCCTTGAATTCTAATATTTGTACTTCCGCTACTTAAAGAGGTTTGTTGCATTTGAATTCCTGTGCTTTCACGTAGAACCATAGAAATATTGGTTGGATTCATAATTGCTTTTTCTCCCATTTCCTCAACTCCAATAAATTCAATTCTTGTTGGAATTTTTTTTACGGTTCTTGTACTTCTTGAAGATTGTAATACAACTTCATCCAATTCGTTTCCACCGCTTTTTAATTTGAAAATCAAGTCTGAATTACTTGGGATTTGAATAGTTGTCTTTAGAGTTTCAAAGCCTAAAAAAGAAACTATGATTATATGTTCGCCATTCGGAATTTCGTTAAAAGTTGCAATTCCGTCAAAATCGGTTACTGCTCCTTTTTCTAATTCCTCAAAATATACTGTTGCTCCAAATATTGGCTCGTTTTCGGATTCTGAAATTACTTTTATTTGTATATCAGATGTTTGTGCTTTAGCAGAAAAGCACGTTATAATTGTGAGCATTGCGCTCAATATGTATTTATTCATTGAAAATGTAAATATTAATTAACTTTAAAATTTTGACTTTTAGTCGATATTTTTAGCTAATTAATTGTGGCGGTTGCCAGATATTGGAATGAAAGTTAAATCTGTAGATTGATTGATAGACAGATAATATTTCTGTAGAGATTTGATTATTAACACCTAATTCAAAAGTTTGAATTGGTTCATATGTAATTGCGATTCCGCAACAATTACAAATACAAGTTATTGGACAAGTATCATCACTATCGTTTTGATGATTGTGTTCAGCAGATATTTCTTCTTGGTGTTGGTCTTCAGTATTATTTCCGTCAGAACAAGGTTTGATTGACAAACCAAGAATTAATAATGATAGTATGATAGTTATAAATTTCATTGGCACAAAGATAAATAAATTTCAATGCAATGGTGTTGCAAAGTCATTTCTTAATTCTGTTTTGGGTTTCGTTTTTTCTTAATTAAAGTTCCCCCTACGGCAAACAAACTAATTCCGTAAACGAAACTGTCGGCAAGCATATCTAAACTGTCGGCAACAAGTCCCATTGACTTAGAGATAATTCCTATTGTTATTTCAATTATGAAAAACGTAAAATTTATAGCAAGTACAGACCAAAGTAGTTTTTTTTGGTTTGAATTTTCTTTAAATTCTGTTTGGTCAGTTTGTTCGGTCGAGATTTTCTTTCCGCCTAAATTTAATTCGATAACAGACTTTTCGATTTGGTGAATTTCTCCGCAGTGAAAAACAGTCAATTTTCGGTTGAGAATATCAAATTCTAAATTTGCAATACTTGAGATCCCGTCTAATTTCATTCGGATTAGATTTTCCTCTGATGGACAGTCCATTTTGGTGATTTCAAATATTGTTTTTTTCATTCGATTTGTTTGTTTTCAGACGATAAAATTACTTTGAAACTTTTATGGTAACGTTAGAAGAATTAAAGTCAAGTTCATCGATATGCCCCAATACTTGACGATCGTCGGAAATAAAGTGCGCATGGAAAAAACTATCATGATGGGTGAAAACAGCCTTATGATGGCGAGAAAAGAAACCAATTAAAGATCCGCTAATACCATTCAACTCATATTGAGTTAATCCTTGGTGAGCTTCATCTGGTGATGACACTTGCTTACCCTCAGGTAAATTAACACTATGAAGTTTCATTTTATTAAAAACCCCATCAATACGTATCAACAAAGGTTGGTCATAATTTTTATAAACTGAATCAATCTGTTCTTCTATTTCTTTTAGCGAGTAATTATCAAGAGTAAGTTCAACAACTTTTAAATCACTATTTGTGCTGTATACAAAAAAGGGAGCCCTGACTGAGGGGATTTTAGTTACCTGATGAGAAACACTGTCAATAACCTTCGATACATATGTTTGTCCTTCAAATACTACTATTTCTCCCTTCAAAAACTCAATAGGTCCTAATCCATAGGTTTCCTTGTTATTTAATGAATCTGTTGCAATCTTACCTTTTAAATCTCCTTTCCACATCACATCTCTCATTTCACCAACAACCTTTATAGAGGAAGTGTTAGTCGATTTAGTACATGAGACAAACAGAAGCACGCAAAAGATGTAAATAATATTTTTTAACATGCTGTAAAAATACAAAAACGGCTACACTATAAAAGTATAACCGTTTTATCATTATAAGTTGCTCCCCCTCTAGGGCTCGAACCTAGGACCCTCTGATTAACAGTCAGATGCTCTAACCAACTGAGCTAAGGAGGAGTTTGCGTTTAGCGAGGGCAAATATAATTTATATTTTAACGTAGTCAAATTAATTAATTCAAAAATTAATTAAAATAAATATCTAACAACATCATTTCCATTAGCATATATAACTAATGCCATTAATAGAAAGAATCCAGTAATTTGAGCATACTCCATAAACTTATCGTTTGGTTTAGATCCTGTTACGACTTCATACATCAAAAACATAACATGTCCTCCATCTAAAGCGGGAATAGGTAACGCATTCATAAAAGCTAGAATAATTGATAAAAGTGCAGTTGTTTCCCAAAAATCTTTCCAATTCCACTCTGCTGGAAATAAATTACCTATTGCTGCAAAACCTCCTAACTGAGATGCTCCTTTTTCGGTGAAAATATATTTAAATTGACCTACATAATCTAAAAGCTCCCAGTAGGCTCTGTCAAATCCGTCATTTATACTTTCAACAAAAGAGTATTTTAAAGTTGTTGGAGTTAAATTACCTGGTTCCAAAACGTAAACACCTATTTGATTGTTATCATTTAATGTTACTGTATTTGAAATTATTTCATTTCCTCTTTTTATATCAATATCAATATTTTGAGTTGTATTTGCTTTTACCTGTTCTGTAAATTCTTCCCATTTAACGACATCATTTCCATTAACTTTTACAATTCTATCACCTTTTAAAAAACCTGAATTGTAAGCTGGAGAATTAGGAACTATTGAATCTAGAATTGCAGGAACCCAAAAAGGGTTAAAAGCTCTAATTGCTCCGTTTTCAAACATGATAGTACCAATATTATCTGGAATAGAAATATTTTCTTTATTTCCATTTAAATGCTCTACACTAACTTCACTAACATCTCTTAAAAACAAATACTTGTTGATGTCTCTTGCATCTTCTAAAGCCTCACCGTTAACCTGAAGAATCTTGTCCCCATCTTTAAAACCATAAGGTTTAATAACTTCTGCTACTTCAAATCCATTAGGTAAATTCTCATTTGTTAAAACTGTTTTACCCCAAACAAATGCAACCATAGCGTAAATTGCAAAGCCAAGAAAGATATTGACTGCTATTCCGCCAAGCATTATAATTAATCTTTGCCATGCTGGTTTAGATCTAAATTCCCATGGTTCTGGCTCTTTATTTAAATGCTCCGTATCCATACTCTCATCAATCATTCCTGCAATCTTTACGTAACCTCCTAGGGGAAGAACTCCAATTCCATATTCAGTATCTCCAATTTTTTTCTTAAACAAAGAAAATGGCCAATCAAAAAACAAATAAAACTTTTCAACTTTAGTTTTAAATAGTTTGGCTGGAATAAAATGTCCTAGCTCATGCAGAACTACAAGAATTGCTAAACTTAAAATAAGTTGTAAAGCTTTTATTAAAAAAACACTGCTCATAAATTAATTATTAGGAGGCCAAAAGTACATTATTATCTTATTTTTTAAAAGGATTTAACTTGATATTAACAGAGTCTAAAAAGATTTCCATCCTTGAGCAGTAATAGGCACTTCTTGTTCTGCTTTTGTTATAAGGTTTGCCTCTTTTGTTTTACTAGTTATATGTCCAATTACAGTTAGATCGTTACTGTTTTTAATTTTATCATAATCTTTTTGATTGATGGTAAATAATAATTCATAATCTTCACCGCCACTCATTGCAACCGTTGTTGGGTGTAATTTAAATTCATCGCATGCGGCTTTTAACTCCTCACTAACTGGAATTTTCTCTTCATAAACATTACAACCAACATTTGAGTTTTTACATATGTGTAGAATTTCGGAAGAAAGACCATCGCTTATGTCTATCATCGAAGTTGGAACAATATTGTTTGCAGAAAGGAAATCAATAACATCTTTTCTTGCTTCAGGTTTTAATTGTCTTTGTAAAAGATAAGCATAAGCTGAAAGATCAGGTTGATTTTTAGGATTAACTTTAAAAACCTCATTTTCTCTTTTTAGTATTTGTAAGCCCATATATGCACTTCCCAAATCACCAGAAACGACCAAAAGATCATTCTCTTTAGCACCATTTCTTTTTGTTATTTTTTTGTTGATAGTATGGCCAATAGCTGAAATGCTGATTATAAGACCCTTATTAGAACTAGTAGTGTCTCCACCAACAAGATCAATTTTGAATTTTTTACAAGCTGCGCGAATACCTAGATAAAGTTCTTCAACTGATTCAAGAGTAAATCTATTTGAAAGGGCAATACTTACTGTTATTTGAGTACAAATGCCATTCATAGCATAAATATCAGAAAGATTTGAAATAACAGATTTGTAACCCAAATGTTTTAAAGGTGTGTAGGCTAGATCGAAATGAACTCCTTCTACTAACATGTCAGTAGAAACCAATACTTTATCTCCTTTAAAATCTAAAACTGCTGCATCATCTCCAATTCCTAAATCAGTTGAATCATTTATAATTTCAAATGTTTTAGTGATTTCTTCAATCAACCTAAATTCTCCTAGTTCAGAAATGGAGGTTAAATCGTTGTTTTTCTTTTCTTTTTCCAATTTATTTTTTTTGCAAATATAATTTAATTGGCATTATTATTGAATCTTATCTCAAACAAACTAAATGGGGTAATCTAGATAAATATTGAGGTTAAAAAACATAAATAGATTATATTTGCAAAATATTTAGATTAATTAAAATGATTAAAGTTTCACAACAGGCAAAAACTGAAGTAATTAAGCTTATGAAAGCTGATGGCTTCAGCTACAACGAGGATTACGTTAGAGTTGGTGTTAAAAGTGGAGGCTGTTCGGGATTATCGTACGATCTAAATTTTGACAACAAAACGAATGAAGACGATAAAATTTATGAAGATAACGGAGTTAAAATTATTGTAGATAAAAAAAGTTTTTTATATCTAATTGGAACAACACTTGAATTCTCTGGTGGATTAAATGGTAAGGGTTTTGTTTTTAACAATCCCAACGCGAATAGAACGTGTGGATGTGGCGAAAGTTTTTCATTATAAACTTATAATATGGCTTATACAGAAGAGGAATTAAAAAAAGAATTAGAAACTAAGGAATACGAATATGGTTTTTACACGGATATAGATTCTGAAACATTTCCTGTTGGACTAGACGAATCTATTGTTAGAGCAATTTCAAAGAAAAAAGAAGAGCCTGAATGGATGACAGAGTGGAGGCTAGAAGCTTACAAAGTTTGGAAAAATATGGAGGAGCCAGATTGGGCAAATGTAAAGTATCAAAAACCGGACTTTCAAGCAATTGCTTATTACTCAGCTCCAACTGTTGTGGACCCTAACAAAACACTTGACGATGTTGATCCTGACTTATTGGCGATGTACAAAAAATTAGGTATCTCCGTAGATGAACAAAAAAAAATGAATAACGTTGCAATGGATATTGTAGTTGACTCAGTATCGGTTGCCACCACTTTTAAAAAGACTTTAGGAGAAAAAGGAATTATTTTTATGAGTATATCCGAGGCCATCAAAGAACATCCTGAACTCGTTAAAAAATATATTGGAACAGTTATTCCAAGAACAGACAATTACTATGCTGCGCTCAACAGTGCGGTATTTAGTGATGGTAGTTTTTGCTACATCCCTAAGGGCGTTAAATGTCCAATGGAACTTTCTACATACTTTAGAATAAATCAAGCAGGAACAGGACAATTTGAAAGAACTCTTGTTGTTGCGGATAAAGACAGTTACGTAAGTTATCTAGAAGGCTGCACAGCTCCATCAAGAGATGAAAATCAACTTCATGCTGCAGTTGTAGAGTTAATCGCATTAGATGGTTCAGAGATTAAGTATTCAACTGTTCAAAACTGGTTTCCTGGAAATAAAAACGGAAAAGGTGGAGTTTACAATTTTGTTACCAAAAGAGGAATCTGTGGTACTAATTCAAAAATTTCGTGGACACAAGTCGAGACTGGCTCTGCAGTTACATGGAAATATCCTTCTTGTATTTTAAAAGGTGACAATAGTGTTGGAGAGTTTTACTCAATTGCCGTAACTAACAATTATCAACAGGCTGATACTGGAACAAAAATGATACACTTAGGTAAAAACACTAAAAGCACAATCATTTCGAAAGGAATTTCTGCAGGGAAATCTCAAAACAGCTACAGAGGGTTAGTTCAAATAAATTCTAGAGCTGAAAATGCTAGAAATTTTTCTCAATGTGATTCATTGCTAATGGGTAATAAATGTGGTGCACATACTTTTCCTTACATCGAGGCAAAAAATAAAACTGCAATTGTTGAACACGAGGCTTCAACTAGTAAAATAGGTGAAGATCAAATTTTCTATTGTAACCAAAGAGGAATTGATACCGAAAAAGCGATAGCATTAATTGTAAATGGATTTAGTAAAGAAGTATTAAATAAGCTTCCAATGGAATTTGCCGTTGAAGCACAAAAATTATTAGAAATTTCACTCGAAGGTTCGGTGGGATAATTAAAAAATAAAATATGTTAAGTATAGATAATTTACACGTAAGTGTTGAAGGAAAGCCAATTTTAAATGGAATTAATCTAGACGTTAAAGCCGGTGAAATTCATGCTATTATGGGGCCTAACGGATCTGGGAAAAGCACACTTTCATCCGTGATAGCTGGAAATGAAGATTATGAGGTTACCAAAGGTGATATTGTTTTTAAAAACGAAAATATAATAGAGCTTGCAGCTGAAGAAAGAGCTCATAAAGGAATTTTTCTGTCGTTTCAATATCCTATAGAAATTCCAGGTGTAACTGTAACTAATTTCATCAAAACAGCTATAAATTCAAATTTAAAAGCTAGAAATGAAAGTGAAATGCCTGCCAATAAAATGCTTAAAAAAATTAGAGAAAAAGCAGAGCTTTTAGAAATTGATTCTAGATTTTTATCTAGATCATTAAATGAAGGGTTTTCTGGTGGTGAAAAAAAGAGAAATGAAATTTTTCAAATGGCTATGCTAGAACCTAGCCTTTCAATTTTAGATGAAACAGATTCAGGACTTGATATCGATGCTTTAAAAATAGTTGCTAACGGAGTTAATAAACTTAAAAATAAAGATAACGCAGTAATAATTATTACACATTATCAAAGATTACTGGATTACATTATTCCTGATTTTGTTCATGTTTTACACGAGGGTAAAATTGTTAAATCTGGTGATAAGAGTTTGGCTCACGAGCTGGAAGAAAAAGGATACGATTGGATAAAATAAAATAATAATGTCATTAGCAGATAAATTAGTTTCGTCATTTTTAGCATTTGAGCTAGATATTAATGTTCAGTCTCCTGTTCATAATATTAGAACTGAAGCTATAAAAGAATTTGAAAAATTAGGATTCCCTAATAAAAAGCTTGAAGCTTGGAAATACACTTCACTAAAAAATGTATTAAAAGAAGATTATACTATTTTTTCAAAGAAGAAAAATGTACTAGAATTTAAAAACGTTCAAAATTATTTTATCGATAACACAGAAACGTATAAACTTGTTTTTGTAGATGGATTATTTGATCCGTTTCTTTCTCAAACCAGTCACGACGGAGTTGATATTTGTATACTTTCTGCAGCATTAACTAAACCCGCTTATTCTGAAATAATATCCAAATATTTTGATTCTTCAGTAAACAAAAAAGATTCCTTATCTCTATTAAATACAGCTTTTTCAAAAGAAGGAGTTTATATTCATATTCCTAAAAATAAAATATTAGAAAAACCCGTTGAAGTCATTCACTTTGCAACTGGCAATGAGGCTGCTTTAATGCTACAACCTAGAAATCTAATTGTTTTAGAAAAAAATTCTCAAGCCGAAATAATAGAAACTCACCAAAGCTTAACAAGTAATCCGATTTTTACCAATTCTGTTACTGAAATTTTTGTTGATCAAGATGCTCTTTTAGATTATTATAAAATTCAAAACGATAATTTAACTTCTTCATTAGTAGATAATACATACATATCTCAACATAAAAAAAGTGTAGCTAAAGTTCACACATTTTCGTTTGGGGGGAAATTAACAAGAAATAATCTTAACTTTTTTCAAAAAGGATCATATATAGATTCGATCATGAAGGGAATAACAATCATTGATGAAAATCAATTGGTTGATCATCATACACTTGTAGATCATGCAAACCCTAACTGTGAAAGTCATCAAGATTATAAAGGCATATACTCCGGAAAATCAACTGGTGTGTTTAATGGTAAAATCGTGGTTGACAAAATAGCTCAAAAAACAAATGCTTTCCAACAGAATAATAATATTTTACTCACAGACAAGTCCACTATTAACTCAAAACCTCAGTTAGAAATTTTTGCTGATGATGTTAAATGTTCGCATGGATGCACAATTGGACAGCTAGATCAAGATGCTTTATTTTATTTAAGAGCTAGAGGAATCCCTAAAAAAGAAGCAAAAGCATTGTTAACATTTGCATTCGCAAATAACGTACTTGAAAGTGTAAATATTCCATCTGTTAAATCTAGAATTAAAAAAATAATTGCAAACAAACTTGGAGTTGACTTAGGGTTTGATCTTTAAATATGGCTTTTGATGTAAATAAAATAAGAGAAGATTTTCCAATACTTAAAAGAAAAGTAAACGGCTATCCTCTTGTTTATTTTGATAATGCTGCAACAAGTCAAAAACCATCAAAAGTTATTGATAGTATTGTAGATTATTACTCAAATTATAATTCCAACATTCATCGTGGGGTACATAGTATAAGTCAAGAGGCTACTGATGCATACGAAGATGCTAGAAAAAAAATCCAAGAACATTTTAATGTTAAAGATTCAAATGAAATTATTTTAACATCTGGAACAACACACTCAATAAATTTAGTTGCAAACGGTTTCACTAATCTGCTAAGTAAAGATGATGAAATTTTAATTTCTGAACTTGAACATCATTCAAATATTGTTCCGTGGCAAATGATGTGTGAAAAAAATGGGGCAAAAATTAAAGTAATTCCTTTAACAAGTAAAGGAGAACTTAATTACGATTCTTTTTTAAATCTGCTTTCTAAAAAAACTAAATTAGTTTTTGTCAATCACGTGTCTAATGCTTTGGGAACAATTAATCCGATAAAATCAATAATTTCAAAAGCGCATGAATTTGGAGCTGCAGTTTTAATTGATGGAGCTCAAGCCAGTTCTCATATCAAAGCTGATCTACAAGAATTAAATGTTGACTTTTACACAACTTCAGCTCATAAACTATGTGGTCCTACTGGGATTGGAATGTTGTTTGGTAAAAAAGAATGGCTAAACAAAATGCCTCCATACCAAGGTGGTGGTGAAATGATTTCTGAGGTGACATTTGAAAAAACTACATACGCCGATCTTCCTCACAAATTTGAAGCTGGTACACCAAATATTGTTGGTGCTATTGGTTTTGGGATGGCATTAGATTATTTAAACAATCTTGGCTTTGATAGTATCGAATCTTATGAGACTGAACTTTTAAATTACGCTACAAATAAATTAAAAGAAATTCCAGGATTCAAGATGTATGGTGAAGCAAAACATAAAACTTCTGTAATATCATTCAACATTGGTGAACTACATTCGTATGATATAGGTACAATCTTAGATAAATTTGGAATTGCTGTAAGAACAGGGCAGCACTGTGCACAACCAGTAATGGATTACTTTGGGATTTCTGGTACTGTAAGGGCTTCATTCTCTTTTTATAATACTAAAGAAGAAATTGATTATTTCTGTAAATCATTAGAAAGAGCTGTAGCAATGTTAAGCTAATTTGTATCTTTAATATAGATAGAAACAACATGAATATAATTGAAGTTCAAAATGAAATCGTTGAAGAATTCTCTCTTTTTGAAGATTGGATGCAACGTTATGAATATATGATTGAGTTAGGTAAGTCAATTGAATTAATTGATCCAAGCAATAAAGTTGATTCTAATTTAATAAAAGGATGTCAAAGTAAGTTGTGGCTTCACGCTGAGCTAAAAGATGATAAATTGATTTTTAAAGCTGATAGTGAAGCAATTATAACAAAAGGAATTGCCGCAGTATTATTAAGGGTTTTCTCAAATCAAACTCCAAAAAATATTATTGAAGCTAACCTTGAATTTATTGATAAAATTGGATTGAAAGAGCACCTATCCCCGACTAGGGCAAATGGTCTTTTATCAATGATTAAACAAATTAAATATTATGCATTAGCATTTAATAAAAACTAATATTATGGACGCAAACGAATTAGGAGAAAAAATTGTAAAAGTACTTAAATCAATATACGATCCTGAAATCCCTGTTGATATTTATGAGTTAGGTTTGATCTATGATGTTTTTGTTAATGAAGATAATCATGTTAAAGTATTAATGACCCTTACAACACCTAATTGCCCTGTAGCAGAAACTCTTCCTTTAGAGGTAGAAGATAAGGTTAGGTCTATCGAAGAAGTAGCAGAAGCTAAAGTTGAACTTACCTTTGACCCTCCTTGGACAAGAGATCTTATGAGTGAAGAAGCTAAATTAGAACTTGGATTTTTATAATGTCCCAAGAAATAATAAATAGAGTTGCTAATAGTAAGTTGGAGACAATTGATTTGGAACATTTCTTTCCAAAAATTGAAAGAGTTTCATTTGACATAAAGCCTTGGTTGAAAGATGAGTTATTTCTTTTAGAAAAAGACTTTAGAGAAAAAGTAAAAAATTTCGACTGGAGAAAATATAAAAACAAAGCAGTTTATATAATATGTTCAAATGATGCAATAGTTCCTGACTGGGCGTATATACTTATTAGTTCACAACTGAATACTTTTAATGTAAGAAACGTTATTGGATCAAAAGAAGTTTTAAATGTTAAATTAATTACAGAAATAGTTGATGCTTTTGATTTTTCAATATTTAAAGAAAAACCTGTTATTATTAAAGGATGTTCAGATCAAAAGGTTCCACTTTTAGCATACTCTGTATTATTAGAAAAATTACAGTTAGAAGCTAAAAGTATAATGTTTGGTGAAGCTTGTTCGTCTGTACCTATCTACAAATCATCAAATAAATTTTAATGAAACTTAAAATAATCCAATTACTAGCCCTGTTATTCATTAGCACCCCTTTATTTTCTCAAGATGAGATAGAATCTAAATGGAAAAATTCTGGAAATGCAGTTTTTTTAGTTAATCAATCTAGTTTCAGTAATTGGACCTCAGGAGGTCAAAGTAGTATATCTGGAACTCTTAAAATTGATTACAATTTTAATTATGCTGATAATGGTTGGGATTGGGATACCAAATTAATTAGCAATTTTGGATTAAATAAAATCAGTGGAAGTGAGTTTTTAAAAAAAACAGATGATAGAATTGAAGTAAATTCAGTTTTAGGAAAAAAATTTAATAATGATATAATCGGAAAATGGAGTTATTCTAGTTTTTTCAATTTTCAAACTCAATTTGCTAAGGGTTATAGATTTGGGAAAGACTCAAATGGAAATCCTAATAGAACCGAAAAATCTAGATTTTTTTCGCCTGCTACACTACAACTAGGGGTGGGATTATATTGGAAAAAGAGTAAGGATTTTTGGGTAAACGTTGCTCCAATGACTGGAAAATTAATTTTAGTAAACAGAGTTTTTACTGAAGATCTAAATGAAACTCAAACTTACTTTGGAGTTAAAAAGGGAGGGAACAGCAGGTTTGAACTTGGAGCTTCCATTAGAGCTTATTATAAATCAGAGATTTTTGAAAATGTGTCTTTAGAAAATAGATTAAGCTTATATTCTGATTATTTAGATCGTCCTCAAAATGTAGATTTCGATTGTACATTCAATTTTGTTATGAAAGTAAATCAATACATTTCAACTAATTTAATTTTTCAATTTGTTTATGATGACAATGAAATTAAAAGAGTTCAGGTAAGAGAGGTTCTTGGACTTGGGTTGAATATTGATTTGAGTAATTTAGACTTAAGTAATATCAGGATATAAAAATGCGTTATAAGGAAATCTGGTAATATGTATTTTCCTGATTTCTTTATAAACATCTCTTCTAAAATTATTTATATCATCTTTGTTTAAAGCAGACATAAAAAATATTTTATCATACTTTTTCCTTAAGCTTTTCTTTAAACTTTCTATACTGTTTTTCTCATAATCCATATCATTAACATCTTCAATTAACTCTTTATTCTCCATAAACTTGTCCGTTTTATTAAACACCATAATAAAGGGCTTGTCACTAGAGTTTATTTCATTTAAGATCAAATTAACAGATTCAATATGATCATTAAAATTTGAGTGGGAAATATCAACTACATGAACAAGTAAATCTGCTTCTGTTATTTCTGTTAACGTACTTTTAAAAGAATCTACTAATTGGGTTGGTAGTTTTCTTATAAACCCTACGGTATCGGTTAACAAGAAGGGCATGTTTTCAATAACAACTTTTCTAACGGTCGTATCCAAAGTAGCAAATAATTTATCCTCTGCAAATACTTTTGCTTTTGAAATAGAATTCATTAATGTTGATTTTCCAACATTTGTATAACCTACTAAAGCAACTCTAACCAAAGATCCTCTATTTCCTCTCTGAGTAGACATTTGCTTATCTATTGTAACAAGCTTTTTTTTAAGTAAATTAATTTTGTTGCGAACAATTCTTCTATCTGTCTCTATTTCAGTTTCTCCAGGCCCTCTCATTCCAATACCACCCTTTTGTCGTTCTAGGTGTGTCCAAAGTCCTTTTAGTCTGGGTAAAATATATTGATATTGTGCAAGTTCAACTTGATTTCTTGCATAACTCGTTTGTGCTCTTTGAGCAAAAATGTCAAGTATAAGACCCGTTCTATCAACAATTTTACATTTCAAAAATTTTTCAACATTTGCTTGTTGAGCTGGGCTAAGTTCATCATCAAAAATCACAGAATTTATATCATGTATTTTTATGTATGTCGATAATTCATCCATTTTACCTTTGCCTAAAAAAGTTTTAGGATCGGGGGAATTCATTTTCTGTGTGAATCTTTTTATTACAGTTCCTCCTGCTGTATATGTGAGAAAATTGAGTTCATTCAAATATTCTTCCAGAACGTGTTTTGGTTGATTTAAAGTAATAATTCCAACTAGAACAGTACGCTCTAAACTTACGGATGATTTTTCAATCATTATTTATCAGAAAGGTTTTTAAAATACTTTAATTCGACTGTATTACCATCAAACTCTGCGTAAGAATAGTACGAAATCCAATCACCAAGATTAAAATATTTAGCATTATTGTTAAGACTTACCTCTAAAGGCATGTGTCTATGCCCAAAGATAAAATAATCATATTCAATTTGAGTCAATTTTCTTTTTGCATACTGTACAAGCCATTCATTATCATCCCCCTTATATTCAAGATCATCAACCCCCGAAATAAGTTTGTTTTTTGTTGAAAGATATTGGGCTAAACTAACACCTATGTCAGGATGAATCCATTTAAATAAAAATTTACATAGTGAATTTGAAAAAACTTTTTTCATTCTTTTAAATCCAATGTCACCAGGACCTAAACCGTCTCCATGCCCAATAAGAAATTTTTTGTTAGAAATCGAAAAGTTTTGCGGTTTATGAAAAACCGTAATATTAAGTTCTTCTTCAAAATAACCATTCATCCATAAGTCGTGATTACCGACAAAGAAATAAATTTTAATACCCGAGTCAGACAGTTCTGCTAATTTACCTAAAGTCCTTACAAAACCTTTAGGAACAACTTTTTTATATTCAAACCAAAAATCAAATAAATCTCCTAATAAAAAAACAACTTTTGCATCGTGCTTTATTGAATCTAGCCAATTAACAAACCTTTTCTCTCTTTTTAAACTACTTGAGTTATCTGGGGCCCCTAAATGATTATCAGAAGAAAAATATATTTTTTCTTCTTTCTGTAAATCTATATTTATAAAACTATTGATCACTTTCATACCAATTAGCAAATGAAGATTCTGTTTCTTGTAATTTAAGTGAATGAAGCGAAATATATGGTGGAAGACGTTTTTTAATTTTGTGAGCAAAGTCTATAATAAGCAGCTCGCATGTTGGTTGATAATCAGCCAAAATAACTTTGTGTCCGCTATTTTTTAAAGTCATTGCTAATTCTTTATGTGGAGTGTTTTTATTAAAAACTGTTGCATGGTCAAAAACATCAACAACCTCTTCCTTTACTATTTTTTTTAAATCTTTGAAATCGATTACCATTCCATATTTAACGTTACCAGAATCTTCATTAGGAGAACCGATAACTGTAACAAAAAGCTTATAACTATGTCCATGCACATTTCTACACGCTCCATCATATCCATACAATGCATGTCCTGTTTCAAAATTAAATTGTTTAGTAATTCTAATCTTGTTCATTAATTTTAATTTTATACAAAAGTAAAAGATTCCTTTACATTACCTTCTCAAAGCAATAAAAAGGTTTATCACTTTGTTTTCTAAAATATATTTTACCTAATTTTTTGAATCCTAAGTTAGAATAAAATATATTGTTAAACGGATTCCCACTAAAAGTGTCTAGTCTAATAGAGTTGATGTTTTTTGTTTTTGCATATTCGAAAGAAAAAGTCATTAGCTGCTTTGCATATCCTTTTTTCTGAAATTCAGGGTCAATAGCAAGTCTATGTAAATAAATATTATTTTGGTTGGGGGTTAACCATTTTACTTTTGAATAAAACTCATCCATTTTGTTAGAAATCACTAAACAACCAATCAATTTATTTTTTATTTCAAGGACATACAAATTTTGACTTAAAACATCTTTCTCAAAAGTTTCAATATTTGGATAGTGCTCGTTCCACTGAAATATTTTATTTGAAATCATAAAAACAGCACAAGCTTTTGTTATTTCAATTATTCTGTGTAAATCATCTTTTGTTGCTTTTCTAATCATTTAACTAGTAGATTATATTACCGTAATAATCAACATTAACATTTGAAAAGGGGTCAATTATTTTATCTACTAAAACTGAAAACTCTCCTCTTGTAATAGTTCGTTCTAAACTAAAATCAGATAAGCTGTGCCTTTTCCATAATTCTAAATATTCTGATTCACTTGGGAAAGAATCTCCTTTAATTTCTCTAATCCAATTTAAAATATTTTTAATTGACGTTACTTCGGGAAAAGGAATTTGATCAGTTTTAAACATAGTCCAATTATCAAAATATATATGTTTTTTCTCCAATTTAGAATTTGGATAAAAAAGAGTTTTGTTTTCCCATCCTATATTTAATCCCTCTGATCTTAAAATACCACAAGCGCCTATTTTTTGGTAACTTATAAAATATAAATCTTCAGCGTCAACATCAACATAGGGCAATATATAGCCATTATTTTTTAAAATCTCTGACTGAACATCTCTTATATTGATCTGATCAATACTTTTTTTCTTTCTAATTGCTAAAGAAGCTAGAATTCCTGAGGCTTGACCGATCTGCATCACAACTGGTTGTAGTCTAGTAGTTCCATTTACAAGGTTAGAGACTGAGATAGATTTTTCAATTACAATAAAATTATCAATATTTTTAGGAATTAAGCTTCCGATTGGAACAGTATAAGATGGGACAGGATAAAAATCAAGCTTGGGAAGATTATTATAATTTGAATAAGCGCCATGATGATGGTCAACTGGATAATCTCCAACAGCAATTCCCGTTCTATAAATTGGATATTGTTGTGAATATGGAGATTTAATATCATTTAATGTTAAAGTAACCTTTCCAATGGATCTTCTAGATTCTCTATGGTATGGTATTAATGGGAATCCGTCTTTAGTGGGGTATTGCTCATAATCTAAAGACAAATTACTAAACCCCATTTCAGTTTGAATAAAATATAAAAATCTTAACGATTTTTGTTTAGCTTTTTCATAATTCAAAAAGCGCTGCTCAGCGTTCATTTCAATTGAATTAGTATAGTAATCATTCCCGTTTATGGGCCAATTAATCATATATTTTTTATTGGGAAGTTCACCATAGCTGATTAACTTTTCTTTAGACCATAATTTATTAACTTTTTTGTCACATTCTCCAGAATCATAGGAACAGATAAATTCTTTTCTATTATAATTTTTGGGCTTTGTAATTGTCATGTTTTTACCGAAGTCTTTCAAAATCATAGTATACGTTAAATCTTGAATGATATTATTAGATAGCTCTGGTGCAATATCTTCGTTAAATCTTTTAGTGGAGTCCATTCCAATAAAATACGGAAGATTTAACAGTGGAATTAAATCTCCTAGTTCAGTCGCATCAATTAAAATTTTAGCTTTATATAGTGAAGGGAGTTCATTTACTTTAATACTAAAATTTTCCTTCTTAACTACTTCACTAACAGTAGAACCATACAAGATTGTTAAATTATTTTCTTGTTTAGCAATATCTTTAAGTATTCTATTTCCTACAGACGGTTCAAACATAAAATTACTTACCCAGCCTGTTTTTAGACTGTCCAAATGACCATAATAAGAAACTAAACTGTCTCTAAACTCTTTTAAAAAACCTGAGGGCATTTTATAATTTCCATCCACAGCACTAACTCCAGCCGATGTTAACATTCCTCCTAGCCAATTAGATTCTTCAATAAGTAAAGTTTTGGAACCAAGCCTAGAAGACTGAATAGCTGAAGCTACGCCGCTAGTTCCTCCACCAACTACAACTACATCAAAGTTCAAATCTGAACATGAAAAATTAAATAGCATTAAGAAAAATACCGAAAGGTGTATTATTAATATTTTTAGATTTTTAATCATCAATAGCTTCAAAAATGACTCGGCCGGTTGAGGCGTTTGGAGAATTAATTCCTAACACTGCAGCAACAGTTGGGGCAATATCAATCACATCAGTTTCTCTGTTTGTTGATCCTTTTTTAATTCCATTTCCATACAAAATTAAAGGGACATGCGTATCGTGATTAAATCTTCTACCATGAGTTGATCCTTTTCTATAATAAGTCCAGTTTGGCATCATCGTGTACATAATGTCCCCTGAAAGGTTGATGTTAAATCCATTCCTAATTAATTTTATAAAATGGCCATCACTTCCATCTAAAATTTGTTCTGAGGAATAAACATTATCAATCCCAGGAAAGGACTGAATAGCATTGATAACACTTTTCTTTACAAGATTTAAATTTAAATTTAGCTTATCAATAAGTTCATGATTTAAATAAATTTGCTGATTTGAATTGCCTGAAATAATATATTTAGATCCAAACATTTTAATTAAAGATTTTTCAATATGATATTTAAATTTTTTTGAATTAAAGTAATTAACAGGAATTTTATTATCCTTTAAAAATCCTGGAGCATCAGTGGCTCCATGATCAGCAGTTAAAAACAATGTATACTTATTTTCTCCAATATTGTTGTCTAAATAATTCAAAAGTCTTTCTATTTCTTTATCAAGTCTTACATAGGTATCTTGAACTTCCTTAGAATGTGCGCCAAATTGATGTCCTACATAGTCAGTTGAAGAAAAATCGATTAGTAAAAAATCTGTAATGTTATCCTTCCCTAACTCTTCACCTTCAATTGCTTTAATTGAAAAATCGGAAACTAATGAATTCCCAAATGGAGTAGATGCTATAGATCCATAATAAGCTTCTCCTGTTTTATCATTTTTAATTTTAAAATTATGAGGAAAAACAGGGTTTTCTTCTCCACTAAAATTAGATTCATAATTATTATTATCTAAGCTACTTTCAACATATGTGGAAATATCATAATATGTATCCCAGGGCTTAAGGTAACTGTCTATGTGTCTAGACTTATTAAATTCTTCTGCCCAAAATGGCAAATCTGTTAAATAATATGTACTAGTAATAAAACTACCCTCTTTGGAATCAAACCAATATGCCGCATTTGCCGTATGTCCTGAAGATAAAATAGAACCTCTGTCCTTAATAGCCACTCCAATAGTCTTGCCTTTAAAATTAGTAGCTACTCTGTTTTCGTCACTAAGGGTTGTTGTCAATAAATTTGAAGGCGATTTTTCTCCTTGATTAGTTTTACTTCCGACAGTTTTATAATTAAAATCATCTACACAATAAATTGATTTTTTTGATTTTTTATCAAACCAACTATTACCAATAATTCCATGAACGCCAGGATGAGTTCCAGTTGCTACTGTTGAATGCCCTGGGCCAGTTGAAGTTTGTGCGTATCCATAATGATTACTTTTTGCATTAAAACCATTGTTTACTAATCTTTTAAATCCTTCATCTGAATAATGGTCCCAAAATTTAGTCAAATATTGATATTTCATTTGATCAACAACAATTCCTACAACAAGTTTAGGACTGTGGTTTATCTTATTTTCTGTTTGAAAGTTTCCGCTAAATACTCTTATTATAAAACCTAGGACTAAAACAAAAAATCCTAATATTAAAATATTTGAAAAAGTTTTATTACTCATAAAGTTATCATATCAATTTACTCAATTCTTTTGAAATACTGCATCAAATCATTATTATTTCCCACGATAACTCCTTGCTGGTCATTTACCTTAATTAGACTAAGTTTTTTTGCGTCACTTGGAGCAAAAAATCCTGTCTCTTTTCTTGCCTTAGCTTTAAATGTGCCATCTCCATTTCCAATTAGCATTAATCCATTACCGGCATCATTTCTTGGTGTTTCAACTTCAGAAGTGAATAAGTTCCCTGCAATTAAAAGATCAATATTTCCATCGTTATTGTAATCTTCGACAACAATATCATTAATTGAAGACAATTGTGCTTGATAAGGGAGGTCCACAGAATCATATGTGGAGTTTTTATTTATAAGTACCACACTTGTAAAAGAATTAGCGTGTAATCTTAAAGCATTGTCTAAATTAACTTCTCCGTACACGTCTTTAACGTCAAGTGAAGCGAACAAGTCATATTTCTGAAATTTACTTTTTAATTCAGGAACCTGTTGAGAAGAACAAGAAAAGCCTCTTAATGGAAATTGAATGCCATAATTGTAATATGCTAAAACGATATCCTTACTTCCGTTTTCATCAAAATCATCATAAAAAACTTCAAAAGGCTCTTCCTTATTTGCTTGATATTTATAGTTTTTTCCTAGGTTTCCTAAAACTAAATCTTCTTGTCCATCATTATTAAAATCTGCACTTTCAATTGAATACCACCAGCCATTTATTTCATCACAAGAATCATTTAATTTTTCTTTTTTTAATATTCCATTGTAATTTTTAATTAAAGTTAATGGCATCCATTCCCCAACTACAAACAAATCTTTATCGCCATCATTGTCGTAGTCAGACCAAACTGCGTCTGTAACTAATCCTAGTTCACTTAGGCTATTATTTATATCATTATACTTAACATATGACCCGTTATTGTTAATTAGCAAATAACTCGTTGCTGGCTGTGGATAATTCCATGGAATCATCCTTGATCCAATGAATAAATCTAAATCACCATCATTATCAAAGTCATAGGGTCTTACTACAGAACCTGATTCATAGATATCAGGAAGTAAATTTCTTTTAAATTCGAAATTACCGTTACCATCATTAATGTATATTCTGTCTAAGTATGTGCTAGAGTTTGGTGAGAATTCGTTTCCACCACTAACAACATATAGATCGTTATCACCATCGTTGTCAATATCTACAAATATAGCATCAATATCCTCAAGAACTTTGTGTGGATTCCAGGTTTTACTCTCAGATTCAATAAGTTCTCCTTGCGCATTTTGAATAAGTAATTTTGAGACTTTACCAGACGCAGAACCTATATAAACATCATCTAAATCGTCTCCATTTACATCCGCAACTGCGAGGGCAGGGCCTAACTGAGACAATTTATGTGGTAATAAAACCTGTTTTTCAAAATCATCAAAAGAGTTCTCGATGTGAGTATAATTAATTTTAGTTGGAATTTCCTCAAAAAATAATTTTTTTGAATTGGATTTAGAATTAAAATTTTTTGAATCTTTTGAATTTACTTTTAATAATTGATTAGCTTTTACGTCAAACAGTTTAGTTTGTTTAGCATTTGGCCAAGTAACAATCAAACTATCTACTTTTTTATGATCGCTTAATCCAAAGTGAATCATATTTTCACTTGTAGAATAAATTCCTCTTACATTAGAGCTTTCAAAGAACTGAATTTCATTTCCATTATAAATCGAAACTTTAGATCCGAAAATAGGTTTGTTATTCTCATTTATGAGTTCTAATCTCAAATAATTATTTTTCGTGGAATTATTTTTATAAATAAATGCAGGTTCATTTACGTTATTTACCACTAAGTCTAAATCACCATCGTTATCTAAATCAGCATAAGATGCACCATTAGAAAAACTAGGTTGATCTAATCCCCAACTTTTAGCTTCATTTTTAAAATCTAAATTTCCATAATTTTTATAGAAATAATTTTTAATTTTTACACTTGGTACCAGTTCCAGAGCTTTGTCTAAGGGCAAAATATCCCACAAATTATATTCAAATGATTTATTTTTTTTAACGTAATCATCAGCAATTTTTAACACAAATTCTCCAACTTTTTTATCAGCATCTGTATTTCTAATATCTCTTAAAAGTCCATTTGTAACATATATATCTTTCAATCCATCATTATCAAAGTCGGCTATCAAATTTGCCCAACTCCAATCTGTTGAAGATGTTTTAGTGTACTGTGCAACATCACTAAATGTTTTATCTCCGTTATTGATTTGAAGTGTATTAAACATGTACTGAAAGTGGCCACCGTTTTTAACAACTTTCCAAAATGCTGAAGGGTTCATTCCACTCATATTAGATTTTAATCTAAAATTATCCTCTGCCGTCATGTCAACAACCATAAGATCTAACTCACCATCGTTATTAATATCAGCTGAATCTACACCCATACTGTAGAAAGAAGTGTGTTTTAAAGAACTTTCTGTTTCATAAGAAAATGTGCCGTCTCCATTGTTGTAGTATAAAAAATCAGGAGCATCAAAATCATTTGCTACATATAAATCAACATAACCATCTTGGTTTAAATCAGAGGCAACTACACTATTGGGAAACCCTGTTCGTTTAAGCCCAGCTTCATCTGTAACATCAATAAAACTATTATTACCTGTGTTTTTAAATAATTGTAATGAATATTCTGGTAATGTTAAGTCTGCTCCAAAAAACTTAGAATAACTTCCTGGATTTGGTGGTTGATTAAGTAAGTATAGGTCCAAGTAACCATCATTGTTATAATCAAAAAAAACAGCATGTCTAGTTCTTGCCGATACATCAACACCCCACTTTTTTGAGGATTCTTCAAAAGTAAAATCTCCTTTATTTATATATAATTTGTTTCTTCTAAGTTCAGGGTTATCATCATACAACTCTTTGCTTACATATACATCAACAAGTCCATCATTATTAATATCTGCGATAGATATCCCTGATGACCAAGACCCATTATCTAAAATTCCTGAATTTTCTGTCTTATCTAGAAATTTAAAATCTCCTAAATTTCTATAGATTTTATCAGCAACTAAATTTCCTCCAAAGTAAAGATCTTGTAGTCCGTCATTATCAAAATCTGCAATTCCTACTCCTGCTCCACCGTAATAATTAGCATAAAGTAAAATGTTATGCTCTTTTTTGTCTTCAATAACATTATTAAACTCAACCCCTGTTTGATTAGAATTTAATAATTCAAAAACAGTTTCTTGAGAAAAGGAATAGTTAAAAAATAAAAAGAATATAATTAGCAATGCTTTCATAAAATAAAAGTAAAAAAAAAGAGGGAAATTAATCCCTCTTTTTCGAATATATAAAAAACAAAAATCTTCTTATTTATCCCACCAAACTCTTGTTGTAAAATCATTTGGTCCTTGTCTTGCAATTGCTGCAGCAAAATTATCAGCATTTGTAGACTCTTCTCCAGTTGGGTATATTAACCTTCTTGGAATAGTTCCTCCTGTAACATTACCTGGGTCGTTAGTAGGCGTTAAAGTTGGGTATCCAGTTCTTCTCCAATTTGAAAAAGACTCGTACTCATTTAAAAGAGTAGCAGCCCAATATTGTTCACTGATCATTTCCCATCCTCTTGCAGCATCGTAAGGCTTAGCAGCTAAATATGTAGCTACCTCAGCATCTGAAATTGCAGCGGCGTTTGTATAAAGTTGACTAAGCATCTGCATAGCAGCTTTTACTCCAGCCTCGTAGTGAGTTTTAGCATCACCAGGAACTGACCAACCTCTAAATGCCATCTCAGCTTTTAAAAGTCTTACTTCAGCATAAGTTTGGAAAACCATAGGAGCATCTCTTCCTGTAATTACATTTCTATTTGGCTCTGCATAAATTGAAGTATCAGCAACTGTAGCTCCAGTACTTCCATTTGGCATACCAATTAAATCTGCAATAGCAGTACTTTTATCAGATCTTCTAGCGGCTAGAATTGGTAATCTTGGATCATCTTTCATCCAGTCAACAAAAGTTTTACTCATTCTTGGATTTCCGTCAGCATCAAAAACTTCACCGTGTCCATTTTTATTAATTCCCTCAGGTCCATCAGTATGTGGAACCATTGCTATGTGATCATTAGAAGTCATAGTTCCAGCAGCAACAGCTTTTTCAGCCCATGCTTTCGCTGTAGCTGAATCTGCTTTAGTTAATCTCATTGCAAGTCTTAGCATCATTGAGTTACCCCAAGCTTTCCACTTAGCCATATTTCCCTGAAACATAATGTCTCCAGCACCCATAGTCGTACTAGACCCTAATTGAGCAACAGCAGCTTCAAGCTCTTTAAGCATATCCATGTAGATATCTTGTTGAGCATCGTATTTAGGCTTTAATATACCGTTAGTATACCCTTGACCTGCTTCACTGTAAGGTATATCACCATGAAGATCGGTAAGTCTTGAGTAAATAAATACTCTTAATATACGTGTCATCCCCATTTCTGACCCACTATTACCCTCTGATGTTAATTGAGCTTTAATGTCTTCAATTTCTTTAACAGCTGATGGGTAGTAACGATCCCATAATGAAGTAGCATATCCATCATTTCTAAAGTACCTGTCTCCAGACCAGTATCCAGCCGTAGATGAGAAATGTTGAATCATTACAGATTGGTAAATCAAACTGGCTCTCCAGTTTTCATATCTACCACCTGATGTTTGCAAAATAACTGACGCAAACTTGTTTGCAACGTCAATTTGACTTGCTTTTGCTGGGTTTACATTCAACTCCTCGAATCCTTTATCAAATTCACATGAGGAAAGAACTAAACTTAAAGCAAAAAATGTTAGTAATATTTTTTTCATAATTATATAAGTTTAAAATTTAAGGTTTACGTTAAGTCCAATTGTTCTAGGAACAGGAAGACCGAACCATTCTAAACCAGCAGAGTTTCCGTTATTATATGCAGACTCCGGGTCAATGTTATCAGTACTATTGCTCAAGAAAAATAAATTTCTTCCAATAAGCGATACAGTAGCTTTATCAACAAATGTTCCCTCTAGCATGCTTGATGGTACATTATAACCAATACTTAACTGACGAACTCTCATGTAATCTGAATCTTGTATAGCTTCTTCAGCAATTGAGTAAGTTCTTCTGTAATAGTCTTCTTGTTGAGCTTGAGGAATAGAAGTTGTAATTGAACTTCCATCTTCCATTACACCACTTGGTGTAAATCCAGCCTCACGACCTCCTGCAGGAACAGTTTTCTTGTGATGACCATTTCTGATTAAAAAAGCATTTGTTCCAGAGTAAATTTGACCTCCAGTTTTTCCTTCAACCAAAATTGAAGCATTGAAATCTTTATATCTAAACGAAGAGCCAAAACCTAAAGAAGTCGGCGCAACTCCAAATCCTAAGATTTTTCTAGCACCAATTTTTGGAATTGGAATTCCGTTTACCATTTCATGAACTATTGCACCTGCATCATTTCTTACATAAGAAGAACCGTAAAGTGCTCCGTATTTTTCTCCAACAATATGAGTAACTCTTAAGTTTCTCGAACGAGGCTCATCCATTGAGATATTACCTCCAGTGTCGTTAGTTGCAACTACTTCACTTGTATTATTAGTGTAGTTAATTGACGCATTCCATGCAAAATCATCAGTTCTCATTATCTCACCTTTAATAAGTAATTCAATACCTGAGTTTGAAATATTACCAAGATTTGCAAGAGCACTACCAAATCCAGATGTGGCAGAAGCACTAACCCCAACAATGTCTCCTAGTGTTTCATTGTCGTAGTATGTTGCATCAATAGATAGTTTGTTGTCAAACATTCTTAAGTCTACACCAAATTCTATTTCATTTTTCTCAAAAGGAGTAATTTCAGTGTTAGGAATAGTTCCTCCAGAAATATTTCCTAGAGAAGCACCTAAGTGACCTTGTCCGTATATTCCATAAGCTAAACTAAGTGCATATGGGCTATCAGCACCACCTGCTACTTGAGAGTAACCTCCTCTTAATTTTAAGAAGGAAACAGTATCTCCAAGATCCATAACATCAGAAAGAACTAATGAAAGAGAAGCAGAAGTATACAAGTCATTATTTGGAGCTTTTTTATCTTTTAAGGACAAAGTTGAGAACCAGTCGTTTCTTGCAGTTACTGTTAAGAAAGCCCAGTCTTGGAATCCAAATTCTGCAGATCCGTAAGCTGAGTTAATTTTCTTTTTCCAGTAGCTGTAACCACCTCCTTGGTTTTTAGTGTTACCAACATTAATTAAAAATGGAACAATAAAATCAGAACCTGATTTTGAAACTGCATCATATTCTTGAACGTTTGTTCCAATTCCAACAAATGCATTTACAGTAAGACCATCTACTACTTGTAAATTATCTGTACCTAAAAACGCATCAGCATCGTATTGCTTAAACGTACTTTTATTTTCATTTATAGATCCTCTTGGCTGAAAAGCAGTTCCCCAAGGCGTTGAACCAGTTTTGTGTAAATCGTAACGATCTCCACCAAGTCTACCTCTTAAGTATAAATAATCAGTAACATCATATCTAGCATTTAATGCACCTATAAATCTCGCTTTTTCAGATGAATTTATAAAATTATAAGCAGCAAAATATGGATTCTGAGAATAAGAATTATCACTAATTCTAAATTCTGTTAAATCTGCATTTCTACCAAGTCCACCTTCTCCCATCATGTCATCAACAGAAACAGTAGGGGCAAATAAATTAACAGCAAAGTTTCCATTACCTGGTGAATCTGATAATTGTGGATTACCCTCCTGGTCTTCTAAGATGTATTTCATATTTACATCAACATTAAACTTGTCTCCGTATTTTCTAGATGAATTTAATCCAAATGAATTTCTTTTTAATGTAGAATTAGGTACAATGTCTAAATTATCCAAATTTGTTACGGAAAATCTAGTACTACCGTTTTCGTCTGAAGATGAGACAGCAATAGTATTTGTGTAAGTTTCACCAGTTTGATAGAATTTATCTAAGTTACTTCCCTTATTAGTATAAGGTCTAGCAACACCATCCCATTGCTCAACTAAAGAACCATCCATTTTAGGCCCCCAAGCTTGATAAGTGTCAATTGCATCTGAAACTTTAGAAGCATCTCTACCCTGACCATAAATTTCTTGAGTATCCCTTAAAGAAAGATTTAACATGTCAAATTGAGTTGAAGAATTAAATTCAACTCCGATTCCCTTAGTTCCAGCTCCAGTTTTAGTGTTTATAATTATAACACCATTAGAAGCTCTTGATCCGTAAAGCGCTGCAGCTGCACCACCTTTTAAAACAGAAACTGATTCGATTTCATCTGGGTTAATACTAGAGATACCATCTCCGTAGTCAGCACCACCCCAAACACCAGCAGAACCTAAATTAGAATTGTTAATAGTAATTCCATCGACGACATAAAGAGGTTGGTTGTTTCCAGTTAATGAACTTGTACCACGAATAACAACTCTACTTGAACCTTTTGCACCCATTGACGAACCAGTTACCATAACTCCGGCAACCTTACCTTGAAGGGCATTAATAGCATTTGTAGTTTTGTTATCACTAAGTTCTTCTCCGCCTACTTGAGTAATTGAATACCCAACCGCTTTAACGTTTCTTTTTACACCAAGTGCAGTTACTACAACTTCAGATAAAGCGTTATCAGGCTGTAAAGAAACATTAACTGTTGCAGAAGATCCGACAACAACTGATTGATTTGAATATCCAACAAAGCTAAAAACAAGGGTGTCCCCACTTGAAGCATTAATTGAATAATTACCATCGAAATCAGTTGAAACTCCATTTTGAGTTCCCTCGACTAAAACAGTAGCACCAGGAAGTGGCACACC
>Ga0233432_10000877_pt1 | contig 28927 bp, 9 predicted proteins | sample SI_122_August201_6_FD_179870 | JGI IMG/M metagenome (GOLD analysis project Ga0233432, IMG submission 179870) | Seawater microbial communities from Saanich Inlet, British Columbia, Canada - SI_122_August2016_10_MG | ecosystem: Environmental > Aquatic > Marine > Inlet | place: Canada: British... | reverse complement strand
AGGCCATGTAGAAGTCGGTGAAACGCATGCCCTCCGCAGCCAGTTGGTCCAGATGGGGAGTGTCGTTTTTTGTCGAACCGTAGCACCCGAGATCTCCATAGCCGAGGTCATCACAATTGATGAGGATGATGTTGGGCGGTACTGCCACAATAATTATTCTGTCTTCAAAGAATGATTTGAGGTCGGGAACACAAAAGTAAACGGATGCAATACTCAAAATAGATTAAGTATTCAAAAGAATAAGACAAGACGAATTTTGAATAGAAATTATTTGAATATAACAAGTGGCCGATATGGATATGGAATGTTTAATGCTAGCGTTTATCCTTTAATTTAAGCAAGATAATTATTGGTGGCATTGGCCTACATAAGATCCAGTTTCCGGAGACACAAATGAAGTATAGTTTCGTACTTCTATGTATCGTTTTGATCTTCACAGGGAAGATCAATGCGGGAACGACTTATTTTGTCGATGACAAATCGGGTGATGATGCCAACAAGGGTACAGAAATGCTCAAACCCTGGAAAACCCTGGAACGAGTCAACTCCATCACCTTGGGTGCTGGAGACAAAGTTCTATTCAAGGCGGGTAGTCGCTATTCGGGGCAGTTTAAACCAATTGGCCGGGGTGCCAAAGAGGCTCCTATCGTGTTGGGCATGTTTGGAGAAGGCCCAAAACCGCGGTTCGACGGAGAGGGAAACTTTGAGTCGACGATCTACATCTACAATATGGAATATGTGGTCTTAGAAAACTTGGAAGTGACCAACACTGGTCCTGAGTCCATGCCAGGTCGTCGGGGAGTAAAAATCCATTTGGTTGATTTTGGAACCGCCCATGGCATCACCTTACGCAAATTATTCATTCACGATGTGAATGGGAGTATCTATAAGAAAAAAGGTGGAGGTGGTGCCATTTTTTGGCACAACCAGGGAAAGAACATCAAGTCTCGATTCGATGGTTTGTTGATTGAGGACTGTCACCTGAAGGACTGTGTGCGGAACGGGATCAATGCCAGAGGATATGGAAGTCGTCAAAACTGGTGTCCCAGCCTGAATGTGGTGGTGCGTCGTTGCTTACTGGAGGGCATTCCCGGAGATGGCATTGTTCCCCTTGCCTGTGATGGTGCTCTCATTGAGCACAATGTTATGCGTGATTGCCCAAGGATGTTGGAGACGGGTGACGCAGCCGCGGGGATCTGGCCCTTCAGTTGTGACAACACGATCATACAATTCAATGAAGTCAGTGATCACAAGGCACCATGGGATGCTCAAGGATTTGATTCCGACTGGAATTGTAGAAACACGATCATTCAATACAACTACAGTCACGATAATGAAGGTGGATTCCTGTTGATTTGCAATAATGGTGGAGCCAAGAAGTCCTTTAGTATCGGAAACCAGGGAACTATCGTCCGTTACAACATCAGTGTGAATGACGGTCTAAGGGTCACGGGAAAACACGAAGGGTTTTCTCCCACGATCCATATTTCAGGGCCTGTGATGAACAGCAAGATCTACAATAATGTCATTGTGATTCCCCAAAAGCCTGAAGAAGGTATTGACAGAAAGGTTCTGAAAATGGACAACTGGGGAGGCCCTTGGCCCGAGGGTACGCTATTTGCAAACAACATTTTTTATGTAGAGGGTGAAGGCATTTTTGAGCTTGGAAAAGACAAAAATACGGTATTCAAGAATAACGTTTTCTATGGAAAGATCGAAGGTCTACCCAATCAAGAGAGTCTCTTGAGCTCGGATCCCATGTTCAAGGGATTGCTTGGGGGTGGAGTGAATGGATTTGAGAGCCTTGGGGTCTTCATGCTCCAAAAAAATTCGCCTTATATTGAAAAGGCCATGCCGATACCAAACAACGGCGGACGGGATTTCTTTGGCAATCCCGTGCCCGAAAATGGCCCTTTTTCAATTGGGGTGCACGAGGCACAAGGTTTATGAGCTTAAAAAAAAACCACTTTAGAATGATTCCTGGAATGGGTGGTTGAGAGTAAAATATCTATTACGGCCAATATAGATATCCATATTTATGCTAATGTTATATTGACTAAAAATTGTTTCAGGAAAACAAAAAAAGAGGAGAAAAACAACTTATTTTGACGTGATAATTAACAACAATTCCTCGATTAATAGCATTGCCGTCAACAAATTTATGCATACCTTGATGTGGATTATTTCATGTGATGTCGTAATGGAGGGGAATTTGCATGCTGACCAGTATTGTGAGGGGTCACTTGATCATTCCAAAACCATCATGATTTCAGGAAGTCATCGAAATCCACAAGGAATTCATAAAAGTGATGAGAAGTTCAATACCAAACCGTCTAAAAGTTCTGCAATCCCTGTCCAAATAACTTCTGGCTCATCACGACTTGGGGTTCTTGCTATTCTGTTGATTCCAATGTTTGTTATCACCCCGATGGCGTTTGCGGCCGATACGAATGTGCTTGTCATTGGGTCGTCGAAGTCGTTTTCTGCCGATTATTACGCAACCATTTCGGGACATCAGCAAGCCTTCAATGCTATCCTGGTAGCCAATGAGCTTGACTTGATTCTCGATGGCAATAACGTTTTGGGAACGATCAATGTCGCTTTTGAAGATGTTTACAGTTCAGTCACAAGAAATATGAAATCGACGACAGCTCAATGTCGGACTTACTCTCTTCAGGATTACTACTATCACCCTGACAACAGGGCGAATCGCGGGGAAAACCTGAAAGGTAACGATGGTACCGTGTGGGATTTTGTCATTCTTATGGAAGATCCTTCGATTATCGTTAACACTCCTGGAGTCAATGCCAATGGCGTGAGGCTGATTGTGAATAAGATCAAAGAGGGGAGTCCCCAGGCTCAGTCGATCCTCTTGATGCAATGGCCCCATAGTGGCTATTCGGTTTCTGTGTCTGATTTCGGTGAGGTAACCTATCGCGTGGGGACTCTGGTGGAATTTCCACGAAATTGTGGTGGGTTAATGTCTGCCAAAATGCCTAGAGGGGCCTTTAAGTGAGGGGATTATTGGACCTATGCAATGCTAAGCGATAGAGAAATTCTCAGTCAGGGAATGGTGACTCGCCCCCCAACGGCTTTGATGGGTCTGGGAGAAGCTGTGGCGCCCCAGGCTAGGGGGATTCGTTTGCCCTCAGCGATTATCTGGTTCCTCCTTCTGCTGGTTATGACTGCGCATCTCAGTGCAGCAGATTTGAATGTCCTCATGCTAGGTTCGACAGAATCCTTTTCTGAAGAGGCTTTTTACGCAGGTGAGGCTTCGGTGAACAATGAGCAACCCTTTAACCCTCAGTTGGTGGCCAATGAACTTCAGGCCATCCTTTCGGGGAATGGGTTTTCGGCCAATGTCACCTTTGAGGATATTTACACCACAAGCACCAGATACATCAATTATGGTGGGGATGATCAAACCAGAACCTACTCACTGCAAGGCTATTTTTATCACCCAGCCGGCCGAGATGCTTTTTGGGAGAGCTTAAAAAACAACAGTGGAACACAGTGGGACTATATTGTTATTCTGGAGGACCCCTCGATCATCACCAACACGCCCGGTGTTTACGCCAATGGTGTCAGGCTGATTGTTAACAAAATCAGGGAGGGCAGCCCACAGGCCCAGCCTCTGCTCATGATGCAGTGGGGCGATCCGGCATCATCGGTTGCTGTCGATCACTTTGGAGAAGTGACCTATCGGGTCGGAGATTCTGGTGGGGTTCCTGTTGCTCCGGCCGGTTACGCGTGGAATGACCTGGCGTCAAAAGATTCTGGAACTCACCCAACGCCCCATGGAGCGTACTTGGCAGCGGCCACCCTTTATACAACGATGTTAAGTGGAAATGCAACGGCATCCTCCTACACATACGATGATGATTTGGCCAGCTTGGCCTATGGAACGGTGCAAACCCACGCAGCCCAAAGTCATTATACCGGTTTGTATGACACGCTGAACCCTTACCTGATTCTCAATGAAAAGGATCGGGTGATCAAGTCGGTTAAGAATGGTTCCAGTACGGTGTCAGGGCTTCTTGATTATCATAACTACAGTGGTGGCAGATATTTTAAAGCACTCCTTAATCCAGAACTTCGTATTCACGACTACAGTGAAGATCCTGACGGTTTTAGTGGCAAGACTCACTTTCACATAGGGCGAAATTTACATGAGACCACCAAGAGATACGCCTATACTCCATCGACCTACCGTTATGCCATGGGTTTCACCTACCAGGTGAGAAATCTGTCAGGCGGATCAGATTCCGACTTCACGCCAGGACAGGGACAATGGGACATGCTTTATGGAATGGACTATCTGGATAACGCTTATGGCTATGAGTACGACCGTGGCGACTCGAGGATGTCATTTCTCATGATCAAACAAAACAGGGTAGCAGATGGAGTGCGTAATATACCCATTCACGCTCTTTGGGCCTCTGTTAACGTCGAAATGGGGAATTCGACGCCCTTTACTGACACCCGTCACTACGGTGCCGACATGAACGAAGCGACGGTCTCTTACATGATGACCCTGCTCACCGGCCGTTGCCCCATTGGCAAGAACGGCACGGCGACTGAGCGTGAACGCCAGCGAATCGGGTATGAACACGCTTGGGTGATGTCCACCCTCAACCTCCGGCCTCCCGGATTTACGACCTTCCCAAGTGCCGCCAGTGCCAAAACGGTATCGACCACAGCGAACGAGACCATGGAGGTGTACTTTATCAATGCGCCTGAATCAACGGTCACCGTGGACGTTTCTCTCAGTGCCAACACGGCGGCTCTCGTGAATCCCAAAACCCTCACCTTCACGACCAGCAATTACGACACAGTTCAAAATGTGACGGTTCGTGGCTTGGATGGATCGAGCGCCTCGGAGGCTTTTGACGTTCAGTTTCAGACAACTTCCAATGATGTGAATTACAACAGTCTCACAGATTCTTGGGCCTATACCAACACTCGCGAGTTTCCCGTCTCAGGAGCCACATTGGTTGAATTGGCGGATCAATCTTTGACCGTTGGCAAGAACAGTCGCTTGAGCATTGACCTAGGAGTGGCTGGTGCAACGGAAGAAAGTGTAGTCCTTTTGGGGCCGTCTCAGGGAAATCTGAGTTGGATCAACAGCTCAAATGTTCTTTACGTTCCTGGTGCGAATGTGGTGGGGGTCGACAGTTTTGCTTTTTCATTGGTCAGTGGAACGACGGTCACCAAAGGGTATGTGGCGATCAATATAGCTGACGAACCTCAATTGGTTTTTGTGGAGAGTGGGGGAAATACTTCGGTTGAAGAAGCTGGCCCAACGAACGACACCTACACCGTGGCTTTGAACAAAGCTCCATCCCATGATGTCACGGTCAATTTGACCACTCCCGATGGACAAACGAGCGTGAGTCCGACGCCACTCACCTTCACCAGTGGTGACTGGAGCACTCCTCAGACGGTGACGGTGACGGCGGTGGTCGATGGGACGCCTGATGCGACGAGTGTGGGATCCATCTTTCATGCGACCAGTAGTGCCAACACCAGTTGGAATGGATTGAGCAACCACGTCTACCCTCTTGTTCTTGACGATGACAACGCCGTACCCGTGGCATCTGGGAATTCAGTCGAAACGGTGATGGATGTTGCTTTGCCGATTGTTTTGGTGGCGACTGACGGGGACGCCGATCCATTGACCTATACCATTGTCGCCTCTCCTTCTCATGGCACGCTCAGTGGAACCGCTCCAAACCTGACCTACACTCCAGACTCCGGCTATGTGGGTAATGATCAGTTCTCCTTCAGAGTCAATGATGGGACCATCAATTCAAATACCGCGACGGTATCGATTGTGGTCAGCAATGCCCCTGTCGCAACCAGTACGGTTGCCGCAACGTCACTCAACACGCCTGTGGCCTTTACTCTTTCTGCCAGTGACGCTGATGGTGATAGCCTTTCCTATACGCGCGTTTCAGAGCCAGCCAACGGGTTTCTGAGTGGCACGGAACCAAACCTGACCTATACTCCGAACGCCAATTGGAGTGGAAGCGATAATGTATCGTTCTATGTCAATGATGGTGTGGCAGATTCAAATACTGCGACGGTGAGCATCCATGTGAGCAGCGGGAACCTGATCACGGTTCAGAACCAAAGCTTTGAAGATGGCGGACTCGACAATTCAAATCAGCCTCCATGGAAGCTATCCAATGGGAGTACAAGCATTAAAGTTGATGAGGCTAATGATCTCGTTGGCAAGATAGACCCATCACCCGATGGGACGAGCAATTATGGCTATAGCTACAGCACCAGTCACTCATTCTATCAGGTTTTGTCAGAAACCCTTGAAGCTGAGATGACCTACACTCTTAGCGTGGACATTGGTGACCGGACGGACAATGTGGTGACGCCTGGGCCCAACCTGCACTTGGGGTATGTCTCTGATTCACCGACGGCAGAAGATGACTGGGGATTAAACCTCTTGGCGGCAACCGTGGTCAGCAACACGATTCCTGTAAATGACGCCGGAGCCACTGATGGTTGGGAGCGCTGGGTGAGTACCTTTACCACGGGTCCTTCTCCAGCAGGAGAAGGAAAGGCTCTGAGAATTGAGCTGGAATCCATGGGGGGGATTATTTTGTGGGACAATGTTCGCTTTGAAAAGGTCTCCTCCACTCAAGTGCTCCCTTATGTCAGTGTCAGCGCCATCGACCAGAATGCTGCAGAACAAGGTTCAGACACGGGCACATGGCTGATCAGTCACGATGGTTTTTCGGCGAATGCGCTAACGGTTAACTTCACCCTTGGTGGTACTGCCACAGAAGTTGACGATTATAGTGTGACCGCCAACACCTCGGTGACGATAGGTGCGGGAAGCACCAACACCATCGTGACCTTGACCCCAGTGGATGACGCTGTTTTTGCAGAGCACGGGGAACAGGCAGAACTGACGATCAGTGCGAGTTCAAATTATGCGATTTTCACGGCAACAGATAACATCATCATTGTAGAAAACGACAACAATGCTCCGGTGGTGAATGCTGGGAGTGATCAGGCTGTGTTGCTGAGTGGGAGCTCAGCCCCTGACCCCATAGCGGGTGCAGACATATTTCTGGACGCGGGCACCGACGATGGCGTGAATGCCACATGGGAAGCCAATATAGGCACATGGGAACCAACTTACACTGGCACTGTGACTTGGGTTGCTGATGCAGGGAGTTCCCTGCCGGGCATAACGTCTGCCTATGATTTTCCTGGAGGGGGATTTGGCACCGATGGGTTTGAGGGAACCTCGATAGGAGATTTGGGCCATAACACAACTCCCGTCACGGTTGAGATTTGGTTCAAACCAGATGCCACTAGCGGCCATCCCACCAATGGTCAAATACTTTACGAAACAGGGGGTGGCACAGGTCTAGGGATCTTCTACACAAATGGTGTTGTAGAAACATCCCATGACTCCAACCAGTCAGAAATTAGCTACGATGTCACCTCACTGGTCAACGAGTTCATTCAAGTGGTCATCACCTACGATACGGCAGGTGGAGCCGACGCTTTCAAACTTTACATCAACGGCGACCTGAAGTCCAGTACAGCCTTTGACGATAACAATATCTGTGGCGGTGATGCGGCGGGTCTAGGAGCCCGTGGAGAGACCAATGCGGGTGGCAGAGGGTCTAACGACGCCGAAACGGAGAGCTTTGACGGAAAAATAGCCATCTTTCGAACCTATTTCAACAAGATCTTGAGCGCTACCGAAGTTCAGGAAAACTATGACTCTATAGCTCTCAACGCTGTGGCCTCGGCCAATCTGATTGGCTCTGCCACAGATGCAGACAGTGACCCTATGACAACGACGTGGACCAAGGTTTCCGGGACAGGCAACGTGACCTTTGCCGATTCTGCCAATGTCATCACGACGGCCAACTTTGACTCCCTTGGAACCTATGTCTTGCGCCTTAGCGCTGACGATGGTTCTGATCAAACAGCGGACGATGTGACGATCACCGTCACGGACAATTTGTCCAGTATTGTGTTGGTGGAGGAGTCGTCACTGAGTATTGGCGAAGGCACCAGTGGAAACATTAGCATCAAGTTATCCGGAATACCAACGGGAGATGTTCACTTCGCGCTAACCCGAACCTCCGGTGACAGCGATCTCATCTTCAATTCAGGGAATACACTGACTTTTACTACCTCAAACTGGTCAAATTACCAATATATACAACTGGATGCAGAAGAAGATGATGGTGAAACCTTTTCGGGCAATGCGACATTCTCCATTTATAAAATTTCTGGAAATGGTAGTTACTCTTCTGTGGAAATATTGGTATCTGAAATTGATGACGATATCAACCTGACCGTTAATTCCGATGGAAATGGTACTGTGACAGGTGGTGGAGTGGTGGATCTCATCGATGCTCCATATGACATCATAGCGACGCCTGACACCAACTACGCGTTTGATAGCTGGTCTGGAAATACGGGTGTGATTGCCAATCTTTCTGGCAATAGCACGACCATCAGTACCAACGTTTCCGAAACTATCACCGCTAACTTTATTTCGACGGTTCCCATGGTTGTGGTGGAAAGTGATCCTGTTAGCGTTGCCGAGGGAAGTTCAAATGTCATCAGGGTCAAATTAATTCCATCTCCGACGGCTGATTTAACGCTGGGATTTCAGGCCGTTGGTGGAGGTGATGGAGATTTGACAATATCAACTAACACGGTGGTGATCACCTCAGGTAACACCAACTGGCATGATGTAACCGTTGATGGCGCAGAAGACGGTGATACGACCTCTGGAAATACCTTGTTTAATATTTACAAGGTGAGTGGTGTGAATCCACTCATCAATGCCACTGTTGATGTTATGGAGATCGATGACGATATCTTTCTCACAATCCTATCTGCTGGAAATGGTTCTGTATCGGGTGGTGGAATTGTCGAGAAGTCAGGATCGCCCTATAATATCGTCGCCACACCCATCAGTGGTTATGAGTTTGTCAGTTGGTCGGGTAATATTGGGGCCCTTGGGAATATTTCCGGCAACAGTACGACGCTGACCACATCCCATGATGAAACCATCACGGCCACTTTTCAGTGGATTGTCGTTTACGAAACTCCAGCTGTTCTTGTGGGTGGTAATATTCGTAATGGAAATTTTAATGCAAGTGCGATCGATAACACGAATTACACTGATACGGACGAGTGGTACAATCTGTTAGGTGATCAAGGCACACAGTGCACTAGAACTAATTTGGACCAAGACGGCACCAGTAATGCTATTCTATCAAGTGGGAAACAACTTGCTATCAATACTGATCACACGATTGCTGAAGGAGATAAATTTGATGTCAGCTATGTTTGGCGTGATGCGTTTAATTGGGTCGATGGGTCGGATCGAGTTAAAGTGTCACTTTTTGTCACGAGCGACAACACCTTCAATGGTACGCGAATGGATCTCATTCAGGATCTATCAGAAACGTCAGTTTCTGATAGTGCTTATCAAAGCGTTGATCATAACGAATTTTATACAGCAACTGAATCAGATACAGGCAAAATTTTATTTATGGTTATCGAGACGGATTCTGTGGGCTTTGCTAGAATAGACGATGTCGAGCTAATCGTGACATCTCTTTCGACAACTGTCCCAGCGGGCATCACGGTCTCTTCGATCAGCGGAAATACGAATGAGAATGGTGGCACTGCGACCTTCACGATTGTGTTGGATAGTGAGCCCAGTGCCAATGTGACGATAGGTATCAGTAGTTCTAACACGTCCGAGGTGACGGTGTCTCCTTCGACTCTGGTTTTCAGTTCGGGCAACTGGAACAGTGCTGCGACAGTGACTCTGACGGGTGTAGATGACACGGTGGTAGATGGAACGGCAACGGTGACGATTGTCACGGCAGCAGTGACGAGCTTGGACGGATCGTACAACGGTCTGAATCCAGGGGATGTTAGCGTGGACAACCTTGATGATTCTGTGACGCTGACGGTGAACAGTAGTGGTGCAGGAACAACATCTTCGAGTGGTTCTGGTTTGGTTGAGCCCGATGTTTACACGGATCTGACGGCGACGGCAAATGTGGGTTACAGTTTTGTGAACTGGTCGGGTCAAACGACGGGTCTAACCGATGCCAATGCATCCAGCACGAACATCCAACCGACGGGTGATCAGACGATCACAGCAAACTTTAGCCTGAATACGGTTGTTCTCGTCTCGGATAATTTGAGTCTGAATGTCGCTGAAGGTGGTTCAAACACCTTGCGCTTCAAACTTTCGGCCGAACCGACGAGTAGTGTGAGCGTGACGATCTCGAACACCGCCGGTGACAGCGACCTATCTGTTTCGGGTTCACCGCTGAGTTTTACGACGGGCAACTGGGGTGACTGGCAGTCGGTGAGTGTTTCCGCTGCCCAAGATTGGGATGCGATCCACGGCATAGCAACGGTGACGGCCACGTCGACGGCGGGTACGAATGTGATCACGGTCAGTGAAGTCGACGACGACAGCGGTGCCCTTGAGATCAACCTTGTTTTGAGCACGCTATCTGAAAACGGAGGAGCCACGACTGGTAACGTAGTCCGTAACACGGACCCGACCTCTAGTCTTGAAGTGACGCTGAGTACGAACGATCAGACGGAGTTAGCCTCCCCGGGAAACATCACGATTCCCGCGGGTAACATCTATGGTGTATTCACGTTGAATGGCGTAGATGACCTGGTCACGGATGGAAGTCAACTGGTAAATCTGACGGGTAATGCAACGAACTTTGTCAGTGCTAATGTGAATGTGACGGTGACCGACGACGATGTTCCTGGTATCACGGTGTCCGCTGTCAGCGGAAATACGGATGAGGATGGTGGCACTGCGACTTTCACGATCGTGTTGGATAGCGAACCCAGCGCCAATGTGACGATGGGCATCAGTAGTTCGAACACTTCCGAGGTGACGGTCTCTCCATCGGCCCTGATATTCAGTTCGGGCAACTGGAACAGCGCTGCGACCGTAACGTTGACGGGTGTAGATGACACGGTGGTCGATGGTACTGCAACGGTGACGATTGTTACGGCAGCTGTAACGAGCTTGGATGGATCCTACAGCGGTCTGAATCCAGCGGATGTTAGCGTGGATAATCGTGATGATTCTGTGACGCTGACGGTGAACAGCAGTGGTGCAGGAACAACGTCTCCAAGTGGTTCGGGTTTGGTTGAACCCGATGTCTACACGGATTTGACGGCAACGGCCAATGTGGGTTACAGTTTTGTGAACTGGTCAGGTCAAACGACGGGTCTAACAGATACCAACGCATCCAGCACGAACATCCAGCCGACGGGTGATCAGACGATCACGGCGAACTTTAGCCTCAACACGGTTGTTTTGGTCTCGGATAACTTGAGTCTGAATGTCGCTGAAGGCGGTTCAAACACCTTGCGCTTCAAACTTTCGGCCGAACCGACGAGTAGCGTGAGCGTGACGATCTCGAACACCGCCGGTGACAGTGACCTCTCTGTTTCTGGTTCGCCGCTGAGCTTCACGACGGGCAACTGGGGTGATTGGCAGTCGGTGAGTGTTTCTGCTGCCCAGGATTGGGATGCGATCAACGGCAGTGCGACGGTGACGGCCACGTCGACGGCGGGTACGAATGTGATCACGGTCAGTGAGGTGGATGACGACAGTGCTGGCCTTGAAATCAACCTTGTTTTGAGCACGCTATCTGAAAACGGAGGCGCTACGACCGGTAACGTTGTCCGTAACACGGACCCGAGCTCTACTCTTGAGGTAACGCTGAGTTCGAACGATCTAACGGAGTTATCCTCCCCGGGAAACATCACGATTCCCGCCGGCAACATCTATGGTGTATTCACGTTGAATGGCGTAGATGACCTGGTGTTAGATGGTGACAAGGAAGTCACGTTGACGGCTAATGCGACAAATTTTTCGAGCGCAAGTGCAAATGTCAGCGTTATGGATGATGAAGGTGCTGGCATCACCGTTTCTCCTGTCAGCGGAAATACAACTGAGGACCTCGACACAGCAACCTTTACGGTCGTCCTGGATACTGCCCCTAGTTCAGATGTGTCGATTGCAGTCGGCAGTTCAGACACCTCAGAAGTGACGGTGTTTCCCTCAACATTGGTGTTTACCTCGGCCAACTGGAATAGCCCAGCGACAGTAACCCTGACAGGTGTGGATGACTCGGTAGCGGATGGAACAGTCAGTGTCAATATCGTTATCGGAGCCGCCGTTAGTTTGGATGGAACTTACAATGGAATGGATGTAGCTGATTTTACGGTAGACAACCTTGACGATGCAGTGACTCTAACGGTGAATAGTGGTGTAGATGGATCCACATCTCCAAGTGGATCGGGTCTGGTTGACCCTGATGCATCGACAAGTTTGACGGCAACAGCAGATACTGGGTACAGTTTCGTAAACTGGACGGGCCAGACGACTGGCATCGGGGATGCAAATGCCACGAGTACGACGATCCAGCCGGCGGGAGACCAAACTGTTCAAGCCAATTTTGCATTGACAGGATTATCTATTGTGGTTGAAAGCAGTATGCTGAATGTTTCAGAAGGGTCTTCCAACACCTTCCGTATCAAGCTCTCAACTGAACCTGCAAGTGATATTGATCTTCTTGTTTTTGCGACTGGAGGAGATTCTGATCTGACTCCTTCTGGTGGAAATACACTGACCATTGTTTCAGGAAACTGGAATACCTGGCACGAAATTAGCATTCAGTCCATTGAAGATAATGGTGATACCTCATCGGATAACACCCTTTTCAAAGTGACCAAGGTTTCTGGGCTGAACAGTGTGATTGGCGGTCTGTGCGATGTCTGGGAGGTGGATGATGACATCACGTTAGTGGTTGGCCACGATGGCAACGGCAATACGATGGGTAGTGGTATTGTTGATAAGGACAACAGTCCTTACACGATTACAGCGACGCCGAATAGCGGTTTCACATTCCTGAACTGGAGTGGAAATACGGGTGTCATGGGAAGCACAACGTCCAGCACGACAACGGTTTTTACAACAACGGACGAAACCATCACCGCCAACTTCAGCCTGACCAGTTTGGCCGTCGAAATCGAAACGGACCCTGTGAGCATTTCCGAAGGAGGAAGTGGCATCATCCGGGTGAGATTGAGTGGAGCTCCAGTCGGAGACACGGGCCTTGCCATTGCCTACACTTCTGGGGATACAGATATCACTGTAGGAACCAGCAGTGTGACCTTTACGACTGCTAATTGGAATGTCTGGCAAGATATCACCGTCAGTGCGGCCCAAGATGCCGATCTGGTGGACGACACGACCAACTTCACGATCTCGCAGACTTCTGGTGTGAGCACCGTCAATTCCATCACAGCGACTGTGAAAGCCGGCGACGACGATAGTGCCTCCTATGCGCCGAACATTTCGACCCTCACACTTGGTGAAAACGACTCTGGCTCTTTCACGGTTGTGCTTGGTGCTCAGCCCCAAAGTGACGTTGTCTTGTTGGTGGTCAGCTCCGATACAGCAGAGGCAACGGTGAGCAACTCGACATTGACTTTTACGACGGCTAACTGGAACTTACCTCAGACGGTGACCATCACTGGTATCGATGACTCCCATCTGGGTGACGACGGCGCTGTTGTCACCGTCTCTGTCGTGACAGCTTCATCGGATGATAAATTTGATGTTTTGGCTGATAAGACGGTCGACGTCACTTTGAGTGACGATGATGCAGCGGGATTTACCTTGAGCACGAACAGCTTGGGCATCAATCGAAATGGTGGGGTGGGGTCCTTTACCGTCGTCCTAGATTCACAGCCTGCCTCTGATGTTGTGATCAGTGTGTCCTCCGACAACCTTCTCGAAGCGACAGTGTCACTCAGCAGTCTGACCTTCACAAACGTTGACTGGAATCTGGCGCAATCGGTTGCCGTCACTGGGGTGGACAACTTGAATTTGGGAGCGAATGTAGCGGTGATCTCCGTTTCTGTTGAGGACGCTTCGTCAAATGATGCTTTTGATCCGTTGGCCGACAAGACCGTCAATGTGACGCTGTTTAACAACAACACTGCTCCTGTGATAGATCAGAGTGAAAGTCTGTCTGTGACGATGGCCGAAGATGGCACTCTGTCCCTGTCTTCACTGGGAACCATCTCTGCGATGGACGTGGAAGGCGATAGCCTGATTTGGTCGGTGGGCTCTCAGGGGGCAAATGGCACAGCTTTGGCCTCTGGAAACCTCAATACTCTGTCTGACTTGAGCTACACTCCTGATACAGACTGGAATGGAGTTGATTCTTTTGTCGTCAAAGTCAGTGATGGTTCTGACAGTGACACGATTCAGGTGAACGTTGAAGTCTTGCCCGTCAATGATGCTCCTACGGTTGCGGGTAATGTTATTGACCTGGACGAATACACTGTACACATCGTTCGATTCAGTGATCTGGGTTATGACGACGTTGAAAGAGATGCTATGAACCACATCAGAATCGTGTCGCTTCCTGCAGACGGTGTGGTTTATCGGGACGGCGTTGTCATAAGTGAGGGTGATGTGATCTCCCTAGCCGATATTGATCTTGGAAAATTTTCGTATCAAGCAGGAGCTGGTCCTGATGTTGAGAAACTGGGATTTACAGGCAACGATGGAAACTTGGATAGCGAGGTAGCCGAGATTACCTTCAATGTTGCTGACAAGACTGCCCCAACGGTTTTGGCCAGCTATCCCACCACAGGAAGTCGAATTTATGGAAGTACGGTGATAGGTATTCGCTTTTCTGAAGTTGTTGACGCCGTAGATGCAACCAACCCGATCAATTATGTTCTTAGTGGTGGGGCTGCCGGTGGAGTGACCGTATTGAGGGTTTCGGGTACAGGGGCGGGCATCTACACCCTTGAACTTACCAACACATTGAAAGCTGGCTCTGTGAAAATTACGATTGGAAGTATTCGAGACCTATCCGGAAACCCCATGGTAGGAGCCCATGAGGTCAATTTTCAGGTCCAACCTCCGATTAAAGTTGTTGAGGAGCCCTTGGTGGCGTTGGGTGGGGAATCTTATCTGTGGCTGGAAACCGAGACGTCGATCACAGATATCGTGGTTGATGACCCCTCCATTGTCGATATCAATCGAGAGGACTTGACCTACAGGGGACTGAATGCCGGCACGACGACGGTCACTCTCACGGATGAAAATTCCAATACCTACTCGATGACAATTACGGTGAGGAGTCCAAATACGAATTCGACGGATTATCAGTTCAATGATTACAACAACGGTGCCGGGTACAGGATGGTGACTTTCCCCTATTTCTTGAGTGGGCCCGACAAAAAGCTTCAATTGTTGTCCATGCTTCAGCAGAAATTGGGGCAGATGTCGAACAGCAATTATCTGCTTTATGTTTACGACAACGTTCGTCAAAGTTATGTGCGCTTGGATGAGTATGGGGGGGAGGTGAATGTTGGTATGGGTTTCTGGATGGCTTCTCTTTATGGAACTGCATTTGATTTGTCGGCATTTGGCCCTAGCAACCCGGAAGTTGTCGCTGTAAATCTTGTTCCGGGGTGGAATATCATCGGCAATCCCTACACAGTGGCTCTTCCGACGACCAACATCTACTATCCCATGGGAGATGTCTCTATTCCAGTGCCTTCTGGTAATCAACAGGTTTTGGGCCATCACTTCTGGTATATTGAGGATGGATATTCCGAACACGAGTCTTTGGGGACTCTCCAGGTTGGACAGGGAGCATGGATTTACAATAGCTCAGACCGTGTTGAGAAGATCATCTTTCACCTCCCTGTTGAAGGTCTTGCCAAGTCAACTCTCGTTGAGTCAGTCAGAGGAGATATTCCCATGAGTGAACTTGACCTTGAAGGTGAGCCCCTTCCTCCTGCATCTCCGAAAGTCAAGGTTGCCGTTGAAAATTCGGAATCATCTTCTGTGATCACTGTAGCACCCGTAGAATCCGTAGCGCCCGTAGTGCCAAATAGTGGATTTAGCGTTGGTGGCGGTGGTGGAGGCGGAGGGTGCCTTCTCAGATGATCCGATTCATGGGTATCCGTTGGATGCTGGATCCCTGTGGAAGTACCTGTTATTTATGACTGGCAGCCCTTGGTTGATAAGTCAATTCCTTGCGTTGTGTGGTCAAGAGGGGTTAGTGATTCTGAAAAGCCTTCAAAACTGAAAAAGTGAATTCTTTATATTCATCGACGCCCGTTAAAATCTATTTGATGGACAATATTATGAATTTTGGCATTTCCCTTACCCGGGCTTCCCTTCTGGTATTTACAGGAGCATGTCTCCTCTTCACTTCTGTGATGGCCGACGTGGTTTCAACCTCGGGAAATATTGATTTCAAGCTACAAGACAGTGGTGCCAACGTGATGAGGTTGACTTCTACGGGCTTTGGAATTGGGTCAGATCTGTCACCTTCGGCTAATTTGCATGTGGAGGGGAATGTGATGGTTACCAACAGTCTTAGCATTGGTGGTCCAGAATCCGGATCGTCCAATTTGACGCTGTCTGGGACCAGTTCATTTGCACCTCAGACATTTAATACTTCTGGAAATATTCAAGCCTCAACGGTATGTCTGGCCAATAGTGCGAGTGGCAATCTGACTTTGAGACTACCTGCTATTACTTCAGGAGAAGATGGACTGATCTATCACATCAAAAAGATCTCATCGGAGAACGAAGTTGTGATAAGAGGGCGAAATCTGGCTCAATTGGACCAGTACCCCAGCCTGAAGCTGAGCTCAGGAAATTTGGGAACACTTAAGGTCATCGCCCACTCGGGGAATTGGCATGTACTAACCCTCTCGGGAAATATTTATAACCCATTTACCCCTGAGGATGTTGAGCCCACGTGTTGGTTTGATGCCTCCGACGCTTTGACGGTCACCGGCTCTCCTGTCAGCCTTTGGGCTGATAAATCCGAAAATGGCAACGATGCATCGCAGGGGAGTTCTAGCGCTCGACCGTCAACAGGAACGACGATCAACGGCCTTAATGTTCTCACTTTTGATGATGCTAGTCCCCAAGACCAAATGAGATTGGATACCTACATCACCGGTTCTGGTCCCATCTATGCATTCATTATTGCACGAGCCCATGAGGCTAATAGCACCAATTATATTCTATATGACATCGGTAATTCAGAGACCACTAGGATCGGTCTATCATCAAGCAACATACTTGCCGGTAGATGGGATTCTTCAGGTTCGGGATTTTCCGGCCCAGCAGTCCCAGACTCAGGGACGGACCTTGTAATGTTTGAATATTGGGTTGACTCGAGCAATAATGGATATACCTCTTCAAATGGTGATAATCCTACCAGTTTTGGTATGTTAACCGTCGACACAATGGAAATCGCTAGGATAGGAAGAAATGGTAGCTCCACTTTTGATGGAGATATAGGAGAAATTATAATCACTCAAATGTCAATCTCAACTTCGTATAGACAAAAGATTGAAGGCTATCTTGCCCACAAATGGGGGGTTGAAGGTCAGCTTCCTGGAGGGCACACCTATAAGACATCCCCCCCCTAAATAGATATTCTTAGAAAGTGAGTTAAAACAATAACTTCCAGCAGGCACCATTAAAAAAGTTTATATTTCGAGCTTTGAGTCCCCTTTTTGGCTCGACTCTTGGTTTAAAAGAATGAGCCTTGTGCCTAACTCCGGCAATTGGCGAAACGTCATACCCGCGCAGGCGGCAACGCCCGAACATCTCACCATGAATGACGGAATTCTCAGCAATGAGTTGAGTATAGTCGGGAGTGATGGCTTTCAGTGCAGTTGCGATATCTTCAGGAACCAGCGCTTCGCTCCTTCTGTCGGGGACCGTCCGGGCAAGGATGATCAACTCTTCGGCATCTGAGACGATCAGTCTGTTGCCATCAGCTACAACACTGCCACCTTTGGCTTCGACTCTGGCGACCGTGCAGCATCCAAGGACCTCCTGCTTCTCCCATCGATCGTTGAACGCCATGCGCTGAATGAGACAGTTTTCGACAATTGAAGTTTCGCAATGATCGACAACTTCTTTGTAGATGTCTTGATCATTGGGGTTCTCGGGTGGAGAGTCGTCAATCTCCTGTAAGCCTACAGATAGATTGAGCTTTGAGACGGTGGGACTGACCAGTTTAATGACGACGATATCTTGAATACGAGACACAAAAAAATGACGGTGATAGAGCCCACCTTTAGATCGCCATGCGACCAGGCCTTCACCCGTTTCGAAGTCGATGGAACGAGCGTAACTCTCCGAGTTTAAATCCCCATCCATTTGCAGTTTCAATGAGGAGGCGCCAACAAAGGGGTCTGTGAAATGATCGCCCGTGAGCCCGTTGTCCTCTCTGATCTTGCGTATCAGGGCTTTTGCTTCAGTTGCCTTACCTTGGAGGACCAGCTGCTGAATCTCGGCATAGTGCTCTTTTAACGGGCTGTATCCGGCATCGGGGAAAAGAGGGGAAACAACTCTTCGTGACTCAGGACAAACTCTTCCTAAGACGTGCGCCCGAAAGCCAGAGCTCCCTGAACACCATTCCCAACGACGGTTCCGAAATCCCACGTCCATTCGGGTTCCAGACTCACACAACCACGTTCTGGGTATGTGATCTGTAGATTGCTAAGCAGTTCAGCAAGGTTGGTCTTTAGTGGTTTGTTTTTTATCTCTATTGAATTTTAAAGAGAATTATCGCACCATTCTCCTTTTCCAAGCAATGGATGTAGGAAGCAGGGGCTCTTTTATGCACAATAAATCTTCGTCGTTTGCTTGATCGAAATTAAAATTGCAAAATTGATTTAATCGTGTCTTAATACTTAGTCCAGTTCAACAATAATATCGCAATGATCTTCATTCCCTAGGTTGAATGCAATCATCTGCTATTTCTATGATTCAACTCTCCGTATCGTAGATATCCCACGGAGAGAAAAAGGGTCACGGGAATTCATCGTCATGCAGCTGGGGGATTGTGAAGACCCAGATCAGAACTTAGGTGAAGGAAGGCCCTTCCCCGTGATAAATAAGCGCTTCTTGTCCAGGGCCAATAGCATGATTCCCGCAGATGTGGCCAGGGTCCTTGCTCCATAGGAAGGGTCATTGTTCTTAGGGTCTCTTCCCCAGGGTTGGAGATAGAGGCCTCCGTCATGACATTCAGAGAGGATCAAAAAGGACTTCATGTAGTCGAGGTAACTGATTGTCGCCTTCGGTTGATCCCCAAGTGCACCAGCCAGAACACTCCAGAATAGATGGATGGAGCTGGCCGCGTGCCCATCAAAAGACTTGTAGGGAGTTAGGGCTACGGAATTGGCCCCATGGTGGCCGAGATGTTTCCTTAAGTAAGAGAGTGGCCTTCCTCTTTATGTTGGAAGGGTAGGGGCAGGTCGAGTTCTATCGTGAGTAAGAAAGGAAAGGTTCTTTTCTAGAGTTTCACAAATCACTTCTCATTATTCAATTTAATACAAAAATTTTCTTCCGTGATTAAGACCTTGAGTATAAACGTTGATTAAGTATTGTCTTTTATCAAAGTCAAATTTAATTTCTTTTATAAGGTAGAGTCATGAGTTCAATATATGAGAGAATTGGTGGAGAAAAAGCAGTTGACGCTGCTGTCGATAAGTTTTATGAAAAGGTTCTCGCAGATGACCGCATCAAGCACTTTTTTAATGAAACTGACATGAAAAAGCAAGCTAGTCATCAGAAACAGTTTTTAACCTATGCTTTTGGTGGAAGTTCAAGCTATTCAGGAAAATCAATGAGAATAGCTCACAAAAACTTAGTTGAAAAAATGGGACTTAATGATTCACATTTTGATGCTGTTATGGAAAACCTTGGGGCAACACTGAAAGAGCTTGGGGTACCAGATGATTTGATCGGTGAAGCTGCAGCCATCGCTGAGTCCACTCGAGGTGATGTTTTAAACCGACAGGCCTAGTTCGTCATTGAATTGATCTCTGTAAGCCTGATTGTTTACTCAAGTTGATTCTGTATGTCCTTGGGTTAGTATGATGATAGGTTTATGGAGGTCAGTCATTGATTGATATTCAACCCCAATAGAGCAGAGATTTATCGCGAAGCATTAGGAGACTTTTAATCTTGATTGAAATACGCTTTAAATGAGATTGAGTTATTATTATGTCGACTGGTAGCTTAAACAAAGGGTCTGTGTCAAGAATTAAACTGGTAAAGGTAGCGTATCGATGACCTTTTATGGTAACCTAAGAGCTCTGTGTATGACAGTCAACTCGATGACGGGATGTCATGAAAGAAGATATTTGGGAAGGAGAGGTTAGGAAGGAGTCCTCTTAAATAAATTGAGCGGAAAAAATAATGCTCGAGATATTTTAGAGGCGTGATCTATAAAGTGGAATCACTGAAATCATGATTGAGCTACTCTTTCAATTGAACCCCTGAAGGTATAGGGATCAATAGATCTGTGGAGCTAACCATAAAAAAATTCAGGTTTAAGATGGCTCCTAAACCTGAATGGAAAGATGTCGCTAATTGATCAAGGGGTCTGTTTGACGCTTGCGTCAAAATTAAAATCGAAGCCATCGTTGTAAACCTTCATGAACAACATTCCCCAACGCCAATTGTGGCGGGTGGTGAGGGCGAGGGTGTTTTCTCCTTGTCGAAGATGTTTCATGGCAGACTCTTTGAATTCGTTTTCGATATTCCCTGTCTTCTTTTCGATATTATTGACCTTGCCAATCAATTCTCCATTTAGATAGATCTCGATCCCTTGTTGACGAAAGACCCAAGCTTGAAGACGTAATCCATCAAAATCTTCAAGGTTCTCAACGGAGAACTTTGTACGTAGCAGAGCTGTGTGGTACATTCGCCATGAAATTGGCAAAGTCGTGTCCATCCAAGATTCGTCATTGAAATTAGGTTGAGTCCAATCTGTTGGAGCTTGGGTGATACCTTCGATGACCTTGAGCTTCCAAGAGCTTGGCTGATCTAGAAGTTTGGTGTCTTTTGGTGGTTTAGCCTTTTTATCGGTTGATGGACTCTCCATAACCAAGCGCTGCCAATTGCGGGGTTGTTCTTCAGTGGAGACACTTTTTTTAGTTGATTTACGTTTCGTATTCGTTGTGACACTCTTTAATGAGTTCGCTATTTCAGTCATGCGAGGGTCGTCTTCAGGAAGGACTCCTTGGAGACCTAAAAGAAAACTTTTAGCTTCAGAAGAATTCCCTTCTTTAATCAGTTTTTCCATACGAAGAAGGTCTGCGTTAATACTATCTTGAAGGTACTTAGCTGTTGTGGCTAGGTATTCAACTGTTGGCATGTCATCTTTTCCAATAGACCCACCTTGAATCAACTCTTGGACCTGCCTTGCACATTCTGCGTAGTCTCTGTTCCAATAGGCTTCAAGGGCTGGCTTCAGAGCTGGTGTTGCACTGATTGAGAAGGGGGAGGTTGGGGCTCCAACGATTTGGATACGACGGCGAGGTGCAACGAGGGCTACGCCATAACCAGCACTAGGTTTACCTCCACCGAGAAGAGACCCATCATACATACGGCTACACTCTCTGTACCAACGGTGGTTTTTCCAGAAGTGTATAAAAGCCTTTTTACTGTGTTGATGTGCTCCCAAGGGAGTCCAAAAGTTGTTCCAAAAATTTCCACCATGACCGCCAAAGGTGTTGTTGAAAGCGTAAGCGCTGATAACAGAGCAGAGGTGAGCAGCCCTTGGGTTTTCAACGAAGTCCATAAGGATACCAGCCGCTGAGATGCCACCGTTGAAAGAGTCTAATTTACCGGCTTCAAGTTTTTCTGGGTCGAAAGGAGTGGGGACTTCACGACGACACTCACCAGATCCGTAGATTAAATAGCCTGTTTCGGCTTTTCCCCCGGAATAATGCTTAACTCCCAGTGCGAAGCCCGCTTCGTCGATTTCTAGGCCAGCTTCTTTGGCAAAGTGCATTCCCATAACTCCTGGAAGTCCAGCATTGGGAATGAATCCATAATGAGCTCCACCAGGGAAGTTCTGGCGCCACCCTCCATAGTCTTGATTTTGTGTTTCAGTGCAACGATCGACAGCGTGTTTTAAGTGAGGTAGAACATTTTTATCGCCAGTTGCAAAGTAATACTCTCCTAGAAGGAATGCATCTGCGGAGTTATGCCAGCTTTTACCTTCACGCTTAGTATCAATTGGTCTGCTTGGGTCGAGTTTGCTGATTCTGTTATATACAACTCGGCGGACATAACCCAATAATTCCGGGTTGCCAGTGGACAACATGAAGATGGCATCACTGTTGAGGAAACCAGCCCCTGCTCCTTTGGCTACGACGTGCTCTTCTAATTGACGAAGAATTTTGTCGGTTTTAGGGCAGTCGTAGGGTGCTGTTGAACTGTAGGTGCCCATGACCTCTAAGCTCAGTTCCACATCCATGTTTTTAGTACCTCTTCGAACCCCTAAGACGAACTTGCCTCCAGCTTGATGAGTTTCGCTATCGGTAATAGCTGCACCCATGACCTCCCAAGCTTTTTCTCCAAGCATTTTGCCATTGGCATGGTAGATGATGTCACCGACCTCGAGGTGTCCGTCTGCGGGTGAACCAGATTTGATTTCTCTAACGCCCATGTTGGGGCCAAAGGGTCCTGTTTTAAAACCAGCTGGACCAATCCAACCTGTAAAGTTTGTGTAGCCGTGAGTTTTTAGCTTCCCGTTGATGAGGGTGACGTCATTTTTTTTCCACTCATTGGCTGGAGTGAAATATTCTTCGGGGAGGTCGTCATCTTTATTGGTGACGAACCAATTGTGGGGTAGTTCTTCACTGCGAAAAGGAATAACGGGAATTCCACTTTCGTTCACGAGGTGTTGATTGGGCCGACTATTCCAGTTATAGCGGACTCTCATGATTCGAGTGATGGTGTCACTGATGAGCTTAATCGTCTCACCGTCGATGGTTGCTTTGGCAACGGAATAATCACCTTCTACGTTGGCGACTTCAAAGAAATTTAGAGCGTCATTGCTGATGGCATTAAGTCCTTTGGCAGAGCCTTCTTTAAAGAAAATGGTGGCAGTGTTGAAGTTCGCCTCGAATTTCTCGTATTGAGGTCCTGTCGCTGTGGATTTAGAGTGCCCGTAAGCACTTCCTAGAATCCAGCTTAGAGTTCGTTCGGCTAAAAGTTTTTCATCACTGGGTTGAGCGCTAAAAGGAATATTTTCCGAACCAGGTAGGATGACCGAGACGCCGGGAACTTTTTCGGCCACGAGACGCTGAAGCTCTCTCATCTCACGGTGATGCTGGCCAAGGGTGTTCAGGTCAGAGCCTGGAGGCACGATCAAACCAAATGGTAGGTCATCATTTCCTAAATATTTACGCCATTGTCGAGCAATTCGAGGGGTTGTTTTTGACTCCATTCGAAAGCCAACCTTGCGAATGTTGTAGCATTCCACATAGGCTGTGTTGAGTTTGTTTTTATTTGTTGGTTCATCGCTGTCGAGGATATTTTGATATATCATGTAGGGATAGTCGTTTCCTAGTTGAACAGCTGCAGCTTTTAAGGGAAGACTCTGCATGGGGTGCAGGACAGCGTTGTATCCTCCGCTGGGAAAGAGGGTTCGCAGGACTGTGTCAACGGGAGGCGTCTTCTTTTTCTTTAGGGGCACACCGGCTAGTTCTGCTTCTAGGGCTTTGTCGTGCCATGAAACTTGGCCCATGACCTCTTTGTCGCCGAAGAATTTTTCTGTTTCCATCAGTGCTTCACGACTGAGCCAACTGAGTGGATACGCTGAGCCCAAATTGATGTCGATAATGCCGACGGGAACTTTAAGCTCTTTGCTCAGGTCTCGGCCTAGGTAGAAAGAAGATGCCGTCATGGCTAAGGCTGTGGTTTTATCGACGACGGACCAACCTTTGGTAGCTGATTGAAGGAGATCTTTTTGAGGAACAGCGCTGGGGTGGGTCGTGATGCTAATAGCTCTAAAAAGAGAATTTTTTTGGTGTGTTGAGGCTGCTGTTTGGCCTTTTGAATCTCTTCCCAAAGTGATATCAACACTGGTTTGCCGTGCAAGTAATATGACGTCGCCAATGAGCACATCATTTAAAGTTATTTTATCCCCATCTGAAGTCGCGGTGATCATTTGGCCTTGATGATTAGCAGGACTGGACTCTAGTGAAACCACCCAAGTTTCGTTGTCTCCTGTTTCAACCGTTTTTGTTTGATCTCCTAGGCTGACGGTGACTTTTGAGCCTTTATTTGCCAGACCTTTTACAACAAGGGGCTGGTCCCTTTGGAGAACCATTCCATTGGAGTAGTGCCTTGAAAAGCTAAATTCAGCGGAGCTAAGGGTTGTTAGTAAGCTAGAGAAGGCAAAAAAGACTCCTAGCCAAGGGTGAAGAATTTTTCTGGTTTTACTCTGATGAATCATAGAGGATCTCCTAAAATTAAATCAACTCGAGGGGGAAACCCGAGGAGTGAGAAGCTAAAGCTCACAGTTAGATGGTATGGATTGATGTTTAGGTAGTCAAATCATTTTTGGATATTTTGGCCTTGTTTTGGCCATAAAAAGTTGAGAATGATGTGACTGGAGGTCTTTGAGGCTATAGAAACTATTGTGTTGCCTTTCTAATTGAAAGTCAGAGATATGAATCTGGTCATTAGAAGAGGATTTATGTAGGGAGCGGTGTTCTTTACCACTTAAATCAATAAAAATATTACCCTATGAAAATGAGTGACTTCGAACGAAAAGAGTACCTCAATTCGTTCGTTTCAAAAGGAAACGGTGATGGTTCCCTCATGGTTTTCTTGACTGTTGGCAAAAATTTTCACGGTCTTTTCAGAAGAGTTGAAGGAGGTTTTGAGTCCGTCACCTTTGACATTTTGCACTTGGAAATCGCTGTTTTCTGGGAGAGTGAGAGTGATCACCATTTCTTCTCCGCCAATGACTGAAGCCGTGAAGCTCAGGGCTTGTTGGTCTTCATCCCAAGATGTGCCCTTTAGCTCCATCATGCCACACATAACATGCCGGTTGGTGCCGAGCACCTGCGGCTTGCTGGAGGCTTCTCGAACGGCTAAAACGCGAGCCTCTCCTTTGAGGATGGGAACGGCTAGAGAACCACCCGGCTTGATAGTTTCCAGACGTTCTTGGGACCAAAAATCAAAAACGTGATAGCTTTTATCAGACTTAAGCCCTAGACTACCGACATCAGCTTGGTCACCTGAAACAGGGGCAACGAGAGTGCGAGAGAATTCTCTTTTTCCTTCGTCGTTATTCACAAGGATGACTTGAGCCCATGTATCATCAACTCCGTAGACATAAGTTTCTGGATGTTTTTTGCCAAGTAGAAAGTCTACAGGGCGAAAAGACTGACCATTGGGGAGAACGGGGAAGAGTCGGGTGACATCGTGCCGGATTTCATCATCGAGCTTGCTAAAGCTTGTCCCTAGTTCGAGTCTACCAGAGAGTAGACCAACCAAGGTGAGGAAGGTTCTGCGGTGTAGGGTGGTTGCGGCCACTCCACCGGGGAAAAAACTTTTACCGTCTGGATAATAACGAAAAGCGACGCCCTGTTTGTACCATCGTAAGCCCATGCGTGAGGCCATTTCTGGTTCAAAATGGCTGGCGTCGGGCCAAACCCGTTGAAGGTCAACGATGCCAACGTTTACATCAGTACAGGGCACATTGGCTAGGGAAGAGCCCATGATTCGTTCGTGAACGTAGCCATCTTCGCCAAGTCCAGCTCGACAGAGTTGGTAGATTTTTCGATAAGCTGAAGTTGTTGTATAACTAGGGTCTTCAAAACCTCCGTGTTTGCACCAACCACCTTCTGGGTAGTCGAATTTTAGGCCAATCACACCATCTTTTCCCAGTCGGGTCCACATGTTTAAAAAGTATTCCTGGAGTCCTGGCTCGGTGAAATCGTATTTAACTTTGGTGCGGGCGTGACGACGGTGTTCGTATAGCAAAGAGATGTCATCATTGAGCATCCATTCCGGGTGTTCGAGGGCGAAATCGTTACTTGGCATACTGGTCTGGACGTAGGTAAAGACCTTCCCTCCCAACCCTTTGATTTTATCACAAAACTTCTTAAAGGTTTCATATGGCTTTAGTAGGGTGCCGTATTTAGCCCAATATTCATCGTTGTACCATCCTTGTTGGGTATCTCCTTCTCTCTCATAGCAGTAATAATCAGGTTCTAAGCGAACTGCAACATCACTGTATTTGGTGAGTCCTGTCTCGATAGCCTTTTCCATTTCGCCCACTAAACCAGGAGAGTTGTTGATGGGGAGTCCATCGCCTAGGCCTTCCATGGAGGTCATCCAGCCACATAGGGTGATGAAGTCGTAAGGATTGGGAGAAGCGTTGTTGGCAGTGGCTAAGGACTGCCCGAATCGTTCTAGGGATTCGATGGGGTCTGCCGTGACCATGTCGAGATAGAAAGAATCATCTGATTCCCAAGTTTCACCTGAACCGACCAGTTTTCCTTGGGGGTCATAGACCGTTAAGCTTAGATAGGACCTAGGCTTTGGATTTGGCACCTCTTTTCCTTGGGGATTTCGTCCTGGTTGAGGTCTTTCGTGGAATTCAACGGTTCTGATGAACTCTGAATATTTGAAACCTCCAGCAACGAGAGTTCTTCTTTGATGATCACCAAGGCGATCGCGGTAAGTCATCATCCCGCTGTTGACGGCTTTGAGTTGCCAGGTGTCTTCGACAAAGTTTTCATCTGCTCCAGCTCCACCTCGGAGTACTTTTGGATCAAGAGGCTGCTGACCTACAAAAAGTTCACCATTGGCGAGGAGTTCGCCTGAACGGATTCGCATAGGATAGGAGCGAATATTCTTCACTCCCCAGTTCATCACCAAAAAAGGTTGTTCTTCATAAGCGATGAACTCAATGAACCGATCAGGTTCATATTTACCCATTGGGTGGACCCAAATCCTTAGGACATCTGCCTTACCAAAGGAGTCCTCAATTGATGGTGCTTGGCTAGCCTCACAGGTGAGCTCCTGTTCTTTCCATCCGCCTTCGCCGATACGAAAATAAGCATCTTTGAAAATGCAGGAGTGATCAAAAAGGTTGTAGCCTGAGTAGGTTCCTACCTCTAAATTAAAGGAGATCAAGAACTGTTCGTTCTGAATGCTGGCTTCTTTTTGAGAGAGCTTGATGGAGACTTTAGACGATTTGGTCATGGTGGACATGAAAATTTATAAATGATAACGAAGCGAATCATGATCATGAAAAATTTTTTAAAATAGAGCCAGACTCGCAAACTGAGCTTCAATAATCCTTGACAATGAAGATGAAAGACAAGGTGCGAACATCTTCATTTTCTAAGGATGCATCGCATCCGCCAAGGACATTTATGCTAAAACCCCTTGCGGCCTCATTGGTGATGGCCCTGTCTTTCTCTATGGTTCATGGGGAAGCTTTGAAAACCGAAATGGACAAAGTTAGCCATATCATTGGTCACAATATTGGCACGAGCCTACAAGATATTGATGGGCTCAATATGGAGGTCTTTATTCAGGGCTTAAAAGATGCTAAAGCAGGAAAGGAGCCTCAGATCGGACCTCAAGAAGGGCAAATGGTCATGGCGATGTTTCAACAGAAAATGCAAGAAAAGATGCAGACCAAAGCTGCAGCAGCTGGTCAAAAAAATATTGAAGAGGGCAAAGCCTACCTTGCGGCTAATGCCAAGAAAGAGGGCGTGAAAGTTACTGAAAGTGGCCTTCAGTACAAAGTTATCAAGAGTGGAACTGGAGAAAAGCCAAAGAGCACTGACACGGTGGAGGCTCATTATCATGGTACGCTTATTGACGGGACGACATTTGATAGCTCTTATGACCGAGGCTCTCCAGCATCCTTTGCTGTAACAGGGGTGATCAAAGGATGGGTAGAGGCATTACAAATGATGAAGGTTGGTGATATCTGGGAGCTGACAATTCCATCTGAGCTAGCTTATGGAGCTAACCCTCGACCAGGTGGGCCAATTGGGCCTAACGCTGTGCTGAACTTCAAAGTAGAGCTGATCTCGATCAAGTGATCGAATATTCCTTCAAAGGAATTTTGATCAGTTATCGAAAAAAACCTGCCTAAGGATTCCTTAGGCAGGTTTTTTTTATGATTTTTTTGCCGGTGGGAGTCAAAGATGACTTCATTGTTTTCTGATTTAGGAAAAGCGGACTTGAATATTAGGGGTGTGATAAACCTACCTAAGTAAAGACTTCATGATGCCAACTAAGTCAAAAAAATAGGCCGGAGATGGGAGCATCTCCGGCCTTGAAAGATAAGTTATTTATTGTTTTGAACGTTAAATAACGGTGAGCATGCCCTTAAGAGTAGATAGCTTTTTGAGCTAAGCCTTCTTTGGCACTCTTACTGCCCAAGTCTAGAATGTGAATGGGGCGACGGGCCCATTCGGGGGTGATGACAAGCTCTTCGTCTTTAACCAAGTGGTCGGCGATATTTTGGTAAAGCTTCCAACCTTCTCCCTGTAGTGCTTTACCTTCGGTTGTCACCGTGTTGGCGCCATCTTTTTTGATGAGGGTATATTTTCCACCAAACATCAAATAAGTACCTTCTGTTCCTGTGATTTCGAGCATTCCTCGCTCCGCAGACTTTGGTTTGTTGTCGATACTAGTGACGGTCAAGGTTAACCATTTCCCATTATCAAAGCGTACGGTCAGAAAACCTTCGTCTTCGTTGCAGTCACTACCAAAAGAGGTTTTAGGGCCCCAGAAACCTTTCTTGGCAAATCCACTGACTTCCTTCATGTTGCCATCGACCAGCTGGAGAGAGTACTCTAGGAGGTGAACACCCCAATCGTACATGATGCCACCAGATATGGCTTTGCTGCTGCGCCACCATTCATTTGGTTGACTATAGTTGCCCATATGAGCTTCTACGCGAATGACATCTCCAATGAGGTTATCTTCTTTGATGTCTTTGACAGCTTGGAGGATACACCCATCCCA
>Ga0233432_10000875_pt1 | contig 28960 bp, 25 predicted proteins | sample SI_122_August201_6_FD_179870 | JGI IMG/M metagenome (GOLD analysis project Ga0233432, IMG submission 179870) | Seawater microbial communities from Saanich Inlet, British Columbia, Canada - SI_122_August2016_10_MG | ecosystem: Environmental > Aquatic > Marine > Inlet | place: Canada: British... | reverse complement strand
TCAGGAATGTTATCAATAATATATTCGGCATCACTGTAAGGAAGGTTTTCAAATAAAGAGCTTAGGAGTAAAGACTTATTTCCCGTAATCGTATTTATATTAATAGATAAATCATTGTGAGGAAATGCACAGAAGTATTTCATAAAGACTTCCCAGCCCATAGCTCTTATTGCTGGCAAGCTTTTAATTTCTTGGATGTTATAAAAAATTCTTCCTGATGTATATTCTTTTGGATTATTAAGTGGTCCGGAATAATAGTAGTCTTCAAGGCCAAAAGCTCTTGGGTTATCATCCTCATCAATCCAATCAATAATTTGATCAATAGCTTCATCTATTAAATTATTTTCAACCTCACTAAAAATTAACAATCTCTTAAAAATAACAATATTATTTTTATTGGGTATATAAGTGTTCTTAGTTTTTTTAACTAAAGAATTGATATTAAAGCAATTTGAGGCATCTATAATTTTTCCACTAACCAAACCCTTTTGTGTCTCAAATATAAAATCATTACTAAAAAGAGCGTTATTATTAGCATGGACTTTTGAATTAAACCTTAATTCATTGTCAATTTTTTTTAATGCTAACGATTCTATGCTTGAAAAAATATTTAAAGATACCGTTTGGAATTCTAAATACTGAGCTCTTTTAAAAGAAACAAAGTAGTTATTACCAATTACTACAGCAATAGAGGATAGCAATAAAACAGTTAGGAGGACTGAAATTAATACAACTCCTTTAGTTTTGTAATGCATAATCAATATTTGGATTAATAATCCAGTTATAGTCTTTACCGTCTAAATTGAACTCAATCTTTATAAGAGTTGGTATTTTTTTTGAAGTAATTGGACTAACCGGCCAAGATTGATGCCATTTATTTTCATTCAAGAAAGATAACTGGAGCTTGTCAATATTATTTATGATGATTGACTTTGTATACTCATCTTGGTTATATGGGTTTGTAGAGTAATATTGTTTTCTAACAAAATTCTTATCCTCAACCACATATTGAACTCTTTTAAGAGGAGATACTGCATTTGAAAAAGACTTTACTTTGGTTGTAAACATTAAATTATCTGAGTTTAATTCACTAATAAATGTTCCATACATCCTATTGCCATAAAAATCTTTTATAGAAACATTAGCAATTTGCCTGATATCTCTTCTTAAAATACTAGATGCTAAGTTAAGTTCTTTTATTGAATTTAGGCGTTGAGTAGACTCTTTCTCAGATTCTAATGATGATTGTAAAATATTTGAGGTGATTATAGCTATCATTGACAAGATAATTAGGGTCACTAATACCTCTATTATGGTGAATCCTTTATTATTCATTTACTATAAACCCTTCTGTTCTATATATATATCTCTCAGAATCTTTTAATTTAATTAATATTTCGTATTGTATAAAATCTTTTGTATCGCCTTCTTTAAAATTTTCTTGCCACTCCCAAGTTTTTCCACCCATTTCCATATAACCATCCCTATATGAATTAAGACTTGGTCTTTCGATAGAATGTATTAATGCAATCCTATTATTTGCAACCTCTTTAGATAGATAATGATCTTGTAAGTTAAAAATAGAAACGTTAGTTGATAAAATTAGATTATATAAAACTATTATTGACGTGCTTAATATAAACAAAGCAACGACAACTTCGATTAAACTGAAGCCTCTGCTAATCCGAAGTAATTTCAGAGCTAATCTTTCCATTTGTATTTATAGTAATTTGTTGAGTGTAGTCATTAAGAAAAATACTAATTATTCCACCTGAGTTTTCTCCAGACGGATAAAATATTATTAAAGGTAAACTCTCTTCGTAATTTTCAAAATCAATTATAGACCCATCTGACGATTGATAAGTTTTTCTATATTGTGATAAATCATTCCAGTTATTAGAATATGGGTTATCTAAGTTTTCTATGAATGTATTTTTATAATCTAAAATATAGGAAAACTCATTTTCATTATCTGCATGCCAGCCGATTATATTGCCAGTAACAATACTTTCCTCTGTAAGAAAATTAAAAGCATTTTGAAAAGAGGATTGATTTTTTGCAATCGATGAAGCGGAACTAAAATTTAAAAATATTAATGATGAAGCTATTCCGATTACAATAAGGACTATTAATATTTCAATAAGAGTAAAGCCTTTAGATAATTTATTGCATCCAGTTGCCGATGTCAGTGTCATCACCAGTCCCGCCCTCCATTCCATCTGCTCCTAGTGTATATAAATCAAACTTTTTTGATTTTCTTGGTGGGAATTCATAAAGATATTCCCTACCCCATGGATCTAAAGGCAAAGAGGATATGTAACCATCCTCAGGAAATAAATAAGGATTCTTTAATGAAGCATTTGGAATAATTAAAGCCTCAAGTCCTTGAGATGTTGTTGGGTATTGCAGTTCATTGAATTTATACATTTCTAAAGCTTTTTCAGTCTGAGCTATATCAGCTTTTATTTTTTCTAGATTTGCTCTTTGAAATACTGGAGCAACATTTACAACGACTATAGTTCCAAGTATTCCAAGTATTATCAGAACAGCCATTAATTCTATTAACGTGAAACCTTTTTCATTCTTTTTCATTTATTTTATCCCAAGGAAAGTGTGTTCATTTGCATTATTGGTATAAGTATAGCTAGAACTATTAACATTATAAATCCGCCCATAAAAATAATAACAAGAGGTTCTAGTAATGATAAGAACACAGATCTTTTGGTTTCAATTTCGTTCTTTAAAAAACTTGAGGATTTATGAAACATTTTAATTAGATTTCCAGATTTATAACCACTTGATATAAGTTGGATAAATATGTCTGGAAAAATATTTGTTTGTTTTAATGAATATATAAAGTCTTTACCCTCAATAACATCATTTTTAGCTTCAATTATTAGGCTATTTAAATATTTATTATTAAAAACTTTAGCAGACTCATCCAAGGCAGTATCTAAATTAGTTCCTGATTCCATAATCAAAGCCATGGTGCTTGAAAACCTTTCAATTTCTGAAGTTAGAATAAAATTACCTATAAGTGGGATCTTAAGAAACTGCTTATGAGCTGATATATGATTATTCTCCTCAGAGATGAACTTCTTGTACAAAAGAGCTAAGCCAATGTAAATGGCCAAAATAACAAAGAGAATAATAAAGATATTATTAGACAAACCAAGTAATAATTTTGTAATCAATGGTAGTTCAGCTCCTGCTTTAATGAACTGATTGATTACTTGAGGTAAAACAAAAACTAAAAGAGATATTATCACTATTATTGAAAAACCAATTAATATAAATGGATAGGTTAATGCTGAGATAACTTTTTGACGGATTGAAGCGCTTTCTTCAAGATAGTCTGCTAATTTATTAAATATAGTATCCAGATTGCCTGACGAGTCACCTGCGGTGACAAGTGATGAATATGTATTATCAAATACTCCAGGATACTTCATCATTGATTGACCAAGCCTTTTACCCTGAATTACATCTTCTTTTAGGCTATATAAAATAATTATAAGATCTTTATTATTTATCTGATCTGCAGTTATTTTTAATGCATCTATGATAGACGTGTTTGCCTCTAGTAGAGTTGCTATTTGCCTTGTCATAATTACTATATCTTTGTTTTTAACTTTAGATTTTATACCTCTAGTGCCTTCTGACTGATTAACTGTTATAGGGGTGAGATTAAGGTCTTTTATAAATTTTCTTGCTTCTCTTTCAGACTGAGCACTAAGTACTCCTTTTTTCTTTTTGCCTAGGTTATCAAGAGCTGTATAGTTAAATGTTGACATCTTCTTTCAGATTTCCAACTCTTATAAGCTCTTCGCAAGAGGTAGTACCATTTTTTAGCAGTTCTAGAGATGCGTCATCAATAGACTTATTCTCTTTAAATACATGGTTTGCTATTGCATTTTCTGATGCATTATTGTGTATTAATTCTTTTAATTCCTTGTCTATCTGTATGCATTCTGCAATAGCAATTCTTCCTTGATAGCCTGTGTGAGAGCATGAACTACAACCAGTTGAGCTCCATACCTTTTGAGATGAATCTAAATTAAATAGTTTTTGTGCTTGAGCTGAAGCTAGTTCTTCTTTTTTGCAATCCAAACACAATCTTCTTACAAGTCTCTGAGAGATTATTGTTCTTAAGCTAGAAGCTAGCAAAAAAGATTCGATACCCATATCTCTCAATCTTGTAATAGCTGCAATAGCACTATTTGTATGAACTGTTGAAAGAACTAAATGCCCTGTTAAACTTGCTTGAATACCAATCTGAGCTGTTTCAACATCTCTCATTTCACCAACCATTACGACATCTGGATCTTGTCTGAGAATTGCTCTAAGGCCTTTCGCAAATGTATAGCCTGTCTTAGGATTTACTTGGGTCTGACCTATCCCTCTCAACGTATATTCAATTGGGTCTTCTACTGTAAGTATATTTTGTGAAGAATCACTTAGGTACCTTAGACCTGCATATAAAGTAGTAGTTTTTCCTGACCCTGTAGGCCCTGTAAATAAAATTATACCCTCAGGGTTCTTAAGAGAAGATTTGTAGTTTGAAAGTATTTTAGATGGCAGACCTAAATCTTCTATATTTATTTGAGCCGATTGCTTATCAAGAAGTCTTAATACAACTCTCTCACCATATGACGAAGGTAAAGTCGACACTCTCACATCAATACTTTTATCTCCCAGAGAAAGAGATACCCTGCCATCTTGAGGTAATCTTCTTTCTGAGATATCTAAGCCTGAAATAATTTTTATTCTAGATATTAAAACAGATGAGATCTTGCTATCTTGAGAAAGAACTTCCCTAAGAATTCCATCTACCCTAAACCTAACAACAATTCTATCTTCATAGGGCTCAAAATGTATATCAGATGCCCTAGCTTTAATTGCCTGACTAATCACCCCATTTATTAACTTAATTATAGGAGTATCATTTGAACCACTGAGTAAATCTTCAGTGGCAGAAATAGACCCAGCAAAAGTTTGAAGATCAAACTCATCAGATAACTCCTCAGAAATATCATTGGTTGCATTATTAATAGAAAAAGTATTAGTTAATAATTCATTAAATTTATCTGCTTCACATGAGGTTAAAGTAAATTCATTTTTTAAAAACTTATATATCTCATGATACAAATTAGGTGATATTTTATTAGGTGAAATAACCTCATAACCGTCTTCAGACTTATTTGCTATAACTTGATTTTCTTTAACAAAGTCATAAGGAAAGATATCAAATGTATTTTGTCTTACTTTTGTATCAGGCATTTTTTATTAATCTTGAGATTCTGTTAAGTCGATTAACTTAGTTGATTCACCTGTAAGAATTTGTCTTGCTTTGATGTAGTTATATTTTTCATTTGATGTTGTATTTGCTGAATTAGAATCAGTAATTATTGTTGGTCTTAAAAAAACCATTAAATTTTTCTTAACAGTGGTAGATGACGAAGATTGAAATAATTTTCCAAGCAAAGGAACTGAACCAAGAAAAGGAACTTTAGAAATACTGTCTTGTGTGTCTTCATCAACAAGTCCACCTAATACGATAATTTGATTATTATCAACAAGTGCTGTTGTTTCGATGGCTCTTTTGTTAGTAATAATATCAATGCCACTCATAGGAACTCCTGCAACACCTGAAACCTCAATTTTAATCTGAAGAACTACTGAGCTACCTTCATTTATCTGGGGTGTTACTTCAAGCTTAATGCCAACCTCTTGTCTTGATGTGGTTCTAAATGGGTTTGCATTGTTTGTTCCTAAACTTTCGCCTGTTGTGATGGGAATTTCTTGACCAATGATTGAAGTTGCAAGCTCATTATCCATCGCCAAAATTGAAGGAGTTGAGAGAATATTTGAATTAGAGTCTTGGGATATTGCATTAATAATACCAACAAAGTTATCTTTACCGGGAGTAAGGTCACCAAAACCAGCAATTAATCCTTGGGTATTTAGCAATGAAGCTGAGGCAGTATTCGATAAAGTTACGTCTGTACTATCAGCTGCAGATCCAACGATTGACAGTAAATCTGGACCTGAGCCTCCAAACCTTGTTATACCAATTGGTACGCTGTCTTTATCAGTTCCATTGAAAATGGTCTCAATTCCAAGATTTTTTGCTGCTGTTTCTGAAAGCTCTACAATAATTGCCTCAACTAAGACTTGAGCTCTTCTTATATCAAGTTGTGAAATAATATTCCTTATTGTGCCGAGATTTGCTTCAGCTGATGAAACAATTAAGGAATTAGTTTTTTCATGATGAGTGATTACAGTTTTGATGCCATCAGCATCAGGAATAAAACCCCCAGATATAGAGTTTAATATTGCAGCTATATCTGCAGATTTTGCATATTTTAAATATATAACATCAATGGAATCGTCTGATTTAACATCTCCGTCTAGTGATTTAAGTGTATCTTTAATGTTAGCAGTAACAAATTCATTAGCTGAAACTATTACAGAATTAGATGGACTAAATGGAATAGCAATAAATTTGTTAATTGTTGGGTTGTTTTGAGCCTTTAGCTTATCTAATATTCTTACTGCTTCGATTGATGATAGATTATCAAGCTTTAATATCGAGATTTTAGCAGTATTATTTTTATCAAGATCTTTTATTAAATTGCTGATTCTTTCTACATTACTTACTCTATCAACTAGTAAAATGGAGTTTACTGATGGAATACTAGATAGATGAGATTGTCTTCCGGTAATTGGTTTAATCATTGGCAGAATCTCTTCAGTTGATCTATTAAATAACGGTAAAACAACTGTCTGATAATCACCAGAGGATGCTGATGAAGCATTCTTATCTCTTGTAGCCTCGTTTTCTGGAACAACTCTAACAAAACTGTCTTCTACAATAGCACTAAAACCATTTACTTGAATTGTTCTTAAATATACATCCCATACCTGAGTTCTATTTAAATTTGCATTAGAATAAATTGTTATTCCTCCTTTAACTCTTGGGTCAAGGATAATTGTTTTTTTTGAAAATTGAGCTATATCTTGAGTTACTTTTTTAATATCGACATCTTCATAATTTAGGATAAAAGAATCTTGTGAGTAAAGTGAATGAATGCTTCCGAAGGAAAACATTAATACTAGTAAAATTTTATTAAAAGTTTGCATATTACCTATTTATCTTTTTGTCTCTCAATTCTATACATTTTTTGCCCTTTACGAAATAATGCATCATTTTGGTTTACCTCGACAAGTTCAAATGAGCCTTCAAGAATATCTCCAAGCACAACAAGAAATTCTTTATTTCCTTTTTTAACAATTACAGAAGAGTCTTCATTTCCAGATCTTATACCAATTAATTTGTAATTAAATTCAACTTGATTATTTTCTTCAATAAGGATTTCATCTTCTTTTATTGATGAAGAGTTAGTTTTGAAATCATTAAGATTTATATTATCTAATTTTAATATTTTTGGTTTATCAATATTAGATGAAATAATTAAAAATATAATAAATACCGCAGGTATTATCAGTGCAGATAAAGATACTTTTTTAATAAGTTTAAAATTTAACATAAAAATATAGGGCCACTATTGTAGCCCATATTTTTTACTTAACAATTAAAAACTAAACTTAACACCCAGTGAGACTGAGGCACCTAGTTTATATTGATCGTAAATAACTGAAGAAGCCATTGATGCATAATAGTCTTCGTCTAAGAGGTTTCTGAGCTCTAAAGATAGCTTTAATATTGAAGTATCGTAGAATATTTCTTTTGAATATACAAAATCAACTAGAAGTGGAGGTTCTTCAATAACATCCGGAAGAACATCTATACCTCTCGCACGCACTCTGTCACTCACATAGTTAATAATTAATGTGCCTTGAGATCCGTTTTGGAAATCATCCCAACCTAATTGAATATTTCCAATAATATCTGATTGACCTTGAAGACGTGTGTCTCTTCCATTTGCAAATAATGAAGCAGCATTAATTAATGATCCTTGGCTATTTACATAAGTATCATTAGCTCCATATATAACTTCTGATTCAGTAGCAGTAAGATTCATTTTTAAAAGAAATTCCTTTGAATTGCCCCAAGATGAGTTTGGTAATAAGTCTTCAAATACTCTTTCATACTCTAACTCAAAACCGGTTAATTCAGCACCAGGAACATTTTGATAAGAGGTAACAATAAGATCACCTGACTCATTAACAACTTCTTCAATAGGTTTAGATATATCTTTATAAAATAATCCAGCGGTTATAAATTGATTAGTACTCCAATAGTACTCTGCTCTAAAATCAATATTATCAAGCTCTGTATTTTCTAAATACAATGAACCTGCAATAACTCTATCAGTATCAACATCTATAAATAATGTTGGTGAAAGCTCTCTAAATGTTGGTCTTGCTATAGTTTGAGATAGACCTAATCTAAATTGTAGATTTTCGTTGAATTCAGGTAAATATGTAAGAGTGAATGATGGCAGCATATAATCTTTATCAAGAACCTTTTCTATATTTAAATCTACGGGCTGAAAGACATCATATGTATTTACCATTTGCTCACCATTTTCAGATCTCACACCAACAGCAAGTCTATACTTTTCATTTATATAAGTATCTAGCGTCAAATACATTGAATCGGTGGTAAGTTCACCCTGATAACCAGCTGGGGATGATGCTGCTGTATTTTCTATTAGAATTAATCTTGAAGGGTCAAAGTTTTTATCTTCAAAAATGTAATCAATTCTATTATCTAAACCATCTTGAGGTATAGGCCCACCTTCTGCTAAAAATCTATAACTTCTAACTTGAGCATCTCTATTATTTTCAGTTAAATCATAGCCAACCTTTAAAACAGCATCAGTTTCAAAAATTTGGATAGGATAAATTAAGTCTAGACCTATATTCTCATTCTTATCGTTAACATAACTAAACTGAGTTTGGTTTCTTCCTGTATTGACATCATATCTCCAGAAACCTCTATCATCAGTATCTTCATAAAATACTACTCTTTCATAAGGTGAATGTCTTGATGCTTCTCCAGAAGTTAATCTTAAATCTAGCTCTGCTCCACTATCATATAAATATGTATAGTTAATTTGATTATTGGTCAATTCTCTCTCAAAAAACTCTGTGAAATCTTCTCTAACATTTCCAGCATCACTTGAGTCGTAACCTTGAAGAGTTCTTGCTCTTTTTGTTCCCTTGTGAATATACATACCAGTATATTTAAGTTCATAAGAATCTGTATCAATTCCAAGAACTGACATCGCATAGGATGTAACATCGTTAGAGGTACTAAAAAATGTTTTATCATTTGATACAATAACATCGGCAGTACCATCACCTTGCGCTTGAAGTGTTCCAGTTTGACGAATACCATCCTGCGTATCCCATGAGCTTCTCATACCTGCAGTAAACATAACACCAAAAGTTGCACTCAAATCTCCAAGTATTTCATCAATAGAAATATCAAGCTCATCTCCATAAGTAAAATTAAATGATGAATCTAAAGGAACTTCTCCCTCTTGGATAACCCACAACTTTGAATTCTCAAATTCACGACCAGCATTTGCCAATTCGTATGTTTGAAAATTAGATCTATCTAATTTTTGATTTCTATTAATAGCTTCTTGCACCATATTAGGGAAATCTCTAATGCCATCGTCATATCCGATGTCATCATCACTGCCGCCATCATATAACAAACCATCAGACAAACTTGTTGCATCATTAAATCCAGATGAAAAAGAGAAATCTAATATTCTCTCTGAAGGAACTGGCTTGGTCTCTATTTCAATAATACCTCCACCAAACTCTCCAGGCATGTCAGCAGAATAAGTTTTTTGTATCACCGATGAATTAATTATTTGAGTAGGAAATAAATCAAGTGGCACAACTCTCTTTAATGGCTCTGGACTTGGTAAATTAGAGCCATTCAAGGTTGCCGCAGAGTATCTTTCACCCAAGCCTCTAACGTAAACATACTTACCTCTAACTAAACTTAGGCCAGTAAGTCTAGTTAAAGCAACTGCGATGTTGTCATCACCAGTTCTTTCAATTTCAGAAGAATCTAAGATTGCTGATATTTCAGATGTATCTCTTTTTTCATCTGGAATAAATGAACCACTTACTACAACTTCTTCAATTTCTTGGCCAATCATAAAAGGAGCTATTAGCAATAAACTAATAGCTGCTTTATATTTTGTTTTATTAAATTGGTCTATTGTTGTTCTCATTTGTTTCTCCAATAAAAATTATTTGTTATCACTCTTATTATTGGACGTCTATAGTTCCAGAAAGTGTCCAGTTCTTATACCAAGTATCTGTAGCACCCTTAATAGCACCAATGTAATCAGTTGTATCAAAGAAACCATCAGCATTATATTTATCAGGAATTGTTGTCACTGTAGCAGCTGACTCAGATGATCCATTAACAGGACCGCTGAGTGTGTTCACATAAGAACCACTTCCAGAATTTGCTCCATACAAGTTATTAGCACCCTCTTTTACAATAGCCTCAATTGAATCAACAGTTGCTAATCCATCAGTTTTAACAAAACCATTACACTGCATTGCCACTGAATTCATTGAAAAGTGAGGAGTAACAGCTCCATCTTGAGCAGTTTCTGCAAAAGTTGTTTCTATACAATTAGTAGAGCCATCTTTAACAACAGCTACACCATTAAAGTATTGACCAGAAACACCTTCTTTTAATTTAAATATTTCATCCTTACCACTACTTAGAAAAGTAAAGTTTGAAACAATTGGATTAGATCTTGGTTCTGTTAAGTAGGCTACAGCAGCATCAGCATTAGTATTATCTGACTCAACGACATGGTCACCAACTCCATTTGATTGTTGAACTAATACATATTGCATTCTACCTTGATATCCCCAGTCTATATCTAGATTATCGTCACCAGCACCTGTGCAAATTAAACGTTTAACATCCACAGTGCCACCAAAAAATTCAACACAATCATCTTGATTATTATGAACTTGGATATAATCAACAACAGTTCCATTACCAACTCCACCAAAAGTAATTCCATTAAGTTCGTTTCCAGGGAAAACCTCATATCCTGCATATTGAACTCTTACATATTTCAATGATCCGCTACTATCATTAGGTAGCTCACCACCCATGGTATCGCCAGATGAACCTTCTACTTCCTTTTCACAGGGATTAACTCTTGTTCCAGCGCTAGAAGAAGAACCTGCCGTTGAAAATGAGCATGTATTTATAGGTGCTTGACCTAAAATTACTAATCCGCCCCACAAACCACGAGTATTAACAATATCAGCCTCACCTAATATATCCTGTCTTCCAGTCATAACTATTGGAGCTGAAGAAGTGCCAACTGCATGAATATCTGAACCTCTCATAACTACTAAATAGTCATTTCCAGACTCACCAAAAATTGTAACGCCTGGTTCAATAGATAATTTAGCACTTACGCCACCAGTTTTAGTTCCATCAGCACCCATATCTTTACCAATGGCTACTTTTCCATCTAGTTTGTAATAGTTGCCAGCAACAAGTGTAATGTCCTCTATAACTTCACCAGATAGAGCACATACTTTTTTACCTAAAAGCACTTCGGACTCAAGGGTACCATTAGGGCATTCAGGGGCTGTAAATAAGCCTATTGTCCAGCCAGATGCCCAATTGTTCTCAATATCAGAACCAGGTGAGAATGCACCAATATAATCAGTTGCTGAAAACCATGTATCTACAATGTATCTTCCTTCTTTTGAACTATATGTTGGGCACAATTCAGTTGGGGTGCCTGCTGAATGAGGGCCTACTGCACACATAGCTTGAACTTTTGAACCATTAAATGCAGAAACAACAGCTTCTTCGGCATCACCAAGGAACATGCCTGAAACTAGAGTATTTGTTCCAAGAACTAAATCTGTAGCTCTTTCTTTTAAGGAAGCTTCTAATTGTGCCGCTGTTACTCCACTAGAATCTGTATCAGCTTTAAAAGGTGAAGTATCACCAGCAGAATCCATAAAGATAGAATGATGCTGAAGTTTAGGTGTTAAAGCGCCATCTTGAATTGTTTCTAAATTTGTTGATTCAATAAGATTTTGTGAATTAGCATTTACTACTATTCCATTAATATAAATACCAGAAACACCTTCTTTATATTTCAATGGTTCGTCAGCGCCTTGAGCTAGAAAAGTAAAGTTTGCAACCATTGGCCTTGATCTTGGCTCTGTTAAATAGCCAACCGCTGAGTCTGCATTAGTATTATCAGACTCAACTACATGATCACTTGTATCGGATGATTGTTTAACAACAACAAACTGCATTTTTCCTTGATAACCCCAATCTATATCTAGATTATCATCACCTGCATTAGTACAAATTAAGTGTTTAACATTAACAGTTCCACCAAAGAACTCTACACAGTCGTCTTGATTATTATGAACCTGAACATAATCTACCTCTGTTCCATACCCAACTCCACCAAAAGTAATACCGTTTAATTCATTACCAGGAAAAATCTCATAACCAGCATATTCAACTCTTACAAAATTTAGTTTTCCAGAATTATCGTCTGGTGTGGCTCCGCCCATAAGAGCATCAGAACCCTCTACAACACTTTCACAAGCAGCAGTTCCTCTTACATCATTTGAACATTTATTTATTGGGGCTTTACCTAAAATAACTATTCCACCCCACAAGCCTCTTTCAAGCTCACCAACCGTACCTTCTATAGCAGTATTGTGAGTGAATCTAATAGGTTTTGATCTAGTTCCATTTGCTATTAACTTTGAACCTCTATTAACAACCAGGTAATCATTGGACGTTTTACCCATGATAACAACACCAGCAGGTATTGTTAGAGTTCCAGATACGCCACCAGCTTTGGTCCCGTCACCACCCATGTCTACACCAACATCTACTTTATTTAACATTCTATACATTACATCGTTAGTTAAAGTTAACTCACCTGTTATTGGGCCTTCAATAGCACAAACAGTATTTCCAGCTACAGGAGATCCATTTGTAATAAATTCAGATTCAGGACAAGAACCGGTAAGAACGTTACTGCTTGAGCCGCCCGTTCCTCCCCCACCAGTTGGGTCATCAAGTGAACCTAACTCACCAGGTGAAGCAATTGAGGTGTCACCGCCACCACCACATGCGGTTAATACCAAGATTGTTGTTATAAATGAAATATTTTTAAATGATTTAGTGAACATAAATTACTCTCCTCCAAGGAAATATGAATCTATTTAACTTGGCTTGCGAAAAGTTAGTGAGGAGAAATTGAAAATAAATGCTAAATTATTGTTTCGAAATGTATATGAGTGTTACAGATTTGTTAAGTGCTTATTTGCCTAACGGGAGTGTAAACCAAAACTCAGAACCTTTGTTAGGGGCATTTTTAACACCCACATCACCGTTAAGACTATTTACTAGATTTTTAACAATAGCCAAGCCAAGCCCACTGCCTTTTTTCTCGGAAGCTCTAGCCTCAGCTGTTCTAAAAAATCTATCAAAAATTAATAACTTATCTTCATCTGATATACCGCGACCTGTGTCAGAGACAGAAATGATTATATTTTCATCTTTAATTTTTGTTTTTATATTGATACTAATAGTTGAATTCTCTTCACTATACTTAAATGCATTATCAATTAAATTTGTTAGTATTCTTTCAAGTGCTTTTTTATCAGCCAAAACATATTGAGGCTTGCTTGGAGACATACACTCTATAGAAATGTTTTTCTTTTTACCAAGATGTTTGAGGGAATCAATAACCTCATCAATAGAATGCTTTATATCAATTTCTTCTATTATAAGTTTCAATTCTCCATGATCTATTCTTGAGAGATCTAGTAGGTCTGTTACCATTTCGGTTAATCTTTCGGAGTTGTGCAAAATTGCTTTAGAAAAAACTTTTGCTTGCTTCTTATCATCTAGCGCTCCCTGCAATAAAGTTTCTGAATTTGCTCTAATAACGCTCACAGGAGTTCTTAATTCATGCGATACATTTGATATGAAGTCTCTTCTCATGGAGCTCAACTGTCTAAGTTGGGTTATGTCATGAATAACTAATATAAATTCTTTACTTGTTTTTGATTGATTCATTGAAGCTAGAATCCATTTAGTAGACTTATCTTTATTTTCAATCTCAAACTCTATATCAGCAGATTTAGTCCTTTTTGTTTTTTTATAGAGACTTTGTATTGATTTAACATCTAAATCTTTTATATCTAGATCTATAATATTTTTTCTATTCAATATTAGTAAAAACTGTTCGTTGCAATAGGTTATTTGGCCTCCCTTGTTTGCAACCATAATTCCTTCACCAAGATCATCGAGCACAGATCCAAACTCATCTCTTTGCTTAGCTAATAAATTAATTTGAGATTTTAAATCTTCTGATATTTGCGAAATACTTCTGGCTACATTGCCAAATTCATCAACTCTATCTGTTGGCAGTGCTTTAATAGAGCTTTTCTTAAGTGAGCCACCAGCGAGATTTGATGCAGCATTAGCAAGTTCTGCAATGCTTGTATATGTATAGTTAGCTGCAACACCACTAGCAATAGTTGCAACCAATAATGCAACCATGGCAACTAGTATTATGGATAAGTCTAAACTTTGAATAGCTTTATCTAGATAGGTATAAGGAACTGCAATTCTTATAATATTGGGTGATACTTCATTCTTGTCTCTTATAGCAAAGTAAAGTTGTTGTTGTTGAACAGAGTTGCTATATCTTGATGACCAACCAAAGCCATTATTTATTGCTTTAATAAATTCTTCTCTATTGCTGTGATTTTCTAGAGAAGCAAGCTCTATTTGATCTATATATGAATCTCCAATAACAGTGCCGTCATTTAATATTAAAGTCACCCTTGAATTTGATGCTTTACCCAGTCTATCGGCAATAGAATCTGCATTATTATTTACTTGTAATTCATCAACCTCATCAATATATTCAACAAGTAAGGATGCTTGTCTTTGAAGTTGCTCTACAATTTGTTGTTCAAAAGTTTTTGTTAGATCTCTCTCGGCAATAATGTAAGAAACAGTGATACTTATACTAAGAGAAATAAATACTAATAAAAAAATTCGGGATCTAATGCCCATATTTAATCAGGGGTTCTTGTGAACTTGTAACCAACTCCCCTTATAGTTTGAACATACTTACCCATACTGCCAAGCTTTTCTCTTAAACGCTTAATATGTGTATCTACTGTTCTTGTTGTAACTTCAGCACTATAACCCCAAACATCAGACAATAACTGATCTCTAGATTGAACTCTGCCTCTTCTATCAACAAGTTGACATAGTAATTTAAATTCAAGGGCAGTAAGAATTATTTCATTATTATCTACAAAAACTTCATGGGACTCTGTGTCGATAGATAATTGTCCAAATTGTCTTTGAACCTCAACATTATCTGATTTTTTTTCGCCTCTTTTTAAGACTGCTTTCATCCTAAGAATGAGCTCTCTTACACTAAATGGCTTAGTAACATAATCATCAGCACCAAGCTCAAAACCGACAACCTTATCCACCTCGTCATCTTTAGCTGTTAAAATTATTATTGGAATGGAAGATTTCTCTTTATCCGATTTAATCTCCCTGCATAAATCCAAACCTGAACCATCGGGAAGCATTAAATCTAAAAGTATTAAAGAGAAGGAGTCTGATTCAATCTGAGATTTAGCTTCTAGCAATGATGATGCGCTTACAACATGATATCCCTCTCTAGAGATATTATATTCTAAGGTCTTTCTTATATCTGGCTCATCTTCAATAATTAATATTTTTTGTGACATAAGTAGATAAGATTAAATTATACCTTGGTATTTATACTCTTTTTTTTTGAAAGATGCAGTATTTTTATTATAAATTTAAAATTCTTGTTCAAACTGTTTTCTCAGGGCTGGTTTGTCAAATTTTCCTGATCCAACTTTGGGCAGATTACTATCTAAAAATTTTATATTTAAAGGTATTTTGAAGGAAGCTAATCTTGTCGCTAAAAATGACTGTAGTTCATCTGAGGTCAGACTCGAATCTTCTCTCAAAAATATTGCTGCACATAATACCTCGCCAAGTCTTTCATCTGATATACCAAATGCAACTGCTTCTAAGACATCTTTATGCTCATACATTGCTGCTTCAACTTCTGGGCAAGCAATATTCTCCCCTCCTCTAATGACAATATCTTTAACTCTATCAAGAATATATAAAAAAGGACCTTCGAATTTTCCTAAGTCTCCAGACTTAAACCAGCCATCGTCACTCATACATTCTTTTGTAGCTTCAGGATTTTTCCAGTAACAAATCATATTTCCTAAGGACTTAATTGCAATTTCACCAATCTCTCCTTCCCCAAGCTCGTTCCAGTTTTCATCTATGATTCTAATTTCAGTTAAAGGAGGGACAACTCTTCCTGTTGATTGAGGGTGATCAACATATTCATCTCCACTTCCAAGAGCTCCTAATGCATTTGTTTCTGATAGACCATAACCAATACCAGGTCTTGCTTCGAATTCAGAGTCTAGTTGTTTAACATGCTCAGCCGGTCTTGGTGCCCCACCTGCTCCAAGTGTCTTTAAGGATGAAAGGTCATAATTTAATCTCTCAGGATGATTTAATAATTCCCATGTTTGTGTTGGAACGCCTGTGATGTCAGATATTTTTTCTTGTTCTATTAATTGCAATGCTATGCCTGCGTCCCATTTTTTCATCATAACAATTTTACGTCCAACCAAGATGGACATAAACATGCCTGCATGACTTCCTGTAACGTGAAAAAGTGGCACACAAAGTAAAATTGCTGAAGCCTCATCAAGTAAAGGGGGAGAATTTGGATCTTTTTGATTATCAACTTCTTTCATAATAGAAGAAAAACACGCCCAGCTAAATAGCGTTGCAATTACTGCTTTTTGAGAAGATAAAACTCCTTTAGGCTTACCTGTTGAACCAGATGTATAGTAAATAGTTGCTGGATCATTTCTACCAATTTCGATTTCAGGAAAGGAAATGGATTGTTCATTAATGAAATCTGAAAAAGATTTAAATAAAGGGTCAGGAGTATAGCTTGTTACAATTTTTTTAACGTCCTTAAGAGATTCTAAACCTTGCATTCTTTTTTGATCTGCAAATAAAAGCTTTGCATCTGAGTGTTCTAGACCATATATAACTTCAGAAGGCACCCACCATGAATTAAGAGGAACACAAACAGCACCAATACCGACTATCCCTAAATAAGCAAAAATAAACTCAGGATTATTCTGCATACAAATTGCAACTTTATCACCCTTACTAATACCTTCTTTAAGTAGAGCATTTCCTGTCTGAGCACTTTTTTCAAATACTTCTTTATAAGAATATCTTTCATCTTCAAATACGATACATTCTTTATCACCATGCAAAAGAGCAAAATCTAAATAACCTCTAATGCTATCTGGAAAATTGATATATTCATTAAATGTAACTCCTAATTCACTCATGACCTCTTTAGTTTCAAACATCTGACCAGGCGCCGTAACTTGAGATAATATTTCTTGATATAAGTCTTTCATAGATGATGTATATATAATTTATATTTAAAAAAGTTATTATATCTAAACATAAAGTTTAGTATATTTTAATTAAGGATTTTCATAATGCTCTTAAATCTTTGTATTCAACATTTTAGCTATTTTAAACAGTTAATATTATATGCATTTATATTTATTATATGCACCACAAATATATTAGCCCAATCTTATGAGCCTATTGGAACCATTAATCCTAATAACTTTGAGCCTGCTCAAAAAAAAATTGCTCAAGGTAAAAATGGAATGGTCACAACACAACATTTTTTAGCTACAGCAGTAGGAGAAAAAATTCTTAATCGAGGAGGCAATGCTTATGATGCTGCTATTGCAATTGGATTTACATTGGCAGTAGTTCTTCCAAGAGCAGGTAATATTGGTGGTGGAGGATTTATGGTAATGCATGATTCTTCTTTGAATAATCAATTTTCAATTGATTACAGAGAGAAGGCACCAGCCAATGCATATAAAGATATGTATTTGAATTCAGATGGTACATTTAATAATCAAAGATTATCAACATTTGGATACCTTGCTAGTGGGGTACCTGGCACTGTGGCGGGCCTATGGGAAGTTCATTCAAGATTTGGATCTTTAGAATGGAGCACGCTGCTTGAAGATGCTATTTATTATGCTAATAATGGCTTTGAAATAACTCCATATCTTGCAGATATGTTGATTAAATATGAATCAAAATTATCTTTTCACTCAGAAACACAAAAAATATTTCAGAAAAATAAACCAAATTTTATAAATGAAAAGTTAATACAAAAAGATTTAGCCAAAACATTACAATTAATAGCTAAACATGGAAGAGATGGTTTCTATCAAGGCTCTGTTGCAGAAAAAATACATACTCAGATGGAGATCAACGGCGGTTTAATTACAAAAAATGATTTAGAAAATTATCAACCAGTTTGGAGAACACCACTAAAATCAACCTATAGAAATACTGAGATTATTACTATGGGACCGCCATCCTCTGGTGGAGTACATGTTATACAAATGCTTAATATTTTAGAGAACTATGACCTTTCTATGCTTAAGCATAATTCATCTCAATATATTAATCTTCTTACAGAAATTATGAAGTACGCATATGCAGATAGATCTAAGTATCTTGGTGATCCTGATTACTATGAAGTACCTGTATCTCAAATTGTAAGCAAAGATTATGCTAAAACAATAAATAAAAATATTAAAATTGGAGAAGTTACACCCTCTTCTGAGGTTTATCCCGGAACATTTAGTGATAGCGAAGGATATGAAACTACTCATTTTTCTGTTGTTGACAGATATGGCAATGCTGTTTCTTCAACCTATACTCTTAATTCAACATTTGGTTCTGGAGTTGTCATAGAGGATACGGGTATTCTTATGAATAATGAAATGGATGATTTTGCCGCTGCACCTGGAATACCAAACCAATTTGGACTTCTTGGATCCGAAGCAAATGAGATAGCTCCTGGTAAAAGGCCTTTGAGTTCTATGACACCAACAATAGTTATGAAAGATGGAAATTTTTTCTTCACAACCGGAAGCCCTGGTGGTTCTAGAATAATTACCACAGTCTTACAATCAATTATAAATATTGTGGACTATGGCATGAATCTTGAGGAGGCCAATGCAGCAAAACGGATTCATCATCAATGGCAACCAGATTTACTTCAAATTGAATCATCCATCAATCCAGAACTAAAAAATCAGCTACTAAAATTAAAATATAATATTAAGATTATAAATCCAGCAACATGTCTTCAAACTATAATGTTTAAAGATAATATGTATTATGGATATGGAGACTTTAGAAGGCCGGATGCCTTCGCTTCAGGAGAAATTAATGATTGAAAAACTTATGGTTATATCAGCTTATGCATTACCAGCATTAATTCTATTAATTATTTGTTATTTTATTACAAAAAAATAATTTCTAAAAATGGTGTTTTTTTTAAGTCTATTTTTTTTGTCATTAGGAAGCTTTGCCTCAGTTTTAATCTATAGACTACCCTTAGCAGGTATTGAAAATTCAAATATAAATTTATTTTTACCAAGATCGCATTGCCCCATCTGTAAAGAAAACATTCGATTAATTAATCTTCTTCCCCTAATTGGTTATATATTTCAGGCAGGAAAATGTGAGAAATGTAAAAGCACTATAAGTATAAATTATTTTATACATGAAATTATTCATTTAACTATTGGTTTAAGCCTTTACTTTTTATTGGGGATATCTTTTCTATCGATCTTGGTATATTTATTATTTTTTAACTTCTATATTTTGCTAGTATGCGATCTTAATAAATTTTTTCTTCCCTTTTATTTTAACTTATCCATTTCATTGATAGGCATAGGTTCTATATTTTTAGGCTCTCCTTTTTTTATCGAAACTTACGGTCTTATAGAATCATCACAGCTGTTTATTGCTTTTTTTGGATTTGTATCTGGTTATGGTATTTTATTTTTAATAAACTTAATCTATAAGATTATAAATAAAGTTGATGGTATTGGAGGTGGAGACTTTATACTTCTTGGAGGCATGGGTACTTTAGTTGGTCCCTTTCATCTCAGTTCTATTATTCTTCTAGGGTCTTTTTCAACTCTAATTATAAAATTTACTAATTACAAAAAATACAAGCAAGAGCTCCCATTAGGGGCTGGATTAATTATTGGTTTATTTGTTTACACAATATGTAAATTTTTTGAACTTTCTTTATTTGGTCTGGTCATATAGACATAGACCTTTGAATATCCTCTTTAAATTCAAATCCCCTAGGTCTTTATTTAAAAGCAGGCATATAGCCTGCTTTTTTTTAATTACTGCTAATTTATGGTATAAATAATAATTAATTTAATAAAAAAATTTATAAGTATTATGAAAAAAATTACCTTTATATTTTTAACATCAATAATTGCTGTTTCATGCTCAAATTCAACTAACGATATTATGAATAACTCTGTTAATTCAGACTCTCCTGCATCAAATTATGTTGAGTATGTCTGGCATTCAGCTGAGGAAAACTTTAATGCAGAAAACTTAGCTATGCTTATTGAAAAATGGAATCAAATTATTGATAGCTATTCCTGCGACATGGATGGTGCAAATATATTAACTCCTACTGAAAAAAGAGATAACTACGATTTTATATGGGTTTTAAAGTGGCCATCAGTAGATGCTAGGAATTCATGCTGGGATACTTGGTCCAAAGATTACGCAGAGAGCTGGGATCAAATAATTAATGGAATAATGTCTTATGACCCAAATAACGCTTTTATGTTTGAAGTTGAACCTGGCCGTTCACCAAAAAAAGAAAATACATCAGGATCCTTTGTAAATACATTCTACTTTTGCAAATTTAACGATGGCAATGATATGTCTTCATTAAATGCATATAGAAATGACCTCGCAAAAGTTAGTACTTTTTCAGATAATCATTGGTATGTTCTCTTAAACCCAACATTCGAAACTGATCCAGGCGGGCCAGATTTTGTTTGGCTAGATTTATGGGGTAGCAACCAAGATAAAAACTCTGACATGGAAATTTGGCAGAGTACAGACCTCCCAGATAAAGCAGAATCTATGGTAGCTTGTGATGAGTTCAGCAATAATGCAGTTGTTATAAGATAATCTTTGAATGGAGCGGGTAGAGAGGATCGAACTCTCATCAAAAGGTTGGAAACCTCTTATAATAGCCATTATACGATACCCGCTTATGAGCAATTATAGTAAAAAAAGCCTGTAATATCTCTATCTTTTTGTAAATTAAATAACTTTGTTTTAATTAAATTATTAAATCTAGAACAATCTATAAGATTTATATTTAGTTGAATCTATACACGTAGCATTTTCAGTAAATTCGTCTTTAATTTCAGCTGCATCTTTTTTATTAATCCAATTCTCAAGGAGAATGATTTGATAACTACTATCATAAAAAGAATTAATCCACATAAAGTCAATATTCGTTGAATTATCTTCTATATATGATACTGAATATGGCATATCTAGCTTATCAACATTATCAATATATCTATTAATTGCAATCTGAAAAGTCCCAAAATTATATCCATTATTAAAGGAACATCTTAATATTTCGATATTTACAAAAGTATTATCGATTACGTTGTTAATGTTTTTGATGACATCTAATGCTTTGTGTTGATATATAGAAAATGTACAGCTTGCAATATCCTCAAAACCATCAGACTTAATTTGATCAATAAAATTTCTTATAGCAATATGATTTCCATCAGACCTTATAGATATTAAGAAATTATCAACATTTTCATTGTTTTCAGGAAACAAAATCGAAATATTTAGCCCATTATCTTTTGACATAGATGAATATTTATTAGCTTGAATAGAAAAAAAAGACTCTAGGCCAATTAATGAAGAATTCGAAACAAGGTTACATTTAAACAAATCTTGATTATATGAAAAATTTGGCTTAATTAATGAGCTTAATTTATTATCAGCATCTGAGCTATCTTGCTCGCACGAAACGGTAAAAAATAAAAATGGCATTAAAAAAATTAATCTTTTCATATAGTAAAAATTGTTATACTGGTTTAATGAAAATATATATTCAAACATTCTTTACTTTCATAGTGTTCACAAGTTCAAATTTTATCATAGCAGATACCTATAAGATCGCTTTTGGTTCCTGTCTAGATCAAGATTATCCTCAACCAATTTGGGAATCAATAAAAAATGAAAATATTGATTCTTTTATTTTTCTAGGTGATAACGTTTATGGTGACATACCATCTGGAAATTTAAACAAGATGAAAAAAGCTTATGCAAAACAAAAAGAAATGATACCTGAGTGGTTGCTTGCTAAGGATGTAAGTGTTATCTGGGATGATCATGATTATGGAGTGAATGATGGCGGAGCATCCTACCCACTTAAGAGAGAAGCGCAACAATTGTATGTCAACTTTTGGAATATACCCTCAGATGATATTAGAAGAGTAAGGCCAGGCATATACACCAATAAAACTGTTGATATAAATGGTTTTAAGGTCAATATTATTTTGCTTGATACTAGATATTTTAGATCTGAATTAGATAAAAGTATTGGATTGAGCCCAGTTTATAAAAAGAATTCCAGTCCTGACGCGACTATTTTAGGTAAAGAGCAGTGGCATTGGTTAGAAGATGTAATAAAACAAGAAGCAGATTTAGCAATTATTGCTACTTCTATTCAGGTTTTACCAACATCTCATCGATTTGAAAAATGGTCAAACTTTCCAAATGAACATTTAAAATTAAAGAATCTTCTTAAAAAATCAGAAGTGCCAATATTAATTATTTCAGGTGACAGGCATCAAGGGGCTATTTATCAGGAAAATGGTATTTACGAAATAACATCCTCTTCACTTAATAAAACAATATCTCCGTCTTCTTTTATAGGGAGACCAAAAGAAGAAGATATTACTATGATTGGTGATATGTACTCTGGAGAAAACTTTGGCATGATAACCATAGATACATTAAGTCAACACTATGAAATTGAATTAAAAGATTTAGATGGAAATCGTATTACATATAAATTAATCGACATTAATAAAGGGGCTTAGATAAGCCCCTTTAAAATCAATAAGATATATTAATTTAATTCATTACAAGAATTTTATTTTTGTATATAGCATCACATTGCCCTGAATATAGATTCGCAAGATTATTCTTTTTTATGTCTTTAAGATAGTTAACTTTTAAATCACAAGTCAAAGAGCTATCTATAAGACCTGTATTTGTATGTTGTATATAGTCACTATATAAACCAAAAATAACAACATCATGATGCGTTGTTGATATGTTATCTTTAAGTATAATTCTTCCTCTATCAGCAGATGTATAACATCCTACTGATTGTTTTGGACAAAAATCATTAACAAGTTCGGAACTATATTCAACTTCAATATAACGAGCATTAGATTCTAAATGATTCTTTGCATTTTCAAAAATAGATTCATTTGCTAAAAGAGTTGTACTAAAAGCAAAAAACAACATTAGTAATGAGTTTTTAATGTTTTTCATATAATTTCTCCTATAAAATGTTTCATAATTGATACATTTGACACAGAAATGATACATATTTGTCACATTGAAGTCAACTTGTAAACATCATAAATTGCTTATTTACTATCTTTATTAAATGAGATTTGTAAAAATAACTAAATATGGACTTATTACTATTATTACCTGATCAGCTATCAAAAAATAATAAAGTTTTAGATTTCTTAAAGGATGATAATTTACTTCTATTATATGAACCTCATGATAGTTTTTATGAGATTTCGCATCACAAGCATAAACTAGTATTTCAAATTAGCTCATTTAGACATTTTATAAATAGCATTAACTACAAAAACGTAATTCATGAAAAAATTTCAAAGAAACCATTAAAGTTAACTAAATATTTATCCGCTTTGCACAAAGAATCACCCTTCTCATCTCTCTATGTTTCTAAACCTTCAGAATATTCAACATTAAAAGATTTGATGTACTTTTGTCAGCTAAATAATATTGATCTAAAGGTTTTTGAAGATAAAAAATTTATTACAACTGATGAAGATTATAAATATTGGGCTAAAGATAAGAAGTCCACTATTCAAGAATTTTATTATAGATGGTTAAGAAAAAAATTTAGTATCTTAATGGATGATGATTCTAAGCCACTAGGCGGTAAGTGGAATTATGATAAAGATAATAGACAGTCTATTTCTAAATTAAAGTCAGATATACCTGATAGGATAAATATTACTACAGACAAAATAACACTTGAGGTAATGATAGAGGTTGAAGAAATATTTAAGTCCTCTCATGGTGATTTAGAAAATTTTAACTGGTCTGTAACTCATAATGGTGCGTGGGAGCAATTTCTAATCTTCTTAGATACTTTTTTGCCTAACTATGGTGCTTTTCAGGATGCTATAAATAAAGATAATGCTTTTATGTTCCATTCCCTTCTATCACCATATTTTAATTCAGGTCTTTTGGATCCACTTAAATGTATTAATGAGGTTGAAAAAACGTTTGAGAAGTCTAATGGTGAAATACCTATAAATTCAATCGAAGGTTTTATAAGGCAGGTCTTGGGCTGGCGAGAATTTATTATGGGTGTCTATTGGAATAATATGCCGCAGTATCGGCAACAAAATTTTTGGTCACATAGTAAACAATTAACTAGCTCTTGGTATACCGGAGATACTGGTATACCCCCATTAGATAGTGCTATTAAAGAATCTATTGATTTTGGATACACTCATCATATAAATCGATTAATGATAATTTCTAATTTAATGAATTTATCTGGAATAGATCCCAATGATATTCATAGATGGTTTATGGAAATGTACATAGACTCGGCTGACTGGGTTATGGTTCCCAATGTTTATGGAATGGGCACTTTTGCAGATGGAGGTATTTTTTCAACCAAACCTTATATATGCGGATCAAGTTATATGCTGCGAATGTCTAATTTTAAAAAGGGTGAATGGTGTGATGTTGTAGATGGGCTTTACTGGAAGTTTATTGAAAAAAATATTAATTTCTTTAAAACCAATCCTAGGCTTTCATTGATGGTTAACGCTCTAAGTAAAATCAACCCTGATAGAAAAAAATTAATATTCACAAAGGCTGAAGAATTTATATCAAAGAATACGTATTAATCAATATTTCCAATGTCGTGGAGCAAAATTGAGGCTGCGATTGGTGTCATTTTTTGATAATCATGTCCAACATCATTTATGACTTTATAGCTCCACCTGAATGGAATTTCTTTTTTATCTGATATATCTATTAGTGATTTAAAATAGTTATCTGCTCTATCAACTCTTGTTATACCTTGTTTCTGGGCTCCAGCTGATGAGTTAACGTTATTTAAATTAGTATCAATGCTGCCAATTAATAAAGAGGTCTTATTAGACATAAACCATCTGATATGACTACTGGATATTTCTATAGGTGTATCTTTAATGCCATAAGGATACTGTTCTCCATTTAAAAATGTATACCATCCAGCATTAGCTATAACAGTATCAGAGATCCTTTGATCATTACTTAAAAGCATATATCTATGAGTAAATTGTGCCCCTGCTGAATGCCCAAACATTTTGTATGTATTTGCATTTAAGGCAAATCTACTTTTAAAGTAATTAAAGAATAATGAAATAGATGTATTTATATAAGAATCTGAACGTTCATTAATAGTGCCATTAGATTCTGCAGATTCCAAAAGAAAAAAATATCTAAAATTCTTCTTATCAAAATTTGGAGCAGCAATTATTACATTTTTATTTTGAACTAATGGAATCCATGCAGATAGATAATCATCAGCATTTCTACTATTACCATGAATAACAAAAATGACTTCTGTGTCTTCATTTATAGCATTTGGAGTTATATAAAGTATTTCTACATCTGGTTTATCCCAGTATGCAAATGTAGTCTTTTTTATTTCTGATGCATTTATGAAATTAGATAGCAGCGCAAAACAAACAATTATTAAAAAGGACTTCATGTATTCATTTTAGCAATGAAATTATTTAATAGGGTAAAATGCAAAGAAATTTATTAGAACTATAAGTATATGGAAGACAATACAAATCTTATAAAAAAAATCCATCAATCTAAGTATAAAATAACCTATGTTTCAAGTGGTGGTGGAACCAATGCCATCTCCTCTTTCCTTAAAGTTCCAGGAGCCAGTAATACTATTTTAGAGTCGTATGTGCCTTACTCTAAAAAATCAATGGACATATTTTTAAATAAAAAACCAGATCATTATTGCTCGCTAAATACATGTCTTAGTATGGCTGCAAATGCTTATAAGAAATCTCTTCAAATTGAAAATACTACCAACACAAAATACCTTATAGGTGTTGCTGTTACTGCAAGTTTAGCAACAACTTATACCAAAATAGGTGAACATAAATTTTATATAGCTATCCAAACAGATTCTTATACAAAAACAGTTTCATGTGTCCTTGATAAAGGCTCTCGCACAAGAGAGGAAGAGGAAGAATTGATAACAGAATATGTTTTAAGTTTAATTGCAGAGAGCTGCTCAATAAAAAGAGATTTGCCACAACATAATGAAAAAGTTGAAGTGCAAACAACACAAGCTGAAAAATCATGGAAGAAACTTTTAAATAACCAAATTAATTTTGTTTCAAGTGATAAGGCTATTCCTGAATTAATATTCCCTGGCTCTTTTAATCCATTGCATGATGGCCATTTAAAAATGCGAAAGCTAGCAGAAAAAAAGACAGGCATGAGAGCAACTTTTGAAATATGTGCAAAAAATGCTGACAAACCACCTTTAACGTTTCATGAAATCAAAAGAACACTAGATCAATTTAATGAAAATGATAGTTGGGTAATGACTTCAGCGGGAAGATTTAGTGAAAAAGCTGAAATGTTTCCTAATAGTGTATTTATAATTGGTGCCGATACATTAGTGAGAGTCTTTGATGAGAAATTTTATTTAAACAAAAGAGATATGATTAATCATATTGAAAGATTTAATGATCATAATGTTCATTTTCTAGTTTTTGGAAGAAAAGTTGATAATAAATTTATTTCATTAAGAGATATCGCGATACCAGAAAATATCAGAAAAAGATGCACTGGATTTGACGAAGCAAGCTTCAGGGATGATATTTCTTCAACAGCACTAAGGCTAGAAAACTAAAAAATAACTCTTAACTATGAGGCGGAAGTTTTGCCTCAACAAACCATTCGTGAACTCTTTTAGCTGGATTGAATTTCTTCATTCTCATCTTCTTATTTTCAAGAGTGAACTTCCTAGTTTTAATAGCTGTATAGTGATACGTATGACTATCACGTGTTTCACCCTCAGGTATTAAATATACTTTTGTTTGTTTTTTATCTGCCATTATGGTGAGGAATTATACACAAAAAAAATAAAATAAACATAAAGAGAAATAAGATTTATTTATTAAAATTTTATCTTCTCATCCTTATTCCAAATACCCCAATAAGCACCAACATCACCCTCTGCTTCTACTTTCCACGACTCATCAAATGATGAGAAATAAAACATATCAATATTTTCTTCTTTAGACCAAAGCTGAGCATCTATGAAATACTTAAGATAATTTCTATATGAAGGATGCGCCCCCCATAAATCACTTCCTTTGCTTGGCCATCCAGTCTCTGTGATAATAACTTTTTTTCCATTAGAGGCTTTAATAGCTTCATTGTACATATCTTTCATGTACAGCAAAGAATACTCAGAAGCACAGCCTTCCCAAAATGGATAACAGTTTGCAAGAATAACATCACAAGCGTTGGTTATGCTGGGTCTGTCTCTAAACTCGTAGTAAGCATCAACATAACCCACCGGAATACTAGGAGTATTTGCTTTAACATGATCTATATAAGAAATTAACTGATGCTCCTCTAATTCTTTTCGATAAATAACTTCATTGCCTACTGCTGCTATATTTACCAAACCCTCACTTGATAATTTTAATAAGCCATCAATTTCTTTTTCGTTATTACTGAGGTCGTCTGACAACCATGCACCTACTAATGTTTTAAAACCCATGTCTACAGCTATTTCGACAATTCTTGCATGCTCACTTATTGATGAAAAGGTTCTTATCCAATCTGTGTAAGGCTTCAATATATTTAAACGTCTGATAATCTGCTCATCATTAACAAAGTCACCAGGTTGTTGTTCGTCTTCATATAAACTAAAACACAAGCCATGAATTTTACTTTCTAGGATTTCATTGCATAGTTCTTGCAACTCTCCGTCTTTTAAATCATCTAAATTAATGCCTAGCAAGGATTTAATTTTTTCATCTCTTAAAGACATAATTATTTCATTTCTCCATTAATCTGATTTAATTGATTTTTTATATCAGCTGCTCTTTGTTCATTGATTTCATAATCACTCATTATATAAATAGCGAAAAGTGTTCCCAGAACTGGTATTGTTGAGTAAGCAATTCTTAAACCGGTTAAAGCTCCATCGGGTTGCGAAGATGCATCAGGAGAAAAACCCACGTACCACATAATCAAACCAGATATAAGACCAGCTAATGCAGTTCCAAGCTTTACCATCCACCAGTATATAGCAGCAAAAGAGCCTTCTTTTCTTGGAAGACCATTTTGCAACTCTTCATAATCACAAGCATCAGATGTCATGCTCATCATCAAGGTGAATAAACCTCCAATTCCAAATGAAAAGAATGGTAATGCATATAAAAACATGTGAGGTTTTCCTGGAATAAACAAGAACCAAAATAAAATGTAGCCAATAACTGAGATACTTTGAGAGATAATAAAAGTTTCTTTTTTACCATAAATTTGTGCCATTTTTGATACCAAAGGAATTACCAGAAAAGTTGTTACAAGTGCGCCGAC
>Ga0233432_10000874_pt1 | contig 28960 bp, 28 predicted proteins | sample SI_122_August201_6_FD_179870 | JGI IMG/M metagenome (GOLD analysis project Ga0233432, IMG submission 179870) | Seawater microbial communities from Saanich Inlet, British Columbia, Canada - SI_122_August2016_10_MG | ecosystem: Environmental > Aquatic > Marine > Inlet | place: Canada: British... | reverse complement strand
AGTCAGCAGTCAGCAGTCAGCAGTCAGCAGTCAGCAGTCAGCAGTCAGCAGTCAGCAGTCAGCATGGCTTGGGGTTCAACTACGGCGGCGGCATGGTCTGCGACGGATCTCGATTCATGGAGCGCGAGAACACGTCGGGGCATTCAGGTAACGGAAGAGTCGTTGAATGAGTTGGATCTCGACGAGTCCCTCGCCTATGCAAAGGAGAATGGGCGTCAAGAAGGTAACTTGAACGCTTGTTACCACTGTCAACCAGAAGAACTCAACCACCTCCACCCCTTCTGGAAGATGACAGGCGAAGAAACTCCCAAGGACAACATCACCACCATCTCGTTCAACACCTCCGCATTTGCGCGGGATGAAAACGATAAGGATATCAGAGAAAATACGGACTTCATTGAGCGCGGAGATAGACCTCTCTGTTGGGTGGCGAAGATTGTTCAGGCGTCAATCGGCAAAAAATCAATCTGGCCGATTGTCGCGCACATCAACGACAAGTTTAAAGTTACCGCGATGGACATCATCATGGAGGAGATACTGGAGACACTCGAAGATGGGAAGAATTATCATTTCAATAATAGTACATCTCTCAGACTGAGATCAACACCAGGTTCAATCAACGCGATAAAATCCACATACGTGCTTTTCAGATACATTGCAGGATTCCCACCACTCATATTCCCTCCTCCACCAAAACCACCCACGACCGAAGAAAACCGAATAAAACTAGCAGAAGCGAAGAAAGAACTTCTTCTTATCCAGGTACAAGCACAACTGAAAAGTGGAAACTTCCAGACAGGAGAGTGTAAATTAACACCGAAGCTTGTTAGACAAGCTTCGCGTAGCGCATACTGCTCGCCAAAATAAAACCAAAAAATACAAAAACAATATAAAATAGTTAGGACTAAAATACACAATTAAATTTTTTATTTAAAGTTTTTTGTGTATTTTTATTATAAGATGTTTCTTATTCAAGATATTAAACTGGATTTTAGTGATGTATTAATTAAACCACAAAATACTCAATTAAGTTCTCGGTCAGAAGTAAATCTAGAAAGAGAATTTACATTCAAATACACAAATCAATTATGGAAAGGTATCCCACTTATCGCATCTAATATGGATACAGTGGGGACATTAGAAATGTATCATTCATTAAAAAAACATAATATTTTAACATGCTTTCATAAATTTTTGACAGATTATCCAGAAAATGATAGAAATAAATACATTGTTTCTATTGGAATTAGAGATGAAGATTTTAATAAATTAAAAAACCTATATGAATTATCTCCAGAAAAATGTAATATTATTTGCGTTGATGTGGCGAATGGTTATATGGATTCTTTATTATTTTTTTGTCAGAGAGTGAGAGAACTAATACCTCATTGTATTCTTATCGCGGGGAATGTTGTCACGAGTGATAGAACAAAAGAATTAATATTAGATGGAAAAGTTGATATTGTAAAGGTTGGTATTGGAAATGGTTCAGTCTGTACAACTCGTATACAAACTGGAGTTGGAATGCCACAGTTATCAGCTTTGATTGAGTGTTCAGAAGCAGCGCATAGTGTTGGTGGTTATATTATTTGTGACGGGGGAGTTACATGTCCAGGAGATGCTGGTAAAGCATTTGGTGCTGGGTCTGATTTTGTGATGATGGGTTCTATGTTAGCCGGACATGAAGAATCGGGTGGAGAAATTATTAAAGAAAATGATAAATTATATAAAATTTTTTATGGGATGAGTTCTACCGAAGCAATGAAGAAACATTATGGAGGAGTGGATGATTATAGATCAAGTGAAGGTAAATGTGTTAAAATTGAATATAAAGGACCTGTAATAAATACAATAAAAAATCTATTAGGGGGGTTAAGATCAACATGTACTTATGTAAATGCTCATTCTATAAAAGAACTACCTACTAATGTTGTATTTTATAGAGTTAATAATCAAGTGAATACTATTTATAGTTAACATACTATTTATAGTTAACATACTATTTATAGTTAACATACTATTTATAGTTAACATACTATTTATAGTTAACATACTATTTATAATTAAAAATCTTCTTCAGAGGAGTCTGGTTCAACAACGTTTGTTAAAAATGTTGGAATATATCTTTCTCTAATTTGAATAGGTATTTCATCAATAGGCATTTCTATATCTTTATAAGCTGAAAAGATATCCTCTGATTGTTGTAATCCAATTTTATCCATTTCTTGAAATAAATAATGTAATTTTAATGAACGACCCAACCAATCTTCTCTTGATTGAATTAAAAGAGAAAATTTAATAGCTAATTCATCAAATGATTTATCCATTTTGCCTTTTAATGACTCTAAAACTATCATCCGGTCAAATAACGCTTTGATTTTTAAATCTTTCTGTTCTATTATATCTTTTAATGAATCTATTTCTTCTCTATAAACTTTATGTGTAATAGATAATTCTTCTCTTAGAGTAAGTTCTTCATGATCCGGATATATTATTGTATCAGACCATTCATGGATTAAATTTTTTTCTATATCTTTTAACCACGGAAACTTTTTAATATCTTTTGATGACATATTTTAACTTACTTAATAAATAATAATTTTTATCAAATTTATATTAATTGGGGATATCGGTCTACTGGATTAATATATTTATTATTTCTAATTGCAATTGTATTATATTCATATTTATCATTGTTTAATATAATACTTCTTATACACCGGTTGCCTTCTAAATCGATCAAATGAATATGATATTGAAATATCTTATTATAGATATCTAAAATGCCATTATTATCAACAAAATGATTTAATATTTTAATATGAATTTTTAAAGGAGGTAACTGATAGTTATTATTTATTTTATATAAGATAAAACCAGATAAGGAGAATGTTTCAAATAATATTTTTAAATGAAATACTTTTTTATGATAAATATTTAATAGTTTATTACATTCATGATATGGATTAAATAATATCTGATTAATAACAATACCTTCTTTGTATTTTTTATATTTTTTACCCTCAGAAATATACCAATCTAATGTTTCTTTATCTTCTAACTCTCTCTTTTTATTATAAATAACTTGAATAATTTCAATATCAAATGATTTTAATAAATATGATAATAAATAATAAATTTCACTCTTACATTTACTAAATATCATACAATAATATATAGTATAATATAATATGTCTGAAGCTAATAAAAATGATGATGAATTTAAAGATGCTGAACTGGGTCCAGATAATTCTTTAATAAAAAAACAAGATAAAGAAGACATAATTATCAAAGAAATTAAAGAAAATATTAGTAAAAATTCTATTGAGATCGCGGATTTAAAAAATTTAACTGAATCAATTGATCATGAAAATAGTAAAACAGATGATAGTAATCCTTTAACGCCGAGAAAAATTAATTATATTTATGCGAATGTATTTGATGAAAAATTAGATGATAGTAATGAATGGACCGATATTAAAAGATATAGATTTCAAAAATGTCTTTGGAAATTAAAATATAATCGTATCGTATCTTCTTTTTACCTAAATAATCTTAAAAATAAAGAACATAAATGGTCATGGATGATTATTGTTATCTCTACATTAACGTCTGGATTAACAGTAGCTAATAATGTAGATGAAAATAATGCCCCGATTGAAAATTATAATACCTATGTAAATGTCATGCTAACTGTATCTAGCATGAGTACTAGTTTAATTGCGGCCTGGATAAAAAAACAAATGTTTATTGAAAAAATAAATGAAATTGATAAATATCTCACTGAATTAAATGCTCTTTGTGAAGATTTAGAAGTACAATTATCATTATTAAATACTGATAGATTAGAATATGATAAATTTAAAGAATTATATATCCCAAGAATGACTCAGTATCTTACAACCAACCCTATTATCCCACCCTTTGAATGGAAAAGATGTATCAGAGAAATTACATTAGATTATCCTGAACTATTAAATATGGACGATAGTGAAGATAATAAATTATGGCCTTGGTATGGAGATTTAATATCAGATCCAAAGACAGATGATAAAAATGCTCCTCATGTTAGATATAAAACTAATTTTTATAGAAAATTCAAAAAAACAAATAAAGATAAATATTTATCAACATGTTGCGGTAAAAAACAAATGAAAGTTGTTTATGATTGTGAAAATAATAATCCTTAGAATGATTTAAAAATATATCACAAATATTTATATTAATGGATCGTATCACCGAGAAAACTATACACTTCACTAAAGAAAGAGAAACAAAAAATACTATTCGGTATAAAGAAACCAGTAGCATGAAAGAAACTATAATCGGAACTATTTATTTACAAAAAAACTTTTTACCTCATATACCACCTGAAAATGTTAAAATAACAGTTCAATTTGATTCTTAATCATAAAAAATATTTATTGTCTTTTTCTATATATTTTATTTTTTTTGTCTTTTATGTCTTTTATAATTTTCTATCTGTTGTAAAACGACTAATCTTAACAGAATTTGTATAACCTGTAAAAGAATCTGATGGCAAAGAGCATGGTAATACTTTAGATACGCAAGCAATACACCTCTCTTGACCGAATCCCGCTTCTCTTGGATTACCCAAGATATTACCTGGTCTTGTGGTGAAGATAGGAATGCCCTTCGCAACAAGAGCACCGAAAGCCCCCCCATCCGTATCACTATAATGCTGGAAGACCGCCTGACATACTGGACTATCACATGTGAACCCATGGCAATTCTCTACTAAGCGATACTTACAATCTGCAGCAACTATCTCCGCAGGTAGTTTACCTCTGTCTTCTGTGGAGTAATTGAATTTCTCACAAGCGATCTGTAGATCTTGGCTATAATTTTGGAGAACTTCTTCTGTAACTTCAATCCCCCTCCATGATTCATCGGGTGTTTCTTCCATGGGATTATTGAATCGCATCAGTTCCTTGTATTCAATATATTGTTGAGCATTCATCCCGAAAGGCCAGTAATCACGAGATTCGGGATCTATCAAATCCTTAATATGGAAAGACGAAGAGAAGGGGGTGATATCTGGGCAAGGTTTTGGAGGGACACCACCCATCAACGCCTTCTCGCGTTCAATCGCTTCGTCCGAAAGGTAGAGCTCCTCAACATAAGAAGATGTCTCAGTTGTGATGAGATTGTTCTCGTCGTTGTATCTCCACTTCTCCTGAATATCACTATCATTCCAGCAAGAACGACAAGCGTGTGCGTCACTTGAAGACCTCCTGTAACCGGATTGACTTTCATCATCAGGGAGGATGGTGTCGCAACAACAACAATGGATGGGACTAGGGAGACACCTATCGCAGATGTGCTTGTTCAGAGTAGAAGCCTTCTCAAGGTTGCCTTTTGGTAGATGACCAGGCGTATCTTCGCAGTCAAGAGGGAAGTGACAGTTGAAGCAGATGGGTGCCACGCAAGCGCGAATTGGAGAATGCTTCTTGTCAATGCGTTGTCCATTCATCAACTCGGTGAAATCCTCCAGTTCGGTTTGTATTCCGGACCCAAAAGTATACACACCTTCGCCCGTTGATTCGTTGCCATTATACCACTGACAGTAATGAAGGTGAAACTTCACATCAAACTCGTGCTTTGAAATCTTTGAACGCCGGTGTGGTGCCGAGGAACCCATCATGAACTTCTCCAATCGATCAATCTTCTTTGTCTCTGGGAGACCAGAAACGAGGACCCCCATCTTCCTCGTGGAGGGCTTCTCCGCGTCGTGCTGGTGTGTATCGCGGAAAGAAGAAGTCTGGTTGCCGATAGTCTGGGAGCGCGCCATGTTCTCTCTGGTAGCAGTAAGTGGTTATAAGCTTGTGTTAACTAGTTTACCAGTCAAGAGTTATTTGTATCTAATGAAAAAAGAATTTCATTAAATCAAATTTATGAACTTGTAAAAAAAAAACGATGATTTAATAAAGATAAAAAAATCTAGCTATATTTTTGTATTTTTTCTATATATTTTATTTTTTGTGGGTTTTAATGAATAGTTTTTTATTTCTTCAAGCTATTGTATCCTGGCTTGCTACGCGCCTGTTCTCGCTCTAAAGCCGCTTTCTTGAGTGCGGCTTGTTGTTGCTGTGGTGTCATTATCTTTTTCCGAGTTGATCGCATAGATGAAGGTTTCGTTATCGCAGAGGTAGGTTGTGAATGCGATTCAGTGGAGCGCGGAGAAGGAGGATGATAATCCTCCGAAAGAACCCGCATACCGTTTGCGTTTGTGACATACTTCGCTGGCATGGTGAGTGAGTGAAGTAGTGTTGTTATTGGTTTGGGAGAAGTTAGACTTGTTGTTTTATTAATGAAATAAATAATATCATTAAATCAAATTTATGAATCATGAAAAAAACTTTTTTATTCTGGAAACATGACTCTTGAAAATCACCATTTAAAAATTTGATTGTATATCACTAATTAATTAATAAAAATCATTAAATGGAAAAATATCTAGATGAAGCATATTCAGGTAAAACACAATTAATTAGAAAAAAAGCATTAAGTAATTTCCTAAACAATCATAATTTAGGGAAGTTAAATGAAAATGAATTAACCATATTCAAAAAGATTTTCGATAAACATTATACACCGGATATTGAAGAAACAAAATATAATATAGATTTAATTCAGGATGTGTATATATCTATATCATTTAATAATAGGTATTTCAGGATTATCGGAGATGAGATAGATGTACCGTGTGGTATTAGATGGTTATCTGGTGCTACGAGAACATTAAAAAATAAAGTAACACAGGCAGCAAGAAATGATATATCATCCCAAATTAAAGATTTTAGAGCGGATAATTTGTTAGATATAAATGATATATGCCCGATAAATGGTAATGAACTAGGATTTGATGCTGAAGTAGATCACTTAATACCTTTTAATGAATTACTAAAGGAATTTATGAAAGAAAATAACATCAACACTGCTGAATTATCTGGTTATGTTTATTATGATAAGGATACAGAAAGACGTTCATATAAAGAACCATATAAAACAAAATGGTTTGATTACCATAAACAAAACGCAATACTAAGATATCTTTCAAAGGAGGGTAACAAAATAGCACATTTAAATTATAAATTATATTGATTTTCTTAATTTAACTTACGAATACATTCCTCAAATGAATACTCTTCTTTCTGAGGAATTCTAAAATTCTTACCCTTGTATTTCATATACTTACCATAAGGTCCCATATAGATCTCTACTTTATGATTTTCATGCTTACCCAAACATAATGGATACCGAATCACATCTAAGACTGATTCTAAACATATCTCTTCATATTCACAAGGATTCTTCTCTAACAGATATTGCAATGTAAAATTCTTAGTCTTATAAGAAAGATAAGGACCATATCTACCATTTTTTAATATAATCACCTCTCCTTTATATTCTCCTAAGTTTTTATCCTTTGTAACCTTCTTATTAATACTCTTAGTAGAATTTAATGATTTCTGAATATTTAATGTATCCTTAAATGAATCATATACTTTCCCTACCACAGTTTGCCATTCTATTTCACCATTTGATACTCGGTCTAAGTCTCGTTCAACGTGTGATGTAAATTCGATATTAATAATCATTGAAAAATGATTCATTAAATATTCTAATACCTGTTTTCCTAAATCAGTTAAGAGTATTCTAAATTTTTGATCGGATGACTTCTTTTTCACTGATTTATTTTTAATTTCATTTTTACTATTCAATGAATAAGTTTCTATTTCTTTTGTTTCACCTTTGATATTTTTAATTTCAGTATAATTTCTATTATACAAAGTCGATATTAATGATGCATATGTACTTGGTCTTCCTATCCCAGAAGTTTCTAACTTTTTTACAATAGAGGATTCATTTAAATATCCTGGTGGATTTGTGAATACTTGTTCACAGTGACATGATTTTAATTTATATATTTTATCTTGTAAGTCTTTCACTTCTGTAACTATTTGTAATGAATTATTACTATATCTTAAATATCCATCAAACAACAGTGATTTAATTTGACCTTGAAAATAACCCTTGCTATCTAATTCTTGATTATTTAAGATAATAGTATGATTATCGTAGATAGCATGTTTCATATGAGAACTAATTGTATATTTCTTGATTAATTCATATAATTTACGATCATCTTCGCTATATTTTTCATTTGGTGTGTAATCTAAACTCGTTACACGTATGCATTCATGCGCTTCTTGTGCCCCTTTCACTTTCCTATTACTATTTTTCGGTAAATAATATTCTTTACCATATCGTTTTTTAATATGATTACATAAGATAGCTTGAAAATCACTAGAGATATTAGTAGAATCTGTTCTCATATAAGTAATTTTACCATTTTCATATAATTTTTGGGCGATATCCATAGTCTTTTTCACTTTGAAACCTAATTCGCCTTGAGCTGCTCTTTGTAGAGACGATGTAATTAATGGATTCGGTGAATATTTTTTTTCTTCTTTATGTGTCTGTTTCACTATCTTATAAGATTTATCTGTTTTTAAGATTTCTAAAATATCTTCGGGTAAATTATTTTTATCGTTAAGTATTAAATCGCATTGTAATGAATCGCTAAATTTACCAACATATTCATAAAGTTCTTCCGAAACATGATCATTAATACTTTCTTCATGTTGTTTAAGTATTAGCAATAAAGTACTCTGAACTCTTCCAGCAGATAATCCTTTCTTATCTGTTTGAATATGTTTCCATAAAAGTGGTGAAAGACTATAACCGACTAATCGGTCTAATATACGCCTACCTTGCTGAGCATTCACTGAATTCATATCTAAATGATGAACATTCTCTATTGATTCTTGAATTGCCTTTTTAGATATCTCATGAAATATAATTCTATTCTTTTCTTTAAAATCTACATCCATTGTTTTTCCACAGTGCCACGCGATCGCATCACCTTCTCGGTCATCGTCAGCAGCCAATAAAATACGGTAACCTTTATTATAATTCCTAAGTGAATTGACAACTTTACTTTTTCCTGGCATAGTTTTATAAGTCGGTTTAAAATTGTTTTCGATATCGATAGAAATTTGTTCCTTAGGTAAATCAATGATGTGTCCGAAAGATGATGTGACGATTGTGCCATCTTTAAAGAATCCACTTATCTTACGCGCTTTTGCCGGCGATTCAACTACAATAACTGTTTTCATCTTGTTTTAATTAATTAAAAATACTATTTAAATCAAATTTTAGTATCTTATAGTATGAATAGATCACAAGAAATAATACAAATATTTTCTCATTTTAATTTACCATCCGATATAACTAAATATATCTTACATACTGAAAGAGATATATTATATAAAAAAACTTTATATCAGTGGATCAAAATGTCTGAAATATTTCATAACATTCAAAAACAAAAATTCTTTTATGAAGATATTAAAAATATATTTTTAAATGAAATACATGAAATAAATGGAAACATGATATATCTTAAAAAATACAAATGTAAACTTTATAAAATTCGCCAAGAAAACAAAATATCTATGCTTTATATTAATTCTTTACGTTTTTGATATTGTAATTCATAATAAACAATACTACTTACATAAATACTATTTATTAACGAATATTGAACTATCTTTTGATAAATATATTTCATCAAATATATTTTAACCCTTGAAAATATATTTCATAATTTAAAGTTATATATAATATATATTATTATCTAAATGGATAATACAATTATACCTTATGCAGACGCTTCTGATATATCATCCGAGGAATTAGAAGAATCATCCGATGATGACATGAATGCGCAATTATTATCGAATAACATTGGTATTCATTATAATAATTTTCAAACCGTAAATGGAAATTTTATGAATATGGAAGATCAAAAACAATATGAATCAATTCGTAATAAATATTTTACCCCAGAAATACGAAAAATAAGATTACTTATTGAAAGTAAAAATATTACTTATACTTCAAATAGAAATACTAGTAATTATAAGATATATTTTGAAAATAATACTTCAAACTCTACTAGTGGTTATGGTAACTTCGATAATGTAATTGGATTCAGATTAATCAAAGCAAATATATTTAATTCAATCTACAATGTGAATATTAATAATTGCAAATTAAATATCACAGTAGGTGCTACAACAACACCTATTACTTTAGATCTTGGTAGTTATACCTTCTCTGAATTAGGGCATCATTTACAAACACAAATAAATGCTTCATCCTTATCTGGATATACCGTGACTAGTAATATCATAACTTATAAATATACTATTAGTAATACTTCTTCAGCATTTACAATCAGTTGGCCCCAAACAGTATCATCTCATAGATTATTAGGATTTGATAAACTCAATAAAGATAGTAGTCTAGATAGTGGAATACATTCAGTGACATCTGATAACGTTGTTCAACAAAGTAACCAATTTGTTGATCTTGTTATACCTGAAATACCTTATATAGCATGTAAAAGAAATAGTATTGGTAAACATTTAATAGACAGAATACCTCTTGATTGTGAACAAGGTAGTATTATGTATTATTCAAGTGATATTAATTTAGAGAATTATTTTACTCCGATTAATTTAAATTCATTAAATATTCAATTATATGAAGATACTACAGATACACCCTATGATTGTCAAAACAATGATAATTCATTCGAATTTGAATTAACCATCCTTAATAAGCATGTTTAATCTTTTTTAGTCGTTTCTAATATTTCATCTATTTGTTTTATCATAATCCCAACCGGTAATAATTCTTCTATCTTCCAATTTACTCTTGTATTTGTCACTTCAATTAAATTACGAATATTCTTTAATAATTCTTCAGATATCTCAATATTTTTGGTTTCTTCATTTACAGGTTCCATTTTGTATTCATTAAATATATTTTTTAAAATATTTAAACTATCGCCTTGAATATTCATATCAATCGAATACTCTAAAAATATATCTTTATTTACCGTATTTCCATCCCAACATACACATATCATGCATTTTGTTATATCACTAATACCACATTTTGCTTTATGATTTTTATACATGTTTTGACCTTCGCCTTTACTAGACTCTTTATACTGACGGCAGATCCTAAAATAAGATTTTGTCATACAAAGGGTAGCCTCATGATATAACCGAAAATCTCTTACACAGCGAATAAAACTCATTTGATAATCTTTTTGTGGATAGATAAATAACATATCTAAACAACCTGTAATAGATTTATTCTTATTCATTAAAATATCTATACTATGATTTAAATAAGATGGTAAATATAAATCATCATCATCCATATTAATTAAATATTCATAACTGCTCTTATCGCTTAACCAGTTGCGTTTTTTACCGATATTCATTTCATTTTCTATATATTCATATTTTATCTTAATTCCTAATTTTTCTTCTAAATCTATAATTTCTGATTTATCATTAAACAACTTTTCATAATTATTTAATGAATTATCATTACTTTCTAAAATATTCCATTCAATCTTTTCTTTTGGATAAGTAAAATGATAAATATTATAAATCATTAAGGGTAAAAACTTCTTACGATTAAATGTCGGAGTTAAAATTGATATATTTGGTAGAAGTTTATCATGGATAGGTATTTTAAATATTTCATCATAAAAATTTATATCACAGTTAAAATTATCACTATAACCATTTTTTTGTGAAGCAAAATGGGGATAAAAAGTATACCATTTGTCAACTTTTTGTAACTTACCTAAATAAACATCTATATTATATTCTTCTGATTGTCTTTTACTATGAGCCTCTACACCAGCCTGGATCTTTAATTCCATACCCTCATAAAAATTCTTTAAAATTGTATCATAATAATGAGATTTCACAATATAAGCATGATTACAATAAGCACTATTTATTCTTATTAATTCGTCTTTTATAAATTCATATTTATTATCTAAGACTCTACATCCTATATATAAAACATCATAATTTGTATCTATATATTTATTTATCATATCTCTACATTTTTCTATATTTCGGAATATTACATCATCTTCAAAAATACATACAAAAGGGTAATCTCTCTCTTTCGCTAATTCAATACATTTTATGTGCGATTTAGCACACCCCACTATTCCTATTTCATGTGTTATCGCTTCAAATCTATTAGGCTTATTTATACCAAATCGTTTTAATTCTTTGATCGTGTTCTTATTTTTCTCAATTCTTTCATTTAAATTAATATAAAAATGATATTTATTAATAAGATCCATTTATCATTATTCTTTATAAATTTCTTTTAAATCATTCATTATAAAAAAATTACAATCTGAACAATATAATATTTTTTTACCAATATCTGTTTCTGGTATAGGATTTATTTCAGTTAAATTAATTGTAATATCTTTTATTTTAGTATTATTTTCTTCATTATAAATATGAATAGTATTTGTAAAATCAGATGGATATGAATATTGTAATAAATTTTCTTCATTCTGTATCATTTCTGTGTTAGTAAAATACCCTTTTTGTAAAGTATTCGTATTACAATATTTACAAGTAATATTTGTAAATTGATGAATAATATTATCATTTAGATTATTTTCAAATGATTCAAATTGATTATCTCCACATTTAAATATATAATTTTCTTCTGTATCTGGAAATCTAAAAATTTTATTGCAGGTTTGACAATATTTAATCTTTTCTTTAGAATTTATTTCATTATCATCTTCTGTTATTTCATGATCCGAAATAATTTGAACTAAATTATCATTTTCATCAACTATTCTATAATCATTAGTATCACATTTGTAAAATCCGTTTATTAACAAACAATTACAACAATTACAACTCATAATAATATACTTTATATTATATTATATTATACACTCGGAGTTTCTTCAGATATTTGAACATAGTCTACCGATAAATCGCCGAGATAACTAGTTGCATTATAAGAAGCAAAATATATATAATGATTACTATTTACAGTTCTATAATTATTTAAACTTATTTCCGCAGATGTCCATACAGAAGTATGTCCTTTCTGACTAAATGATGTATATGATGCTAATTGATTTGAACCAGAATAAGTAGTCTTACTACTTGTTGATATATGAATAAATAAATCACCCATTCTTTGACCATAACCATGCACTTTAAATTTTAATTTTAAATTATTTGTAGTATCTTCCATGAGAGTAGAGAAATTAAAAGCAGGTGTTCTACATACAAATACATACAAATGTCTATTACTTGTTACTTCTGTGTACATGAATCCAGAAGAACCATTATAACCACTATTCGGACCTGTAGAACTACTTATTGTCGCATTCCCGTCTGTTTGATTTGATAAATTCCATCCCTTTACTGTTTTTGTGCCTGTCCAATATGTACCGTTTACAACACTTGCTCCATTAACCCAATCTTCCATTTCAGTTCCGGCTTTTGGTGACCAATCACCCGTTGTTTCTTGGGCTGTTTGACCCGAAAAATCATATGTAATTGAATATAAATTAGTTGGATTACTACTTTGAATTGTAAAAGTTCCTGTATTATTACTTGTAGTACTATCTCCTACAAAAAAAGCCCAACTATCTATTTCGTTATTAATACCACTAGAAGATGTTCTATATTTTCTTGGAAGAATAATATGATTTGGCCCCAAATTTTTTGGTCCATTAAATGAAGAATCTGTATATTGAAACTCTAATCTTTGACCAAATGCCTTAAATGTAATTGTACTACCCGAATATCCATATGTTTTAGTACCTGTTCCAGTTAATTCATCGCCCATTACTAAACTCGTATTTGTTGAATATGTTATACTTTGTATTATAGCTGATGCAGGGAAATATGTATCTGATGATGATAAATACATCCCAGTATAAACATTATCTGATGATGTTAATTGAGAACCATTTAATTGAATATTACTAATTGTTGATGAACTAAAAGATACAGTTCCCGTTAATGTTATTTCATAATAATTTAGTTTCATTCCTATATAATATGTCGAAGATGTATTCGTTTTTGATTGATAAAAATTTGTATCACTCTGAAGATAATTATAAGTATTAGATACAGTCGCAAATCCATTTCCAGAACCAGCCGTTGTTCCAATACGATTATGATAATTACTTGTTGTTGTTTCATTCGTAATTGCCCCCCCTGTTAGTTCATCTATTTTTGTAGAAGATTCTACATCATGACCAGCATGAGTAATATACCCAAATGTATGCAAAGCAATACGATCATTATATGTTGTGTGTCTATTTCTTAAAGCAGTTGAAGCTAAATTATTCCAAGAACTCTCCCCTTGTTTATGAACAATCCCTATTTGAAAATTAAATGGGGATACAATATTTACCTTTATCCACACCTGTGCATCATCTTCTGTTCCGATTGTGGGATCACCTGCTTGGGGGCACAATAAAATACTTGGATAACTATATGTTACATTTGAGTGAAATAATCTAGCAAATTTATGTTCGGAACTTGTTTGTCTTGTTGTAGATGAAGCTGATGAAACAGGATATAACCGGTCTGCCTCCCCACTAAAATCATCATTAAAATTAAAATCTCCTGTTAAGAATGAATTATTTGCTGAACCAAAAATATTATTTTTAAAATGAGTATTAATTGATATTTGCCCACTATTTGGAACACTTTCTCCATCTGTAAATAATGCTCCTCTAAATTCACTTAATGAAATATTAGTTAATCCTGGATCTGTACCATTTGTTCCATCAGATTTTAAAAAACTTGATTCAGACCATCTTTGTCTTAATACACTAAATTTAATATTTGTATCACCAATATTTGCCATTTATTATATTATCTTAGTTTTTATTTCATCTATCTGACCTTGTAAATTTTCTATCATGCTTTGTTGTTCTTTAATACATTCTATCAATAATGGGACTATTTTTTCATATTGAACCGCCTTATATCCATTGTCACGGGTTGTTGTTGCTTCTGGTAAAATATCCTCTATTTCTTGGGCTATAACACCCACATCATTACCTTTATTAATTGTATGTTCTTCTCCTAACTTATTCCACTCAAAATTATATCCACCTATTTTTTTTATTTTTTCAATAGGATTTTCTATTTTTACAATATTATTTTTTAATCTTTTATCTGAACTTTTGAATGCTGTTATATCACCATCACATGTAAATCCACCCGAAGATGCACCCGTCATTGCTAAAGTATTTGATGAATGAGTTAAAATGACATCTCCAATATCGAAATCAATAGTTCCTCCATTTCCTAAATATAAATTAGTCCATGCAGTTCCACCGATACCGAGTGAAGTCCCCTCGTCAAAATATGGACAAAAAGAGTTTCCATACATACGATATGTGGAGCTACCATTAATATTAAAAACAATCGTATTATTTGTTGAAAAATCAATTAAATTATTATCATCTCTCCCTATTTCTAATCCTGTATTTTTAATTGATGTTATACTAGTTTGTGTCGCACTAACACTAAATTCATCTGAAGTTAAATCTAATCCACTACCATCAGTATATGTTGTATTTGTATCTGTAGAAGATAAGACTCCATTCACATCAATTGATAAATTATTTCCTACTTTAATACCTCCTAAATCACTTGCACTCGCCATGGGAAGACTGTAAGCGTTAGCACTCTCTGCAATTCCATCGAGTTTATTCTTGAGAGTAGTTGTAAAATTCTTTTGAGTTAAGCCTCCATCTCCTACACTGTATGTCGTATTAGTATCCGTCCATGGAACATTTACAAACATCTTTTCTGAATCTAATTCAACCGGATAATTTTTACCATTTTCACTATATCCTATTTTAACACCTCCTAAAGAATTACCTGTAGCCACCTGTAAAGTATAACTTGGAACACTTTGCCACGAACACGAACCATCACCATCTTCTCTTAAAAATCTTGTCCCCGCTGTTTCACCCGTTGATTTCAATGAAGTTCCTTCATAGTTTGTTGCTTGACTTAGATCAAAAGTAGGTGTTGCGATTGTTCCTCCTAAACTTAATGTAACTCCTCCACAAGATATACTTCTTATAGAAGATATTAATTTAGTTGAACCAATTGTTGCATCTTTTATTTCATTTCCGGTTATACCTTGATATTTTAATGATACTGCACCACTTGATAAAGTAAAATGACTATTACTAAATGATGATATGCCTTTAGTAGTTGATGTGCTATCAGGTATTATTTGCCAAGAACTACTCCCATCACCATCTACTCTTAAATATTTACTTGTTCCTGTCACGCCAGTTGATTTTAAATCTGTCCCCTCTAAATTACAAGTAAATTTCATACTATATGGGGTGCTATCACCTCCACCTATTGTATTTGTCCAATTGATATCTATACCGGTTCCTTCTACAAATTTAACTTCCTTTAATTCTGTTATAGTTACTTCAGTTCCATCTCCATCTTCTAATAAGAACCCAGAACCCATATTATTTGTATAATTTGTAGAATGGATTGTACCTGCTCCCGAACTAGTCCAATCTATTATTTGATTATCAGTTATATTATCTAGTTTAGTCTTAAGAGTAGTTGTAAAATTCTTTTCGGTTAATCCATTGTCTCCAACACTATAAGTCGTGTTAGTATCCGTCCATGGAACATTTACAAACATCTTTTCTGAATCTAATTCAACCGGATAATTTTTGCCACTCGCATTATAGCCTATCTGAACACCGCCTCTCGTTCCAGAAGCAGAGATTGGTAATGAGTAATTATTCGCATTCGCGGCAATGTTATCTAGTTTATTTTTGAGGATTGTTGTAAAATTTTTTTCAGTTAATCCATTGTCTCCAACACTATAAGTCGTATTTGTATCAGTAGAAGAAATAGTAATACTACCACTACTATTCGTTATAGTTATATTATTACCTGAAGTCAACGTACTTTTAGTTAATGTATTATTACCATTACCTATTAACAGTTGTCCATTACTATATGTAGTTTGACCTGTTCCACCATTTGCCACCGATAATCCGGTTCCCGACCAATCACTATTATTTATCGCCAGAGTTCCACTAAGTGTTAAATTACCGCTACTACTTACTGAACCACTTAATGTTAATCCATTCACTGCCCCTGTTCCGCCTACACTTATCACTGTTCCTGCTCCTAACGCTGTGCGAGCTGCGGCTGCTGTAGTCGCACCTGTTCCTCCTAATGATATAGGAACAGTCCCTGCTGTAATAACCTGACTTGAATTTATACTGAGATAATTACCCGATACTGTAGCAAGAGTCACATCGGTGGAATTATCAGTTCCTGCTTCATCAACTCCTAAATTTGTTCTCGCATCACTCGCAGTTGTAGCACCTGTTCCTCCTAATGATACAGGAACTGTTCCTGCTGTAATAACCTGACTTGAATTTATACTGAGATAATTACCCGATACTGTAGCAAGAGTCACATCGGTGGAATTATCAGTTCCTGCTTCATCAACTCCTAATGCTGTGCGAGCTGCTTCTGCACTAGTCGCACCTGTTCCCCCATCACTAACTGCTAATGTCCCTGTGATACTTGATGCTCCTAAATCAATTGCCAATTTATTACTCTCTATCACTGCTCCTCCATTAGATTTTAAATCCAATGACATGACTGCCGAATTAGCACTTAATCCATCACCCGCAAACAAAGTTGCTATATCATCAATAGTATCTTTACGTGATGGATCGCCGATTTCACCTTCATCCGAAAAAGCTATAAAATCACCGCTCGCTATTGAAGCTTCTGTTAATCCGTTAATATTCATCTCCAAAGTTACTGCGGCTGTTTCTGAACCACTATTTTCTACAGTTATCCCACCCGTCTCTGAATCTGATATTGTTGCTACATAATTACCTGTTGTATGAGTTCCTAATGTTATCAGATTATCTAATGTAGTCGCACCTGTTCCTCCATTACTAACTGCTAATGTTCCCTCAATACTTGTTGCTCCTAAATTTAATGATAATTTTGATGTATCTATTTTTATTCCACTATCTACTTTTGCATCTATAGATAATGTATTACCCGATTTTGCTATTCCATCCCCCGCTGTTATTTGACCAGCTCCTGAAAATTGAGTGAATGATAGATTGGTTGTACCCAAAATAATATTATTGTTGGTAGTTAATACAAATCCAGCATCAGCATTTGTCATACCTTCCTCAATAAAAGTAAATGCTCCCGCGGTTACTTCATTATCTGATATTAAATTATCGAAATCGGTAGCCCTTGTCCAACTACCCCCGTCAACACATACATAAATACCATTTTCCGAAGCGGAAGATTGATCTTTTACTAACACACGATTACCAGCAACAATCTCGATACCATCAATAGTTTGTGTATTCGATAAGGTTATATTTGAAGTTGTTGCCACACGACATGATGCTTTAACATCTAATCCAGAAGCAACTGAATCTACATATGCTTTAATACTTTGTTGACTAGCTACTGCTGTAGCAGAGTTACTATTCATATCATCCTCATCTTTAAAATCTATTGTAGTGGCTGTTCCCGAACCACTAAACATGGGGATTTTATTCGCAGAACTCGTTAAACCGGCTAGAGCATTTAATTCACTATCATATGCTTGAACATCTGAACCTATACTTAATCCTAGATTAGTTCTAGCTCCTTCTGCTGTGGTAGAACCTGTACCCCCACTAGATACAGGTATTGTTTTACCAGTTATCTGTTGCCCATCGACACTCAAGTAATTTGTATTCGCTAAAGATATATCTTTAGTATCAGCATAAGCTTTTATACTTTGTTGAGTTGCTAATTTAGTATAAGAATTTGAAAACATGTCATCTTCATCCAATATTGCTGTCCCCGATACGCCTGTATTTAATACTACACTCGTTAAAGTCTTATTTGTAAGAGTTTGTGATCCTGTCAGAGTTGCTACAGTTGAATCAATATTAAATTTCATTGTTTGATTTGTACCAACTGTATCTATCCCTGTACCACCTTCAAGAGTTAATGTCTGAGAATCAAATAAAACAGATTGAGTAAGACTATTATCTCCAGTAAAATTTAAATTATCGCCTGAAATCTTACTATCAACATAAGCCTTAATACTCTGTTGGGTTGCTACTTTAGTATTTGAATCTGATGCCAAGTTGTCTTCATCTAACATATCTAATGATAACTGACCATTTGTCGTATTTAATCCATTACCCGTAACAATACCCGATACAAAATTTACAACACTTGATTTTTTGGAAGAATCATCCGTAGAATCTATAAAAACAATGCTATCAGTTGAAGGTGTAACAGTTGTTTCTGTTAATTCAGCTAAATCTAAAGCTAATGTTACTTCACCATTACTTTCAGAACTTTTTAAACCGTTTCCAGCAATAATACTTGTTACACCATATTCAGTAAATGTTAAATCAGTTGTTCCCAAGATAATATCATTGTCTGTCGTTAACTGAAATAATTTATTAGCATTTGAAGTTCCTTCTTCAATAAATATATATGAACTCGCTCTACATTTACTACTAGTATCCATGTCAGGGGATCTATGCCACCCACCTGAATAACATACATATATACCATTTTGTGAAGCGGTAGTTTGATTTTTAACTAATACACGGTCTCCTATTTTTAATGATACATTTGTATCTATAGTTTGTGTATTGCTCAGTGTTATGTTACCTGTTGTCGCTGCTCTACAAGATATTTTATTATTTAAAGATTGAGTATATTTTTCGGCTTCAGTATAATCTTTAAACAATCTATTTGCCATTATGTTATTATATTATTTATAATTTATATTAATAAACTATATTAATAAACCAATGAAAGAATATCTTGAAAAATATAAATATCACATCGGAGGATCAAGTATTGCTATCATAGTATTATATTTTTTATATAGCAAGTTTTTTAATGAATATGAAGAACTGGATGAAGGAAAATCTAATATTATTATCCAAAAAGAACCTGATAATAAATTCGTCAAAGCAGAAATATCTCATGAAGAATTTTTAGTATTCATGAAAACCTTAAAAGGAGAATTGCAAAATTTAACTAAATCTTTGGTGAAATTTAATGCGAATCAAATTAAAAACAAAGAATACATTGAATTTAAAAAGAATCTATTCACTAAAGATATCATCAAAAAAAGTATCTTAGTTGATTCAATATCAGCTTATCAAGAGGGACAAAAAACATCTAACTATATTGTAAATTTCGGAGGAAGTAATTCACCCGAAGTTTATAAAAATGTTATTGGATTTCGTTTAGTGAATGCTATCGTCCCTTATACTGTTTATACCGTAAATGATAATAATAAAAATATTAAAATTGATAGCACATTAGTTGATTTAGTTCCTGGATCATATACTTTTAATGAATTAGGTAATCATTTACAAACACAAATTAATGCTTCAGCTTTATCAGGATATACAGTAATATCAGATTTAACTACTTATAAATATACTATTAAACACACTTCATCATTTACTATTAAATGGCAAGAAGTTTCAGGATATTCTTATAGATTATTTGGTTTCGAAAAAGAAAATACACCCACACCTGCTACTAATACATATACATCAAATTATTCGGTTGATCATAGTATTCATTATGCTGATTTAGTCATTGATGAAATACCAAGTATCGCATGTAAAATGAGTAGTAAAGGAAAACAAATTATAGCAAGAATACCTTTTAATAATTCATCGGGTGGATTAGTTTATTATAGAGCACCCGAAGGGGAATTACAAACAAGTAATTATTTTTACCCTATGAAATTGAGTTCATTAAGTATTAAATTATTTGATGATAATGGAAATGAATATGATAGTAATAATGGTGATAATTATTTTGAATTTGAAATCACAATCGTTGAAAATACAGAATTATTTAAATAAAATTATTTAAATAAAATTAACCACCACCACCACTCTCTAATGTTAATATTCGACTGTGAAGTTGAGAAATATGGTCCACAATATCATGTATAGTGTCACTCCCTGCTTGTGAACGTGCTGTAAAAGCGTGAGAATCTGTTATTAGTGTGCCAGCAGTATCTGGTAATGTTACAGTTATGTCTGAAGTGGAGGCGGGACCAATTAATGTGACTTTATTTGTACCATTATCAGAGTCTTCAAAAAACTCAATAAATCCAGCACTCGTACTCCCATTTTTTACAGCAATCGACCCCTCTGATGTAAATTTACCTGAATGAACTATATTTGTTCCAGAAAATTTACCAGATTTTTTACTATTAAATGTTTTCATTTATTATTATTGATATAATAATATTTTATTATTTTATTATTCACGCGAAACTATTGAAAATTCTGAAATAAATCTACCATTTTGTTTAAGTAATACTACACCAGGATTTGTAGCAGTAGATATAGTGAAAGTATAATCACCAAAACCTCCACTTGATGTTACTGTAAATACAATAGCGGACCCCGTAAATTCACTTGGTGTTAATTCTTCTTCTGCTGTGAAAAAAATACTACTAGCATGTAAAGCAGTATTTGCTAAAATACGTGTAGACGCACCTGTGGATTTCCCTGCACCACCAGCACCAGCAACAATACTAGATAATACATCCCCTTTAACTAATGCACGAGCAGTTCCAGATCCAGCTGATCCCCATGTATCTATCCCTGTCAAAGCATAAGTAAATTTTGTTCCAGTAGATGAACCATGAAACATAGGATCACCATTTAAATCTGTAATTTTACCGCTAATACTATGTAATTTCAGGGGATTAATATCACAGATATAATTAAATTTCTTACCTTTATGAACTACCGGTCCAAAATAATGTTCAATATTATTATTATCATTGGGGATCACAATACACCTATCAATCTTATCTGATGATGAATTAGAAGCAACTCCAGAATGAATATTAAATTCGTTTATTTTTAAAACGAATGCTGAACGATTGTGAGTATCTCCTAAATTACAATTAAATGTTAAGAAATTATCTAAATAAACTTCGCTATGTTTATCTATAATTAAGGGTTCTCTTAAATCTATCCTGAATTCTGTCCCGGATCCTAAATGCGTATTATCATTATCATCTATATCTAAAATTAAAGTCTTTTTACGATTTCTATTATTATTGTAACCACTATTCATATACATATCAAATCCAGATTCCATATTTATATATTTATCATACATTTTATTTATGTAAATAACGTATTTATGTAAATAACGTATTTTTTTATCTATGATCATAATAAAATATGGTTAATGTAACATGTTGCGGCAATCAAGATAGAGCTACCGAAGCATCTGAAACTCACCCAAATAGACCACCCAATGATACTAGAAATTGTTATACAAGAGATTCTTTTGATTGGAATCAATGTGGATTAAATGATAGTGCATGTTCTGGTAAAGGAGAGTGTGAAGCATGTATTCCAGATAGTTCTGGTGGATATTGTGATCATGATGGAAAAATATTTGTAGCACGAGGGACTCAATTTCAAAAATTAGAAGGAGATCAGATAATAGATAGACTAAGAACAAGGGGTGATGGTAGGAGAACAGATTTACGTGTTCGTAGAAGAGAAATAGATTTAGAAAGAAAAATGGAAAATAGAGTTAGGGAAATGCAAATCATGGGTAGAGATCCTTTCCCAACCAAACAAACTATCACTACTGTAACCCCTTCATCAACTACCCAATCATTCATCGGTTCTTATATGAACAGCATCGCTTTAGGATTAGGGATTTTATTATTACTCGCAGCTTTTGCCCTCGAATACGCAAAGAAAAATAAATTATTGAAATAATTCTTTATTTTAATTCATACTTTATTGAAATAATTCTTTATTTTAATTCATCTCTTATTTCCATCGTTTCAGTGAATACAATAGGTGGGCTTCCTCTACTAAAATGAGTTAATTTAGCATCTTTTGTTAACAATAACATCTGTTTTAGTTCTTCATTTTGTTTATATTTCTCCATTTGGGCTAGTTTCATTTCTTTACTGCTTCTACCATTCTTAAAAAAGTCTTTATCCATTTTAATATTACTAGGTCTTATAAGTTTCCCCTTTGATTTACCACTTTTACCACCAGCTGATTTAGCTAAATTTACATCTTTACTTATATCAGAACTAGAATCTAATGAAAATTGCTCATAAAATTCTGGATTTTCTTTTTTAAACTTTGCTCCCTGATAGTAATGTTCAACACTTAACCATCGTTTATCATCTAATGTAAATTCGCTTTCATAAAAATTAGATAACATTTTTCTCCAATTTTTTATCTTACTTAATCCTTTAAATTCGTATATTTTATCATCTGGTATACTTTCACCAGCACCCTTACCCGGTTCAGGGTCTCTTGATTTGGAATAAAATTGAAATACTATATCCGGATCATATAAACGACTTGGTGATTCGGATTCGTCTTCTGGTTCTGGTTTTAATTCTTCTGAAGGTAATATCCTAGGAGATGTAGGAGAAAGCTGATAAACCAATTTCATTGTTCCATCAGCTTGTTTTTCACGGATCATATCTTTTTCTTTTTCAATTCTTAATGGATGATAAACATATTTTTTACTTAATTTATCACATAATTCTAACCACGGTTTAGTAGGTATTCTTGTTCCTATTTTACTATCTTTTGGCCTTCTTCTATCAACAATACCTTTTATTTCTTCATTGCTTTTGACCGGATCAACCTTATGATAATAATCAGTTAAAATTTTGACTTGGTCTTCATAAGTATATTTATTGTCTAATTTTAAATATCTTCTCCATGAACTCGTTAGTGTTATATATTCTGGATTACGTGATTCGGGTGTTTCTATTATAGATCCAAAACTATTTTGTAAATCTCTTTTCCAAGAATGATCACCTTTTTGTAAACTATTAAATAAAGTTTTACCCCAAATTGTCTTAAATCCTTCAGTTTTTATCATCTTTCGGTAATCTGTTTTCATTAATTTTCCATCATTTATCTTAAATAATTTAAAAATATTATCTATCAATTTACTTGAATCATCAATAGTTTGTATTTTTTCAGTTTTTTCAGTTTTTTCTGATTTTAAAGGTTGGTCTCTTTTTGTATCATGATGAATACATTCAGGTTGTTTAATACATATAAAATCAGTGTTTGGTTTTCTTAATTCAATAATCATATCAATAAATTCTTTGCTTTCATTCACTAAAACAGCATACTTTTTTCTTAAGTCAATTATTTCAGGGGCAGATAATTCTTTATCTTCTAATAATTTCATTATTTTACGCTTTTCATAAGCATTTTTATGTCTTTTTTCAGAAAGAGTTTCTAAATTCTCAATATATCCATCTAATTCATTTGTTTTAATATAATCATCAATTAATCTTTTTAATTTTTCGTTAGAATCTCTAATTAGTTCTTTTTGTGAATTTAATTCTTTACTTACATTCATTTTCAATGACAAACTCTCTAAATCATAAATAGAAATATCATTTGGTTTATATTCCATTGAACCATGAATATTTTCATTGTAAATTTTATATAAATCACTAAACTGGACATATTTGGGTAGTTTTATTGTATATTGAGGGCCACATTTTTTATCTTGGTTATTTTTGGGACCACAAGAGAAGATTAATTCATCTTTATCGATAATAAATCGTTTCGTACTTTCACATCCTTTACAATGAAGGGTATTCTTTTTACCAGTTTGAAATTTAAACAAATCACCATAAAATTTTCTAAAAAGAATATCATAATCCTTGAATATATCTGACATTTTATACTATATATAGATTATTTAATATTTTCTTTAACATATTGATGAAAACCCAATATTACATTTTGTTTTTCAATATCTTTATTACCTCGTTCAATATATCTTTGATAAATACATAAGCCACCTATACATAATATTAAGAAGCCTACTATATTAATTAACATGGAATTATCGCTTTTTGTAGGTATAAGAATAGGCTTCTTTACTATTTTTTTGATTTGTTTCTCAACCGGCTTCTTAAATAAATTATAATCTACTAATTTAGGTTTCATATTCATTGAAAATTAATCTATTGATAGAAAAAAGTATTTTTATTTTTACAAATTAAAATCATTATCTTTATTCCGAATCACCATTACATAATATGAAAATAATCCTATAATGGTTGCTACCAACCAAAATGGAAATACTGTTTCATTTTTATGTAATCCAAAGGTTTTAAAATTTCCTTCACTATCAAACATACTTTCATGTTTATATGAATACAATCCATAACAAGTAGCTAAATAAATACCAACTGTATACACTAAATTACTATCAAATTCAAACATATATATAATAATTATAGTGTTTTTTTTTCTAAAGATAAACTATATATATAATGGGAGAAGCTGATAGATATTTTCAATACATGTTAGGTTTTGAACGTCTTAAATTTACATTTCTTAGTGGTTTTTTGGGTATCATAGCATTTATAATGACCCTTATGTATGCTTCTCAGTTATATCATAAATATTTTGATGTTCATGATGAAAAAGATACAGATGTGGACTTATTAAATCTAAAATATACATTCATATTAATCGCTTTGTGGGGATTTTCTATAGCTTTTTTTTATTTAAGAAAGAATCGCAAGTTTCAAAAATATGTATTATTCTTTGATATAATAAGATAATCACTGTCTAGATTTATCTAGGGAATTTACCTAATCTTATCCATTTATTACACATCCACTTTTCACCTTTTGTTGGTGGTAAGCCAGCATGCTTAGATAATTCTCTACGCTTAGATAAATCATCTTCTAAATTAAAAAATAATACACCCTTACCTTTTTCTGGTTTTATCTTCTTACCTATTAATGGAAAATCTGTTTCTCCACCTTCCATATCATCATTTAAATACAATAAAAAGGTAGCAAACCGAAACCCACCTTTTTTATAATCTTCGCTACATCGGGGGTCTTTATTTGGATCACACGCATCCCAATGAGCCTTATAAAAGGTACCCGGTTTATAGTGAACAACCTGTAAATCTTCATAATTTTCAGGATTTATGCCGATTATATTTTTAATTCTATCATCAATGCTCTTCATTAACGGATCTATACTGTTTGATAAAAATGTATTTTCACTTGTTCTTACTGAAGAAATATCATTGCGTTTAGAATTACCTATTACAGTAGATCTTTCTACTTTATCACGGCTTAATTCTATTATTTTATCACACTCTGAATCACTTAACATGTTTGGAAATTCATAGATTTGACTACTATCAAACTTTCGCATACATTTTTGAATTTCTTCAGATTTTATATTATTTACCCAATTATTAACAGAATAAATATTAAAATAATAATAAAATAATCCTAAGACTACAGCTCCTATTACAAGGGTTGTCATGAAATGTTCATTTTCAACAAAATCATTAAAATGAACTTTAATTTCATTTAAAAAATCACTCATTATAAATACTATCAAGAAAAAAATGGAAGAAAAAATACAATTATCACAAGAATTTTTAATGAAAGCCGTTTTAGCGAATACCACATCTGCGACTAAAATATCTAAAACTTTATGCGAACATTCTGAAGATAAGATTTTAAAAGCCGATGAAATTATCTTAGGTTTAATGTATAGACTAATGACACCTATGACAGATGAAGAAATGACTCAGTCTATTAATGAAGCTGAATCGGTTTTATATGCTGAATCTTCTTCTGATGAAGATTATGAAGAAGAAAATATTATTGATGATACAGACGTTATAGAAGATACAGATGATTTATCTGTAACTAGAAAAATAAAATGTAACTCATGTAATTGTGATATTTGTATGAGATGTAGAATATGTTTATCAAATTTTAATGATTATATACCAAAAGATAATTTAGGGGATTTATTTAAGAATTCTATCCTTGAAACATGTAAAACTCATAATCGTATTATTTAAATTATTCTTCATCGGATGAATCTTGGATTAAAATCCAATCACTATCTTTTGTAATGCGTTTACCCGCCTTAATATCATCCAAGTTCACTAAATTTTTATATAATTTAACATAAATATCTTTTTCGTTTTTAACAACACTGTAAAAATTAAAACTTTCTAAGAAATTAATAACCCCCCCATATTCTATTTTCAAATATTTACTAAACATATTTAATTTTTTTGAATTGTGTAATTTATATATTTTGGTTCGAGAATTAAGATTTTCAATCAACTTATTTAATGATAATATTTTTCCATTCTTTTCACTTAAGATATCAATAATTGTTAAGTGAATTATTTCAAAACATTTATCATTTGAAAAATTCCATTTCACCCCTTCATGAACCATTTATACTTTTTTGTAGAATTTATTCAATCTATTTTATTTTTCTAAAATGTTAGCGAAATTTTTTTATATTTAATACTTATTGTCAAAAGTTAAGGTTTGATTCATATAAAGTTCTCTTTCATGTAAATAATCAGAAATCAAACTATAAAATTCATAAAAATCCATTTAATATATTAATATAATATTAATTTAAATGGATTTAGATATACATTATCCTTATAGTATACCCTTTTACACTGATACAGACTTTGTATCGGTGAAATTTAGTAATAATGAAGATCATATTATTAATATATATTTTGTTAAAGGTGATATCTTAGGCGGTTTAGCAGGGATGATATTTCCCCACACGACGAGAAAATATCAATTTCCCAAAGATAGTATCATAACTATTATAACTGATAAAAAACCTCATAAATTTCATTGTTTTATTAAATTAATAGATGGCATGACATATATCTATCCTTAATTAATTATATATTGAATAATATATATGCCTAAAAAGAATAAAACAAAAAAAAGAAAACAAAAGTTTTCGTTAAAAAAATCTAAAAGTAGAATGATTTCTAAAAAGAAATATCAAGAACTTATACAAAAAAGACAACATCATAAAAAATTATCTCTAAAAGAAAGAAAACAATTAGATCATGCTCTATTTGTAAATTATTGCTCTTGTGTTAAGTCTTTAAAATATGATAAGAAGGTAAAAGATTATTTAGAATACCCAGTTTGTATGAGTAGTATATATAAGAAAAGGGGATTTACACCACCTAAAGGAGTTACTAAAAGATGTAGTAAATATTAAATATTAAAAATTTGATTTAAAAACTTTAACAATTAAATTAATTAACTACTATGCAAACTGTAATTTTAGATTTTGAAACAAGTGGTCTTAATCAATATCATGATGATATTATTGAAATCGGAGCAAAATTACTTAATAGCGATAATAAATTTTCTATTTTACTAAGACCCAAAAGCAATGAAATTATTTCACAAGAGATTACAACTTTAACAGGTATCTCAAATAAGATGCTAGCCAAAGAAGGTTTAAAATGGCAAACAGCTTACACTCAATTTAATGATTGGATATTAAATATCATTCAAGAATCTGATAGCAAACAAATTTCTATTGTTTCTCATAATGGAGAATCTTTTGATTTTATCTTTCTTAGACGTATTTTCAGTGAATTAAATTCTTTAGATATTAAAACGCCAAACATGAAAAATATTATACTGATTGATACTCTTCTACTCAGTAAAAGACTTTTACCACAGAGAGTATCTTATAGACAAGGTTCTCTTTGTCAAACATATAATATTATAGCAAAAGGTAGTCACAGAGCATTTAATGATGTTCTTGCTTTAGAACAATTATATTTAACTCTTGCCGATAACCTTAACAAAGTATTAAATAGTCGTAGAAATGTTTTACATTATCCTCAAATGACACACGATTATATCCACTTTAAGAAATAATTATATATATAATGTAATATGCTACAACTTTGTTTAATTACCCCTTTGCTCGGTTCTTTAAAAAATTATGTGAAATATAAACGATTCAATTTTCTAGTATTCATTAGAACATTTTATATTTATGCTTTGATACAAACTATTATTCAAACAAATAATATTTATTTAATATTAA
>Ga0233432_10000873_pt1 | contig 28961 bp, 26 predicted proteins | sample SI_122_August201_6_FD_179870 | JGI IMG/M metagenome (GOLD analysis project Ga0233432, IMG submission 179870) | Seawater microbial communities from Saanich Inlet, British Columbia, Canada - SI_122_August2016_10_MG | ecosystem: Environmental > Aquatic > Marine > Inlet | place: Canada: British... | reverse complement strand
TACTTGGTGCACTACAGCTCACCAAACTAAGTGGTGGTAATGAGTGGGCACTCGAACGCAAACAAGTGCCACTTCATGGACTGAGTGACTCCGACCTTGAAGAACTCAGTCGCCGGCAATGTCTTGCCCTCACAGCAAATGAATTGCATGCCGTCCGAGACCACTTTCATACTCTTGATCGGGAGCCGTTTGAAATTGAACTTGAGACAATTGCCCAGACATGGAGCGAGCATTGCTGCCACAAAACGCTTGGGAGCCCGATCGATCATCGCGGTCCTCACGGCGAGTCTTGCTATGACAACTTGCTGAAAGAAACCGTTTTTGCCTCAACGGAAATTATACGTAAGCAACTTGGAGCAGACGACTGGTGCGTGAGTGTTTTCCGTGACAATTCTGGTGTTGTTCGCTTCGATGGTGACCACGACATTTGCGTAAAAGTTGAAACGCATAACCATCCTTCAGCTATTGAACCATATGGGGGCGCTGCGACAGGTCTCGGTGGTGTCATCCGGGATGTACTCGGTACTGGCCACGGTGCAAAACCGTTGGCAAATTTAGATGTCTTCTGTGTAGCACCTCTAGAAACATCTCCCGCAACAATTCCACCTGGCGTCATACCACCAAAAAGATTGCTTCACGGAGTTGTCGCTGGCGTTCGAGATTACGGTAACCGTATGGGCATCCCAACCATTGCAGGCGCAGTAGCCTTCCACCCTGGATACCTTGGAAACCCACTCGTCTTTTGTGGCACTGTAGGTATTATGCCTCGGGATTCTGCGGATGGCCGGATTGAACCTGGTGATCTTGTAGTGACTGCAGGCGGTAGAACAGGCCGTGATGGCATTCATGGAGCGACGTTCTCAAGCATTGAACTTTCAAGTGAAAGTGAAAGTAAATCAGGGGGATCAGTTCAGATTGGTCATGCTATCCACGAAAAGACACTTACTGATTTTGTATTAGCTGCTTCTGAGGAAAACCTCTTCAATGCCATCACAGACTGTGGTGCTGGGGGCTTATCAAGTGCTGTCGGAGAAATGGGCGCTGAGATGGGCGCTGAAGTCGACCTAAAAAAGGTGCCACTCAAATATGATGGTCTTTCAGCAACTGAAGTATGGATCTCGGAAGCGCAGGAACGAATGGTACTTGCTGTCGCTCCTTCGCAGTGGCCACGTCTTGCAGAAATTGCCAGACAGGAAGGTGTTGAAGCCACTCCCATTGGTACATTCACCGGGAATGGACAACTGGTACTTCGGTGGAATGGAGAACTTGTTGGCGAATTGAATTGCCATTTTCTTCATGAAGGTCGACCACGGCAGCGTCTACAATCTCAATTTAATCCACCACAAAAGACACCTCTGTGTTGGTCTCTTGAGAACACTACCTTCGAAACGGTGCTGCTTGAACTCCTTCAGTCCGAAGATATCGCAAGCAAAGAATGGATTATTCGACAGTACGACCATGAAGTGCAAGGAAAAAGTGTTCTTAAGCCTTTACTTGGACCAATGGGAGGGCCAGCTGATGCTACCGTGATACGAGGCGTGCTCGGTCGGCCGCGAGGCATTTCGATAGGTATCGGTCTTAAGCACCACCTCGGGCCCATTCATCCATTCGAAATGGCTGTCGGTGGCATTGTGGAAGCTATTTCTAATTGCATTGCATCAGGAGCTGATCCGGAGCGAATAGCATTACTTGACAACTTCTGCTGGGGCGACTGCCGACGACCAGATTCACTCGGAACGCTGGTAGAGGCATGCCGTGGATGCTATGAAGCAGCGATTGCCCTGAGGGCACCGTTTGTGAGTGGTAAAGACAGCCTAAACAATGTCTTCACATGGAAAGACGATGCCGGTGTCACTAAAGAGCAATCGATACCACCAACATTACTAGCTACAGCCATTGGTCAAATAAATGATGTGAACTTGTGCGTTTCATCTGATTTCAAAAAAAATTCTAATCGAATAGCTGTTGTTGGCGTTTCGACAACAGAACTAGGTGGTAGTCACCTTTCTGTTATCCGCCGAGTCACTGGAGGGGATGTTCCAAAGGTAGATTTTGAGAAATGCAAGGAAGTCTTTCGGAATATTTACAGACTTAACCAGCAACGACTACTTGCATCGTGTCACGACCTCTCTGATGGAGGTCTTGGTGTGGCTTTGGCTGAAATGGCTATCGGTGGCGGATTAGGTGCCACCGTTGACCTTGCAAAAATACCATTTCACGATCTCCAAAAAACACTAAAGCATGATGACCTCATTGACTTGCTTAAGGTTGCTTTCGCAGAAACTCCCGGGCGTTTTTTGATTGAAGTTAATGAACAAGATGCTGCCGCAGTCGAAAGCACGCTCGGCAGTGTTCCGTGGTCATGGATAGGCCATGTCACTGAAAATAATGTGCTCACAATTTGCTGTGGTGACCATTCGATCATCTCCCAAACATCTGTTGTCACACTTGCAACTGCTTGGCGAAAACAAAGTAATACTCAAACATCAGGTACGAATTAAGGAATATTTGTATGCTTGCCCCACGCGCTCTCATTCTTCGTGGCCCAGGGACGAATTGTGACGAAGAAACTGCCCACGCCTTCGAACGTGCTGGTGGTCACACAAAACGCGTTCATGTTCAGACTTTGGCCCAGTCACCTTCTCTTTTAGATGATTTCCAGATCTTCTGCATTCCAGGTGGATTTTCATATGGTGATGACATAGCCAGCGGAAGAATCTTAGCACTCGAATTAACTCAGCGGCTTGGTGATGCACTCCATAAATTTCACCAACGAGGCGGACTGATTCTTGGAATTTGCAACGGGTTTCAGGTATTACTGCAGACAGGATTGCTTTCCCCGGAGTGGGCCCCTAACCAACGTAGGGCTACGCTTGCGCGGAATACGTCCGGAAGATTTGTCGACTGCTGGGTACATTTACAAGCTAAGCCTGGAAACTGTGTCTTTCTTCAAGGACTTGACCACTTCGAACTGCCTGTTGCCCACGCCGAGGGGCGATTCATAACTTCTGATGAAGCGTCGCTTGAAAAACTTGAAACAGGTGGCCAACTAGTACTTCGATATGCTCCGAACAGAGATGGCCAGCAGACAAACCCTAATGGCTCTATCCAAAATATAGCCGGCATGTGTGACACAACAGGCAGAATCCTTGGCCTTATGCCACATCCAGAACGCTTTATTGAAGCAACCCAACACCCTGCCTGGTCAGGTCGACTAGACCCAGAAGCTGATGGTGCGGGCCTTACGTTTTTTCGTAATGCACTACGGGTAATAGGAAAAGATGTAGGTTGACCCCGAATGCCTGTTCTTCCTACTCTCCACCTCGCACTATTTTCCTTCCTCAATACCGGGCTGTTGATCGCGTCATGGATACTCGCTGTCAAACTTCCATCATCTGCCAGAAATTGATACTACTTTTTTCATTTGTTCTGTTGGTTGCCAGTGGTTGCCAAACACCGTTTGCCAACAGCTTTTTAACAACTGCATCCAGTGAAGCTATTGAGAAACAAATTGATACTGGCTCAAATCTGTCAGCTACTCACAATCATCTTGAAACTATACCGCTCGAATTCACCTTCTTACGTTATGCCGAAGAAGACCTCGAGTTAGGTGATGAACTCTGGCAAGTTATTGATGAGCAATGTCTACCAGCAAACCTTAGACATCGCCTAAATGGCAATGGCATACGAGCTGGTGTTGTCCGTGGTAATCTTCCAAACGCATTAGCTCATCGCCTTTCTTCTACTTCCGACACATTTAACAACGAGCCTAGTGACAGCCCCCTTGCAGTTGACAGAACAGTCGTAAAACGTGTAATCCAAACACTTCCTGGCCGCACAAATGAAATTGTCTCCACACCACGCCTTGAGGAGCTCATTCTCTTGGAGCATGGCAGTCGGTCCACAATTGATAATGTATCTGGCCAAACCTATCGAGATGCCAGCGCTGTATTCGATGTACGTGCAACTCCCTCTGCTGATGGTGGGATTGAAATAGAACTCCTGCCGCTGATTCGTCATGGGCCAATAGAACGCAATTGGACTGGTGATGATGGAGCCTTTCGTCTCGAAGCAGGTCAGCGCAAAACAGTTATGAATAAATTGGAATTTAAACTGCGATTACCAGCCGACGGCACTCTTATTCTTTCTTCAGTTGGCCCGCCCTCTTCTGGCCTAGGTGACGCATTCTTTCGTGATCCGCAAGGTCGACATGAAGGCCGTAGACTTCTAGCGATTCGTTCAATGACAAGAACCGTCGACCCGATATTCCTCGAAAACTCAGTAGTTAACGTCGAAGACTGACAAAATGGGCAAGGCTGGATGTCCAACGGGCTTTCTTTCCGATGAATTGGTTCGAGCGTGACATTTTTGCCGATGTCTACCCCTAGGCAAATTATCCGACTACCGATGTATTGCAAGATCCTCGGTAGCAAAAACCTCTTTCGGCGCATAAGGCGAGGCAATGAGCAGCAACGGTACCCAAAAAAATGTAAGTAAGACTCTTCAAAGGCCCAAAGCAAGCACTGTATTTGCTGCGGCTTTTCTTGCTGGTGCAGCCGCTGCAGTCGGCGTCAATCGCGCGTTGGATGTTCACCTTGCACAGAATGTTCCTCAAGTTGCAAGTGAGCCAATTTTTGTAGCACTCCGAACCCTACCAGAAGGTTCGCCTATTACTATTTATGATGTGGCCCTTCGGGACTGGCCGGTCGCTATGCTTCCTGCTACTGCACTGCGCTCAAATGCAACATTTGATGGATTTGTGTTACGACATCCACTCCGCGAGGGGCAACCTGTTCTATCTCTACAGCTTGCAAAAAGTTCTCATGTAGCGCCGCAACAGATTGCTGCAGTGACTCGAACAACGCCAACAACAAATCGGCCACAGAAAACCTCTGCACCAGCTTTTATTCCCTACCATGCTGCGCCTCCGATACCAGCAACAATGTCCCCTACGGTGAACAAGAAAACAAAACTTAATAATAATGAGAATCTTGCGATCCAAGCTCCAGAGTTAGCTTCACAACCAACTGAACAAGAACTCACCGTTCAGAAAAAAACGTTGACACATGACTCTACGTCCGTCGTAGCCAATTCGGAGCCAGTACAATCAGCAGCTAACCAAAGTGATCCTTCTGATCCTGATAGGAAAAAGGAATCTACAGACCTACAAAATAAAGTCGCGGGCTCAGGCTCCATAGCCTCAAGTGAGAATGTTCTCGAAAAACCTTCTGCTCAAGAGCTTGCACCTGTTTCCCAGCCTGAACAAAAAATGATTGCTGCAACCGTAGAAGAAAAAACAGAATCTAACGAAAATACGACAGAAAACGGTTCTACCGAAACATCCGTAAAGGACCTCGTTTCAGCGAAAGGGGATCAGCTAGATGACAGCCCATTGACCAAACAACCTGTACAGAAGGCTCATGATGGAAAGACCGGGAACGTTGTCATAAAACAACCGTCTCCTCCAATATCTGCTGAGGAAAAAGTTCTTGTTGGAAAGGAAACGTCGCCTGAACAGGTTCTTGCAATAACAAATAATACTGCTAGCTCTCAACTACCAACTGATGCACCAGCAACAGACACAGTTGATGAATCTCCTTCAGACAACAAGACCGCGACTGCAACAAGCCCAAGCCTCACTCCAACACGAGTAGAACCTGTTGATATCACGCAATCGATTGTTGCCGAGGCGGAAAGTCGTAAAACCATCCAGAATGCATCTTCTGTGAGCGCATCACAACAAAAAATTGAATCGACTGAAGCTCCCACAATGTCGAGCATGGTGAGACCAACACCAACGGCAGCAAAACAACAAACCATGAGATATCTCGTTGTTCCAGAGCGCATCGCAGTTCAAGTTGATCATGCATTCACTAGTCCACAGGTATTGGCACCACCAGTTCGTCCAAGTAAAACAAATGTTCCTTCAAAAAAGAGTAACGTTCGTCCTCTTCCAAAAACAGCCACCACAAACACAAGATTGTTGCAACCAAATATCAACCAGAATCGCCAGACGCCAAAAACAGCGGCAACACCACCGCCTCAGCGACTACAGGCGACGGCAGGCAATCCTCCACGACCTCAGGCAACCGTAAAGGCGGAGAACCAGGTAGCGACACGTGGAGCCAACAAAGAAACTTCAAAAGAACCCATACGGCGATCATTTTTCCCAAAAATATCTGCCGGTCTGAGTGCTGTGGGCCAAGAGTGGCGAGAATTTCGTGATGGACCGAGCACTTCAGAAGAAAATTCAACCAGCAGACAGGCAACACAAAATAGTCCAATGCAGCAACGATCTGCTTCTCGTCCGCAGCAGTCACGATAATTAGGCCAACAACAGTATTGAGCTGGCAAACTCACCGTTGTGTACGGACAAGTTTGAAAACACCAATTATTAAGAATACAGCTGCGACACCGCTCGAGAGTAAAAGCACCCAGGAAGCACCTCGCTTCAGTGACATCTGTTGAGCGAATTGCTTTTCAACTCGCCATTGTGGGCGGGCGACTGTCGTTTTCGAGAAATGCTTTTTCCAGGCATCGTAAACCTCAGTATTTGTTTTTTTGTTCATTTGTTTACGAATGGCGTCTACTTGGATGGGGGACTGAGTCGGTAGACGCAGCCAGATGCCAGCAGCCATAAACACAATAAAAAAGGTAGAGCCTAGAAGAATAAGGCCTTTTGAAGTGTTCCATGCCGGCTGAGCACGAACACCCTCGTCCTCGACGAGTGGCAGTTTTGATAATTCGCCAAATTTCGGTACCGCGAGACGATTACCACACACGGCACATAGTATCTCCCCACCAGCTTGCCCGGCACGCACATGGCAGATCTCACCACACTGACAGGCTAATTGATAATTTTTCACGATCAAGAAACCTCTGAAGTTGCCCGAAGATTCACCACTGCCCCACTGTTTTACCATTGGCCGTCTCACGACCGCTACTTTGTGCGAGGTTTGCCATAAGAAATACTCGCTTTTGAAGCCCTAGGACTGCATAATCAAGAGTCCACATCACAATCAGACCTCGGAAAGCTTGTCTTGGCAACCCTGCACTTCCTACGTCCGCAAGCACCGAAATATTCAACGACCGATGAGATCAATCCAAGAGCATTACCGCTTTCGAAAAGAGCTAATTCCCTTAAAATCTACTCCGACACGTGATTTAGCTAAAAAATGCCCTTTCTTTTGCCCTATCCGCCCAACTCTTCCCTTTTACCGATAATTGATTTTTTTTCACCACTGGACTTGCTCGCTACTTGAATCACACTGTCCACCACGCGAATGATGTTCAAGTGCTCCAGAGACAAAAGACCTTCCCAGAGATTTAATACATACACAGCCACGCTCAAAACGGTGCAACATTTGCCGAAAACTTCATGATTTTGACCTCAATATCCCCCTTTTCATACCCTTCATATATTGTTTTTGCCACCGCTTGATTCCCATTAACCCACTCATTCGTTCTGTTTCTTAGGGTACCGTCTGGTATCTCAGGAAATGACAACTAGGATTTGATTACTTTCCGTTTTTCAGTTGTTGAAAATTAAAGGAGTTCTGACTTGTACGACTCGCTCTTGGATGAACTTGAAGATGATGTTATTGCCCGCCCTAGAGAAGTTGAAGAACTTGGTGACAAGGTTGCTGAAGCTGAAGAAGCAGAAGCAATTCTTGATCATGATACTGCTGACTCAGATTTGAGGACAACAGATGGCAACCAAATTGATACTACCGGACAGCCCTCTTCAGCAGCCAAGACGAGTGGAACAGTTGATGAAAATGAGACAGAAGATGCACTTGCAGAGCAAATAGAAAACTGGTCAGACGATCCAGTTCGTATGTACCTGACTCAAATGGGTGAAATACCACTGCTTACAAGAGCTCAAGAAATTTATTTGGCTCGACAAATTGAAACAACCAGGTCACAGTTTCGTGCCAAACTTCTGGAATGTGAATATGTTTGCCTGAACGCTTACAAAGTGCTTAGTCGTGTTCACCGAGGTGAACTACCTTTTGATCGTACCGTACAAGTTTCAGTAACTGACCGTTTGGAAAAAGAACAAATTCTTGGACGTCTCCCGCACAATCTCCAGACCCTCGAAGTATTAATTGGCCAAAACAAAGCTGACTACCGAATAGCTCTTTCAAAACGTGCCCGCACGACAGAACGAAGGAAAGCGTGGGCTCGCTTAGGCCGGCGCCGCAAACGCTGCGTTCGGTTGATTGAAGAACTTGGTCTCCGCACTCAGCGTATAGAGACCATGATCCCCACTCTCAATGGCTTTATTCGCCGTTTGAGAGAACTTAAAATCAAAATAGACGCCCACAAACGGACTAAGCAGCCGGCATCAAACAGGCAAAACCTCGTTGACGAATATCGAGCAATATTGAAGGCATGCCAAGAAACACCGCGAAGCCTCAAGCGGCGCATGAAAGAGATAAATGAGATCTTTGCACGTTATCAACGTGCCAAACGAGGGCTTTCCGAGGGAAATTTACGCCTTGTTGTCTCAATAGCAAAAAAATATCGGAATCGTGGACTTTCATTTCTTGACTTGATTCAAGAAGGAAACGCCGGCTTGATGCGTGCGGTTGACAAATTTGAATACCGTCGTGGTTTTAAGTTTTGCACTTACGCCACCTGGTGGATTCGACAGGCAATTACACGAGCAGTTGCAGATCAAAGCCGTACGATTCGCATTCCTGTTCATATGGTAGAGACAATGAGTCGGGTTCGAAATGTAGCTCGTCAACTCCTCCAAGAATATGGTCGTGAACCAACAATTGAAGAAATAGCCGCACGAGCCGGAACACCAGTAGATGAAACTCGTCGTGTCACAGCAATGAGTCGCTATCCTATTAGCTTAGATCGTCCTGTCGGCAACAGTGAAGACAGTCACTTCGGTGATCTCCTGCCCGATACTGGCGCAGAGAATCCTGCTGTTGGTGCTGCTCAAGAGATGTTACGAAACCGTATCTCAAAGGTTCTTAAGAGTCTCTCTTACCGTGAAAGAGAGATTATTAAACTTCGATACGGCCTCGGTGATGGCTACAGCTACACACTAGAAGAAGTTGGTCACATTTTCAAAGTAACTAGAGAGCGTATTCGACAAATCGAAGCAAAAGCAGTGCGTAAACTGCAAGCACCGGCACGCAGCGAAGAACTCTCTGGCTTTATCGATTAAAAACCTTCACCCCATGTATCACTGGCTCCATACACGATTTTGATCCTGTGCTGCGACAATAGTCGCATAACAAAGCCTTTGCGAATCTGACTCCAGAAGCATGGTTTACGACGGTGCGGGTGTCAGTAAGGTCTGCAATGTACGTTCGTGCCCAGCAACTCTTCGCAATACTTTTTGTTGTGGCAGAAATTGTCCCTCCAATAAGTGTTGAAAACACTGTTCAGGCAAGCACCCAAGAAGCCATTGGAAAGAACTCAGAAAAGGTCGCCCAAGATAAACCACAGGCTCTGCACCATATTTGTGAAGCAATGGCACAGAGTGGTTTTTTTTCTGGTACGGTTCTGGTTGCTGAAAACAGTCACGTGATTTATCGAGAAGCATTTGGCCTGGCAAACAGAGAATGGAAGATACCAAACTCAGTTGATACAAAATTTCGTTTGGCTTCTGTCAGCAAACAGTTTTGCAGCATGATTATCATGCAATTGATTCAGGAGGAAAAGCTAGCCCTCAATGACCCGATCACAAAACATCTTCTTTATTACCGGAAAGACCAGGGAGAGAAGATAACCCTGCACCATTTGTTGGCACATCAATCAGGGATTCCTGATTTCACAAATTCCTTCGATTATCGGAATACAACTGCTCGTCTTTTGTTTGAAAAAGATGACTTCATTAAGCGATTCTGTAGTAACGACCTTACGCATGACCCTGGAAACCTCTACAGCTACAGTAATGCCGGGTATGTAATTCTTGGCCGAATTATCGAAAAAGTGACCAAGCGTTCCTACGAGCAAAATGTTCTTGACCGAATCACGCAACCGCTCGGCATGACAAATACTGGATACGATAGACCGCAGAAAATACTAGACAAAAGAGCTTCGGGCTACACTCACGGACCTTTTCGTATTGAAAACTCGACATATATCGAAATGGACCCCGCACCGGGTGCGGCAGGAGCAATTTATTCAACTGTTGACGATTTGTTCTTATGGAACCGTGCCCTCAGTACTGATACGCTGTTAAAAAAGTTTTATCGAGAACTGATGTTCACTCCAAATAGGTCAGTCCCAGAGTCTCGGGCAGCAGGTGGGCGACAACACAGCAACTACGGCTATGGATGGCGTATCGACAATGTCGTACATCCAACAACAGGAAGAAACATTCGTACCATGAGCCACGGAGGTGCGATCAATGGATTCCGAGCAATAGTGAGTCGAATACCTCATCAAAATGCCTATGTGGCACTTCTTTGCAATCAGAGTGATCTGCCTGGCTCAAACAGTGTTTGGCAAACGCTCAACAGGATGAACACTGAAATGGTTCGTGTTGTCACGGAACAGCCATACAAAATCCCTACGAAACCAAAGCCGTCGCAAGCTAAAAAACTATATGACCTCGTTTGTAATAAAGGTGTTGATGTAGCAATTTCTTGGTTCCATAAAAATGGTAAAAAAAATCCATGGGGTGGATCCTTTGATTCTGTTGCACGTGAATTAATACGGTCTGAAAAAAAAGAAGAGGCAACACTTCTATACGAGTACGACATTCATCAAGCACCAAATAAAATATGGCTCCAACGAAAACTTGTAGAACTATATATTCAAATGGGAAAATTCAAAAAAGCGGATGCTGTATTAGAACAAGCGTTAATAATCAGACCCGATGATGAACGATTGATTGAACTTCAAAATGAGATACGGCACGGGGCCCTTCAACAAGGACTGGGCCCTTAACGCTTGTATGCGGATGATTTCAGAGTACGTTTATAGCGTCAATACAACATGATTGGAGAGAGTTTCAAATGTTTCGCGCACTCACTGCTTTTTCATTAGCCATTACTGCAACCCTTGTCGCTGCTTCTGAACCCGTCGTTTTCCCGAAAACCACCATCGATATTGGCATGGTCGTCACCGACCTTGACACTTCTGTTGCGTTTTACACTGACGGCATTGGTTTCCAAGAATTAGAAGGGTTTCAGGTGGACTCTATGCTTGCTGGATCCGCCGGGCTCACAGACAACAAACCTCTCGATGTTCGGGTACTTGTTTTGGGGAACGACAAAACAGCAACAAAGCTGAAGCTCATGAAGATAGCTACAACGTCGCCACGATCAGGTGATAATGAGTTCATTCATTCTCATACTGGCTTTCGTTATCTAACGATTATTATCGAAGATACCTCAGCAGCACTAAGCCGTCTAAAAAAACTTGGTGTAACTCCTCTTGCGAAGTCACCTGTAACACTCCCGCAGAAGCTTGCTCCCGGAATGTCTTTAACTTGCATCAAAGATCCAGACGGAAATCTTGTTGAGCTTATAGGCCCAACACCGTAATGCTATGATTCTCGTATTGGGATAACTCCAGCGCGTTCCAGCCAAACAAGAACTTGTGTGGCAAGCACGGGTGGACTATTTTTTTCGGATTCTATTGTAATTTCTGCTTTTTCTGGCTCTTCGTACGGATCATCGATGCCTGTGAATCCCTTGATTTCACCAGCGCGAGCTTTTTTATAGAGTCCTTTTGGATCACGACTCTCACACACAGCTAAGGGTGCTTTGACATAAACCTCAACGAAGTCTTTCTCTGATAGCATTTTACGAACTGCTTCACGATCACGACGATATGGACTGATAAAAGCCGTAAGCGTAATGATTCCCGCCTGAGTAAAGAGTTCTGCCACTGCCCCGATTCGACGAATATTCTCTTTACGGTCTTCAGACCCAAACCCAAGACCAAATCGGTTCGCAAACGGCTTACCGTGGGTCGATTCGAGCAGATCAGGAGATGCGTTTAAACCATGCCGTACATTATCTCCATCGAGAACAAAACTGCGGTAGCCACGGGCGTGCAACTGTTTGTCAACTTCATTCGCAAGAGTACTTTTCCCAGATCCTGATAGCCCTGTGAACCAAATCACACAGCCTCTATGACCTGCACTTGTTTCACGTTGATCGCGATCAACTGCAGCGGCGTGCCATCGGACATCGACCAGCTCAGTGACCTGCTCGGTGACTTGATCCTGCGCACCATATGAATTTTCTTCTGATTTGCTCAATAATCTACCCTCGTCTGCTGTCTCAATCTGTATCCCCTGATTACACACCTACCATCCACCGAGTACAACAACCTTTTGAATCTGGTTTGATGATCCATTGGGATTGATCCGTTCAATAAGTAGAGCAATCTCTTCACCCGGTTTATGCTCACCAATAATACGAGTACAGTCTCCAAAATCACTGATTGGCTTTCTATTAATTTCCATTATGACATCTTGTGGGAGCAAGCCTGCTTTCTCTGCAGAGGAACCTGGCTGCACGCCTGCGATAATGCACTGCCCCTGCAAAGGCATTCCCGCAATTCCTAATTTACCACCTTTTCGTATATCGATTTCAGTCTCAGGAAGACGCTGTTTCAGTTGCTTGATAACATCATCTGAAAGACCAACACCGAATAAATCAAGACGCTCAACGGCCCGAAGCCTTCCAAGAGTTCCAGCATCTTTCTGCGTGAGCTGAATACCAAACAAACTCACATGAATGACATTTTGGAGCCGTGTGACCAATCTCAATGAGTGACTGTCACCCTTCCAATTTTCATCAATTTCCACTCGTATTCCAGAGGGACTAGCATCACTGATGACTGCTCCGAGTTGTTCGAGTGTCATTCTCGCAGAAACGGCCTGAGCCGCATCAAAAAAACCAAGAGCCACTTCGGCCTGTTGAGCCACTGCTGGAGTTCCTTTCTCCGCAATTGACTCAAGGGCTGCCTCAGCTTTATTCGATAGCTTGGAATCATCCTGCCGGAGCATTACTCGAAGAGCATCCACCGCTCGCACCGAAACCTCGGGATCATCACCTCGTGCAGCACGAGTCAACTGATTTATAGCGACCACTCCCATTGCAGCAAGCTGCCTCGAGGCAGCTTCACGATCGGCGTATTGGTTTGCTCCAAGCTGTACAATTGCACGGGACACGAGTTCATCTTGCTCTGCACCCGTCACGGCCTGCACAACCAGTACTGTTGATAAAATAAGAATTGCTTTGAAAGCTAATCGAGACATGTAGTCGATCCACCCATCAAAAAACAGCCATGTGATAAAAACGACGGTCCTACATCCCAATAACTATATCAGCCTCATACGACCAAACCTTGGCCAGTTCCAGCAGGGTACACTTATCTACACGCTATAGACTGTAACAAGGCTCACTTCACCTATGAATCTACCAATTATTCAGAACACCGCTCCTGCTCAGAACGACACCCCGGCAGCCCCACCGCTGCCAATGCACCCAAAAGATGTCACTGCCAGAGGCTGGGATAGTGTTGATATCGTTTTTGTTACGGGTGACGCCTATGTAGACCATCCGAGTTTTGCCAATGGCCTTCTTGCCAGACTCTTAGAGTCCGAAGGGTTTCGTGTTGCCGTACTCGCCCAACCAAACTGGCGAACGTGTGATGATTGGAAGCAGTTTGGGAGACCAAGGCTTTTTTTCGCCATCTCGGCTGGCAATATGGACTCGATGATTAATCATTACACAGCAAATCGCAAAGTACGTAACGATGATGCATATTCACCAAATGGTCAAATTGGTCTTCGTCCTGATAGAGCAACTTTAGCGTACTGCCAGAGATCACGAGAGGCATTCCCTGGTGTACCAGTTGTCGCTGGTGGCGTTGAAGCAAGTTTAAGACGTATTGCACATTATGATTATTGGAGTGATACCGTACGTCGATCGATACTACTCGACTCGAAAGCTGACATGCTGGCTTTTGGTATGGGTGAAAGGACAATCCTTGATATTGCAAAAGGGTTTCAGGCAGGAAAAACAATTCGAGAGATGAGAACACTCCGTGGCGTTGGATTTAGACTCGGAGCAAGTGAGTCTATTCCTATTGATGAGAACACACGCGAACTTCCAGCATACGAAAATGCCAAAGCAGATTCTGATGCATTTTGTGAAATGACACGTATAAGTCACCTTGAAACAAATCCACATAATGCCAAAAGACTCGTCCAGCGCCATGGCCGCGAAGCAGTTGTAATTAACCCCCCTGCTTTACCACTTGAAGAACATGAAATGGATCATGTTTACGCACTACCATTTACTCGCCGCCCTCATCCACGATATGGCACAGAGCGGATCCCTGCATTTGAAGTTGTTGAAAACAGTGTTCAAATCATGCGAGGCTGTTTTGGAGGTTGTACATTTTGCTCAATCACAGCTCATGAGGGCCGAATCATTCAGAGCCGTTCGAAGCAATCGATACTCACTGAAGTAAAACATCTCGCAAGGCAGCCCGACTTTAAAGGTACGGTTTCTGACATTGGTGGCCCGACGGCCAACATGTACAAAATGCGTTGTATCCGACCAGAGGTCGAGGCAAAATGTCGGCGGCTTTCCTGCGTCCATCCTACAGTTTGTAAACTTCTTGGAACTGACCACGGTCCTCTTAAGGAGGTCATGCGGGAGACTCGTACTATCCCCGGGGTAAAACGTGTACTTGTTGCAAGCGGTGTTCGCATGGATTTAGCACGTCGTGATCCTGAATATCTTCGAGAACTGGCCGAACACCATGTCGGAGGACATTTAAAGGTTGCGCCAGAGCATACCGATCCAGAAGTGCTGGCTCTCATGAAAAAACCTCCGGCGAATGACTATGTTGAATTTGATAAGGCCTTTCGCGCGGCAAGTCGACGCATTGGAAAACGTCAATATACAGTCCCATACTTTATTGCGAGTCACCCAGGGAGTGGCCTTCCAGAGATGATTGAATTAGCCATTTTTTTGAAGCGCAATGGATACAAACCCGATCAGGTCCAAGACTTTATCCCCAGCCCCTTTGATATCGCGGCCTGCATGTACCACACAGGCCGTGATCCAATGACAGGGAAACCTGTCACTGTTACAAAAGGACTTCGAGACCGCCGAATGCAAAAGTCTCTACTCCAGTTTTTTAAACCGGAGAATTATTTTGAGGTGCGTAAAGCACTCGAACAGGTTGGCAGGCAAGATCTTATCGGCTCTGGCTGCGATAGCTTAATACCAGACCAGCCTCCACGAGAGGCTCTTAACAAAAAAAGACGAGATGCAAACCAAGCGTTTGCTGAACAAAAATCTGGTGACCACATTCGGGGCCTAAGGAAAACAAGAAAAAAACAAGGCACCAGAGTGTCCCGTTCACACAAAACTGTTGGGTACAGGCCAAAGCGGTCTGGAAATGAATGAGTTGTACCGGCAACTATTGATAGATACAGACAACGTATCTTTTGACCTCTATTATTTGTCTGCGTGTCACACACGCTTCGTGACAATAAAAATTAATAGAAAAGTGGTTCAAATGAAACGATTCACATCCTTCGTTATTATTGTGACAGTAGCACTTGGAATTATGGCACCATCTCGTTCAGCTTTGGCCATCAGCCCCAGAAATCCATATCGAGGTTTTAATTTAAGTGGCATTAATTATGGTTCAATGCGTTGGGAACGTACACAACGGCAAAAACAAGGCAGTCATTCTAATACTAAATGGTCGGCTGGAAATTCAAGAACGCGCTCAAGTCGCTCGATAAAAGTTGATCGATTCCGAAATGGCTTGTACCTATCCAGCGGTGAAATCAATGATGGAACAACTCAGAACAAAGCAATGAGAACTTCCTCACGCCGACTTGACTGAATTTGCATCATCTACTGGATCGTCTTGATAAATCCGATACTTCTTGGTTACCAAAGCGCCCCCACGTTCGAGAGTTCGTTTCGAAAGATGATTGCTCTCTAACACCCAAGAAAACTCTACTTCCTTCATGCCCCAGTTGTAGAGTCGTGGAACGAGTGCAGCATGCAGCACAAGGCCTACTCCCCAAGCTTGATACTCTGGAACAACATTGGTACTAATTGCTCTCATTCGTTTGATAGCTGACTTGTTCCAAAGCAATTTTAAAAACCCGAAAGGGAAAAGACGTCCATTTATTGCTTTGATACGTGAGTTGTAATCGAGCAAGCAGAAGACGGTACCGATTGGTTTGCCATCGACTTCGGCTACCAAAGAAAGTTCTGGAACAATGAGGTGCTTCAAATGCTTCGCCATATGATTCACCTCACCTTTTGAGAGAGGGACAAACCCCCACGTTCCGGCAAGGCTTGTGTTGTAAATATCAAGAAACATGCGAACCTCTTCGGTAAATCTGGAACGATCAAGAGATCGAACTGAAACCCCGAAACGTTCCTTCACGCCTTCAACCATTACACCTAATTTTGCATCAAGACCCTCGAGCATCGACATCTCACCCCAAAAGGCATAGAGGTCTTCGATTTTTTTCAAACCATTTGCTTCAATGAGATCTGCATAATAAGGCCGGTTATGTGTCATCATAAAAAAGGGTGGCGTTGCGAACCCCTCAATTAATAATCCACACTCGTAATTCAAAGATGGATTGGCAGGACCTCGTAAACACGACATTCCCTCGTCTGCAAGCCAGTTTCGTGCAGCATCAAACAATTGGGTTGCAGCCTCAAGGTCATCATGGCATTCGAAGAAGCCGAAGAAACCACGATTTTCTTTATAACGCTCGATATGGCCAACATTTACAATTGCTGTAATACGACCAACATCTCTACCACCACGTGTTGCTAAAAATGACTTCGTCTTATTTCGCGCATAAAACGGGTGCGGATGAAACCCAAGTAATTCCTCCTGAGCGCGTCGCAAAGGCGGAATCCAACAGGTATCACTGGCGTATATTTGCCACGGTAGATCAATAAACCTGCGCTGCTGACGACGATGAACAACCGTCTCGATGTTAATAGCCGACACAAAAAACCCCTCTAAGTGGTGGTGTTTCCCTGGTGCGTTCCCAATAATGACATTTCCTCGATCATACCGAATTATCCTATAAAACAAGCAAAAACGTCAACGTTAGCTTCCTCTAAAACGATTCAACTTCTTCAAAAGTTGCCTCATTTTTTTTTCCGATTTAACTCACATGGAGAGTTGCTGTTGTCGCTTCGCAGGATTCATTTCCTTGAAATTGTCAAAGCACCTACATCAAATATCGACGAAGTGAACACCCGATCTTGATAACCATGCCCGATCTCCTTAATTCGTACAGCAAAAACCATGGCAAGTCTTGCCTTGTAACCGGTGCTACCGGACTGGTTGGCAACAATGTTGTCAGAAGGTTTCTTGACACCGGCTGGAAGGTAAAGGTACTCGTGCGGCCCCGCCACAGTGGGCCAACCGTTGAATTAGAGGGTCTGCCTGTTGAGAAAATTACTGGCACCCTTGAAGACATAAGTAGTCTTCGCAGAGCTGTTGATGGAATTGATCTGGTCATTCACTCTGCTGCCATGGTGCATTGTGGCTGGGGTTACCATGATGAAATGTATCGTGTCAACGTGGATGGAACGGCGAATCTTGCTGAAATTACACGCTTGGCAGGCGCTCGATTTATTCATGTATCCAGCGTTGATGCTCTTGGATTGCGATCTGATGGTATTCCTGCTGATGAAGAAACATCACCAGGGGGTATGGTTGAGTGTCCATATGTATTAACAAAAAGAATGGCCGAATCTGCTGTTCTCACAGAAGTTGAACGTGGCCTAGATGCTGTGATTGTAAATCCTGTGTACATGATTGGTCCGTGGGACTGGAAGCCTTCTAGTGGCCGGATGCTCCTTGAAGTCGCAAGTGGAAAGGGTCTTCTAGCCCCACCAGGTGCCAATGACTTTGTTGATGTTCGTGATGCTGTAAGTGGCATTGAAGCGGCAAACGAGCGAGGTCAGACGGGTCGCCGCTACATTCTAGGAGGACATGCCATGACCTATCTTGACGCATGGAAAGTATTCGCGAAGGTTGCAGGTCGTCGCCCGCCAATCGGAAATGCTCCTCCGCTAGCAGTACGCGTAGCTGGACGGCTTGGAGATCTTGCTGGCACACTCCTTCGACGTGAGCCTCCCGTGAATTCGGCGGCGGCAGAAATGTCAATGCTTCGCCATAACTTCTCGTGCCAGCGAGCAATTGATGAACTTGATTACAAAATCCGACCGTTAGAGGTCGCTGCTGCCGATGCCTGGGCATGGTTTTGTGAAAATGGGTACGCAAAAAATTCAGGAGAGCGTTACACTCAACCAGCATCATGCCACACATCCTACTCGTCGAAGACGAGGAACATCTCGCCATCGGCATCCGGTACAACCTGACATCTGAAGGCCTGACGGTAACAACCGCTGCCGACGGACACGACGCTTTGGCCATTCTTAATGAGTCAAATACCGATATTGATCTCGTGGTACTGGATGTAATGCTGCCAGGCATGAATGGATACGCTGTCTGCGAAGAGATTCGAGGTCGGGGCAACCTGATCCCGGTAGTTATGCTCACAGCAAGAACGCTCGTTGAAGACCGTATTCGGGGATTTAACGCTGGGGCAGATGTTTACCTTCAGAAGCCTTTTGATCTTGATGAACTTCTTTCAGTCATCCGTAGCCTCCTCAGCCGACGCGGAAATAGTACTGAATCCGCTCTCGAAGAATCCACTTCGAATCACTCTGGAAATAGCTTTTCATTCGGTAAAGCTCATATCAATTTTGATACATGGGAGGCTTACTGTGACAATCGTCAAGTTCGACTCACCGCGCTTGAAATGAAACTCCTCCGATACCTTATCGAACACGAAGGGCTCGTATTGTCTAGGACCGAACTACTGAAAAATGTATGGGGAATGGACCGTGCACCGGCGACGCGGACCGTTGATACCTTTATGCTTCATCTACGAAAATTATTTGAAGCAAATCCATCCGAACCGCGTCACTTTCTATCTGTTCGAGGTGCTGGCTATCGCTTTATCAGCGATTCCACAGAGCGGTCCGAATTAAAAGAATAAAGCGACTACTTTGCGAGTAGTGCACCAGCCGCTGCGGATGGATCTGGGCTTGCCAAGAGAGATTCACCAACGAGTATCGCATGAACTCCGGCGGCCTCAAGCTGCTCCACATCAGCTCGTGAACGAATTCCGCTTTCAGCAACAAGCACACATTCTTGTGGGATTTTTTCTTTCAGCCTCAAAACATGACCAATATCCGTTTTCATTGTGATCAGGTCCCGATTATTAACGCCTATAAGAGTCGCTCCTAAATCCAAAACCCTAGAAAGGTTTCCACTACTATGCAATTCGACAAGTGGTGTCATGCCAAGATCGATTACTTCTCTATACAAGCTCCTTAGAAGACAATCGTCCAAACACTCAGCAATGAGAAGAACGGCATCAGCTCCATAGAGACGAGCCTCATTGACCTGGTACGAGTCGACAATAAATTCTTTCCGTAATACAGGCAATGAGGACGCTTTCCGAGCAGCTACAAGATCGTCGAGGCTGCCTCCGAAATCCTCACCATCAGTCAAGACTGAAATCGCGGCAGCTCCGGCTTGTTCATAACCACGAGCTATCTCGGCCGGTTCAGCACCGGGACGAATCTCACCCGCTGAAGGACTGCGTCGTTTGAATTCTGCAATTAAACGCATCCCTATTGGGTTTGACACAGCTGCAAAGAAGTCACGTGGTTGACCACAATTCTCAAGCTGCTTCTTAAGATTGGAGAGTGGAAGTATTGCCTTCGCCTCAGCCACTTCTTTTCGCTTTCGACTTATAATTTTTTCAAGTACTGACGACATCTGACTCTCGCATGGTTAGGACTTTCGGAACAGACATCTATGCCTAAAGGAATCGTATTGTCATGACAAATATTTATACCGGTCAATACGCTTGGCAAACAGTACGGCTTGTTACCTTGAGTGGACTGTTCTTATTTTCCATCTTAAAACTATCCCATCTAGTGTCGGAAATGGCGTCGTGAGGTGAAGATCATCGGAAGATCTGCCTCATTTGCGGCCGCAATGACTTCTGAATCTCGCTTTGAACCACCAGGCTGAATAATAGCTGCGATACCAGCTTGTTTGATAAGTTCAATGGAATCTGGGAATGGAAAAAAAGCATCTGATGCAAGCACGCCACCTCGTGCTCGACCACCTGCTTTTTCTAATGCTATTCGAACTGCATCAACCCGGCTTGTTTGCCCCACACCAGCTCCCACGAGACTTGTTCCCTGACAAACAGCAATCGCGTTACTCGTAAGCCGACGAACCATTGTAAACGCAAAGTCAAGCGGCTGAGTCAGATCTTTTGCCGGAACTTTACTCGTCACCACCTGCCACGCAGTTGGATCATCTGGAGTATCATCTGGTCGCTGCGCTAACATTCCACCTGCAACACTTCGAAGTTCAAGACCAGCAGTAGGCCCCCAAGGATCACCGGGTGGCACTTCAACCAACCGTACACTCGCCTTCCATGCTGGACGTGTTTTGAGGACCGCTACCGCATCAGCAGTGAAGGCTGGTGCAGCGATCACCTCAACAAACATGCCTGGCTTCAGGAGACATTCTGCTGCTGCCTCATCAAAAAGACGATTAACCGCGACAATAGATCCAAAAGCACTTATTGAATCTGCCGCCATAGCTGCTCCTAAAGCTTCGTGAATTGTTGCAGCGCTCGCCGCTCCACAAGGATTCGTATGCTTAATGACTGCGGCACCAGGATCTTGAATCAAGCCTGCAATTCGAACTGCAGCATCAAGATCAAGTAAATTGTTGTAAGAGAGTTCTTTACCCGAAAGTTGCTTTAAACCAGCCAGTCCGAAATGCGTGTCAGCGGGCGCATACATTGCAGCCGACTGATGTGGGTTTTCGCCGTAACGCAACGACATTCTTCGCTCGAGTTCCAAAGTCACCCGACTCGGCAATGGTGGCTCTTCGGGCTGGGATTCTTTTGTTACCGGTACTCCTCCTGCTACCAAGCCTGCGTGACTTGCCATCCAACGGGCAATGACAGCGTCGTATTCGGCAGTACGTTCAAAAGCTCTCGCAGCAAACAATCGTCTTTCTGCCAGCGTAGTGCCTCCACGACTCATTGCGGCTACCACCTCGTCATACTGATCAGGACCTGAAACAACTGCGCTAAACGCATGGTTCTTGGCGGCTGCTCGCACAAGGCTTGGTCCACCGATATCAATTAGCTCAATCGCATCATCTGCCGTACAGCCTTCTCGGTCAATAACGCTCGCAAAGGGATATAAATTCACAACAATCAGTTCAAATCTGTTAATTCCATGCTCTGCCAAAACTTCCAGATCATCCTCCCTATCACCGCGGGCCAAGATGCCAGCAAAAATATTTGGATGAAGTGTCTTCACGCGTCCATCGAGTACTTCTGGAAAACCAGTAATTGACGATACATCTTCAACAGAGACGCCTAATCCTTCGAGGGCTCTCGCAGTTCCGCCAGTACTGACAGCTATAATTCCGGCCGCCTTGATAGCTGAAGCCAATTTGTCGAGACCAGCTTTATCGTAAACACTTATGAGCGCACGGCGAATTGGTAGCATGCCGACATTGGCACCCTGATCCGCACTCGTGTTGGTAGAAGGAACTGCAGCATTTAGAGCTAATTGAGACATTTTTATTTAAAGCAGAGGAGTAAAACTATATTTTCGTTCACTAAGTTTTAGATTAGAACCGGCAACGTTAGTTACTCAAAGGGTTCCGCGTTACTCCGGTCAACTAGGCAAGTCTTTGCCAGAGTTTGCCCTGTGCAGATCAACCTCAATAATTGTGCCTCGTTTTGTCAAATGACCTTTTATAAAAACACGACCACGTAATTGCTTCACAATCGATTTCACAAGATATAACCCTAAGCCCGTTCCGGGAGTGGCTCGTTCCAACTCACTTCCTAACCGAACGAACCTTCGAAAAACCTGTCCACGGTCTGCAAGTGGAATACCCGGACCATTATCTGCCACCCGAACCAGCACACGATTTTTCTTTTTTAATTCCACTGTGACATCTACATGTGGTTCAGGAAGCGAATACTTCACTGCGTTATCGATAAGGTTTCGGAACACAATTTCAACATCAGCCTCCCTACCCTGCACAAACAAACCTTTCGTTTCGGGTTCGACATTCACCACAACGCAATCGGCTGAGACCTGATGACGCTCAGCGACACGCTTGGCAGCATCTTTGAGCACTGGAACCATTGAGGTCGCTTCTGCAATTGATAATGCTGGTCGATGCATCGTTTTTGCCGCATCAAGAAGATGATCGATCAGGGTGTCTAATCGCTCTACATCTTGCAGCATGAATCGATGGAAGTCTGATTGTTCCACCGGTGGTACCGGCCGACGTGTCAATGTCTGCAGATAGAGTTTGAGTGAGGCAAGCGGACTTTTGAGCTCGTGTGTCACACTATCAATGAAATTACTCTGACGCTGCGATAAAGCAATTGCCTTGACTGCCAAAGCGAAATAGATAATGACGCCAACCAATACAAGCACGAGAAGCGACACACCAACTGCCAATAAAACCCAGTAGAATGCTGCATTTTTAGAGCCCAGTGCAGCAGCTATACTAACGAGAACCCACCCGACCCCGAGGGTGATGATTGATCCAATCAACACCACACCAAGTGTAATTGGCCAACCTAATGAACGGCGTGGTTCCACAAAATCTCCTCTCTCCAAGTAATATCAGACTAACGTTCCGTGTACTCGTTGTGAAATCTGTTCTTATTTTCTATTTTAATACTCCCAAAGAATGACTGAATTTCTGCCACCAAAAAGTAAATCACATGTTCCGATTCATTTTGAAATCGGACGAATCAGCGTTCAATTCTTGTGGAATATTGATCGATGGCACCATTGTTTCCAAATAGATCAAAAGAATTATCTCCAATCGGTTGAAAAGGATGGTATCACTCAAAATAATGGTGAACAAACAGTACCTCATGGCATTTCTGATATGTGGCCTGCATCACCAGTTATTACTGAAGTAACGCCAACTGAGGCCATGGGCCGTCCAGCACTTGTAGCTATTGGGCTAGCTGGACGTTCACATTTTTCAGCAAGTTTGACCGCCTCCGAAGCTGAAAAAGACTCGATGTTAGTTGAAGTTGCCTGCAGAGCTCAGGAAGCACCCAAATGGCTCGGTTCAACGTATTTACGGTACGGAGAAAGCCCCGCAAATGATCTCATTGCAATTCAACCGAAGGCAGTCAACACATTTGACCGACCTGTGACAATCCTGTGGTCATATCGCATTTCAGTAGGGGGTATTGAGGCAGTACACCCTGCATCTTGCGGCAAACTGCTCTTTCGGTCAAATTGTTGTTGAACAGCGGTCATCTGGCGATCGCTCCTTGGCAATTCAGAAAAAGTTAGTGGAAGCTTCTGATGTTTGATGTTATCGAGCGGCTGAAGGCCGAATGGACTGATAAATATGTCGTGATTAACTCACCAGCACCGGAACTCAGTCGGTTTGCAAAAACCACTGGTACGGTACGAGCGGTCAATATGAACGGTCGCTGCCTCGTGGAGTTTGATCAGTTCAACAACATAGGCTGGTATGACATTGATCCGTCGCATCTTAAAGTTGTTACAGAACCACTGCCAAAGCCCGAAAAGAAAGTGGTGACAAAAACCGCTTCTGCAACAAAAGCAACTTCAGTCAAAACAGCTACGGCAAAGAAACAGTCCACCGCGGACATCCTAGCGGCGGCACGAGGTGGTAGTTCAACGCCTGCAGCAAAACCAACTGAAAAACTATCTGTAGCTGAAATTTTAGCGAAGGCTCGTGGTTCCCAAGCAGCTCCACCTCCTTCAACCGATGAGCCAACGCCGAACCAAGACGAATTGCCTGAGGAGAACTCAATAGCTTTAGAAGAAACAACAACTCAGACAGAATCACCTCCTGAGGAGAGGGCTTCAGAGGGCACTCTTCCAACGACAACGGCAGAAAAAATTTCATGGTGCAGACAACATGATGCACAGTAACTAGGTCACAAGAGTAGCCAAGTGTCATTCAAACCGCACAAGGGGTAACAAACATGTTTCGAGATCAATTCCACCTCAAGAGAATTTTGTCAACTACTCTCTTTTGTATGACTCTTCTTCTTGCCGGCTGCGGACGCATTACGAATCATCCCCTAGTGAAAATTGCCAAAGAAGAGGTCGCCGTAAATAATCGGTCGCAAGCAATGCTCGGAGAACCATTGACTTGGCAGGGAACTGTCACTGGTCGAGCGAATGAGGTTGACGGAATTGGAGCTATGCAAATCCCTGTCCGTGGTCCAAAAACAGCTGCAACAGTCATCGTTGAAGGAAAGAAGTTTGGGGATGAGTGGGGTGTTACACTTCTGGAAATTCGCCCAGATAACGGAGATGAAGAACTCTCACTAACCGCAGATCTTGCTATGCGTAGCGGTGTAGAAACTCCAAAATTTGATCCTTCTGCGACACAATCACCGGCTTCACAAACTGCATCACCACCTGCTGAAATTACAATTGACTTACCTCCAGGAATCCCTGGGCCAGAGTAAGGTTTTTTCAATTCATTTCACGGAGACGAGCCAACTCTTCTTCACGGCCAATGACAAGTAGTATTTGATCCTGGATAAGTTTTGTCCGCCCTTCAGGAAACATTTGGAATCGTCCCTGCATTACATCTCGTAATCCTAGTACGAAGACGCCAATGGTGCTGCGAAGATCTGCCTCGGCGAGAGTCTTGCCCTCCAGTGATTCTGGCACCGTAATTTCAACGACGCTGTACTCTGGATCAATCGGTAAAAAGTCAAGAACGTTGGGCCAACTCGACTTATCAGCTAGTTCTTTAGCAACCATCTCTTCTGGAAAAACCACTCGATTTGCACCAAGGTGCGAGAGAATTTTTCCGTGCTCTTTGGTAACTCCTTTTACAACAACATCGCGAGCACCAAGTTCTTTGACATGCAGCGTTGCCAACAGTGACCGAGAAATTGTTTCCCCGAGTGAGATGAAAACTGATGTCGAATCTTTAATGGGAAGGTTTTCGAGTAACTCTCTATCAGTTGCATCACCTATAATCGCTTCATGGATCACATTCTTGACCGCATCTAGTCGGTCACGCCGCTGATCAACTCCAGTTACCCGGCACCCGTTCGCTGCCAGTTGACTCGCTAATGCAGAGCCAAAAGAACCCATCCCAAGCATAATAAAACGTTTACTACTAGTTGAAGGCACCTTATATTAGCCGACAAGCGGCTCCTCCTCAGGGTAGTTAGGCTGGTACGTAGGTCGTTGCCGAGACAAAGCAACTGCGACAGTGATGGGCCCCAAACGGCCCAGCAGCATCAAAATAACCAAAATGAATTTTCCAGGAATTGTGAGTGAAGCCGTAATTCCTGTCGATAGGCCGACCGTTCCTAATGCTGATATGCATTCGAATGATGCGTCGAGAAACCAGCGTGGCCGTTCAGCGGCCTTCCCACCATTTTCAACACCCAAAAGTGCAACAAGTGCAACGAATGCAATTGCAACAAAAACTAATGCCGTTGCTGTAGCTCGCTCAACGGCACGCTCCGGAATTGTGCGTTTTGCGAAATTAGCTCGTTCTTGCCCTCGGAAGCTTGCTCCGGCACGAGTTAGGAGTGTCATAAAAGTACTGACTTTAAATCCACCACCTGTAGAACCTGGGCCCGCGCCTATTGCCATGAGCAGTATTGTGAGGAAGAGCGTCGCACTTGACAAACTCCCGTACTCGACTGTGTTAAAGCCAGCGGTACGACATGTTGTTGTGTGAAACAGTCCAAGCAAAACACGGCTCGACAGGGGCTGACCGGCCAGAACACCGTCTGACTCAAACACCCAAAAACTCACCGCACCAAAGGCAAGCAAACCAGACGTGCCTAGCAACATTAACTTCGAATGCATATGCAGCCTATCCCACAGAGATTCCCGGCTCCAGAGGCGCGAAGTAATATCAAAAAGCACTGGAAAGCCAAGCCCTCCGACAATGACAAGACCACAAATTATGAGATTTACGGGAACGTCTGTATTGTATGCCACAAGGCTATCATCCCCGAGAGAAAACCCTGCGTTACAGAATGCCGACACGGAATGGAAAGCTGCTCTCCAAATGACCTCAAATGGCTCACGAGTGCCCCACGTTGCCGCAGTCAGCAATAGAAAACCAATGAGTTCTGAGCAGAGCACTACCACCAGAACCATCAACGCCAACTGACGGAGCCCTCGGGCTGATTTGATTCCAAGAGTCTCTGCAATGACGGCTCGCTGCCTGACAGTTGCCTCTCCACCAATCTGAAAAATAAGAAGCGTCGTGATTGTCATAATTCCGAGACCACCAAGCTGAATTAACATCAGAATGACCCCCTGACCGAAGGGGGAGAAGTCTTCTACGGTTGATCGCACTGTCAAACCCGTCACACAACAGGCACTGGTCGCAGTAAATGCAGCATCGACGATAGTTAATGCTGGTTGATCTGGCGCACGAGAGGCCGGAAGAGCCAGCAAGCCGGTCCCAATTGCAATTGCACCGAGGTACGTAAAAAACGACCAGCGGGCGGAGTAACTGGCTAGAGATCCTGTAAATTCAGCCATCTAATGCGGCGGCTTGGGCCTGTAAGCCCTGATCCACCACCCAAAACTTGTCCCAAAGCGTACGACGACAATCGCGTACCGTCCTCGGAAACCATTTCCCAATGATACTTCCCAGACCTCGAGTCAGGCAAACCAGGCTGCCGAGAGCCCCGCATGAACGAAAAAATCGAAACCTTTTCCCAAATGTTTGACTCCGGCCCCAAGACGTACATAATGCAGTTGTTCCTTACGGTCATTGAAAGCTGCCGTGGCATTTTGCCGCCCCCGCCGCAGCATTCGATAGCTTTCGGCTATTGACTAAACAATCGTTGGAACACAAACGTCTAAGGTCTGGGATTTCCCGTCCTACTGTAATCTGATCGTATTGGTTTTTTCTGTAAGGAGTGGTTGGTTTCCATGGCCAGAATTCGAAATGTATTCGAGATTATCGAACTGTACGGGCACGATGAAAATTTCGTTCCCCATGTAAGTGAGGAATTTACACCGACGACAGCACCTGCTGGCTCTCGGCAGAAAATAGATGTGCTTGCTGAACGTATTCAGCGAGGCATGCCCCTTTGGCATCCCGAAGATTCAACTGACTCGACAGACCTTGTTACCACAGGTAATACTGCCTGAGTTCGGATCTTAAAAATTTGATGCTCATAAAAAATAAGCCAGTTCTTCACACCGAAGATACTGGCTTGTTTTTTGTATTTTGAGAGTCAAGCAGGCTTAACGACTTCCCCGCCCGCGAAGAGCGCCTTCGATATCACGTTGTGCTGTCTGCGCCTTTAGTTTCTGTCGCTTATCGTGTACTTTTCGGCCTCGACCGATTCCCAGCAACAGCTTCACACGTCCTTGTTTGAAGTACGCTTTGAGTGGAACGAGTGTAAGGCTTTTTTCATATGCCAGGCTTGCAAACCGAATAATTTCACGACGATGCAATAAAAGTTTCCGAGGCCGTTTTGGCTGATGATTTAACTGGTTTGCTTTTACATACTCGGGAATATCACAGCCAATAAGCCACACTTCACTCCCTTTGACTCTGCCATACGCTTCGTCGAGAGACATTTTCCCTGAACGAAGACTTTTCACTTCACTTCCAACAAGCGCAATTCCGCACTCGAGAGTGTCAAGAATCTCATAGTGATGCCTCGCCTTGCGATTTTCTGCAACGACACGCTCGACCAGATCTCCCTTGGCAGACGCTCCTTTGCTCGATTTTCCGCTATTTGTTGGTTTTGATGACGCCATCTGGTGTATCCAAAAAAATTTGTTGCTGTAAGGCAACTGTCATTCATGCGATCTTCTGTTGACGAGGGTACACTGCGATCTGCTTCTTAGGGCAAGAAATTAAACCCTTACACCATTGGCAAGCACATGAAATCGAGTGAGACTATTGACCAATCTACATACCATCTCAAAGAAAATTTTTCAAAGTCTACCAGACCTTAAAACAGAAGACATTGTGCCAGTTAGTTGCTTTCCAGAGACTCGACAATTGCATAAGTGTAGTCGTACCTCCTATCCTCTATTGTTTTGCCGAAAGTAGACCATGAACAAAAGTTACTTAAAGCTGAGGTGGTTGTTTAACGTTCAGCTACTGAGTAGTGCATTTTTTATCTTGTTACCTTCGGTGGCGCAGGCTGAAGATTGGCCACAGGCCCAGGGTATCAATCGTGATAATAAATCTGCAGAAACTGGATTGCTCGACAAATGGCCTGACGGCGGCCCAGAATTACTCTGGACATTTCGCAACTCTGGTGTGGGATATTCGGGCCCAGCCGTTGTTGGTGATTGTGTCTACATTATGGGTGGCCGGAATGGTCTTACAGAATTGCTGGCCATTAATGCTACAAGTGGCAAACTTCGTTGGTCAAAAACTGTTAGCAACAAAATCTTTGATTTCGAAGGTAACTCGTGGGGAGCTGGGCCAAGGGCCACACCAACAGTCACAGATGGAATGGTCTATGCTTTGGCTGGTGATGGTGAATTGGTTGCGTTTGACACAGAGGGTGAACTTTGTTGGCAAGTCAACATGGTCAGCAACTTAGGTGGCTCTGTCAGTATCGTAGATGCCGGTGAACCGGAAACCTATGGCTGGGGCTATTGCTGGTCGCCACTTGTTGATAACAACAAAGTCATCTGCGTACCCGGAGGTGATCAAGGCATGGTTGCTGCCTTAGATCGAAAGACTGGCAAAGTAATTTGGCGAAGTGAAGGCCTCACAGGTGGAGCAACGTACTCCTCACCCATCAAGGCTACTGTGAATGGGATCGATCAGTACATTGTAATGACCCAAAGCGGCGTAGCAGGAAT
>Ga0233432_10000872_pt1 | contig 28970 bp, 17 predicted proteins | sample SI_122_August201_6_FD_179870 | JGI IMG/M metagenome (GOLD analysis project Ga0233432, IMG submission 179870) | Seawater microbial communities from Saanich Inlet, British Columbia, Canada - SI_122_August2016_10_MG | ecosystem: Environmental > Aquatic > Marine > Inlet | place: Canada: British... | reverse complement strand
GACACTTGCTGTATTTCCTCCACCTTCGTTCAAAATATTCCCACTACTCGTCGACATCACCACTTCGTCTAAATCAGCCGTCCCTGGCTGATCAAGGCTTAACATAGGGGCCTCAATCATTGGCTCCGTGAACGTTGCAACGATCAATACATTTGCTTTATTCTTTTCATCTTCTGTCAATAAATAATGCCCCTCGTATAACTCTGATGCGTCTGAGAAAACATCTGTGGCATTCACCTTATAACTTGGATTACTTTGGGAGACATAACTGATGGTCACTTGAGGAGATGTATTATCAATCTCAACTTCTGCTGAAGTGTCCAAAAGGATTTGTGTCCCTGAACCTGCTTCTTGGCGATACACTTTTAAAACATAGCCTAAGGCATCTTCTTCCAAGCGAGTATCCCAAGTCAAATATTGAAAAGGTTCGTCCTGATCAGGCGATAAGGTCAAACCCGTTTCAATGATTTCAGATGTTATCAAGTTCTCTTGAAAAGTCCCATTTTCCCACTCCACTTGGAGAAGTTCATCCCCACTCCAACCTCCATTGATCTCATAGGTCAATCGATGTTTCCACTTCCAAATAAGGCTTTCTTGGGAACCAATCAACCCAGTCACCGATGTAGAATAGTGCGGATGAATAAAACGTGCCCTGCGGCGAGGAATATAATCATTACTCGCCCTCAATGTATTTTTATCACAAACAAAGTCAGATTGAAGATAACGATTATAATCCGTAAAATTGCCATCTCTGGTCAGTCGAGCATAAATTGTTGGCGCTGGATTAGTAAAGACCCTACTCGATGATCGATTGAGATCATCGTTGAAAGCATCAATCGCCTCCACTTCATCTTCACTCAATTGAAAAGTAACCCCTAGAGTTTGAGCAGGAACTACCTCTCCTCCAAAACTGTCTGAGGGGCTTTGGTCCAAACTCACCATCTCTAAAGCTTTTCCTATAGCATTCCCACTCAAAGGAAAGCTTTGCCCATTAGAACTACTAATAACGATGCCAAACTCATCAGCTGTTGGTGTCACATCACTCAAAAAGAATATCGGCTCTGAAAAAGTAACCTCAAGAAATCGACTTTCGTTACGATTATCCAGCTTGAAGCTTTTAATGGAAGGAGCTATGGCATCTGGCGTCTCCACCACATCCGCCCAACTGATATCGCTGTGAAAGACTGAAGACAAATCAGAAACACTATTTTGCGGAAGATCAAAGATGAGCTCACCAGTATTTTGGGATTGAATCAAAATCGCCCTAATCCTATCTCTACCTGTAAGTACCAACGTCAATAAGTTACCATGATAACTTATCACCGCATCATCTAAATCTGTGGTCAATCCATTTGCGCCTCGAAGACTAAATAAAGACCCCTGGGGTAAATTTGCTAAATAAAGAGGTTCATCGTAATAGATTTTTACCTCACCACTATCGTCCGCATAATTCACCAATGTCACTACTGGTGGCGTTGTGTCTTGTTCACTAGAAACAGCTACGGCGTTATTCAAAGCAATGGACTGGCTCGAATTTAGTAAATTTCCTGAAACAATCTGAGCTAAGGCAACTTGCTCTTCTAGTTCGAGGAAAAGATTACTGTTTTGGGAAGAAGAATTTGATATCCATTCATAACGTTGAGCATCGCTAAGTTCAATACTCACGGTATCAGAAGTGGCACCAGAAGTGAGGACCTCCCCGGTTAAGATGTCACTGCTCTCTAAAACTGGATAAGAAAAATTCACCTGATTCCCTGCCAAGGTGAACACCAACCCTCCCAAAGAATCCACAACTCGAACCCCTGAAAGCTCAAGTGCATCAGAACCCACCAAGTTGATAGGTAAATTCCAAACTAAATCAAGGTGTCCTGTTTGAGGGTCAAAGGAAGCCTCTTCCAGCTGAAGCCCGAAGTTGAGAATCGCACTCCAATGTTCTTCATCGTCATACCTACTAGCTCGAACTCGATACTGATAGGCCTCTGAACCAGTGATGACATCTGTATAAGTTAATTGGTTCTGATCCACCAATAAGTTCGTCCATCCACCATCCGAACCTATACGCCGCTGGAGGTCATACCCAGTTGCTCCCTCAATACTCAACCACTCGACTTCACCATTTACAAAATCTTTAATGGACATTTTTGTTTTTGTTCCACTAAAATCAAAAAGCACTCCAGCAGTGCTATCTCGAAAATTTTCTAGATGGAAATAACTGAGATTATCTCCAACCGACCTTTCGTAATAAAACCCATCTTCGTATCTAGAAGACACTCCAGTCTTGCCTGAACCATCAGAAAAAGCGCCCAATATCGATTGAAAAGACCAAAGATCCCCCTCTTCATAAATAAGGTTAGCAGATCCAAGAGAATCATTTTTATCAGCTTCTTCAACTTTAACCAAAGGATGTTTCCAATCACCTGAGTTATCCCCCAAAATACCTGACTCTTCAACATGCCAAATGAGTAAACCTGCATTTCCCATTGGAGCTAGAGCCCAACTCTCGTCCTGTGGAGAACGGTTTTCAATCAAAAAATACTCTTCTGAGGACTCAGAAGGAAGCCGTAATATTTCACCGCCATCTTGGACAGGCGCTAGTAATATATTACTAGCAGTAACCGTCAGTTCAGTCGCTGTAGCCCAGCCCATTCTTAAACGACTCCAAGCTCCCAAAGGAGTTGGAGTATTTGCTCCAAAAATGTTTCCTCCAAAGCCCCAAGCTCCAGTACCCATCAAATCCCATGCACCTGGCCCAAGACCTCCGGTATCATACTCTTGAAGATCCACCAAGCCCAGCAAATGCCCCACCTCATGACAAAGAGTCCCTGAATCTGTTGTTGCAGTTTCAGTATTTCCACCAAGAGCAGCCACTACGGCATAATCTTTAATTGAAATGTTTCCCGAAAAGATCGATATGTCCGAACTAAAATTCCCAGCTCCCGACCAAACCCGAGTGATATTACCAGCCGATGATCTAGCTTGATCTGCTCCTGAATGAATCACCAACAATCCATCATAGACTAAACTTCCATCAACAGGGACTCCTGACAAATTTCCTGCAGTAGAAAGGGCCGACATCGCATCAGTCACCAAAGCCTCCCTGTCAAATAAATAGCTTTCTTCAGTCCCTGACAGAGGTAGCCAAGAAGTCACATGGGAATCAATGCTCAGATTTTCATTGGATTCACGATTAAAATAAGTATTTATGACCCCTGAGCTTCCCTCCAATAAATCCTGATAGTCCTCTCCACTCACGTTGCCAGAAACCATCGATTCGTCTAAATTTCCAGCCACGGTGTGATCAGAAAAATAACCTAAAACAACAAGGAGTCGATAAGTAGAGCTTAGTTCAGAATTTGGTAAATCTTTTTGAGCTAACCACCTCTGATATTTTAGCTCTGCCCATTGTGAATCAGAAAAAAAAGGGCTTATATCATATCCACCTAAAACCAACCCTGGGCCTAAAAGGTCACCCGTTCCTTCAAAGCCCAAAGATCCGTCTAACTTCTCCTTCTGGATCTCCCAGTTCCCACTTCCGTTTAAAGCAACTGAAAGACCCTCTTCACTCTCATACCAAGAGAAAAACTCGTCTCCCCTTTGTCGAACCATAAAGTTTTGACCATTTTCCGAGATAGAAAACCACTCAGGAGAACTTGGCGTTCCAAACAAAGGAAGCACTGCTAGAGCAAGCCACACTACAAAAATTCCAACAAAGACCTTGCCGGGACTCATTGGTCTTTGACCAGTATTGACGGAGTGAGACTCCTTCACCTTCACAGGTTGGCCTGATGCCTCTTTCTACGTGAAAGCGTCACAGGATCTACGCCCTTTGGCAAGACCTTCAATGATCGACCTAAGACATTGACGTAGCCCTTGTGTCTAGGTATCCAATCAATCTCTTCATTTTCGTGCTCGCTCCAATTCTTCCATTTAAAAGGAGAGGTCGGTTGAACTGTTTTCTTTTCCACCAGCATTGTCTTTGGGAGCCTTAGATGGCCCAACCAAGCCAAACTTTTTCTCTCTTCTTCTCCCATCAAACCTAGAGACCCAAGGAGAATCATCGTCGCCACTTTAACCATGAAGCCTAACTTCACTCCACTACCTCCAAATTATCACTTGCTATTGGACCAACGGAATCAAGGTCTGTAATAGAATAGATATAATCCCATACAGCAGTTGTTTCGAGATAAGGGCCAACATTTTGCTGATACAAATCCCTCAAAATATTACTACTCGCAAGCACTGATCCTGTAGCAATTGTATTTCCATTGGGAGCAACCGTCGATCCATCAATTTCATGGGGAATAATCATAAGAAGAGACCCATCTGTTTTTAATACTCGAATGGGACCTCCTCCCTTTTCAAAATAAAGTTCATTCAAGGCCTCACCTTTAGATGTGCCTAATATTTGAAACGTAAAATTAAAAAGCTTTGTTGGATCCAAAAAGTTTAACTTCTGATTCAAATTACTCTGCCGAGCAGCCAACCTAGCCAACTCAAACAAAGCCAAATCTTCCACTTGAACTTCTAGGTCACTCGGGCTCGCCTCAAACAAAGGTTCAATGCGACCATAAACCTTTTCCAACTCGTTAAAAACACCAGTGAGATTACCCGCGGATAGGTTCAAATTGTCGACGCTTTCGTGAATCCTCGTCAGCATTCTTGTCATCGTCGTTTCAAAATCCACCAAAAGAGCATTACCCGTTGCTATTTCTTCAGCAGTTACAATGGCACTTAAAAGGAAATTAGAATAATTATTCCCTCCCACCAAATGATTCCCCGACTCTATAATAACATCAAAGGGGGCCTCAATAATTCGAACATCAGGAACTTCAAAGAAGTAAGACTGATAGTCAAAGATATTCCCTCCTATAATTTGGGGCAAGGTTGCATCTGGGCTAGGTGATGTTGAATCGATAAGCGAACTCATACTGACAATGGGCTCCTGACCTAAGTCATCAACTGGATCCGTCAGGTCTCCAATATCAAAAACCAACGGCATCGAGGAAAAATCCCCAAAGAATTGAATCGTGAATAACTCTCCGTCATTAAATGTTCTAAGGGGAACAGAAATCACTGACTCCTCAACACCTGCAATCAGAACATTGTCACCCAAGATTCGTAAATTATTAACACTCCCTAGATAAAAGACTGAATCAAATCCTTCAAAAATATCGGCATCTGGGTTTGGGTTGATATTCCTTCCCAGCGAAATATTGAGGTCTAATAAAGTATTTTGAGGAACCGATGAAACCGTGATCTCCCGAGACTCAGTGTCTAAAGTTCCAGGGTCTGTTGAGAACCTAACCAACTTCGCTCTACCTTCAGCAACTAACTCATCACCATCATAAAACTCTGCGACGGCATGAGTTGCATGATTTGGGTCTCCTGGGTCGTTTAGATCTGTTCCAATTCTAAACAAAGTGTTGGCGTCCAACACAGCAAATTTTTGACGGCCAGAACCTTGGTCTGGGTAAACCATTTCAATTTTAAGATTGCGAGTCGAACCTTCGAAATCAGACTCTCCAGAGCCACCGCAAGCCCACGAGAATAGCAGGGTTAAGCCCACCATCCCAGCCCAACTAAAATATGTCTGCAGCCTCATCAAAACTGAATCGTCACTGAGTTAGGAGGCGAAGGGTTCTTTTGTCGTAAATGTTTTGTCACTTTGTAAGCAACAGCTCCAGTTGCTACGACGGCAACTGTTACCCAAAACCACTTCTTCTTATTTATTCGGTTAGATGGATAAGAACGTGGGTCAGGAGTTGTGTCAGTCAACTTCTCCAATGGATCTAAGTTCTTATTTTTAATCTCTACAGTGGGACGCTCAAAATGCAACATCACCTCCAAATCCGGCAAGACCTTAGGCTCTAACCTACTCATTCTTTTCTGAGCTGCGCTAAGCTTTTCCTCAAGTAACTCTCGCTCCTCTGATTTCAAGACGCTCGTCCTCAAAGCTTTTTTAAGATAGTGAACAGCTGAGCGGTCGTAACCATGATCTTCAAGCTGGCCCACCAAGTCCATCGTTTTCTCAATCTCAGGAGAAAAGACCCTTTTCTGATCATCTGCCGAAAGAATACCCACCAGCAAAATGAAGAGAATGTAAAAAAGGGACGCCTTTTTCATTTCATCAGACCAGAAAGGCCCGACTATCTATCGCCCTTCCTGCTCACGAAGTTTTTTAACATCTCCTTCGTTAACACTCCCCATTCCACGGTCAATCACTCGAATCTTTTCATCTCCCATATTCAGAACCTTATAGGCCTTAGCCAAAGGGGCCTCTTTTGATTCCGGGGCTGCCTCAGGCTCCACAATCGAGGGATAGAGTAGGTCTTCAGAAATAGCTGGAGCCTCAACGGCTACAGCCTTATCAGAGGTGAGGGCGACAGGATCTTTAGTTAACCTCTCAACGGCAGAAGGCTTGACCTCTACAGGCTCAACTTTCGAATGGCTCTCACTTTTTCCCGTTCCGAAAAACGAAAAGAAACCTCCCTTTTTAACTTCGTTTTCTTTGCTCTTATCCCCATTTTGACGAGTGATATAGCCTTTCTCCGATTCTGAAGCACTAGGCTCACTAGCCTTTTTATCCGCCTTGCCATCTAAGGGCACTTGGCTCCCATCTTGATCCGTAAAAAAATAGACTAAGGATGAGTCCTTCTCACCCTCCACCTCCTGGCAACCCAAAAATATACTGGGAAGTAAAATTAACGCTAAATACTGAATTTTCATCATGGAATGGTGTCTCAAACCTTTTCAATTTTCATGTTAGGGAAAGGCCCAAAACATCAACTTCTGAAGGCCCTTTGGCCCATTGACGCCAAGTCAATTTACTTAACCTGCAAACTGAAGGAGAGATGGCTGAGTGGTCGAAAGCACATCCTTGCTAAGGATGCGTACCCTTCGGGTACCTAGGGTTCGAATCCCTATCTCTCCGCTCTTTTCTTTGACCCTCTATTGAGTCAAAGATTTATACCGGCAAATCTAATCACAACATTAGCAGAATTGCCATCTTGGCTTTGGCTTCAAGTCCAAAAACACTGTCTACCTGTTGCTTGTTCGCTTAAATCAGTCGCATTGATCCTCAAGACTCCTTAATTCCTTTCCCTTGATGGCGGATCTCCTTCTTTGACTGCCTCATACTATTTTTATGCTTGGATTCATGGAGCTCAACACTTTTCAAAATCCTCTCTCTCCAGGTCTTCTCCTCGTTTCAAAGCCTGAGCCTGGCGATCCTAGGTTTCTCAACAGTGTCTCATTGCTCTGCTTACATGATGACCAAGGAAGCTTGGGGCTAATCCTCAACCATCCTATCCCCCTTTTCATTGACAGCCAAGAGCTCGCCGTTTCTGACCAAAGAGAAAGCGAGCATTCCTTTCCTCTATACCGGGGCGGTCCGGTGGGAAACGACCAATGCTTTTTTCTAATGAAGACAGACCTGGAACCAGAAGATTCAGAAAAAGTTTGTGAAGGACTCTACCTAGGAGCCAACCCCAAAACACTCAAAGAATTTGAACAAAAAGAGGGGCTCAGAGAAGACAATATCCGCTTTTTCATCGGCTACTCAGGCTGGACTTATTTTCAATTAGATTGCGAAACTAGCAATGGTTGGTGGTTTTCTTTGCCCAGCAAAGGGCCCTGCATTTTAGACGAACCAATTGAATCCCTTTGGATTTCCTGCCTCAAAACGTTAGGCCCTGAATTTGAGAAAAAAGGACAAGACTTTTTAAATTCAGACCTTTTTTCTTGAAGTACTGCCCTAAAATCATTTCTACTACACCCCGGGCAACATCGTGAAGTCAACCTTCGTAGAATGGATTAAAAAAGTGCCCATCTTCAGAGGCCTGAACGACGAACAGCTCCTCAACATCGCCTCCATAGGAGAAGAAGCCTCTTTCAATTCCGGTGACCTCATTTTTAAAACCAATGACCATGCCGATGCTCTCTACATTATCAAAGAAGGCTCTGTTCAAATCGAACAGGTTCATCACGACGGTAGAAGAAAAACTCTAGCCGTTCTCACAACTGAAAATTTCTTTGGCGAAATGGCTATCATCACGGGAGGGACCCGGTGCGCGACAGCGACATGCGGACAGAACTGCACCCTCATCCGCATCGAAAAATCTGCATTTTTAGCTCTCCTGGGCTCAAATGCAAGCTTAAGCCTAGGCATCCTGCTGGTCATCTGTGATCGCCTCCAATCTGCCGATGGAGAGATTGGCACCCTCACTTTTCAAAACCTACCCGGGCGAATTGCCCAAAAGCTCTTCGAACTGTCGAGTCAGTTTGGGCGCCTTGATTCCCACGGGCTCACGATTCAGCTTTCTCTAACTCACTATGACTTAGCGGACATGGTCGGCACCAACCGTGAATCCATCTCAAAGTACTTAGCCAAATTCAAAAAAGAAGGCTCCATCAGTGTACATCAAAAGAAAATTACCCTCCTAGATCGCTCGAAACTATTGGCTTGGACATGATTTTGAGACCTAAATGGTCTTAGACATTTCATAAAAGAGATGGACCGTACACTGCGCCGTCCCATGATCCTTGGAAAAGCATACATTCATGCCGACCTCTAGGGCCAAAGCCGTCCCCATTGGCAACCTGGAAAATTTCCACCGCGAACGGCACATCTTTGATCTCTTCTTCGGAAAATGTCTGGGGAGAGTCAGCGTTGTAACGGCCAATATTATCCGCGTCCAGTTCACCACCGAACCGGACTGGCCTTATAAGCCCCTTCTCTCCATCGAAGAGAAGGAGTGGAAGAGTGTCCCTATACAAATCAAGCGACACCCCGAAAAGCTAGATATCACTACGCCTCGCCTGATCATTTCTCTAGTTTTCCGACCTTTTAATATTCGAATCTACGATCACGAAGGGCACCTGCTCACCCAAGACAACCCAAAGTGCTCTGTCACCATCAAAGGCGATAAAATCCAGGCACATAAGAAATGCCCTCCCAAAACCCCCATTCTAGGAATGGGTGATGTCTCTGGCCCCATGGATCGCTCAGGGAAAAGCTTTCCTTTTGAAATGAGCAAAGCTTCTGCAGACAACCTGAAGAAGCACGAAAACCCTCAAATCATTTATCCCGTAGGCTATTACAAAGGAAAAGATCACGCCGTAGGCTTCTTTCTCGACAATCCTCATAAAGCTCTCATCGATTTTCGTTTATCGGAAAAAGGTAACTTTTCCATGGAAACCGAAAATCAAAACATGGATTATTACATCATGATTGGAGAGGATTTTGAAGAGATTTCGCGCAGCGTTTCTCTTCTTATAGGTAATTCAGCCCTGCCTCCTCGATGGTCTCTCGAAATCATGAAAGGCCTTGAGTCTCCTCTTGAAAACCAAACCTTTCTAAATCAATTCAACCGCATTCGAGAAGAGTTTCTCGTCACCTCTTCCCTCATAACTCATCAGCCTCCTAAAGATAGCACTGGTTTTTGGGACGAACGCCCCCACGAACTACTAAAAAGCTTTCGCCGAGCCGATGAAATCCCCCATTTCCTTTTGGAAATGGACCAAAAAATCAGCACACAGCACCTCGATAAAGAGCAGTACTCTCAGCTTCTTGAGGAAAATGCCTTTGTTGAAACCCAACTTGGTAGCGGAAAAGCCAAATCTCTCCCTGGGCAAAACGTCTTCATCGACCCCTTTTACGACGCGGGAATGAGTTTTATTAAAGAGCGATTGGCACCACTTTACGACCATGACCTAAGAGGCCTCGAAATTTCAGATCCATGCCCTCCATGGACTCGTACCAATATCAGTGATGCCTCTGTTAGATGTGTCCAAGAGATCATTGCCGAAGATGGCGAAAGTGTCGAGAAACTCATCCACGAGATCGATGCCAAGCACTTGCTTGGCTATATGCCCAATGGGCTCAGCCAAGGGCTTTTCCAAGTTTCCAAAAAAATCAGACCCGAGTTAAGGCCACTGCTCGTTTCAACGTGCGGCTACGCTGGTATTCAGCGCTACTCGATTCTACGCCTACTTCACAGCAACCTTGGCTGGAAAGACCTCCCACTCTATTTAAGCCGACTTCTCAGCCTAAATATTTCAGGAGCTCCTCTACTCTGCGCCGACATTGAGCTCGGCAAAAAATTCGACGATGACCTCATCTCTCACCAGATTTTGATGCTCGCGTTTGTTCCCCTCATTCGCCTTAAGCTCGATCCTGAGCTAGACCTCCAAAAACTCCTCGAGTCAGACACTTTCATCGACACCCTAGAGTTTGCATTTGGTCTGAGAGAAGCTTGGCTTCCGTATCTCTATCAACTTACTTGGAGAGCCCACGAAGAAGGTCTGCCCATTCTTCACCCAATTCTTTACTTTTTCGAAGACTGGGAACCAGCCAAAGAAATTCTCGATCAATACATGCTAGGCTCCGGAGTTCTGGTGGCTCCTTTCATGGAACCCAAGTCGCGACAAAGAACAGTCCATCTTCCTCCAGGGCTCTGGGCTGATTCCCAAACCTTCCAAGTCTACGAAGGCCCATGCCAACTGAGCGTTGACCACGAAGCCACTTCTCTACCCATCTACTTTCGAGAAGGAGCCATCGTTCCTACCTACGAGACCCAAACCGACGGTCTCGACCGAGCCATCGTCGTCACCTTCTTTCCAAAAAACGACCTCATCGCAGAGTCCTTTCTCTACGATGACGACGGTGACTCCAACAATTACCAACAGCAGCAGCACGCCAATATTCAGCTCAAACTATCGAGTACAAAAAAGGGATACGTTCTCAAACTGGCCCGTCGTCAGGGACGACTCAACCCCAGCTGGAGCTCCTACCTTCTTCGATTTATTCACTCTAGGTTAGACATCCAACGCGTTGTCTATAACCGAACTGAGCTAGTTTATTACACCTCGCTTGAAGAATTGAGTGAGGCAAAAATGGGCTTCTACCTCGATGACGAACTTGAAATGCTGTACATCAAGGTGCCATACGAACGCGAAGGCGGCGTCGTCCGTTTCTAAACGATGACGACCATAGCCCTGTTGCTCTCCGGAGGGGTCGACAGCGCCGTAGCCTTATCCCTGCTAAAGGAACAACATCCCGAAGCCAAAATTGAAGCCTGTTACCTAAAGATCTGGCTCGAAGACGAACTCGCCTTTTTAGGAGATTGCCCTTGGGAAGAAGATCTTGATTACGTTCGCCGCATCTGCGAACAGAGCGAAACTGAACTTAAGATCATCAATCTCCAAAGCGAGTACCTAGAACGTGTCGTTGGATTTGCACTCGATGAACTGAGAGCCGGCAGAACCCCCAGTCCTGACATCCACTGCAATGAACTCATCAAATTTGGAGCCTTCTTTGAAAAAGCCGGAAAAGACTATGACGCAGTTGCTTCGGGTCACTACGCCCAAATCAAACGAGATCGACAAGGGCACGCCCACCTTCACTGTGCTCCAGACCCCATCAAAGACCAAACCTATTTTCTCTCAAATCTGAGTCAGGAACAACTCAGGAAAATTCACTTTCCCATTGGTCACCTTCCCAAACGGGATGTCCGTCGCATTGCCGAAGAGAGAAACCTTCCTCCTAAACATCGAAAAGACAGTCAAGGCATATGTTTTCTCGGCAAGATTCCTTACCGAGAGTTCGTGAAATGTCACTTGGGCGAAAACCCCGGAGACATTGTTCAAAAAGAAACCGGACGGGTTTTAGGCCAACACCAAGGCTCTTGGTTCCACACCATCGGTCAACGGAAAGGCCTAGGCTTAGGAGAAGGACCTTGGTTTGTCGTCGACAAGGACTTCGAAAAAAATCTTGTTTTCGTTTCTCACCAACATCACTTCCAAGACCAAGCCAGAGACCGTTTTCTTCTTCTTTCTCCAAATTGGAACCAAGGCACTCCGCCAAAAGAAGGACCCTACCGTTTAAAATTACGTCACGGACCCAATTTTTTTAAAGGGCAACTCACTGCTCAAAGCAACAACCAATGGTTCGTCCAACTAGAAGAGCGTGACCCGGGAATCGCTTCAGGACAACACGCTGTGATTTATCGAGAAGACGAATGCCTCGGTGGAGGAATCATCGACCTGGAGATCTCCTAAATCTCCACCATGCCAAAGATAAGTCTGGTGTCTTTCCGAATCACCCTAGGGTTCAAGGAATGAAGAAGAACCTCCCTTTCTCAACCATCTTTCTCATCTTCATCGGTCTGACATGGCTCATTGTTGAGCAGACTCAACCTCTTCTATCTGATCACCACGAAGACCTCCGCCTACGCTACTGGCTTTCAAAAAGGGAACAATCCTCTCTCGTTAACCCCTCGTGGGAACCCTTCAAATGGTTGGACCTAGGGCACGCTTCCATTAGTGATCAGATCCGACTCTCTGCCCAAGGGTTCGATGGGCTTTTTGGAGAACCTGAGGATGACGATCTCCTTAACCACAGCCAAATTCTCACTCGCTTAGGCATCCAAAAAGAAGAAGGAGAAGACCCTAGTCCATTGCTTCGCTTCTCTGCAAAAATGGACCTTCCCATGATGAAAAAGCGATGGAAACTCCTCGTTAACTCAACCACCGAAACTTTCTTCACCAAACGGCTAACCGGGTCAGGAGACCCTTTCCGCCTCGGAGAAAGTTCTGACAACGAAAATCAAGTTGTGACCACCGCCCTTCGTTGGAGCCTCATCAAAGATGTGCGCCAGATCCTCAACATCGACTTAGGGGCTAAAGTTAGGAGCACTCCCAAGGCATACCTAAAAGCTAATTACCTCAAAAGGTGGCCACTGAGAAACCATTTCGAGATGGTTTTTAATCAGCACGTCTTTGGCGTGATCAACGATGACAGCGGATCTAGTACCAGCCTAGATTTCACCCGTAACTATGGAAAGAATCGTCTCTACCGAATTCATCACCGTGTTTCTCGTATCTTTGAAGATGACTTTTTTACTTCTCAGGTCTCTCACAGTCTCTACCAAATCCTTTCACCAAAAGCAACCCTAGCCTTACACGCCTCCATCAGTGGAGATAATCAAACTCAATGGCGGCACAACGATATTGCTTTTGCTTTCCAATATAAACGAAGCTTTTTCCGCCCATGGATTTGGTTCTTCATCGAACCAGAACTACACCACCCCCGTTACCGTGACTGGAAACGCACCCACCAAGTCACCCTTGGAGTGGAAACCCTCTTTGGAGGAAACTGAATGTTCTTTCGCCTTAAGTCTTACGCCTTAGAAGGGCTTCAAGTTCACCCCGTCGATGTTGAAGTGGACACAGGGCGCGGGCTTCCCTCAACTGTGGTCGTTGGGCTTCCCGGCAAAGCCATCATGGAAAGCCGTGACCGAGTAAAAACAGCTCTCGTGAACTCATCCATGCCCTACCCTCGTTCAAAAGTCACGGTGAACCTCACTCCCGCTGATCTTCGAAAAGAAGGCCCCCTCTACGACCTTCCCATTGCTATGGCTATCATGGTCTGTACCGAAATTCTTAAAAACCAAGAAAGCCTCAAAAACCTTAGGGTTGTCGGAGAACTTAGCCTCGACGGTATTTGTCGTCCCGTTCCAGGAATTCTCAGCATGGCCGAAGCCTGCAGGCGGGAAGGCGCCACACTCATTTGCCCAGCAGACAACCTACCAGAAGCATCTCTTGTCGAAGGACTCAACGTCTACCCTGTATCTAGCCTCGAAGAACTAGAAAAACTTCTCTCAGGTCAAATCGAATCCGGTGGCTTAAAGGCCTTTTCCGAACCAACCAAATCATCTCCAACAACTCGTCCATCCACATCCAAAGACTTCCTTGAAGTTGTTGGACAAACAGCCGCAAAAAGAGCTCTCACCATCGCCGCTGCTGGGGGTCACAACCTTTTAATGCTAGGGCCTCCAGGTAGTGGAAAAAGCATGTTAGCTGAACGCTTCCCCGGTCTTCTGCCTCCCATGGCCAATGACGAAGCTCTTGAAGTCACCCGTATTCACTCGGTCGCGGGAGCCTTAGGACCAGACTCTCCTTTGGTTCAAGAACGACCTTTTAGAGCTCCTCACCACACCATCTCTGAGCCTGCCCTCATTGGTGGTGGTTCGGATGCACGTCCCGGAGAGATCAGCCTTAGCCATCGTGGAACCCTTTTTCTTGATGAACTCCCAGAGTTCCCCAGAAAAACCCTCGAAGTTCTTCGCCAACCACTGGAAAGCGGAAGCATTGCGATCCATCGAGCTCGACGCCGCTGCCAATACCCAGCTAATTTTAATCTCCTGGCGGCCATGAATCCATGCCCGTGCGGATACCACGGCTCCAGTGTTCGGGCTTGCCGCTGTAGTCCCATCCAAGTCAGTCGCTATCGAAATAAACTCTCCGGTCCCCTACTAGACAGGGTCGACATCCACGTTGAAGTTAGTGACCCGCCTCCAGCCTCGTTACGACGCCAATCAAGAAATGGACCCAGCACAGCTGAATTAGCTAAGAAAGTTAATCATGCAACTACTCGACAAGAACATAGATACAAAGATGAACCTTGGCATCGAAATGGAGACCTAAGGGGAGGCGAGGTAGAGCGTTTCTGTCCTTTAGATTCAGAAGGTGAAACTTTTCTCATCCGTGGTCTTGAAGAACTTGGCCTTTCCGTTCGCGCTTACCACAAGGTTCTCCTAGTTGCTCGAACCATCGCAGACATTGAAGATGAGGATGATATCCAACTTGATCACCTAAGTGAGGCCTTGAATTACCGATTGCTTGATCAAGAATGGAGCGCCTAATGGCAAAAACCCTCCTATCTAAAAAGACCCCATGATCATTCTAGGCCTAGAGAGCACCTGTGACGAATCTAGTGCTGCTATCTTGGATGGTCCAAGAAACATTCTCGCCAATGTCATCAAATCCCAGATACAAGATCATCAACGTTATGGAGGAGTGGTTCCCGAAATTGCCTCACGGCTTCACCTCCATTTTCTTTCCTCTGCTCTTCAAGAAGCTCTTCAGCAAAGCGGCCTTAAACTTGATCAGATCGACTTGATCGCTTTTAGCCATCGCCCCGGCCTTCTTGGTGGTTTAGCCGTCGGCTCCACTCTCGCCAAATCTCTTTCATGGCTCTTGGGTAAACCTCTGGTAGCTGTCGACCACTTACTGGGTCACTTGTTAGCCCCTGATATTGAAAGCCCTTTAGAGTTTCCATGCGTCGCAGGAATTTTTTCAGGAGGGCATAGTAATGTATACTTGGGTAAAGGCTTAACCGACTGGGAATTACTTTCTCAATCCCGTGACGATGCACCTGGAGAATCTTTTGATAAGTCAGCCAAACTCATGGGCCTGTCTTACCCAGGAGGTCCTTCAATTCAAAAACTAGCTGAAGAGGGCAATGAAACAGCCTTCCCCCTTCCCTTACCACTCCCCAAAAGCCTTGAAGGCGACTTTAGTTTTTCAGGGCTCAAAACATCCCTTCTCTATTTCATCAAAGGAACCAATGGCAAAAAAGCAGTTCCTGAAGTTCAATTTCCAGACTTGGCCGCCTCTTTCCAATTCACCGTTGCAAAAGGTTTAACCCAAAGGCTCATCAGTGCTGCCAAGGAGTATCAAGTCAAATCAATACATATCGGTGGAGGCGTTGCAGCTAATCGTCGCCTAAGAGAACTCCTAACTGAAGAATCTCATCGCCATGGAATGACCGTACGCTTTCCATCCCTTCCTCTCTGCATGGACAATGGTGCCATGATCGCCCGAGCAGGTTTAGCCATTTTTGAAACCCAAGGGCCATCCTCTCTCGATATTGAAATTCAATCTCGCTCAGACATGGGGCGATAACCTTGTACCTCGAACATGTCCTCGAGGTACTCGTCGATACCTGGAATACTTCACACCTAAACAAGCTACCTTTTCTCATCACTGCATTTATTTGGGGCAGTTGCTGGGGTAGTTTCATTCAAGCTTCCGCCCACCGAATGCCCAGAGGAGTCTCCCTCCTCTTCCCCGGAAGTCGGTGCCCAAAGTGCCTTCATAAGCTTGGACTCATGGACAACCTACCCTTGATTGGTTGGCTCAATTTAAGAGGTCGCTGTAATTATTGCCGAACGGAAATCCCCTTTCGCTACCTATGGGTGGAAATACTCACTGGCACCCTTCACTTTCCCCTCATGTTTTTAGCCATGGAGCACTCTTCTCCTCTCACCTTCTTCCTTGTCTCTTCAGCCATCCTTAGCTGGGCCCTGCTACTCTCTCTTATCGATGGTGAACACTATTACATCCCTGACCTTCTTACCTTAGGCCCTCTTTTTTTTCTCGTTATTCTCCAAAGCCAGTGGGAAGGGGAAGTTTTCAAAAACCCTCTCCTTGATTTTTTTATTCTTTCCCTTCTTTTTCTTTTACCCCAAGCCATTCTTGATTTTTTTAGAAGTCTCCTCAGAACTCTTTTTGGAGAAAAAACCGACCATAGCTTTGGGAAATGCTTAGGGCTCCTCATATCTGAAGACGGAAGCCTGCGCCCCTCATATATTGTTCCATTAGCCATGCCCCTTTTGTTCATTCCTTTTCTTTTTTATCCATCCTTGAACTCACCTGAACATATGCACCACTGGATGGGTTTGGGCGTCGCTCTTCTCTTACTCCTTAGTGTAGAAAAACTTACCAAAGTCCTCCTCAAAGCTCCAGGTCTTGGTTTAGGTGATGTTAAACTAGGGGCTCTTCTTGGATGGGCCCTAGGTTGGCCAGCCTTCCTTCTATGCTTAGGCCTCGCCTGCTCTACTGCGTTATCGATAGCAATACTCAAAGGAATCCATCGTAAAAAAAATATCAGCTTACCCTTTGGTCCTTTTTTAGTTTGGGCTGGGATTTTTATTTATTTAATGGAAATATACTTTTTTAATCGGCTTGGGCCTTAAGGCCAACTCTTCCTTTTATCTTCAATGGAACAAAACCTTTCTGATCATCAACCCTCTGTTTTGCACGTCACCACAGGATTCCCAAGGACTCAAGGTGATGTTTTCGGAAGCTTCATCGCAGACACGTTACTAACTCTCTCCAAGAGACTTCCTATCACCGTTTTGGCTCCAGGAGACCATCATGCTCCTCAGTTCGAGAATGATGGTCAACTCTCGGTTTTTCGTTTTCCATACTGGCCTTTCGGCCAAAGTCGAGTTGCATATGGCCAAGGTATTCCTACCAATCTCAAATCTTGGGCTTGTCGATTCCAATTGCCTTTTTTTCTCATGGCCTTTGCTTGGCATATCTTTAAAGAAAGCAAAGGCAAAGATCTCATCCATGCACACTGGGGCATCAGTGGAGTCCTAGCCTACTTCTCTTCGCGTATTAGAGGCATCCCTTTAGTTGTCTCTTATCATGGTTCAGATTTACACGGACAAGCTTTGATTCGCCGTGCCTCAAAATGGATAGCAACCCAGTCCCACGCCAATATCTGTATTTCAAAAGAACAGATTGATTGCCTAGGCACCCCCAGCCATCTTATCTCTTACCCTCTTGATACCGAACGATTTTCCCCCGTTTCAATCGAAAAAGCCAACTCCCTAAAGTCTGCTTGGTCTCTACCCTCAGACCAGCCTCTTATTTTGATGGTCGGCTACCTCATTCCTCTCAAAAAATTTGATATAGCCATCAATGCCATTTCCATCATGGACCAAGGTCACTTGATCATCGCTGGAGATGGTGGTGAAAAACAAGCCTTAGAAGCGTTAGTCAAAAACTTGAACCTAAAAGACCGAGTGACCTTTCTGGGTTCTGTTCCCTTTCATAAAATCCACGAACTTTTCCAACTTTCCGACCTTCACTTTTTATGTAGCGAAAGAGAAGGCAAACCCAATGTCATTTTCCAAGCCATGGCCACCGGATTACCAAGTCTTTCGACTGCTATTGGAGGGGTTCCAGAACAGATCGACGATAACATCAGTGGCCGACTCCTTCCTCCTGAAGCAACATCTTTTGCTAGAGCCAGCCAAGAATTACTACAAGATCCAAATTTTAAAAATAAAATGGGTTGGCAAGCCAGAAGTAAACTAGAAAACTTAGGCATCGACCCCCAAACTATTTCTCAACAGATTGAAGAAGTTTACCGTAACATTCTAGATCATCCTCCCTCCACTTCAGACCAGTGAGTCGTCTCATGGATGAAAACTCTCCCCAAGACCTAAAGGCCTTTTTTGAAGCTCGTTTCAATAGTTTAGAAAACAGACTCAAGCAATTAGAAGAAAACTACGCAGAACTTTCTTCTTCAAAAAATCCAGATCATATCGAACAAAAAGAACAAGATCAACTCATCAGCGAATTGGAAGAAGAAATCCAAAGCTTCCCTCGTCCTGTGTCAGAGAATATAATCAATAACTTCGATTCTATTAGCTCTCATATGACTTCAGACGAAGCTAAAACTGATTCGCCCATTCAAGCTATTCCCACTTTCTCACCAACAAAGCAATCTCAACCTAAGTTGCACCAAAGCCCAAAGAGGAAAACCCAAACCGAACAAAATAGAACACCTTTTCTCCCTCTCTTTATTCAAAGAACAGGTCCCCTTGGTGAAGCTTTAGATGCTTGCATCAAAGCATACCAGCACTACCACAAACAAGGGAAAGCACCTGTTTTCCTCCTTTCCCTAGCAGGTCTCGTTGCCATTGTCTTAGGCATGGTTTACCTCCTTCAGGAGTCATTCCAAAACCTTCTTTCTCCTACTGGCAAATTGCTGGTCGTCTTATCTTTTGGAGCAGTTTTAGTCGGAACAGGGCTATGGTTACGAAAAATTAAATCACATCTAGAAGATTTCTCAACAGCCCTTTGCGGCCTAGGCACGCTACTTTTTCAATTAGTCATTTTCTTTTCTGGTCCCTATTACGAGCTTATCTCCCCAATAGCCTGCCTATCGGGTCTTTCAATAATCAGTATCGGCAGTTATTATTTAGCCTACACCCTTAGCTCGAGAGTCTTGGCTGCCACTGCTTTTCTCGGAGCCCTACTTTTACCCCTAACTTTTCCAGAAGGTAGTTGGCATAAAAACCTTTTCTTCCCCTACATCACAGGGCAAGCTATCTTCAGCGTAATTCTTTCATGGAAAATGAAATGGAGAAATTTATTCATTCTTTCATTCACATTTTCAACAGCCATGATTGAATGGGTCTTTTTAAACCTAGATGAACTCACCTACCTCCAATCCTTTTATCTACAAGCTTACTTTATCTTCTTTGCTCTGAGTTCCTTTTTTAGTCTTCTAAAAAAGCCCCTTTTCGATCTTGGTTTACTGAGCATTCACTCAGCAAACTTAGTCGTCTTTCTTTCATCTTCAGAACATTTTCCCTTCACCGCCAAAGGCTTAGGTTTAATTCTTATCACCTATGCTGTTTTTTGGTCAGTCCTCTTTTGCACACTTCATAAATGGGTGAAGGTTAAACATCAACTTCAGTTAGGGCAGGCCCTCGCTGCTGGAAGTTCAGCTATTTTGGTTGGGTATGCCCTCTTAAAATTAATTTCGCCCAATTGGGTCGGTCCCATTTGGGCACTTGAAGCCATCGTTTTACTCGCTTTATCCTTAAACTTCAAAATACGATATTTACGCTTTGAAGCTTGGGCTGCTTTTGCATTTGCTCTAGGTGCTATCGGTACAGAATTATTTAATCTCTTTCTTCCTGATTATTCATCACTGAAAAGTTTAGGATGGCAACCCATCTGGAATGTCTGGCTAGCACTCACTGCGGGTTGGATGGGCTATGTTTATCTTCTTAAAAAGTGTCATGAAGATTTAGTCATATGGGAAAGTAAAGTTTTACGTTTCATGGATGAGTCCATCTCAGTCTTGTGGAGTGGCCTTTTTTTCCTTTACATCCTTCCGAACTATCCTCAGCAAAGTTTGATCTTATCTTCTATACCAATGATCATTCTTTTATATCGCTCTCAAAATAAATCATTACCTTTTTCTGAAGGCTTTGCCCTATCTCATTATGTTCTTTTATTACTCGCTGTTCTCATTGAAGCTGATCGATCGGGAACTTGGAGTTTTTCCGCTCAAAGCATGGAAGGCAAAATTGCCCGACTTGAAAGCCTCGTTTTTCTTTGGTTCATTCCCTTTCTCTATCAGAAGTTTTATCCAAAAGCCAGTTTTTGGCCTCTAGTTAATTCTGCTCGAATTTCGTTTTGGATGCTCATTCCTTACCTATACCTACCAAAAATTATTCTAAGGATGCCAGAATGGACTGGAGTGTATCTATGGTTGATGGTTCCTGTATCCCTCTGTATTCAATGGTTTCAAAAGCAAACCGTGTTAAGAATAAACCTCCAACTGATCTTCATTTCAGCCATGTTCTTCAGTCTAGGGCTCCCTTTCTATTTTATCTATTCTAATGAATTACCTATCTTTATTTCCTTATTTCTAGGTGCCTTCATTTGGACAACCCTCTACATTTTATCCAAAGGGTGGAAAAGGCAGTTGCCCCTTCGAATTTGCTCTGAACTTAACTGGACTCTTCCAGTAGGTTATTTCTACCTCACATTCCTCATTGGTATTGTCACCTTACATTTTAGTAAAGACACCCAATTAGGCTTTTTTGCAACTGGCCTTTCGGCACTCCTTCTTCTTTTTTCCTGGCCTATCAATTGGAGCCTCAGAAAGGTTCTCTCTGGATTATGGGCACTCGTCTTAATCCAGTTTATAGCATTGTTTAACCCAGAAAATTTATTCTTAAATTCTCACCCTCTAAATGCCCTACCAACCTTTTTATCTCTTATCCTCTTTGGTTATTCTATACACAAAGTAAAACCAATTGTCATCCTCTCTAAAATTTATGGACACCAATTGCTCTATCTATGGACTTGGAACCTCATCCTTGCATTTCAACTCCAAGTCTGGGTCAAAAGCCTTCCTTTTGGTGAATATGGCGTAGGAGCTTCTTTATTGTTGATTGTTCAAGCTTCAATCATTCTCATGATGACTCTAAAAAAGACCTACCAGAGCCAAGAAAAACTTTCTGCCCTTCTTTTTACCATTGGTGCTGGGAAAATGCTTTTTATTGATCTTGCATCTGCTTCTTTGGCACAGAAAACTATTGTATTTATGGGATTAGGTGCTCTTCTACTTGGAGCTGCTTATATTTTTCAAAATATCAAAGAGAAAGCCCAAGATCATGAACAAGTTGAAGTTAAACCTAACCTCCCTCACTAACAAGAAATCTCTTATATTAGTCTTCCCTCAAAGATGATCCCCTCCATTAGCTTTCTAAATTTCATTCAATTCATCAACTAGCATTCATGGCAGACCAAATCAAAGATCTTGAGTGGCATAACGTCGACGAAAAAAACCTTCGTGGGCTTGGATGGAAAGACGAACATCGCACCTCTCCCTTTCACCGCTTACCCAAAACCCTTCAATCTGAAATTCCTTCTCAGCTTTGGGATTTAGGTTGTGAGTCAGCCGGGTTATATATTGATTTTGTTTCCAATGCTACAGACATCTGCGTTCGTTGGGAAGTTAAAAAGTCACAAGAATGCCATCTTTACATGTCATACATGGGCCGATCTGGATTAGATCTTTTTGGGAGAGATGGCTCTGGCAAATGGCGTTGGGCCGGAAGCATCTCCGCCAACGATGACAAAAAGTTTAACGGACAACTCAACAGTGAGCCTCTAGATGGCTGCACTCGGGAATACCGCCTCTACTTACCGCTCATGCGACAAGTCCAATCAATTGAGATCGGAACTCGCGGGAGTCTAGATTTCTGTAAACCCATAGAAAGGAAACCCATCGCCTACTACGGCACTTCGATTGTTCATGGAGCTGGAGTTTCCAGACCCGGGCTTTCCCACTGCAGCCAGCTTGGCCAGTGCCTAGACCGTGAGTTCATCAACCTTGGCTTCAGTGGTCGAGCCTTTTGCGAGCTACCTATTGCCACAGCCTTGGGAAGGCTCGACCCTTGCCTATACATCGTGGATGTTCTTCCAAATAACTCAGCCCCTCAATTGTTGGAACGCCTACCTCAATTTTTAGAACTCTTAAGAAAGTCTCGACCCAAAACCCCAATTCTCATTTTGGGTGATCGTGTCTTTCCAAATTCGACGTTCCAACCACTTCTGGGTGACACCTTTCGAACTAAAAATCATACTTTAGAAATGATTGTTCAGCAACTCATAGACCATGGCAAGAAAAGACTCCATCTTCACCTCCACCCTGATTGGTTTGGCCCCAATGGGAGTAGCGATGGCTCGCACCCCAATGACTTAGGTGCAACTCGTATGGCTGAAGCCTTAGTTCCCATCATTCGAAACATCATCGGCTAACCATACAAGCTCCTACTTCTATTTCCTCTCGTCTGAGAGACTTATGCTCCTTTCCTCTTCAAACAAAATTGACCATGTACATGTTAAGGCCTTTTCTTCATCTCTTTGTCTTCAGTGGACTTCTACTTCCCTTATATGGGAAAGATGGTCCTCCTAAAGGGCCCCCTCCCTCTCCTGTAAAAGTTGGAAAAGTTGAGTCTGGTAGCATTCAGAACCGAAAAGTTGTCACCGGTCAACTTGTTTCTAAAGCTCGATCACTTCTTTCTCCTCAAATGAGCGGAACCATTTTAAAAATTTTAGTGGATGAGGGCGGTAGAGTGAAGAAGGGAGATCTCCTCCTCAAACTAGATTCTCGAAGATTGGAACAAGACTTACTCATCAATCTTCAACACCAAAAAGTACTGAACAGCCGTATCAAAGCTGTATCGGCCTTGGTTTCGCTGCAGAAAGAAGAGTTTGATGAAATCGAAAAAGCTTTGAAGTCTTTTCCTGGTTCCATCAGCCAGAAAGAAAAACGGCAAGCTCAAATGAACCTTACCCAAGGCCAAGGCGACCTATCAACTCTCCAAGCTGAAGTCGAAGGCTTAAAAGCTCAAAGGCAACGACTTTCCATTGATTTGCAGGACCATGAACTTAAAGCCCCTTTTGATGGAATTATTTTTGACAAAACCGTAGAAATCGGTGCTAAAGTTCTAACTGGACAACCAGTCTTTACGCTTCTCGACCCTAATAATCTCCAAGTTGAGCTCGATTGTCCTGAATCGATGGCTGATATTGACCCAGCTGTCCTCAAAGACTCTCGCGTCGTCTTGAACTTAAATGAAACGAATCTTGAGCTTAAGAATTATCGTTTCCAACCTCGCTTGGATCCAAGTTCAAAAACGTTCAAAATATTAGCCGATTTAGTCTCCATCCCATCAGGTGCCATTGATGGTGCTTCTGTTGTAGGAGAAGTTGCTCTCGGCGCTAATTCCAACCGAACTTGGCTTCCAGCAGACGCTGTTCTGAAAAATGATGTTGGTCCCTATGTCTATAAAGTTCAACCTGGACCCATGGGAAACATGGCCCTTCCTATGCCCATCCAAATCCTTTATCGTGCTGGAAATAGAGTTGTCATTGCTCCTGGCCCTTTAGTTCAAGGTGACCAAGTCGTTACTGAAGGTAATGAAAGATTATTCCCCATGACTCCCATCCGAATTTTAGAAGCCAAACTGTGAAACTCGTCGATCTATCAACCCGACAACCCATCACGGTCGTCGTTGGGGTCTTGTTCACCCTCATGGCCGGCATGATCGCCTTTCAGGTCGTAGCTATAGAAATGGCACCTGAAGTTGAAGATACCATCATTGCCATTAACACACGATGGGAAAATGCCAGTCCACAAGAAGTAGAGTCCGAAATCATCGACCCCCAAGAAGATAAACTTCAGGGTCTAACAAACTTAGTGAATATCACGAGTACCTCGTCCTTAGGCCAAGGCAGTATTCGACTCGAGTTTAGCCAAGGTGTCGACAAAGATATTGCACTACGAGAGGTTAGTGACAAGTTGAGGGAAGTGCCCTCTTATCCATTTGGTGTCGACGAACCTGTTGTTGAAGCGACTGACCCAGATAGCCGCGACTACATCGCTTGGTTCATTTTATGGACCAAAGATCAAAACTACGACGTCAGAACTTTCTTAGATTTTGCAGAAGACAACATCAAACCAGTCCTTGAAAGCATCGAGGGCATGTCAGAAGTTAATATTCTTGGCGGAACCGAGAAAGAAGTTCAGATTGTCGTCGATCCACAGCGTTTAGCTCAACACCGTGTCCCCATAACTCAACTTGTTGGAGCATTACGAGAAGGAAATTCCAATGCTTCTGGTGGAGCGGTTTCTCTTGGGAAGCTTGATATTCGCTTAAGAGCCGTTGGGCGATTTTCCTCTCCTCAAGCCATCAAGCGCATTGTCATTGGTAAAGGAATGAATGGTGTCGTAACCGTCGGAGATGTCGCTAGTGTTAACCTAGGCTACAAAGAACCCATGTCCTTTGTTAGAACCAAGGGCAAAAGAGCTTTGGCTTTTAATTTTCAAAGAGAACCTGGATCCAATGTTCTCGATATCATGGACCGTCTCAAAACTAAAGTTGATGAGTTCAATCATAGCGGGGGCCTCCTCGACCTACAAACTCAAAAACTTGGGTTGAAAGAACCTCTCGTTATGGAGATCGCTTACGACGCCACCAGATATGTGCGACAAGCACTGAACAATGTTAATAACAACGTCTACATTGGTGGCTCCCTAGCCATTGTGGTATTGTTACTCTTTCTCCGTTCTCTGCGCTCTGTCGGCATCATCGCCCTATCCATTCCTGTCTCAATGGTTGGTGCCATTGTTCTTATGGTGATGTTAGGTCGGACAGTTAATGTTATCAGTCTCGCTGGAGTTGCTTTTGCCGTTGGCATGGTCGTCGACAATAGCATTGTTGTCTTGGAAAACATCTATCGCCACCTTGAGATGGGGAAAAAGCGTTTCCAGGCTTCCTATGATGGGACGGTTGAAGTCGCCGGTGCGGTCCTTGCCTCCTCCTTAACAACCTTAATCGTCTTTGTGCCCATACTTCTAATCACTGATCAGGTTGGGCAACTATTCCGAGATATTGCCCTGTCGATTATGACAGCTGTGGCTTTTTCTTACATCGTTGCAGTCACGGTGATTCCTTCCATTGCATCTCGTGTGCTCAATGAAAAACGATATCAAAAAGACCTCAATTCATCATCAAATGGAGTCAAAAAAGATAGCTTCTATGAAAGCCTTCTTCTTTTTCTTTTCAGTTCTACCCCCATTCGTTTATTACTTGTTGCTTTATTGTCCATCTTCTCTATTGTTGGTTCTCAATCCTTGATGCCAGATATGGACTACCTACCTGAAGGTAATCGGAATGTCACTTTTGGGCCTATGCTAGTCCCCCCTGGCCTCAATCTCCCACAACTTGAAAGCATGGGTAGTCGGGTTGAAGAGGTCATTCGCCCATACTGGGAAAATAAAGAAGATCTCCAACCGGTCCCTGTTCCAAGAAGTGGTGGCATGACTGTCACTCCGACACCTATCTCCAATTATTTTCTTGTTGGCGCCGGTGGGACCATGTTCCATGGTTGTATTAGCAGTGATGATCGTCGAGCTATTGATAACATTCCACTTTTAATGCACGCGACCCGACCTGATATTTTGCCAGGTACCTTTGCCTTCGCTTTTCAGTTCCCTCTTTTTCGGATTGGTGGAGCCACAGGCTCAGCAGTCAAAATTCATTTAACAGGCTCTAGTCTTGATGACATCACTCCGGCCGCAGGTGCCCTTTTTGGTCAACTCATGCAAACCTATGGTCCTGGGCAAACCCGTCCCAGCCCTTCTAACTTTAATCTTAAAGTTCAAGAACTTCAGATTAGGATGAAAGACGAATCTTTGGCCGAAGCAGGGCTTTCACGCCAAGATGTTTTTCAGGCCATTCAAGTTGCAGGAGATGGTGTTTTCTTAGGAGAATATCAAATGAAAGGTGACCTCGTTGATCTTAAACTTTGGTCAAACCAAAGAGATGAAGAGTCTGTCACTAGATTAGAGGAATTCCCTCTCGTCTCGTCCGAAGGTAAAACCATCCCTTTGTCTGAAGTAGCTAAAATCATTTGGACCGAGGCAGCAGAACAGATCAAACGCGTTGATGGCCGTAGAACTGTCACCCTTGAGTTCACTGGCCCAAAAGGCATGCCTTTGGAATCAGTTGTTGGTAACCTCCAGGATATTGTTAGCCAACTCAGGAAAGGAGGCGCGATACCACCCTCTGTCGAAACAAGACTCGAAGGAGCCGCAGGGAAACTCACCAGTATTCGTAAAGCACTCTTGGGTGATGACTTTAATTCATTTCTATCCAGCTCGATGTTCCTCTCATTCACGGCTGTCTATCTATTGATGTGTATTCTTTTTCAAAGCTGGTCGAAACCTCTTGTCATTATGTTCACCGTTCCCTTAGCCACTTTTGGTGGTTTTCTTGGATTATTTTTAGTTCATATGTGGAGCACTTATGACCGTTACATGCCTGAACAAAACCTTGACGTCCTCACCCTACTCGGTTTTGTCATTTTATCAGGGGTCGTTGTTAACAATGCTATCCTTATTGTTGCTCAAACAAAACACCTCTTGGATGAAGACCCAGAATTAGATCATCGTCGTGCTATTGCTCAAGCTTCTCAAAGTCGGATACGTCCAATCTTTATGAGTCTGCTTACTTCTGTCGGAGGTATGCTGCCCTTAGTCCTCAACCCTGGGGCAGGGTCAGAACTTTACCGTGGACTGGGAGCTGTTGTCGTTGGGGGAATGTTACTGTCTACGATCTTTACATTAATTCTCATACCTGTTTTAATGAGTCTTCTTGAAGACTTCTTGTCTTCCTTCAATAATAGATCAAAAGCTTTAACTGTTAGCCTTTTCCTCATCATTTTTTCAGGTTGTCAAACAATACCTAGAGATCAAAAAATAGATCTCAACAAAGAAGTTTCTGGAGAAATTCCTCAGAAATATAGTCATCATTTGGGTGAAGAAAATGAAGCTATTACTCTACCCCCTTGGTGGGCTGGTTTCCAAGATCCTCTACTCAATGAATTGGTTGGTAATTTTTTATCCAATCATCCAGGCACAGAACTTTTTGCTGCTCGACTTGAAGAAGCCGAAGCAAGATTGGGTCGAAATAAACTTAATCTGTTACCAAGTGCTTCAGTATCAAGTTCCATTATCAAAGAAGATAATGTCTTATTCGGAAGACAAAATGACCATTTATGGTCTGCGAGAGGAGATCTTAGCTGGCAATTTGATTGGACCGGTAGAGTTCGGCAAGCTATTAATGCCCAATTAGCAAACCTTCGATCAATTGAACATGAGTATCAAGGCTGGAAAGTCGATGCCCATATTGCTCTTATTGAAAATCACCTCACTGCACGATCTCTTAATAAAATCCTCAAGTTAAATCATCAAAAATTAGCCCTTGCCCATGACTCTCTCCAACTGGAAACTAGACTCGCTGAGTCTGGTCGAGTTAATCGTCGCCGACTAATCACTCGACAATCTGAAATTGAGTCTATTCATCAATATAGAGTTGATATTTCTCGAGCTATGAATGTTGCTCGTTTAGAAGTCGAATCTTGGTCAGGCTTAGATGTAGGAAGTCTTACTGCTAGTTATGATGAAGAGGTACATCTTGAGAGTCCTTCTCAACAAGAATTAGGTCTACCTATTCAACTACTCGAGCGACGACCTGATTTACGTGTTGCCGAAGAATATGTTTTCATAGCTGCAGCTGGGTTAAACATTGCTCGAGCTGAGATTCTTCCATATTTAGAGTTCACTGGTTCTATCTCTTGGTTCTCTCCTCAGGCTAGCAACCTTTTCTCTTCTTCCTCTAGTGGTTTTCAGTTTGGCCCTGGTCTCCGTTGGAGAATTCTTGAACTTCCTCGAGTCTTAAAAGAACAATATGCTCAAGAAGCAATTCTAAAACAAAGTTTATCCAAATATCGTCAGATGGTTCGTATGGCTGTCTTGGATGTTGAAAAAAGCCTCACCAATTTTCATGCTCATCACCAACTTCAAATGTCCCAACTTAAAGTTGTTGATTTACATCAACAACAAACCCAGCAAACTCTGCATCTCAAAGCTACAGGTCGCATTTCTGCTGGCGATTATTTCATAGATCGTATGGCTCTTATTGATTCAAAAATTTATCTGGTACAGCTTCAACTTGATCAGTGGCTCAGGGAGCTTCAAGTCTACCGATCTTTAGGTGGATAATTGGTTTAATTAGACCTGTCGGCTCCCAAACCAAAGTACTCTAAACTATTTATTTTCAGTTAGTTAAGCGAAAATATCACTGGCTATTTTAAATCGGATTTTTAAATCCTTTACAGAGCTCTAAATCGCCTAACATATCTCTAATAAGATATATTTATCCTTTGATTTAGAGGCTCAGATGAAAGACCAAGACGCCTGTATTCTTGATGGCAATGAAGCCGCAGCTTCCGTCGCCTACCGCTTAGTTGAAAATGTTGCTATTTATCCTATCACGCCTTCTTCACCGATGGCTGAACACTGTGATGAATGGGCTTCAAAAGGCCAAAAAAATATTTGGGGTACGGTTCCAGATGTCATAGAAATGCAGTCTGAAGGCGGAGCTGCCGGAGCTATGCACGGAGCTCTTCAAGCAGGAACGATGACGACGACCTTCACAGCTTCCCAAGGCTTGCTCCTTATGATACCAAACATGTACAAAATTGCAGGTGAACTCACTGCTATGTGCATGCACGTTACCGCACGTTCGTTAGCGACTCATGCTCTTTCTATTTTTGGCGATCATTCTGATGTGATGGCCTGTCGCCAAACAGGTTTTGCCCTTCTTGCTTCTGCCTCAGTACAAGAAGCCCATGACATGGCCTGTGTTGGTCACGTCGCTAGTCTCGAAACGCGCGTACCGTTTCTTCACTTTTTTGATGGCTTTCGTACCTCTCATGAGGTTAACACCTATTCTAAAATTAGTGATGACCAACTGACAGCCATGGTTGATGAAGAGTTAGTTTTTGACCACCGACGACGTTCTCTCACTCCCGACAATCCAACCATTCGAGGAACTGCACAGAACCCTGATGTTTTCTTTCAAGCTCGAGAATCCATTAACCCCTTCTATGACCAAGCATCCGACATCGTTCAAGGCGTCATGGACCGACTCGAAAAGGTAACAGGTCGAGCTTAT
>Ga0233432_10000869_pt1 | contig 29017 bp, 21 predicted proteins | sample SI_122_August201_6_FD_179870 | JGI IMG/M metagenome (GOLD analysis project Ga0233432, IMG submission 179870) | Seawater microbial communities from Saanich Inlet, British Columbia, Canada - SI_122_August2016_10_MG | ecosystem: Environmental > Aquatic > Marine > Inlet | place: Canada: British... | reverse complement strand
ATCAAGGCTGAACGTAGTGTTTTTAGAACGAACGAATCTGAGAACATGGCTCTATTGCTTAAAACCCTGGCTAATCCTTCAAAACGCCAAGCAGTCCGGGCCCTCCTCCTCACAACGCTCGGCGGTAATAGCTGGCAGAATCTGCTAGAAGACGAATTCGATCCCGATTCATACGAAATCGTCAGCTTCCTCCACGACTGGTCTCGCAATTGGTATTCAACAAACTTCGACGCCTCTTTTCACCGTTTTCTCGACCTAACCGGTACCAGCAGTCGATTGCTTGGTCAAGCGGGCGGCGAGCGGGAGTACGCCAACTACTGTCAACTCAGCGAACTTCTCCAAAACGAAGACCGTATTCACCGCTCAACGCCAAACCGACTTCTAACCTGGCTCGAAAACAAAACCGACGAAAACGTTTCTACGCATGAAGACTGGCAAACACGCTTAAGATCTGACCAAGGAAAGCCTCAAATCATTACCATTCATAAAAGCAAAGGACTCCAGTTTCCTATCGTCATTTGTCCGTTCATGAATTCACTGCGACCCAAAGCTAAACGCGAACACGCCCTCTACCATGCTACCGGTCGCGGCAATCGACTCGTCATCGATCTCTCTCCTAACCAAAGCTCCAATGCCCTCGAAGCCGCAGAACGGGAAGAATACGCGGAACATCTTCGCCTTATCTACGTGGCTCTCACGCGAGCCGTTGACGAAAGTCACCTCTACCTTGTCCCCGAAGAAATCAAAAACAATTCGAAAGCTCCCCCTTCCTCTTTCTGCCAACTCATCCTTGGTCGCGAAAACGCAAATGCGCTTATCAAAGAAAAGAAAGTCTCTTCAACCCTTCTCAATAAAATTCAGCAATTCCCAATCACATCGATAGAATGTGCGGTTCGTGAAATCGAACCTCAGCAAGCGCAACCTATTCTAATGGTGCCGCAGAGCGATTCTCCTGCTTCCGAAGTCCACGCAAAATCAGTTCGGAAGAACGTAATCCCGATTGCCGAGCGCATCTTAAGCTTTTCGGCTATTACCCACCTAGCCCATTCCCTCGCGGCGCCTAGAGAAGAGATCGAAAACGATGAACCGATTCTCCCTATTGAATCAGACCCGCTGGAAGCCAATATCGATGCCCAAACTGAATCCACAGGCCCAAGTATATTCAAACTTCCCAAAGGAGCTCATACCGGAAACCTCATTCACAATATCCTCGAACAGATCGATTTCCAAAAACTGGAAAATCTAAAATCAATTATCAACGATAGCTTCTATCGATTACGATATGGATATCATGAATACAAAGCAATCATTGAGGAACACACTCGTATAATACTCGAAAAACCGCTAATCAAATCGATCTCTCTCAGCCACATCGCCCCTCGACAGAGAATTGCGGAACTGGAATTCGCCTATCCAAGTTCGCCGGATATGCTGCGTAAAATCGCAAACGTATTCGAGCAGCATCCCTCAGAAAACATACCCGCAACCTGGATCGCTCATTCCCAACTCGGTAAGGCAAACGTTCGATCTTCCCTCCTACGAGGGTTCATCGATCTCGTTTTCGAAAGTGACGGAAAGCTCTATATCCTGGATTGGAAAACGAACCATCTAGGTGCTAATCCTACAGCTTATTCGCAAAGTGCTATGTCGGAAGCGATGGCCCAGCATGATTACTACCTGCAATACTGCCTCTACTGCGTTGCGCTAAAACGCCACATACAATCCCGATGGCCGGAAACGTCTTTCTATAAACGCTTCGGAGGCGTATTCTATTTATTTATACGTGGCATTGAACGTTCCGGCACGAATGGCATATTTTTCGACCGACCAAATGAAACCTTTCTCGACGCTTTGGATGTAGCGATTATGCAATGAGTACGGAAAGCATAAGAGAGACTCTTAAACACGCTCTGCACCTGGAACCGTTTACCGCAGCGGATCGCGTTTTCGTTGACCTACTCGAAAACGATTTCTCCGAAACCAACCCCTTCGCCCTTGCCGCAGCAGCTCTTTGCCTCGCTGCCATCCGAGAGGGTCACTCATACTTCGACCTTTGCTCACCTCAATTGCCTCCAAGCCTTTCAGAATTGGGCAGCGACAATTGGCCATTACTCGAAACATGGCGATCCACGGCCCTGGAAAGCCCAAGCATCGGTGATAAATCAGCTTCAAAACCACTCGTTTTCGACGGTGAATCTGCTCTCTATTTGCGAAAATATTTCGAATATGAAAACCGTCTAGCGATTGATATCTCTAGCAAAGCAACTCATTCGCATTTCACCTCGAGCGAAGACCCCGATGCACCCGACCTTCAAAAACAAGCTGTCGCTCAGGCACTTCTCAATCGCTTCTACATCATTTCCGGAGGCCCTGGTACCGGCAAGACCACAACGGTACTCGACTACCTCATACAGGCGATTCAATCCCGAGAATCCGAACGGATCTGCCGCATCGCTGCAATCGCTCCGACAGGGAAAGCAGCGGCACGTCTGTCCGAGTCGATACGCAATGGTTTAGTGCGTTTCGAATTGGACGAAGCGCTCGAAGCCCAGTTGCTCGCCATCCCATGCATGACGGTCCATCGATTGCTTCAAGGCCTTCCTAATCGCGTTTCCTTCCGGAGAAATCGTATGAACCTAATCGAGTTCGACATTCTCGTCGTCGACGAATCCTCCATGATCGACCTTCCACTCATGCAAAAGCTAGTCGACGCTATTCCGTCGGAATGCTCGCTCGTTCTGATAGGCGACCATAATCAACTCTCGTCCGTAGAAGTCGGGTCTGTCTTTGGAGACCTTACACGATCGGCCAACGATCCTCAAAGCCCACTCTACGGCAAATCCACTGCTCTGGAAAAAACCTACCGATTTTCCGAAAAGAGCTCGATCTACCTATTTTGCGAGGCCTGCAAGAGCAACGATACGCCGACAATCGAAACTCTTTTCGACGCTAAGCGTGACGATTTTTCATTCGATCCCATTGAAGATGGCTCTACCAAGTCCCTCGAGCCGATTATCAATAGAATCGTTAAAGCTCACAAAGAACGGGCAAATGCCGCGAATCTTGAATCCGCCTTCCACTCAATAGGGGAATTTGCCACGCTAACGCCATTCAATCGCGGCCTATTTGGAGCACAATCCATCAACCGAATTGCCGATGCTCGCATCAGTCGTTTCCACGAAATGGAGCCTGGTTCATTTTATGCCGGATTGCCCATCATCATTCTTGAGAATAACTACGATCTAGAACTCTTTAACGGTGACATAGGAATCGTCTGGCCCAAACGTTCATCGGGCGAGCTATTCGCTTGGTTCAGCGACAGCAACAGTGCCTTAAAGCCCGTACGCCTCAACTGGCTGCCGAAACACGCGCCCGCGTTCTGCCTCACTATTCACAAAAGCCAAGGATCTGAGTTTGAAGAAGTCGTTGGAGTTTTTTCCTCGGAGGATAATGACTTCATTTCTCGACAACTCGTGTACACCTGCGCCAGCAGAGCAAAGCGCAGGCTTTCGATCTACGGCAATCGAACCGCCCTCGAAGCGGCTATACAGCGTTCAGTAAAACGTGCTACGCTCCTCGAAGAACGTATCCTCGCCTGCAAATAAACATGAACATAGAAAACGTTCTAGCCGAAACAGTCGACGCCATCCAATCTCTCGAAGCGCCGCACCCGTTACGCATTGGCATAGACGGCGCTAGCGCTTCCGGCAAAACCACTTTCGCCAATCAACTCGTTGAACCCCTTCGCAAACTCGGTCGCCAAGTCATCAGAACTTCTATCGACGCTTTTCACCATCCGCCCGAGATCCGATACCGCCAAGGCAAAGACTCCCCGGTCGGTTATGTCGAAGACTCTTTCGACAAGGCAGCCGTCATTGAGAATGTCCTGCATCCCCTCGGGCCCAATGGCGACCTCAACTACAGAGAATCTCTTTTCGACTTCGTATCCAACCAGAAAACACAGGCTAAAATCAAAAAATCTATACCCGACTCGATTCTAATATTCGAAGGCGTCATGCTTTTTTGCAATCAGCTTGCCCATCATTTCGATTTCAGGATTTTCATCGAAACGAATTTCGATACCGTGATTAACAGAGCGCTGAAACGCGACAGCCAACGACTAGGCGGAGAATCCGCAACCCTCGAAAAATACCATCAACGCTACATTCCCGGACAAAAAGAATATTTCCAGCGACATTCCCCACACGAACACGCTAATCTAGTCATCGACAACAATGACTACCATCAGCCTCGAATTATCGTCCGACGCTCCATCAAACAAAAATAACTCAACCTGACCTAGAAAGACCCGGTTTTTTTCTTCGCACCCATTGAAGCACAAAGAAGGAGAACCATTACGGTTCTCCTTGAAAAATAAAAACGCTACCCGCTTCGCTCAGTCCTCTCTATTAGTGACCTCTATCAAATGATAGCCGAATTGGGTTTTAACTGGCCCTTGAAGTGCGCCTACCGGAGCCGAAAAAACGACTTCGTCAAATTCCTTAACCATCATTCCTGGGCCGAATTCGCCTAAAGCGCCACCGCTCTTTCCTGATGGGCATTGCGAATGCTGTTGAGCCAAATCAGCGAAGTCCGAACCTCCCTCGATTTGAGTCTTGAGCGTATCGCACTCCGTTTCCGTTCCTACTAAAATATGTCGGGCGCTTGCTTTTGCCATAATCGTTTTGTCTCCTGATTGAATGTGAAAAGCAACGTTTTCGAAGATGCAATAAAAGGTAAAGCAGAAAAATCCAGGTTCCTTTGACCTTCAAATCGCAATAAGCCAATTCGAGCTTCTCCTTAAGCGGATAATTCCAAAACTACGGTCGATCACCGAAGTCACCCAGGACTCTTCTTGCAGCGTATCTCCCACCCCCATCAAATCTGCAGGATGGTCGACAGCCCTTCCGTCAAAATTCTCGACGATCTGTTTCACCAACAAACAACCGAAGGCAATCTAATCGCTAATATGAAGGCTGCTTGGGACGAAATCGCCTACATCCAAGTCGGTGATGTTCCCGGACGTAAAGAGCCCAATACAGGAGAAATAAATTTCGCCAAAATCATGTCATGATTGAATAAAAAAGGCTACAAGGGAGTAATCGGAATGGAGCACGGCATAAAAAACCGCGAACCCGAGGGCGAACAAAAATTGATCCAAGCCTATCGTTCGATCGGTGTGAAACGCTAATCTCTCTCGGCTCGTTCAGCTTTAATTCCTTGGACAATAAGCCAGACGAGAAAACAGCCAATTCCGACAACGACGACCGAGCCGATATTCGGACCGAATCCATGCAACAGGACAAGGCCGATTCCTCCAGCAAGAACGGCGTACCCAATCATTGGAAGCAACGTTTTACGAATAACGCTTCCTTCGCGTCCGAGTAACCCGACGGTCGCCGAAGCAAATACGACATTGTGAACGCATATCATATTTCCGGCGGCTCCGCCCACGGCTTGCAACGCTACGACGATATGTTCAGTTGCTCCAATTTCCTGGGCCATGCTAAATTGAAAAAAGGAAAACAGCATATTGCTGATCGTATTACTTCCGGCGACAAACGCTCCCATCGCACCGATACTCGGAGCAATCAAAGGCCATAGCGAACCAAACAATACCGAGACCCCGTCAGCCAACACAATTGGCATCTGGGCCAGGTTTTCGGATCTTGAATTAATAAACACCTGCACCATTGGTACCGCGAAAAGCAACGCTGACGCCGCTCCAAGTAACGTATGGCCCGACTCTTTCCATGAGCGTTTGATCTGCTCGCCATTCATTCGGAAAATTCCGTAGCAAAGACAAACGGTCACCAAGAAAATAAACCCCGGCAGATACAACGGTTGAGTTTTAGTAGCAATTCCGCTCCCGAAGATATCGGTCCAAGCAAACGTTACCGCATCCGAGGTGATAAACCCCTTAACCGAACTCATTGTTCGCGTTAGCGCCAATAGGGCCGCAACCATCAAATAAGGTGACCACGCTTTAAAGAGTTCCCCCTTCGAAACATTGCCTGCATGATCGTGAATATCAATCTTCACCTCTCCCTGCCACTCAGCTTCCCATTCAGATTCCATCGGAAAACTCCAAATCCGCTTCGGCTGAAACAATCCCTTGCGAGTCACCGGCACAACAACGCACAATCCAACCAAAGCCCCAAGTAATGATGGAAACTCCGGCCCCAAGAAACGTGCCAGCAAAACCGAAGGAATCGTGAACGCCACCCCGGCGAACAAAGCGAATTTCCAAATAGCCAAACCTTCTCGAAAAGAACGATTTTTTCCGAAAAACTTCGTCATTATAGCAACCATCGCTAACGGAACGAACGAACCCACCAATCCATGAATCGTAGCCACAGTCGCTCCTATGAGATGCAGATAGGCCTCATACGACATACCGAGCTTTTCAACTAATACCAAAACCTCGGGCTGCCCCGAAAGTCCCGTATTCACGCCAACTAAAATCGGCGTGCCCACCGCTCCAAAAGAAACGGGTGTGCTTTGAATAATCAATGCAACAACAACTGCCGCCATCGCCGGAAAACCGATAGCCACGAGCAACGGGGCCGCGATCGCCGCAGGTGCTCCGAACCCTGCTGCACCTTCGATAAACGCGCCGAACAACCAAGCGATAATCACGGCCTGCACTCTTCGATCCGGCGATATGTCAACAAAACCCTGTCTAATCGCTTGAATATACCCACACGCCTTAAGGGTATTCAAAAGGAGAATTGCCCCGAAAACGATAAACAATAAGTTGCACGCCGTAACAATTCCATGAATACTGGCCGCGACCACTTGAACGCTCGGAGTCTTCCAAACTACCAAGGCAATGGCAACTGTCGCCACATAAGCTAGTGGCATAGCTTTCTTTGCAGGCCATCGGAGGATCACCAAAAAAATCATTACGATGCCAATTGGCATCAACGCAATAAGCGACAACACATTAAGAGGAATATCGGACATGGGGAGGGGTCAGGGGCCAATAGGAAAACGTAAGTAGAACAACCCTGGAGACGACGGGCAAGTAAGTTAAAAAGAAATTCGATTAACGATTATCTAACCCTTCGTTTTCACCAACGAATCATGAAATTGCTGAACTGTTCGTGCGTAAGCGGCTTCAACGACCTGGAACTGCTCATCGCCACATGCTCGCCAGCTTCGGATTACAAGTGAATCTGGTATTCAGCTTTCCTTAAATTGAACTCGCTAAGAGCGCAACTCACTTTGAGTCTATAAATTTTACCTTTTGTAAGATCCCCAAGATATTTTGCTCGAGCGTCTTGATACTTTCCGACGTACTCCCGCGACTTGAAATCCTGGCGCTGGGAAGTAACGACGATAATACAATAAGCTCCCGAAATGTAGGTTTGCGGCAAGAACTCTCCGTTCGCGTAAACCGTATCCGCCAGTTCGTCCAATTCGTAATTTTTAGAATCAATATCCTGCTTCGTCTGATCCTGGAAATCATCGCCCCGTTCCTTAACCTCGTTGATCTGAGTTTTTTATCCTGAGTCGACCCTTCCCCCTACAATATCAGAGCAATCTTCGACTCGCTTTGAAACTGAGCCCAATTGCATGTCCGCAATCGCATCGGAAGATCTCTTTAGATTCGCTATTGAGGTCGTGTCGAAATCCAATTCTAGGACCTCCACAAACTCATCCGAAATTCTCGTCTTTAAACGTGTTCGACAAGCGGAATTTTGAGCTACCTTCTTTACCTTAGTTCCCTAATTAATATGGATCTTCTTCTTATCCACGGCTACAATATCCAAGTAGCTCTTTCCCAAACACGTAGTTGCCTCTACCCCCAAGAAGAGATATCCGCTCGGTCACTCCTCTGCCGAAAACCCTCTCGCCACTCGCACAGCCCAAAATGCGTATGCTTTAATGAATTTCCGGTTTACCATTTTTAAACAATTTGGAGGCCAACAAACACCCAACGGCATACCGACCTCCTATCCTGCGTAATACAGAACAGTGACTACCGACTTAAGCAAGGCATCTTCCGATAACGATTTCAATCCATCCGAATCACTCAAAGCAATCGGATCGCATCCAAGACCAACCTTAACTCTCTCTATCCAACGCAGTCTTAGCCGCTAGTTTTCGAAACATTGCGACTTCCTGAACCGTGAGCGGCTTGATTCCGCGAGAATTGCTCATAGCCACTTGCTCGCCGTCCTTGTCAAAAAGAAACAAAGAGTAAGTCGCTGTTTCCGTATTGAATTCCCCAACCGCACAGCGCACGTGTAACCCGAAAATCTCCTCTTCGAACATATCGCCGATATATCTGGCCCGAGCAAACCTTCCCCGCCCTTCCTCTTCTCCGGTCGATGGGTCCCGCCGATCGTAGTCCACAACCACAATACAATACGCCCCTTCTACGTCCGTTTTAGGAATAATAGTACCGTTGACATGGACCGTATCGGCAAGCTCGTCAGCCTCGAACGCTCCGTGATCCAAACCTTCCTGCATTCCCATTTGAAATTCATCGTTGTTCTGACGAATATCCGCAATCCGCTGTTGATCGGCATCGCTCAATTCGATCGCATCTCCCGCTCCCGCAAGGTTTGAGCCGATACCTTGAATTCGAGCGATCTCAATCTCGCTTTGAAACTCCGCAACGTGCATGTCCGAGACCGCTCGTGCGGCACGTTTGATATTCTCCATCGACGACGTATTGAATTTCATCTCCAAAACGTCCACAAAACGCTCGGTCAAAACCAACTCGGTCCTTACTGAGCATGGCGAGCGCAAGGAAACTTTCTTAACCTCCGTGCCAACGTCTAGAAAGAGGTTCTTCTTGTCCATCGCCACAACTGGGAAATGCGACTTTCCGAGCAAAGCGCTCACTTCTGTTCCAAAAAAAAGATAGCCGCCCGTTTCATCATCCTCCTGAGCCAGTGAATTGGCTCCGAGAACTAAGAAAAGAGGCACTATCGCAAACAGTTTATTCAAGTATCCAGCGATCTTCATGAGAGATAATGGGTTGAGTGGAAGTTACAATTACAAAAGAGAACGAAGAAAAACACATTTTGGTTTCAAGTTTTCACACTACTTGCATGCAGCGGAATCACAGAGTTCGATAACATCCTCCTTGTTCGGCACGATGCACAAAAATTCGAAACCTTCCTGAGCATCCGCCTCATACCAATGCGGAACTCCTTCAGGAATGAATACCGCATCGCCAGCTTTCACCCCAAACACAGTATCGCCTATCCCTACACGGGCCTTGCCTCGCAAAATGTACTGCTCGTGCTCAACGGAATTCGTGTGCTTGGGCATTCCGCCAGACGGCTCCATGATAAAACGTCTCAGAGCGAAATTGGGCGCATCCTGGTCGCTGATAAGCACTTGACGTTTCGTACCCGTACCCGCTCCGACCACATCGGCCGGAATCGAATCCGAGCTCTTCACTATCGGCTCATTCAACATGTTGGCTACCATGCTGCTTTTCTTCTCAAACGCAAACTCAGATTCATTGTTTTGAGAAGCGGCAAAATCGTGCCTAACCCTCTAAATCGATCCGACGATTACGCCTTTGCACCACGTGCCTGATCGTCTCGAAAACAATCTCCTTTCAGACATAAACCGCCAAAAAGAGCCCCATTCACCACAAAGCGCATTATTGCGTTGCCAGACGCTAAACTATCTATACGCGCGTATGATTCCGTGAGAGAAATCTCGCTGAATCGCAATTTAACGAAAAGCAATATGGCAACAGACCTATCACGTTACAGAAATATCGGAATCTTCGCCCACGTCGACGCAGGCAAGACCACCACAACTGAGCGATTTCTCAAGCTCACCGGCAAGATCCACAAGATCGGCGAAGTTCACGATGGAGCGGCAACGACCGACTTCATGGAACAAGAGCAGGAACGTGGTATCACTATCCAGTCGGCTGCTACCACATGCTTTTGGAAGGATTACCGTTTCAACATCATCGATACTCCCGGTCACGTTGACTTCACGATCGAAGTCTATCGTTCCTTGAAGGTTCTCGATGGCGGCGTCGGCGTATTCTGTGGATCCGGCGGCGTAGAGCCCCAGTCCGAAACCAACTGGCGCTACGCCAATGATTCGGAGGTTTCCCGCATTATCTACGTGAATAAGCTCGATCGCATCGGTGCTGATTTCCTGCGCGTCGTCAAGCAAGTCGAAGAAGTACTTGGAGCAAAGCCGCTCGTCATGGTTCTGCCTGTTGGTAAGGAGAGCGAACTCAAGGGAGTCGTCGATCTACTCACCCGCAAGGCTTGGGTCTGGGACGAATCCGGAGATCCATTGAACTACGAAGTTGTCGACGTTCCTGAAGACATGAAGGACGACGTCGAAGAGTGGCGCGAGAAACTCATCGAGACAGCCGTCGAACAGAACGACGAATTGATGGAAAAGTATCTCGATGGCGAAGAGCCCTCGATAGACGATATCAAGGCTTGCATTCGCAAGGGCACCATCAACCTCGACTTTTTCCCGACCTACTGCGGTTCCTCTTTTAAGAATAAGGGCGTGCAACTAATCCTCGACGCAGTCGTCGACTACCTACCTTCGCCAACCGAAGTTAAGCCACAGCCAGAAATCGATCTGGAAGGTAACGAAACAGGAGAAGTAGCTACTGTCGACATCGATAAACCTCTCCGCGCTTTGGCATTCAAGATCATGGATGACAAATACGGTGCCCTCACCTTCACTCGCATCTACTCGGGCAAGCTAGGCAAAGGCACCAGCGTTCTTAATACATTCACTGGCAAGACCGAGCGTATCGGCCGAATTGTCGAGATGCATGCCGATTCCCGCGAGGAAGTCGATTCAGCTCAAGCAGGCGACATCGTTGCCCTACTCGGCATGAAGAACACTCAGACCGGTCACACGCTCTGCGACCCTGACAACCCTGCGACACTCGAGCCGATGGTCTTTCCGGACCCCGTTATCTCGATCGCAATCGCGACGCGCGATAAGGCCAACGCGGAAAAGCTCTCCATAGCCATCGGCAAAATGGTTCGGGAAGACCCTTCTTTCCGAGTCGAAACCGACGATGATTCCGGTGAAACGATCATCAAAGGCATGGGCGAGCTTCATCTCGATATCAAGGTGGACATACTCAAGCGCACCTATGGTGTCGAAGTCGACGTAGGAAAACCTCAGGTTGCCTACCGCGAATCTATCACCCTGCGCATCGAAGACAGCTACACGCACAAGAAGCAATCCGGTGGTTCAGGTCAGTTCGGCAAGATCGATTACATCATCGAACCGCTCGAATCTGGCGAAGGTTTCCAGTTCGAATCGAAGGTCGTTGGCGGCAACGTTCCAAAGGAATTCTGGCAGGCCATTGAAAAGGGCTTCGAACGCTCTATCGATCGTGGTGTCCTCGCTGGCTACCCAACAGTAGACTTCAAGGTTACCTTGACGGACGGTTCCTACCACCCCGTCGACTCGTCGGCTGTAGCCTTCGAGACTGCTGCTCGGGCCGGTTATCGCCAGACGATGCCAAAGGCTGGGGCACAGATTCTCGAACCTATAATGAAACTCGACGTTTTCGTCAGCGATGACCACATTGGCGACGTAATCGGCGACCTCAACCGCCGTCGCGGTATGATCAAGTCGCAAGAGCCATCCGCGACAAGCGTTCAGATTAAGGCCGAAGCGCCGCTTTCCGAAATGTTCGGCTACATCGGTTCGCTTCGTACAATGACCTCCGGTCGCGGACAGTTCTCAATGGCGTTCTCGCATTATCACGCGTGCCCAAGAAACGTCGCTGAGCAGGTAATCAAGGAAGCCAAGGAACGCGAAGAAGCAAAGAAGAAATAGTTCTCAAAACCTAATTCGAAACTTTCAAACGCCCGCCTCCTCAATTGGAGCGGGCGTTTTTTTAGACCCAGCACAAAGAGCAAATATCCTGAACCTAAGCTCGATCTTGCAAACCAATCGCTCGTCAGTATATTGATAAAACTCGGGCGCTTCCGTGGGCGCTATTATCTCTATAGATCCTAACAGCTACAAACACACCTCGGAATCTTGAAAGCATACCCTTCCAGAATCATACGATTTGCTGCCTCAATAATGGTAGTTGGGAGTGCTTTGCAAATTGCCCAAGCTCAAACCGAGGAACCAACCGCGGTTGACGGGAAAACTGAACCAAGCATTCTCACGCCGGATATGATTTTCGCCAAGGAGCGAGCCATACTAAGGGAACTAACCACCGGCGACTACCCCTTCCAACGCGGCCTCTTTCAAGACGATATCATTGTAAAATCCAAATCGATCCGCCTCCAATCAGGCAAACGCGTCAACTTGATTTGGGGACGCCCCAAAAAAGCGAAACTCGCGCCCGCCGTTTTCGTCATCGATGTAGAATCGGCCTCAATGACAACCGCTCCTTTACGAGGGTTTTTCAATCGCTCGAAACGCAAAGAACGGCGAGAAAGAGAAACTCGCTACTTGGTCAATTCGCCCTTTGGCAGCAACTTGCTTGGCCAAGGCTTTATTGTGGCCTACGCGATCGGCAGCGACCTCGAAACCCTCCGATCCGCCCGCGTATCCGATTGGGTCAACATGTTCGACCAGATTCGCGATACCAAGGAAGTCGACGAAAACAGCTACTTCCTGATGTCCACAAAGGAATACGCGAACCTTTCAACCTACCTTGCCGGCAATTACTCATTCAGCGGATTCATTCTCGAAGAGCCTCACTACATGCTCTTCTCCAGACAATCCTACTTAGACATCATCCAACAAAGCGGTGAATTGACCACCGAGGAAATATGGCGTCGCACCGACCCTAGTCGCCGCAATATGTACGAGAAAATTTTCAGCAATATTTATTCGCCGATAATGCTTATTCGAGCCGAGGACTCTCCCGCTTTCCAATTCAGTGAAAAGACCTTAATCGACACGCTTCGAACCTCGAACACCTATTTCGAAACCATCACTCTCAAACGTAGCGCCCGGAACATTCAATCCATGAACACCCTTCAAGGCGTCATGGATATCGAGCCTCGTATTCGCTACAACGCACACTCCATCTCGACCTGGCTAGAAAGAATGATCAACTACATGAAGACGAATTCCGACACCATGCCAATTGAACTGCAAAAACGGGCAATCATTCGGTAAAACATCATAGACCGTCTCATCGCCTTCGCCGCAAAGTAGACGCTTGCCCTTTGACAAGGCCCATGCCGTATTCAAAACATGAAGCTAGTCTCCTTCATAATAGCCGCGTTCTTACTAACCAGCAACGCCTTCTGTGCCGACGCCAACCAAGCCACGCTCGATCAAATTCTCGCCGAGATCCGCACTCTTAACGAAAAAGTCGCTTCTCTTTAAAGCCGCCTCGCCAATTACGAGGAGAACGCCGAAATCGCCGCCAAAAGGCTCCAAGGATAAATGGTTCGAAAACCTCCGCATCGAATTGCGAAAAGCAGACGTCCGTGCAAGCGGAGCTTGGACGGTACCTGAGATCTGGGACCGCGTCGCCTTGAAAATGAGTCCCGAAGAAGCAGTAGCCATTCTCGGCGAACCTTTGCTCAAAAAGTTCTCCATTCGCAAAGACACCGACGAAATTTTCATTTATCAAGGCGACCTCGACGGAACCGGCAACCCCATCAAAGGCGAAGTCCGCATCCGTCACAACAAAGTCGCCAAAATAGTTCCTCCAACTTTCTAAATAGAGAAGCCTAGCGAAAGCTTCAGGCATCGGCTCGAATTTCCATTCGACACGCTACCGCTATCTCTCCAAAACCTTCTTTCTTATGACGATTTTGGAAGATCTACAGTGGAGAGGACTTTACACTGACTGCACGGCGCTCGACGAGCTGACCAAGCGTGTCGCCGAAAGCCCAATCACCCTCTACGCGGGCTTCGACCCAACCGCTGACTCGCTCCACGTCGGCAACCTCGTACCGCTTATCGCGCTCCGCCGCTTCCAAAACGCCGGGCACTGCCCTATCGCTCTCGCAGGCGGAGCAACCGGCAGCATAGGCGACCCGTCAGGAAAAAAGTCCGAACGTCAATTACTGACCAAAGAAGTACTCGACGGCAACATCGCCGCCGTCAGAAAGCAACTCGCCAGCATCCTCGATTTCAACGAATCGCTCTCCAACACTGCCCAGCTTGTCGACAATGCCTCATGGGTCGACCCCATCAGCTTCCTCGATTTTCTCCGCAACGTTGGAAAATACTTCACGGTCAACTCCATGGTGGCCAAAGAAAGCGTCAAATCGCGCCTTGGCGGAGACAATGAAGCCGGTATTAGCTACACGGAGTTCTCCTACATGCTGCTCCAAGGATACGACTTCTACCACCTCAACCAAGCAGAAAACTGCGAACTGCAAATCGGCGGCAGCGACCAGTGGGGCAACATCACAGTAGGCACGGAACTCACCCGTAAAAAAGCCGGTAAGACCGTCTACGGCCTCACCTTCCCCTTAATCACCAACGCGGACGGCAGTAAATTCGGCAAAAGCGAAGCCGGCGCCATTTGGCTGGATCCTGCTCGAACCAGCGTGTATCAATTCTACCAATACTTTATAAACGTCGATGATCGCGACGTAATCAAATTCCTAAAATACTTCACATTCCTTAATCACGCGAAAATCGACGCCCTCGAAGCGCAGCACAACGAAAATCCGGGAGCCCGCGAAGCCCACCGAGCTCTCGCCTACGAAATGACGAAACTCGTGCACGGCGAAACCGCAACCGAAGACGCCATCAACGCGAGTAAAATTCTCTTCGGTGGTGGACTCGACGGTATTTCCGAAAACGCCCTCAGCGAAGTAGCCAACGAAATTCCAAACACAAACGTCTCTACCGCCGACCTGCAAGGCGAAGGAGTCTCCATCCTCGACGCCCTCGTAAGCTCCGGCCTATCCACATCGCGCAAGAACGCCAAAAAAGACCTTGAAGGAGGAGGAGTAAACGTAAACAACCAGCGAATACAAGACCCCCAAGCCAAACTCACCTTAGCTGACGTCCACTTCGAAAAGTACATTCTCCTCCGCCGAGGCAAAAAGAACTACGCAGCCCTAATTGTGGAGTAATCCGTAGATCACTCGCTTCAGCGTGAGCATTCAAGTCAAAATAATCAAGGCTCACGCTAAAGCGAGTGTGCTACTAATGAAAATCATAAGACTTCGCCGCGGGTAGTTCCCTCAAATCGAGCACTTCAATCTTATCTGCTTTCACGTGGATCACTCCCTGAAAATTTTGCAAGGTCCCTGAAACTCTCAAAAACTTCTCCTGCGTAATCGTCAATCGACTACGTTCGAACATCTGCGGCATGACCACGATATTCGAAATTCCCGTTTCGTCTTCGAGCGAAATAAACAGAAATCCTTTCGCTGTCCCCGGACGTTGACGGCAAATAACCTGCCCCGCAACAATCACTCGATTGCCATGTAGCGTATGCTCTAAGTCCCCTGCCGTCCACACCTGCTTCAAGCGATCCCGGATCGCTCCCATCGGATGAGCCCCCACAGTCACTCCAACCCCCTCGTAATCCGCTCGCAAACGCTCCACATGCGTCATCGTCTCCAAAGGACTCAAGCTCCGCTCGTCCGCTGCATCCGCAAACAAATCATCCGGATCGTAGCCCGATTCAACGGCCCACAAGGCATGACGCCTACTCTTCTCGAAACAATTCAAGGCTCCCACCGAAGCCAAGGTTCTAAGTTCGTCCTTATCGAAACGCGTTCGTTTTCTAAAGTCCCTCAAATCCACGAAATCATAAGCCTCCCGAGCGTCTAGCATAACCTTCGCATGCTCGCGACTCACTCCATTAACCATCGTCAACCCGAGCCGAATCGATCGCTCGTCCTCCACTAAACACAACCAACCCGAAACCGACACATCCACCGCACGCACTCGAATATCATGACGTTTCGCATCCTGGATCAAAGTCGCCGGAGAATAAAACCCCATAGGCTGATTATTCAGCAGCGACACGTAAAACTCCGCCGCGTAATGAGCCTTCAAATACGTACTCGCGTACGCCAACAAACCAAACGAGATCGCATGGCTCTCCGGAAACCCATAATGCGCGAAACTAGAAACCGACTTCACCACCTGATCTATCTTATCCTCCGCCACGTTCCGCTCTCGCATCGCCGCGACCAAATCCGTCATCACTTGCCCAATCCGATCGCCCGTTCTGTAAAAACTCACCGCTCGACGCAGCTCCTCAGCACGAGCTCCCGAGAAGTTAGCCATGACCATCGCTACCTTCAATATCTGCTCCTGAAATAAAGCCACCCCCAATGTCCGCTCCAGCATCGGTTTCAAGCAATCGTCGATGTACTCAACCTTCAGACGCCCAGCCCGTCGTTCCAAATAAGGATTCACCATATTGCCCTGAATCGGACCAGGACGAATAATCCCCACCTCGATCACCACATCGTAAAAGCACTTCGGCTTCATTCGCGGCAGAGTCGCCATCTGGGCTCGGCTCTCGATCTGGAAGACTCCAATCGTATCCGCCTTCTGCATCATTGCGTAAGTTGCCGCATCGTCCTTCGGAATACTCGCCAGATCAATGCTCCGCCCCTTCGCCCGCACCGCCTCGAAAGCATCCTGCATCACCGCCATCATTCCCAGCCCCAGCAAATCCACCTTCACCATCCCCATATCCTCGCAATCCTCTTTGTCCCATTGTACCACCGTCCGCCCCGGCATGCTAGCTGGCTCCAAAGGAACCAGCGAATCCAACTCTCCCTGACAGATAATCATACCGCCCGAATGCTGCCCCAAGTGGCGCGGCAGGCCCACAATTCGCGGAAAAAGACGAGCAAAAGCTGCCGCCCGAGGATGCGCCACTGGAATTCCTGAATTCTCGAACTGCTCCTCTATCGAAATTTCATGCGAGTAGTTATGACTCTCATACAACGAAGAGAACCGCCCCAATGTTTCCTCAGCGAAACCCAACACCTTTCCGATTTCCCGAACCGCGCTGCGCCCACGGTAGGTGATCACATTCGCCGTCATCGCCGCCCCATGACGTCCATAGCGGCGATACACTTCTTGGATCACCTGCTCCCGGCGCGACCCGCTCGGCAAATCGATATCGATATCAGGCCAACTTCGCCGCTCTTCATTCAAAAATCGCTCGAATAATAACCCCCCCCCAACAGGATCCACTGGTGTAATCCCCAAGCTATAGCAAACCGCGCTATTCGCCGCGCTCCCCCGCCCTTGAGCCATGATATTATGCTCGCGACAATAATTTACCAAATCCCAGACAATTAAAAAATATCCAGAAAATTCCAACTTCCCAATCACATCCAGCTCGTGCCTCAATTGTCGCTTCACCGCTAGACTCAAACTGCCATAGCGCTGCTCCGCACCGAACCAAACGATCTTCTTCAGAAACGAGTCCATCGACTCCCCCTTTGGAACCGGAAAACGAGGAAACTCGTATCCAATATTCTCTAACGAAAACTCGCAACGCTCCGCCACCCGAAAAGTATTGCTCACCGCCTCCCGCATATCCTGAAACAAATAAGCCATCTCCTTAGGCGACTTGACGAAACGCTGGGCATTGCAGCTCAACAAAGAACCCGCCTCGTCCAAATTCGTCTTCTTCCTCAGACAAGTGAATATATCCTGTACTCCTCGCCCCTTCTGCGTCGCATAGCAAACCCCATTAGTCGCTACCACTTGAAGTCGCTCCGATTCCGCCAAATCGCGCAAAGCCAATACCCAACGCTGCTCTCCTCTAATATGATGCCGTTGAACCTCGATCCCTAAATCCTCATCCGCAAACGCTCCGCGAAAACGCCCCAACGCCCGCTCGACCCCAACGCGCCCATCCTCGACCCATGCTCGATGCAAAGGCCCCTCATCATCACCCGTCAACGCGATCATCCCCTCTGCGAATTCCGCCAGCTCCTCCCAACGAACGCTCCCTTGCCCTTTCTCAGCCCGCAGTTGGACCTGCGTCAGCAACTTGCAAAGGTTCCGATACCCTTGTCTCGACTTTATTAATACAGGAAAAGTGCAACCATCTTCCATCGCCAGCTCGCAACCCACAATCGGCCTAACCCCCTGCTTCCTAGCCGCCTTATGAAAACGAGCCGTCCCATACACGCCCCCTCGATCACAAACGGCCATAGCCTCCAACCCCACAGCCGCGCCCGCCTCCGCCAATTCCCGCGGCTGCGACGCCCCCCTCAAAAAACTAAACGCCGACCGCGCATGCAACTCAACATACCCACATTCACCCTTCATCCTTATCAATCATACACTCCCTCGACCCACCATCGTCCCATCTCATTCGCCAAACGATAAACGCCGCCCGCTCTCAGCTCCACGTCCCACTCCACTCGATTCCATCCGCCCGACTCCCACCATTGCCCCGAACACACCCAAGGCCCGCGACAATCGCTCACGCTCCCAGCCGCTTTTGCGCAACGAACCCATATTGGTTGTCGTTCTCGCATCTCGACCTCCGCCTCCAAAGCCGGACGGTAGCGCCGCAACGCAAAACCAAACGCCGCCTTCAAACCCAAGCCCTGCATTGGCGAAACCACTACAGGTAAACGTTCCATACGAATCCCATCCGGCCGACCGTTCGCCTCCAAACGTGGTCGCCCCACATTCTCCGATCCCACGATCCCCCCAATGCGCGACAAAGTCTGAGTAAAACGATGCGGCCGCTTCAAGCTCGTCTCGAACAAACCCAACTGATAATCGCTGCGGTCGATCGGATCAATCTTAAGTGTAAGCCCAGTGACCGCAGCCACCATTTCCAAACGCTCCAAGCGCGCCGCCAACAGTAAAAACAACGCATCCGCATCGTAAGTCGGATCCGGCATTTTCAGCGACACCTCCATCGCATCGACCCGCTCCCCATCCTCCAAACGAATGTCAGCCAGTTCCGCCTTCAAATAAAGCGATTCTGCAACCTTTCCCGCCACGCGCAAGCGCAGGCAAAGCTGATCCAGGAATCGGCGAATAACGAACAACAAAGGTTCTAGAACATCAATCTCGTACTCGAAATCCAATGACTCCTCGAAAATCACAGGCAATTCCGAAATCCGCAACGGTCGCTCCTCCCGTCCCGATATCCGATCCCAAAAAGCCAAGCCCTCCATTCCTAATCGCCTTCCAACCGATTCCCGAGACAAACGGGCAAACGCCCCTACCGAACGAATTCCCCATTGCTCCAAAATCGCCCCGACAGCATCGGGCGGATCAGCCGCCACTATCGGCAATCCATCCAGAAAATCCTCCAAAGACTGGGACGTCTCGCAATCCACGGTCAACACTCCCTTCGATTCCCGAGCTACCAACAAAGCCACGTCCGGCGTAGCGCCAATACCCATCCGAGCTCGTAGCCCTTGTCTCCGCAATTCCGATACCATCTCTTGACACCGAAACTCCAAACGCTCTCGATTCACTCCAGCCAAGCCAATCGCGCATAAACCCAATCCCGATTCCTCCACCCGAGGCGATAAAGAATACGCGCAATCGAACAAAACCCTCGACGCCATCGCCTCCGCCTTGGCCGAACAATACCGCACCGCCAAATCCTCGCAACGCGCGATCGCTTGAGCCACGCTCAAGCCACGCATCACTCCCGCTCGTGCCGCAGCCAGCGTACAATCGACCACCGCCGGCTTCACCAACGACTCGTCCACCAAAATCACCGGCCACGCCCCAAGTCCAGCCTCCATCCGCAACACCGCCTGCAACGCAAACCGAAAACTATCAATCACCGCATACATTCTACAAAAAACACCTCTTCATCCTGCTTGGATCATTTTGGAAAACTCGCCCGTTTCCTGTTTGCGCAACCGAAACACCTCGCATTCCAACCCTTTCGCCACCTCGCCCAAAGCCATATCGCTCTGGCTCACCGAAAGCGTCCCCGTCAAAGCCAAGCGAATTTGAGCGCTCGGAATCATAGAACGTGGCGTAAAGATCGCCAACACCATGTTCGACTTGCCCGCCAATCGCTGCAATCGATACCAATCGCTCGCTGGAATCCGTCTCAACGCCCACGCGTCGCAATCCCTCAAATCGACCAGAACCATTCCCAAGTTCTCATCCCTCAGTAGCACATCCGCCACCTGCAAAGCCTGCCCCACCGACTCGCAGCGTACCCACAACAAATGCTCCAGCAATACCGACGGCGTCGTTTGCGGATCAAAAGCGTTCGCCCCGTCCACCAAAGCCGCAAACCGCCGCTCGCGGCGCATCGCCTCCAGCAAGTGAAGCAGCAAGGTCTGACCGCCCGAGCTCGGAGACGAGGCAACGAACTCGCACAACACGCCAGTCGACAACCCTCCTCTCAAAGCCCGGTCGATATGATCGATGCCAGTCCCTAAAGTTTCCCTATCAGCTTGAGCAGCCCAAAGGACTCCCTCCCCTATAATTTCCTTAAGACAATCTGGCTCCAGTCTAACTGCCCGAGCAAGTGCCATACCCCCAGAACACGCCCGCCCTTCAAAGCCGTCAATCAAATAGTGTTCATGAACACTTTAAATTTCCAAAACAATCGAAGGATTAATTTTGGGAAATCGATGATACTTACATTCAACGCGAGCCGATAGCCTTACCACTGTTCGACGGTTGCTCCGAGATCCTCGAGACGCTTACGCATATCTTCGGGCGATTGCGATTTCTCGAAAGCTTCCCGAGCTGAAATGAGGCCTCGATTGTAGAGACTCATCAAGTGCGTATCCATCGTAAACATACCTAGCTTCGCTCCGGTTTGGATATCCGATTCGAGGCGATAGGTTTTGTTATCTCGGATCAAAGCGGCGATCGAAGTCGTGGTGACCATAATTTCAAGTCCGGCGACCCGGCCTCCACCTTCTTTCTTACAGAGCACCTGAGAAATAACCGACACGAGTGACGATGCTAACTGCGTGCAAATCATCTCTTTCATGTTCGCCGGAAACGCATCGACAATACGGTCCACCGTTTTAGCAGCGCTGTTAGTGTGCAATGTTCCGAAAACCAAATGCCCCGTTTCCGCCGCGCTAATGGCCGCTTCGATAGTCTCCAAGTCGCGCATTTCCCCAACGAGGATGATGTCCGGGTCCTGACGTAATGCCCTTCGAATCGCTTCCGAAAACGAAGGAACGTCCACGCCAATTTCGCGCTGGGTGACGATACACTTATTGTGATCGTGATAATATTCGATCGGATCTTCGATCGTAATAATGTGACCGCTGCGCCTCTGGTTGATATAATTGATCATCGAAGCGAGCGTCGTACTCTTACCTGACCCAGTCGGTCCAGTTACGAGCACGAGTCCGCGAGGGCGATAGAGCAGATCCTTGATCTTGTCGGGAATACCGATGTCTTCGAGGTCGAGAAATTCATTGGGAATCTGCCGAAGAACCATCCCATAGTTGCCCTTAGCCCTCAAAACGCTTACGCGAAAACGCGATTTATCCATGTAAGCGAAACCGAAATCCGTGCCGCCGTCGGTTTTCGCCGCTTGAACGCATGAATCCGACGTGATCGACTGCATAAGCGATTCCGTATCCGCCGGAGTCAAATCCGGCCCCTCAACCGAGACCATCGAACCATGTAGGCGCAATGTTGGCGGCTTCCCTACCTGAATGTGAAGATCGGATGCGCCTTCCTCGAATACCAATTCGAGCAAATCGTTCATTTCGTAACTCATAAGATTCTTATCGGTTGATTGCGGCACTTATTGAACTCGGCGACGTCTCATTCATTCTAGGTTGATGCAGTCGGCTCATCTACGGTTACGGACAATATTTCTTCCACCGACGTGAGTCCTGCGAGTACTTTTCGGACTCCATCCTCACGCATTGTCCTCATGCCCAACTCCTTAGCTACTGATCGCATTTGAGCGGAGGTTCCCCCGGAATAAATGAGCTTTTCGATCTCATCATTCACTTCAAATATCTCGAAAATACCGAATCGTCCCTTCACACCACGGTTATGGCAACGCGGACAACCAACTCCCTTCATAAAACGAGCCTCGCCAAACGCCTCCCGGGTCAAGCCAATAGCAGCCAATTCTCGACGCGTAGGCTCATGCGGACGACTGCAATCCGGGCAAATTCGCCTTACTAAACGCTGAGCCATAGACGCCCGCAACGATGTGGCAACCAGATACGGCTTCACGCCAATATCCACTAATCGCGTGACTGCCGAGGGAGCATCGTTGGTGTGCAAAGTACTGAATACCATATGCCCGGTTAAAGAGGCATTGATGGCGATCTCAGCAGTTTCCTTATCTCGAATTTCCCCGACCATGATGATATTCGGCGCCTGTCGAAGCATAGCCTTCAAAGCCGCCGAAAAGGTCATTCCAATACGCTTGCGAACAGGAACCTGATTAATTCCAGGCATCTGGTACTCGATCGGATCTTCAACAGTGATGATCTTTCGATCGGGCTTATTCACGAAATTCAAACAACTATACAATGTCGTCGTCTTGCCCGAGCCCGTCGGTCCGGTCACCAGTAAAATTCCGTCAGGCAACGTTATCAATTTTTCAAAATCCTCTTGGTCGTCGCTAAGGAAACCCAATTCCGGCAATCCCTTCATCAAACCCGTCTTGTCCAGGATCCGCATAACGATGCTTTCTCCATAGGCGGTTGGCAGAGAAGACACGCGTAGATCGTAATCCACCCCTTCGACCCTAACCTGAATTCTCCCATCCTGAGGCAAACGCTTTTCAGCAATACTCAGTCTTCCCATCACCTTGATACGGGAAATAACCGGCAATTGTAGGCTCTTAGACGGCGGGCTCGACATTTCCTGAAGCTCTCCATCAACCCGCAAACGCACGCGAAATCGACGCTCCAACGGCTCGAAGTGAATATCCGAAGCCTGCTTGCGGATAGCTTCGGCGATGATCACCTGCACCAGACGAATGATAGGCGCATCCGACTCGTCCAGCGAATCCTGTCCGGTACCGACCGTTTCATCTCGAAGCTGAACATCTGCCTCTTCGATTTCGGCATTCCCTCCTCCTTCCGAATCTTCCCCATTCCGACGGTAATAGCGCTCGTTGATCGCTCGCTCAATTTGCTTTCCATCGGCCAAAACAGGCTCTATCGGGGCTTTCAACATGTGCGAAAGACTGTCAATCGACTCGACTTCGAGCGGATCGGAAATCGCCACCTGCAGCGAGCCATTCTCGATTTCCAATGGAAACGCTCGGAATTGCCTCGCCAAAGTCTCTTCCAAATATTCGCTCGGCTCCTTAGGCAGATCCATAGCATCCAAGTCGACAAAACGCATTGAAAACTCTTCCGCCAGCGCTTTAAAAACCAACTTTCGCTCCAAAAACCCCTTACGAACCAAGGCCTCGAACAAGGTATCGTCGCTCTTGCGATCCAAGCCTTCTTCGACCGCAACAATCTGCTCCTGAGACACCATGCCCTTCCGAGCGACGAGCTGAAGGATGATCGATGAATCAGGCATAAAAGTACGGAGCGGCTATCTATTTGAGAGACATAAGAAACTCGGCGTTAGACTTGGTTGCCTTCAATCGCTTGATCAGCATTTCCATAGCCTCGACGCCGGGAACTCCCTGCATCACACGGCGCAGTCCGTACACCTTCTCCAACTCCGCGGGGTGATAAAGTAGCTCTTCCTTTCGGGTTCCGCTTCGCTCGAAATTAATCGCCGGGAAGACACGCTTATTAATCAGGTCTCGGTCTAGATGGATTTCCATATTACCGGTACCTTTGAATTCTTCGAAAATCACTTCGTCCATTTTACTGCCCGTATCCACAAGCGCAGTACCCATGATCGTTAAGCTACCGCCCTCTTCGATATTGCGAGCCGAGCCGAAAAAGCGTTTCGGTTTTTGCAAGGCAGTCGCTTCGATACCGCCGCTCATGATCTTGCCACTGTTGCTAGCCAGAGCATTGTAGGCTCGAGCCAGGCGAGTAATCGAATCGAGCAGGATCACTACGTCCTTGCCGCCCTCGACCATGCGACGGGCTTTTTCGACAACCAACTCAGCTGCGTGCACATGACTCGATGGCGTCTCGTCGAATGTCGAGCTCACCACCTCAGCCTTAACCGCACGCTTGAAATCCGTCACTTCTTCCGGACGTTCATCAATCAGCAGAACGATAAGGTGTGCATTCGGATAGTTCTCCTGAAACGAATGGGCAAGTCCCTGGAGCAATACCGTTTTTCCAGTCCGCGGAGGAGCGACGATTAAACCACGCTGACCTAGGCCGATCGGGGTCAAGATGTCGAACGCACGCATTGAAACGTCTTTCTTGCTATTACTCGGCAAAGGCGTTTCGAGAACGACACGCTCCGTCGGGTAATAAGGAGTCAAATCCTCAAATGCCGCCACATTGGCGATAGCCTCCACTTCGCCTCCCATCACCGATAATATCTTGACCGCCGCAGGGCAGCGTTCGCCTTCTTGTGGCGGAGTCGCGATGACTTCGATTTCATGTCCACGCTTCAAGCTGTATCGATTAATCACCGCCGCCGGCACGTAAACGCTCTCTGGCTTCAGCTGATAACTGCTCGCCGTGTGGACGACAAATCCATGGCCCTCTTCAGTCAGGTCCAAAAATCCCTTGTCCTTGAATAAACGTTTCTTTTCCGCCGCTAGCTTGAAAACCTGTTCGATGATCTGCTTCCGCCCCGGCTTATCCTCGAAAACAATTCCCAGAGCTTCCGCGCCTACGCGTCCTTGATCGACTGTCACCTCGTACAATTCGGCCAGATCAATCGTCTCTTGCGTCAGATCCAGCTCGGCAATGATAGCCTCGACATTCTCGAACTTAGCATAACGAGCCGCAGCAGGCAAAATTCCGCCGACCTGATCGGTCTCTTTCGGAGGCAAAGGCTGCTGCCAACCCCCGCCGCCCTTACGGTCGTTCCGGTGTCCGCCTTTTGGGTTCTTCTGGCGACCTTTATTGGGAGCTTGCTGATTACCTTTCTTGCCTTGATTTCGATTACCTTGCGGGCCGCCATGACGTTGCTGGCGATTCTTTTGGTTGTTGTGCTTGTTCTGATTGCCTTGATTTCGCTGATCCCGATCCCATCCTTCGCCATGGCGTTTTTGAGTGGACTCACCGGAATTCGCTTCCGATTTATCCGAAGACTCGGAAGGCTCTGCTCCCTGGGCAGGCTTCTCAGCTTTCTTAACTTTATCGACCGTAACGTCCGAAGCGACCTCGACCTTGTCCACACTATCAAAATGAGATCCACGTCCCTTGAAATCAACAGGACGAAATTCATTTGGCTTCTCGGCCACAACCTTAACCGGAGACACGCGCAGCATCTCGACCGGCTTGGCTGAAGCAGCCGTGACTCCTTCCTCGGGAGTTACCTTCTCTGCAACCTTCCGAGCGACTTTCTTGGCCACTTTTCGGGCTACTTTTCGGGCTACTTTTTTGGCAGCTTTTTTGGCAGCTTTCTTTGGAATTGAAGCGCTGTCGCCCAAATTTAATTCCATGGGAACGCTTTTTTCATTCGTCGATTCTGATTCGCTAGACATAGGAGCTAAAGGGAAATTCGAAGGGCTCAAATGAATTAGAATCAATCGCCACAGCGGCAATTGATTTCCTACAAAAATTGAGATGAGCCTATATTAAGTTTAAAATCGGGTAAGTAGTTGGTTTACTTGATCTTCCAAAAAAGCGAGGGATCCTTCATTTAGCAGTACGCAATCCGCTTTCTCCGCCTTTTCTTTTGTCGGCATTTGCCGATTAATGCGCGCCAACGCCTGAGCTCGGTCCATGCCTTTTTGCCCTAAACGTTCGACTTGCGATGGTAAATCACTGAACACGCAGACGGTAAAATCAACCCTATTCTGAAGGTTTTTTTCAAACAGTAAAGGCACCTCCACAATCCAATCCCCTTCTGGCTCTTCTCCGATCAGCGATTCCCACCGCTCTCGAATCACCGGGTGCAAGATATTTTCCAGTTCCTCCAAGCGTCGCTCATCCCCGAAAACGATAGCGGCGATCTTCTTCCGGTCAAGTGAACCATCGCCCCGTCGGATATCTTCGCCAAACGTATTGATAAGCGTTTCGCGAACAATCGCATCCTCCGCGACCAACTCGTGAGCGATCGCGTCGCAGTCAACCCGCCGAAAGCCTCGCCGCTCGAATATTCTAGCTGCTGTCGACTTGCCACACCCAATACCGCCTGTAATACCAATTACCATTGAAAGGAAACGTCCAAGAGCGCCAATGTGCATTTCAACCCGAACGAATCAGTATCATCCAAAATCCAGGAAGCAGCTCAAGCTCAACCTGCGTCCTGATCGCAGGATAGCCATATGCCTGACACTCCGAATCCTCAAAAGGGAGGACCAATTAGATCCTCCCAGTAATTGCCTCGCCCTAAAAAATAGGAGCGGCAGGCATTTCCCGATCTCGAGGTTTTCCGTAATAATCGTAAAGCCTTTGTTGGGCATCATGATTAACCGGATCACACGGATCGAATTTGGGAGCCATTTCGATTTGCTTTCTCAGCAGACCGACCTTTGCCGTCTTGTCGTTCCAATCAAAACTATCAATCCAACCGATATCAATAATCGAGTCTTTCCCCGGCAGCCAGTTCTTAGAGTCAATCATCAAGTATTGGAGACGCCAGGTTTCGTCATCGATAATAAAATCTGCGACATGACCAAATGAATCGTCTTTCGCTTGGATGTGATAGCCAAGAATCTCTTGAGCCGAGCGCAGATGCTTGCCTTCGATCTGCCTCAAGCGGAATTCATGAGCTTGCCGATCCGATTCGCTCTTTTCTTGAGATTACTGTGGCACGTATGCAGGACCCGTTGCCGAACCATACATGTAAGGGTCAACCCAGTACATAGGAAGCTGGTAATACTTGGCGTATTCTTCCTCGTACTGATGCGACACCGGAGCGTCTGTCTTCAGATCGGGCGAATCTTCAATCTGAGACTTGCTCAAATCGGTAGGGAAACTATTCCCGACCCAGCCTGTTTCAAGGGCTTTTAAATGCGCCGGACTCAGAAGGACTTTTTTACCGGGAAGCCAAGTTTCCGTATCCGCCACTACATAACGAAGACGCCAATACCGATCGTCAAAGAGGGCATTCTCAACTTTTCCGACCTTACCATCGACCGCGTCGATGGGATAACTAATGAGATCCTTAATACTGCGGAACATGACCGTTTCCTTTCTATTGATTCTTTTGTTGGTGACATCAACTGCACCCAGAATCAATTCGCTCGTTTTAGCTATTGGATCAACTCCGAAGCAATGTGTCTTTCTAAGGGAGATTCTCCTCTAAATCGTCGAAACACGCACGGCGGATCCGGCACAAAGATAGAACGCCCAAATAAAATGTCCATCCGTTATTCGAAATCCAACGCCTTCCAGAAAGCAGAGGCCCTTCCAGCCCCAGTTCCGAGACTTCCCCAACCTTCCGATAACTCCAATAGCGACTTCATTAGCCGACTCGAAAATAGAAAATTCCAATACCTCGACAAGTAATTGCTAGACGCTCGATCCGAGGGAACCTAAGCTTCTGTTCTTTAATTTCCATTACCTCGAACGCGTTATCCTATTTATGAGAAATCTCTCCATTACTCTCCTTGCTCTTGCCACTTTCATTCTTCCCGGCTGTGGGAAAAGCGACGTCGATACTCCCATTCACGCCTTACTGATCACGGGAGGATGCTGCCACGACTACGATTTCCAAAAGCAAACCCTAACGGCTGCCCTTTCGCAGCGCGCGCCGATTAATTGGACCATCGTTCACGAAGGCGGTGACTCCAAAGACTTCCAATCAAAGTTGTTTAATAACCCTAATTGGTCAGCCGAGTACGATGTAGTCGTCCACAACGAATGCTACGCCAATACCACCGAACCAGCCTATATCAGTAAAGTAGTCAGCGCCCACAAAGCCGGTACCCCTGCAATCGTCATTCACTGTGCAATGCATACATATCGTACCGCCGAGGTCGACGATTGGCGCGAATTTCTCGGAGTGACGACTCGCCGTCACGACCACCAAAGTCACTACCCAACTACAATCGTCGATCCCAGCCACTCCATAATCGGGGACTTTCCAGCAAACTGGGTTTCTCCAATGGACGAACTTTACATCATCGAAAAACTTTGGCCCAACGCTAAAGCGCTTGTTACCGGCAAAAGCGAAGAAAGCGGCGTATCACACCCAGTATTCTGGACCAACCAATACGGCAAAGCCCGTGTTTTCGGCACCACCTTTGGCCACACCAACGAAACCATCGCCAATCCGGACTTCCAAGACATCGTCGCCCGGGGCATTCTCTGGGTAATCGGCCGCCTCGACTAGTTAGCAGGTCTGGTAGCTTTCCACCTACTAGCAGGCAAACGAGCTACTTGCATTCGCACTCTTCGCAAGGCTTGGACCATTTCCAATTAAGGAAATGTCCAATCACGAAAGTCGATCCGCCTAGGACGGTCGCATACGGTTCTAGCTCTGCGCTAACCGAAGGGCGCAAAATCAAAAAGACCAATAGCCCTAACCCACCGGATATGAAATGCCCCTTACGTCCATGCGTTCGGTAACCTTTGAAAAAAGCAAATCCAGCCAACACAGCTATCATCGCAATCATGATCGATTCGAATCCTTCGTGACCCAAAAACTCGATCCCCAACAACGACAACGTACTCAGCAAAACCGGAGCCACTAGACAATGAATTGCACACGCGACCGAAAGGCCTATGCCCACGATGTCGACCTTCGCCATTCGACTTATTGATTCGCTACCCTTCATATCGATTCCGAAATCTGCCCTAACTGACGCTTCATGCAACTAAGTTGCGACAATAAAGCAAGTGATTTGCATTACCGGTATAGGACTGAGCACTTCAGACGGCACTCTTAAGCATTCAAAAAGAATAACGCCCGATCTTCGAGCGGCCACGATTTCCATATTACCCACCGACCAGTCGAACAGACCCCCCTACCTTGACTGCCCTTTAAGCCAACCCCAAGCCCATTAATTTCCGCTTTTTCGCCACCCAAGCTTCGAGCTGATCAAGCGCTGCGGCATAATGGCCATCCGACGTGTCCATCTTCTCGAACA